>Ga0080064_1000261_pt2 | contig 60501 bp, 56 predicted proteins | sample Subgrocontami54m_FD_69260 | JGI IMG/M metagenome (GOLD analysis project Ga0080064, IMG submission 69260) | Subsurface groundwater microbial communities from S. Glens Falls, New York, USA - GMW46 contaminated, 5.4 m (SPADES assembly) (version 2) ... | reverse complement strand
GCGGGGCCCCCGGGGCCGGCCGGGGTGCCGGGCAGGACGCCCGGGCCGCCCCCAGCCGCTACGGCGGGGAGGACTGGAAGGCCGACGGCCCGGACGCCATCGACAGCGCCCAGGAGATCTTCCAGCCCGGCATCCCCAACACCGCCGACTGCCCCCTGCGCATGGCTCTCCGGCCCTCTTTTCCCGTCACATCCTCGGCCGTCCCCCGGCTCCTGGACGTGGACGGACGCCGGAGGGGCTTCTCCGGACTCCTCTCGGGCGATGCCTCCGCACAAGGGAGCACCTATGCCATCAAGGTGGAGGACGAATCCGCCAAGATCAACGTCAACGGCGGCTTCCTGGATACGGAAGACCGGGACGACCTGAACCAGGACGGCATTCCCGAAGGGGATGGCATCCCGGATCACCGCGACGCCTGGGTGATGGCCCTCAGGATCCCGGCACTGCCAGCGGGCTCGTCCGGGATCGGTCGCGGCTGGAACGGCCAGCTGGTGAGGATCCTGAACATCCTCGGCAACCAGGCCGAGATCGGCGTTGCCACGCTGGGCGACAGGGTCCTTCAGACCCGCCCTGCTGGGGGATACCGCTCGATCGTGGAACTCCAGACCCTGCTCGGGACGGCCAAGGACCTCTCCCCCTGGCTGACGGTCTCCAGCTGGACGGATGCCAAGGTGATCCATCCGAACGGATATGCCGCGGAGGCCCAATCCTCCTCCATGAACGGCCTCAAGAGAAACCGAAGCCGCCTGGCCCTGGAGGAAGGCGGAAGGCCGCCTGTGAACCTGAATGCCGCATCCCGGCCCGTCCTCCTGGCCCTGATCCAGGACCTCCAGGGAACCTGCTGGCAGGCGATCGGTTCTCCGGGCATCAGCTGTTCCATCAACGCCCCGACGGCCTCCACGATCGTCGACAGGATGATCCTGCGCCGCACCTCATCCCCCTTCAGGACCTGGGGAGAGTTTTCCGCCTTCGCAGACTCCCTGGTCACCGGCGGCGTGATTGCCATCGACACCCATGCCGAGGACCTCCTGAAATCCAACTTCGACCCGAACAGTTCCCTGAACAAGAACCTTCCGGACCAGCTCCTGTACCGTTGGATCGACAAGTCGGACCTGACCGTCTGGTCCACGGAAGGCAGCCTGGGGCCCACAGGGAGCTGCCAGCTCTCCTCCCTGGGGCGCCTGCTGGACGGGAGTGGCCGGCTATCGGCGGAGCGAACCCTCAGCGTCATTGCAGAGACTTTCCGGCTCCTGAGACAGACGACCCAACAGGACTTCATGGCCGGCCGTTCCCCGGGAAGCTGCCTGTCCCTCTCCCCGGGAACCTCCTTCGGCTACCGCACGACGGGATCCACGGCCTCCTGGAGATCGGCCGCCTGGGGGCCTGGCAAGGGACTGGCCGCCATGACCTATCCCTGTGCGCCCATGGCTCCGGCGAGCCGACTGGACGGGTGCATCGGCCTGGCCACGGTCCAGGATCCGGAGTCGTCTCCTGCACAGGGCCCCCTGCTCTTCCTCCACCACCTGGACGATGGTGTGGATGCCGATGTGGGCACTCCGAAAGCCCGCCAGGCAGGCGGCTGGGACGCCACCCTCGAGACCGACCCGTCCCAGGACCTCTGGCCGCCGCCCTCCACGGAACCCAGCGTCCTCCTTCCGGATGGACTGCATGCCCAGGAAGGGCGTTCCCCGGGATTCCAGGCTCTGGGCAACTTCCCCGTCAGCTGGGTGCCCGGCGTGGATTCCTTCCCCAGCAACCACGGGGTCATCAGCTACTGGATCAAGACGACCGTCGGCTGGATCCAGACCTCGCAATTCAGCTGTGTGCGGTCCGACATGCTAGGCAACCAGGTTCTCGCGATCGGGGAGGGGGAACGAGGCTTCGGACTCTGGGGCTTCGAGCTGGAATCCGCCGTGGCGCCGGGAGACCAGAACTTCGAGCGCAAGGCGGTTGTGGCGCGCGGCACCTCCAACTTCGACCACATCCTGTTCATGCCGGACCTGCGCTGGCATCTCGTGACGGCCTGGTTCGACACCGACCAGACCACCCTGGGCCAGGACATCTCCCTGGACGTCCGCGGAGTCAGGACTTTCAACCGTTTCCACAGCCTGCTCATGCCTTATCCCTACCTGACCTCGGGCAATCAGGACCTGTTCTCCCCCGGGACCGCCTTCGTGCTGGGAGCCCCCGCACCGGGCTCGATCGGCGCCACCCTCCTGGCCAACCAGGTCATCGACGAGGTCGCGATCTACGACTTCGGGGACACCGGATCCGGCACCGGTATCGCGGCCGACTTCTTCGCCGCAAACCGTTATGCCGACGGCCGCTACTACAAGGGCGACGATGCCCGTTTCCTCTCGGCCGTCCTGGAGCCCGATCCCGGCCGCCGAGTCCGTGTTCTCTCCGCCCGCTGGACCGAGTACCTGCCCCGCGAGAGCCGTCAGGATATCCAGTCGCAACTCTTCTCCGCGGACCAATCCGTCCCGCGCCTGCTGGATACCCGCCTCCTCAACAGCCGCCTGGAACTCTCCCTCCTGGACGGCGCCGGGGACCTGACGAGCGCCCCTCTGCAGGCCCTCTCCCAGGGAGGCCCCGTCGGACTCAACCTTCCGCGCTTCCAGTACCGCCTCCGGTTCATCAACGGGATCGCGAATCCGACCGAGAACGGCGTCCTGGAAACCCCCTTCCTCGACGACATCACCTTCACCTGGCAGGCGATGACCGGCCCCCGGATCCTGGGATGGGGCGGGTAGCTCATGATGCAGCCTTCCGACCGGATCCCTCGTTTTCCCCGCCGAGGCCTCGCCCTCATCATCGTGGCCGGCGTCCTGGGCGTCATGACCGTGTTGGCGACCGGCTTCGTCACCCTAGCCCGCCTGGAGCGGCGGGCCTCCGAACGTCGCGTGCACGCCACGCGAGCCCTGCTCCTGGCCCGCTCCGGGATCGAGGACGCCCTGGCCCGCCTGGCCGCCGGCCAGGATGCTCTGGCCTCTCCAAGCCGCTACGAAGGGGAAGATTGGAAAGCCGACGGCCCGGACGCCTTCGACAGCACTCAGGAGATCTTCCAGCCCGGCATCCCCAACACCGCCGACTGCCCCCTGCGCATGGCTCTCCGGCCCTCTTTTCCCGTCACATCCTCGACCGTCCCCCGGCTCCTGGACGTGGACGGACGCCGGAGGGGCTTCTCCGGACTCCTCTCGGGCGATGCCACCGCATGGGGGAACACCTATGCCCTGAAGGTGGAGGATGAATCCGGCAAGATCAACATCAACGGCGGCTTCCTGGACGGGGGGAACCGGGATGCGGCCTTCGGGGACCTCATCCCGGACTTCCGGGACCCCGATGTGCGCGATCCCCTGAACCCCAAGGACATGGGCCGTGGCTGGAACGCCCAGCTGGTACGCATCCTGGATATCCTGGGAAGCCAGCCCGAAGTGGGAATCACCGCCTTGGGGACATCCGTGTTGGCCAACCGTCCCATGGGAGGCTACCCCTCTCTGGAAGCTCTGCAGAAGGCGATCTCCGCAACAACCGACCTCTCGCCTTACCTCACCGTCCGAAGCTGGGTGGACGTCAAGGTGATCCATCCGAACGGATACCCCACCCAGGTCACATCCTTTCCCGATTCGATGAACGCCATCAAGAAGAACCGCCTTCCACTGGCGATGGAGGAGAACGGACGGCCTCCGGTGAACCTGAACACGACCGCCAAACCGGTCCTGTGCTCCCTACTGCAGGGGCTCAGGGGCACGACCTGGCAGGTGGTGAAGGCGGGCAGGAGTTACCAGATCTCCCCTACGATGGCCAACGCCATCGCCGGCCGCATACTTACCCGCCGCGCCACCTCACCCTTCGAATCCTGGAGCGACTTCTCCGCCTTCTGTGACACCCTGGTCGTCCCCGGCGTGATTGCCGGCATGAACCCGCCGAACAGCGCCTATGGAGGGGGCAACCTCTGTGGGGCGGACCTTCTCAAAGCCAACTTTGATCCGAACAGTTGTCTGAATAAGAACCTCCCCGACCAGCTCCTGTGGCGCTGGATCGACAAGTCGGACCTCTCCATCTGGTCCACGGAGGGAAGCCTCGGGCCCACGGGATCCTTCCGAGTCAGCGCCTTGGGCCGGGTGATGGACTCCAAGGGCAACCATCTGGCCTCATGCAGCCTCTCCGTCATGCTGGAGGGCTTCCGGATCCTGAGACAGACGACACAACAGGACTTCGTCGCAGGACGCTCCCTGGACAGCCACCTCTCCCTCTCGTCCGGCGAGGCTTTCGGCCACCGCACGACAGGATCGACGTCCACATGGAGATCGCCCGCCTGGGGAGCGGACAAGGGACTGGCCGCGACGACCTATCCCTGTGCACCCATGGCGCTGCCCAGCCCCCTGGACGGATGCATCGGCCTGGCCACGGTCGAAGAGCCAAAAACGGATCCCACGATGGGCTCCCTGCTCTTCCTGCACCACCTGGACGATGGCCTGGAGGCCGATGTGGGCACTCCGAAAACACGCCTGGGGGGGGTCTGGGACGCCGCACTCCAGACCACATCTACGATAGACCTCTGGCCGGCGCCCCCCGTGGAACCCAGCGTCTTCCTCCCGGACGGCCTTCATAGCCAGCGGGGACGCTCGCCAGGTTTCCAAGCCCAGGGGAACTTCCCCGTCAGCTACGCCCTCGGTGACACCCCCAGCAACCATGGTGTCATCAGCTACTGGGTCAAGCAGACCAGCGGCCAGGACCCCAATTCCCCCACCATCGGAGGATCCGCACAATTCAACTGCGTAAGAAATGTCGCCTTCGGCAGGACCCATACGCTTCAGATCGGAGCGGGAGAGTGGGCAGTAGGCGCCTGGGGTCTCCATCTGGAGTCGTGGGAAGGCACTGAATTGAACCACGAACTTGTATGCACCACGAGCTACGCCGCCTCCATGCAGGCCCTCAAGCCGGACCTGCGTTGGCGTCTTGTGACTGCCTGGTTCGACACGGATGAGACCGATGTATTCCATGAGATGGGCTTGGACACCCGTGGGGTCCTGCCTTTTGGCCCCCTCATCAAGAAATTCTACGGCTCCGCTTTTGCGGTGACGGATAACCAGGATCTTCTCGCCTCCGGAGTCGCCTTCGTGCTGGGGGCCGACCCGAATTCCTCGTTCCCCGGCGAGGCAAACCAGGTCATCGACGAGGTTGCGATCTACGACTTCGGGGACGACGGATCAGCCATGGACGTGAAGATCGAGACCTTCAACGACAACCGCTATGCCGATGGACGCTACTACAAGGGCGATGACGCCCGTTTCCTCTCGGGAGTGCTGGAACCGGATCCCAGGTGCTCCGCCCGCCTCCTGTCCGCCCGATGGACCGAATACCTTCCTCGGGAGAATCGTCAGGAGATCCTGGCGCAATTCGGCACCACCCTTTCTGCCCAGGGAACGCCTCGTCTCATCGACACCCGTCTTACGAAATCTGCCATGGAGCTGGAACTTCTGGATCGAAACGGCACCCTCGCAGGACTGGCCCTCCAGAAGCTCTCCCCGGGAGAGTCCATCGACAGGACTTTGGACGCCTTTCGCTACCGCATCACCTTCAAGCCGAACCCGCTACATCCCGTCACGGGGCTTCCAGACCCGAACCAGCCCGTCTTGGAAACCCCCTTCCTGGACGACATCACCTTCACCTGGCAGGCGATGACCGGCCCCAGGATCCTGGGATGGGGCGGGTAGTTTCCATGCCCACCCTCCTGGTCGTCGACGACGAGCCCGGCATCTGCCGCGCCTTCGAACAGGCCTTCTCCGCGACCTACCGCGTCGTCTCCCTGCCCTCTGCTGAGGACGCCCTCCAGCGCCTGGACGAGCTCAAACCGGACCTCATCCTCCTCGACGTCGGCCTGCCCGGCATGAGCGGACTCGACTTCCTGGCCAGGCTGAAGAGCCGCCCGGAGGCGCCCCCCGTCATCGTCATCACGGCCCAGGGCAGCATGAACACCGCCGTCGAAGCCATGAAGCTCGGCGCCCGGGAGCTCGTGCTCAAACCCGTGGATCTGGACCTGATCCAGATCCACGTGGACCGCGCCCTGGAGCGGGTCCGCCTCTCCGCCGAGGTGGCCCGCCTCAAGGGTCAGGCCGGACTGGCCGGGGAGCACGACCTCGTCGGGAACTCCCCCCTCATGCAGGAGGTCTACAAGCGTCTCGGAGCCGCGGCCAGGAGCGAGGTGCCCGTCCTCGTCACCGGGGAGAGCGGGACCGGAAAGGAGCTGGCCGCACGGGCCATCCACGCGCATTCCGGGCGCTCCGGCGGCCCCTTCGTGGCCGTCAACTGCGCCGCCGTGACCCCGGGCCTGCTGGAAAGCGAGCTGTTCGGGCATGAGAAGGGCGCCTTCACCGGGGCCGTCTCCCAGCGCCTCGGCCGCTTCGAATCCGCCCACGGTGGCACCCTGTTCCTGGACGAGATCGGAGAGATGCCGCCCGCCACCCAGGTGGCCCTCCTGCGCGTGCTGGAAACCCGCGCCTTCGAACGCGTCGGCGGGTCCGAGACCGTCCGGGTGGACGTCCGCGTCGTGGCCGCCACGAACGGGGACCTGCGCTCACGCATCGCCGACGGCCGCTTCCGGGAGGACCTCTACTACCGACTGAACGGCCTTGCCATCCACATGCCTCCACTGAGGGACCGCGCGGAGGATATCCCCCTGCTCGTCGCCCGCCTGCTCCAGTCGAAATCCGTCAGCCAGGAGGCCCTCCAGGTCCTCCAGCGCCACCGCTGGCCCGGCAACGTCCGGGAACTGAGGCAGGCCCTGGACCAGGCCGCCGCATTGGCCCCTGGGGACATCCTCCTGCCCGCCCATCTCCCGGCAGCTGCCCCGCCCCCCTCCGGCAGCGAGGCGGCGAAACCGGGGATGCCTGGGTTGGATGCCTGGCTGGACGGCTTCCTGGCCCAGGACCGCTCCGAGGGGCTCTATGAACGCGTGTTGGATGCGCTGGAGAAACCCCTCCTGTCCCGGGTGATGGCCCAGACGGCCGGTAACCAGGTCCAGGCCTCCAGGCGCCTGGGCATCCACCGCACCACCCTACGCACCAAGCTGGAAAAGCACGGCCTGTCCAAACCCGAAAAGCCCGCCTCGTGAGGACGGTGGCGGTCTCCCTGGGCGATCCCAACGGGGTCGGTCCGGAGCTGGTCGGAAGGGCCTTAAAACGTCCCGCCGTCCGTCGTCTCGCCGACTGGATCCTCGTCGGCGACGAGTCCACCCTCCGGCACATGCCCCCCGGAAAGGAGATCTCGACCCTCTCCGTCGGCCCCTGCTCGGGTGCGGAGTCCGCCTGGAGGGCCCTGAACGCCGGCATCGCCCTCTGCCGATCGGGCGCCGCCGGGGCCCTGATGACGGCCCCCCTCGGCAAGGAGGCCCTGCACCGGGCCGGACACCGGGTCAGCGGGCAGACCGAGGTCCTGGAAAGCCGCACGGGATGCCCCGCCACCATGATGCTGGCCTCCGGAAGCCTGCGCGTCTCCCTGGTGACCGTGCATGTGCCTCTGAGACGGGTTCCAGGCCTGGTCACCCGGGAGCGGATCCTCGCGACGATCCGGAGGACCGCTGAGGGCCTGAAGCAATGGGCGGGAATCCGCCGACCCCGCATCGCGGTCCTGGGCCTCAACCCCCATGCCGGGGAGGGCGGGCTCTTCGGGGACGAGGAGGCCAGGGTCATCGCCCCGGCCGTCCAGTCGGCCCGCAGGGCCGGAATCCATGTTCAGGGCCCCCTGCCGGCCGACGGGGCCCTGGGAAGGTGGAAGGAAAACCCCTTCGATGCCTACGTGGCCATGTACCACGACCAGGGCCTGACCGCACTGAAGGCCGTGGGATTCTCCAAAGGGGTCAACCTGACCCTTGGGCTTCCGTTTTTGAGAACCTCCCCCGACCACGGCACGGCCTACGCCCTGGCCGGGACCGGGAAGGCGGACGACGGCCCCACGGTCGAAGCCCTCCGCTTGGCTGCAGGTGGATCCCTGAAAATCCGTAAATATCTTCGATAACCTGCCGCTCGCCTGCGTCTACAAGGACATGAAGCCAGCCACCCGAAAGATCGTCCTGGGAGCGGCCGCGGTGGGCCTCCTTCTCTCCTCCCTTTACGCCTCCCAGGCGATCCGGAAGTTGGACCGAGCCGTAGGCGCCAAGGTCGCGCTCAAGACTTGCCGATTTGAATGCTACTGTGAACGCAACCCGTTCATGGGCATGAACTTGCCCATTCCGACCCTCACCTGCACCGTCGTCCTTCCGCAGGGTGCCAGGGTGCTCGACTGGTTGCCTGGTGCGAACGCCTGGGCGCCACGCAAGGCGTAAGCTTCAGGCGCCGTCGTCCCCGATGGCTCCGACGGGACAGCTCTCCTTGGCTTCCACGCACTGCTTGAGCTCTTCCTCGCCCTCGGGTTGCTTGTAGACCAGGGAGTGGCCCTCGTCGTCGTTGCCCTTGAAGTTCTTGGCAGCGAGATCGTTGCAGAGGTCGCAGTCGATGCAGGTATCGTCCACGTACCACTTGCCGGCGATGTTGTCGTGATACCTGCCCTGGGGATTCGGCATGTCAGTTCTCCTCGGAGTGGGGAGCGGTCGACACAGGAGACGATAGCAAAAGGGGGCCCCCGCGACAAGGCCCGAGAGGCTAGGCCTCCAACGCGTCGATGTCCCCTCCCCCCCAGAACTGGCGGAACTCCGCCATCTGGGCCAGGGTGCTGAAGTCCCGCATCCTGTCCAGGAACAGCTTCCCGATCAGGTGGTCGCACTCGTGCTGGAGGACCACGGAGAGGAAGCCCCGCGTCGAGAGTACGACGGGCTTGCCCTTCCGGTCCAGGGCCTCCACCCGGCAGGCCGCGGAGCGCCAGACCTTGCCGCGCAGGTTGTCCACGCTCAGGCAACCCTCCCAGCCCTCCACCAGGTCGTCGGACAGGTGGGTGAAGACGGGATTGAAGAGTACCGTCGTCGGGATGCCGTGGACCTCGTCCTTGCCGAGGGATTCGATCACCACGAGCTGCCTGGACACGCCGACCTGGGGCGCGGCCAGGCCGACGCCGATCTCGGAGCGCATGGTCTCCAGCATGTCCTCGACGAGGGACTGGACCTTGGCCGAGCGGATCTCCTTCACGGAAAAGGGCTCCGCGACCCTGCGGAGGATCGGATTCCCGAGTTTGGAGACCGGGAGGATCATGCCGCGATCTCCGTCATCTCCACGGCCTCCCCGGCGACGAAACGGCCCCTGTCCCGCGTGATGCGGCAGGCCGCGACCTTGGGATCGTGTTCGAAGAAGAGGATCCAGCCCTCCCGCTCCCCCTTCTCGAGCAGGCGCTGCTTCTCCTCGATCAACAGTCCGGGATGGATGTCGTAGCCCATGGTGAAGGGCACCCGGACGTGGGCCGTCAGCGGGATCAGGTCCGCGCAGTAGACCACGGGCCCCACACGCACCAGCTGCATCCCGGTCGTATGCCCGTCGCTGGGGATGACGTGGACACCCGGCAGGATCTCGCCGGCGCCGTCGATCAGCTTGAGCTTCCCGGAGGCCTCCAGGACCTGCCAGGTCTGGGGGAGGTAGGAGGCCTTCTCGCGCTCGTTGGGACGCTTGGCATTCTCCAGGTTGCGCCGCTGCAGCCAGTAGGTCGCGTTCGGGAAGGTGGGCGCCCCGCCGGTGACAGCGCCTCCTGCGTGGTCGAAGTGGAGGTGGGTCAGGACCACGTCGGTGACGGAAGCCGGATCCACTCCAGGCCCGAAGCCATGGTCGTCCACCGCATACATCTCGGACTCCTTGGGGCCGAAGGTCGCTCCCCCTACCCCGGCATCCACCAGGATGCGGCGGCCGGCGCCCTCGGCCAGCAGGCAGCGCAGGGCCAGCTCGATGCGGTTCTTCGCGTCGGGAGGGTTGGTCTTCTCCCAGAGGACCTTGGGCACGGTGCCGAACATGGCGCCCCCGTCCAGGCGGAAGCGCCCGGTCTCGACCGCCCGGATGCGGTAAGGACCCGTCTGCATGGCCTTAGTATAGCGTCTAGAGCGGAGCGACGGTCGTGGACGCGTAGCCCGAGGGGTTCAGCTTCAGGAAGGAGTGGTCGAGGGTCTGGCCGTCCTTGGTGAAGACCACGATGGCGTCCTTGTCGCAGACGGCCACGCAGAGGCCGCATCCGACGCACTTCTGGGGGTTGATCTCGCAGATCCCGAAGACCCCGGGGGCATTGGTCCCGTCCTTGATGCTCAGGCAGTCGTAGGGGCAGACGTGGACGCAGTATTCGCAGCCCGTGCATCGCTCCTCGAAGATTTTGGCCTTCGGGAGCTCCGCCCGCTTGCGCTGGGGGGAGAGTGCGTTGAAGGGGTCGGTGATGGCATCCGCCGGGCAGACCGAGCCGCAGGCCCCGCAGTCGATGCAGCGCTCGGGCACGATCACGTGCATGCCCTTGCGCTCCCCGAAGATGGCCTCGGTCGGACAGATCACCGCGCAGGCGGTGCAGCCGATGCAGGTCTCATGGATGGCGTGGGGCATGCCCTTAGGATAGCCGAATCAGGCGGCCTGTTCCAGATCCCGATGCAAGGTGTCACGCCGGACCGGAAGCCGGCCGGCGGACTTGATAATGTCCCTTAACCTTTCTTCGGCCACGCCGCGGGGGGCCTGCCCCCCCGCCATGTGGGTGATGGTTTCCTCCACCACCGTGCCGTCGATGTCGTCGGCGCCAAAATGAAGCGCGAGCTGAGCCAGCCTCAGTCCGGTCTGGGTCCAGTAGGCCTTCACGTGGGCGAAGTTGTCCAGGACCAGGCGGGCCACCGCCACGGTGCGGAGGTCCTCCATGCCGGAGGCCTGATGCACGCCAAAAAGGCGGGTCCCATCCGGATGGAAGGAGAGCGGAATGAAGGCGAGGAAGCCCTTCGTCTCGTCCTGATGGGCCCTGAGTCTCATCAGGTGGTCCACCCGGTCCGCGATGGATTCGATGTGACCGTAGAGCATGGTGGCGGTGGAGCGGATACCGAGGCCGTGGGCGGTGCGGTGGACCTCCAGCCATTCGGCGGAGGTGTCCTTGGGCCCGCAGATCTCCTTGCGGACCTTCTCGGCAAAGATCTCGGCCCCGCCCCCGGGCAGGGAGCCCAGGCCGTGCTCACGGAGCTCGATCAGGACCTCGGCGATGGATTTCTTGGCCAGGTCGGCCAGGTAGCGGATCTCGACGGCCGTGAACGCCTTCAGGTGCATCTGAGGATGGCGGGCCCTCAAGGTCGAGAGCATCTCCAGATACCAAGCGTAGGGCAGGTCGGGATGGAGGCCGCCGACGATATGCAGCTCGCTGGCGCCGAGGGCGGCGGCCCGATCGGCCTTTTCGAAGATCTGGGGCAGACTGAGCTCGTAAGCGCCCTCACGCCCTCTCGTCCGGGCGAAGGCGCAGAACTTGCAGGCCAGGGTGCAGAGGTTGGAGTAGTTGAGGTGGGAATTGACGATGTAGGTGGCCTTGTTGCCATGACGCTTTTCCCGGACCTGGTTGGCGATCCAGCCGAGGCCGGGGAGGTCGGCCGTGCGGTAGCAGAGTTCGGCGTCTTGGAAGTCGATCCGCTGGCCGGCGAGGGCCTTTTCGGCGACGGGTTTCAGCTCGGGGGAGACGGGGGGCATGGCGGGGACATGCTAGCCGTCATGCGCCGGGCCCACCAGAGGAACCAGGCGGATTCGAGCAGAAGCCAGACTGCTTGAATGCTCCAGGGCTGAAACGGGGCTGGCGGAACATTATCCAGGATCAGGATATTCACCAAAATGAGGACTCCCAGGACTCCCGAGGTCCACGCGGCCTTCGCCCAGGGGATGTCCAGGTCTCCTGCCAGGGCGCAGAGGCTTCCGAGCCCGCAGGTCAGCCCCAGGGCAAACGCGCAACCGATCGACACGAATATCATCTCCTTGGGCATCCTTGGAAGGATGCTGTCCAGAATCTCGGAATGGACCAGTCCGATCCCTCCTACGGCGAACAGACGATCCACGAAGATCCCGATGAGCACAAGGGACAGCGGTCCGGGAGTCTTCGGTCTGCCGTCCAGCTTTACAAGGGCACGCCAGACCAGCACCGACCAACCTCCGAGAAGGACTGCCAGATGCACGGCGTAGAAGGGTTGACGGTCAGTCTTGTTCCACCACTCGAACAGCACCCACCTCGCCCCCCACCAGATCAGCAGCGACGCCAGCAGGGCCGTCCACCGCGCCGTCCCCCCCGCCCGGGCGGCCCAGCGCACTCCTAGCACCGCGCCGATCGGGCAGGCCCAAAGCAGGGGATCCTGGGCGGGTTGCAGGAGCCTCAGGACCAACGCCCCAAAGGCCATGCCCACGGCAGCACCCAACAGCACTCTGCCGAACGGGAGCGGTTCGTCTTTCATGCCTTCCCATCCCGCAGACGGTTCCGGATCCGGTTCGCCCACCAGGAGAACCAGGCCAGCTCGAAGAGCAGCACCAGGACATGCAGGACCTCCTCGATCGGGCATCCTTTCCAGTGGAGCTTCTCCAAGGCGAAGCCCAGCGCAACGGCGCTCCCCGTCGCGATCCCGCCCGTGCCCCCTGCAGCCATACAGGCCTTGGCCCAGTTCATGTCCCAGGTCCACGCCAGGAAGGCCATGGCCCCGAGCCCCCCGAGCAGGATCAGGCCGCCCAGGCTCGTGAAGATTCCTGCGCCATAGGCAATCTCCACGGTCTCGGACATGCCCTGAGAAGGCGCCAGCCTCCCCGCAAGACCGCGGTTCATCGCCCCGATGAAGCCCGATAGGAGAAGGCGGTCGGCCAGCAGGCCGACCAGCACCAGGGGAAGGATGCCTGGGGAGATCGTGCCGCCCATCCGCCTCAACACGCTCCAGACCACTGCCGACCACCCCCCCAGCAGAACGGCCCCGTGGATCACCCGGAAGGATCCCGGCACGGAATACCGGAACGGCCAGTCGAACAGCAGCCACTTCACGCCCCAGCCGATGGCCAGAAGAAGCAGGAGGACGACGAGACGGGGCAGGGCCTTCACCTCTCCCCCTCCTCCATACCCGCCACACCGATCCGCGTCGCCCCCCGCCCGAAGAGACCCTTGATCTCCGCCATCAGCCGGTCCGCGAAGGCGCGGAGCACCGCCCGGTCCGGCTCGTCCCCCTGGACGCGCATGGGCTCGGCGAACCTCACCTCCACCCGCGACAGTCTCGGCAGTTTCTGGCCCTTCGGCCAGCTGAACATCGCCCCGCGAAGATAGGCCGGCACCACCGCCGCCCCCGTCCGGGCCGAGAGCAGGGAGACCCCCGTGCGGGCCTGGTCCATCCTGCCCGTGCGGGAGATGTGACCCTCCGGGAAGATGCCCACCACGCCCCCGGCCTGGAGCACCTGGACGGCCGCGTCCAGGGCCCGTCGGTTCCCGCCGCCGTTCTTCACGGGGATGCAGCCGACCGCGCGGAAGAACCAGCGAAGCACGGGCAGGTTGTAGTAGTCCTCATCCATGAGCCAGCGCACCTGGCGGTCCGGGACCGACAGCTGGAGGAAGACCGGGTCCCAGTACGAGGCGTGGTTGGCGGCCAGGATGACGGGGCCCTCGGCGGGGACCCTCTCCGCTCCGTCGGAGCGCAGTCGGTAGAGCGGCTTGAAGACCAGACGCCCGAAGAAGCGGATGAGCGGGTAGAGCGCGGTGTCCTTCACGGTTTCCCCTCCACCGGCAGGAGGAGCGGCTTTCCTGCCTTCAGGTCCTTGAGCAGACGAAGCAGGACCCAGGCGCCCAGGGCCAGAAGCCCCATAGCCAGGAGACGGAGGATCTGGACTGCGGGCATGCGAACCGAGAGCCAGCCTATCGGAAGAAGCGGCGTCAGCATGGCCGCCGCGAAGATCACCGACGTCGCGCCGAAAACCCGCCCCCGGATGTCCGGGGAGATCACCTTGAGGATATCCGCATCGATCCGGGAAACCATGGTCCCCCCTGCGAAACCGGCCAGGAAAAGACAGGCCAGGGCCGATGGAAAGCTGCGGCAGGATGCCAGGGCGAGAACCGCTCCTCCCATACCCGCCGAAGCGAAGCAGTAGGCGGCGCGGCGCGCCACACGATGTCCCGCGAACGCCGTAGCGCCGGCACCGACCAGCAGACCGAGGCCTGCCAGCGCCAGGATCTGGCCCAGCTCGGTCATATTCCTGCCGCCCAGCCCCAGCACCTCCTTGCCGTAGTTTGGCGCGATGACCTGGATGCTGATGGACGCGAACCAGAACACGAAGAGGAAGGCACAGATCTTGAGCAGCTCTCCGTTGTGACGGATCTCCCGGAAGCCTCCGCCGAGGTCCTTGACGACATCCTTGAACTGCAGCCGGGGCTTCTCCTGTCGCGGCGGGAAGGCGATCCAGGCCACGGCCACGGCGGAGAGGACGAAGGAGAAGGCATCCAGCATCAGGCAAGCGCGAACGCCCCAGTGATCGATGACCCATCCGGCGAGGATCCCCCCCACCGCGGTGGAGATCACCCCCGTCGCCGAAAGCAGGGCTCCCGAAGGAAGGATCTCGCGGGAGTCAACGAGGTCTGGCAATGCCGCCGATTTGGCCGGGGAGAAGATGGCCGTCATGCTGCCCATGGCGAACAGCAGGGGATAGACGGCCGAAATGCCGCTTCCCTTGTGCGCCATCAGGACGATGAAGATGAGGGCGACCAGGAGCCCCCGCACGAGGTCCGCCCCGATCATGAGCCATTTCCTGGAATACCGGTCGACGAGCACCCCGGCGAAGGGGCCCAGGATGATCCAGGGCAGGAATTCGTACAGGATGATTTTTGCCTGCTCGTCGGAAGCCTGGCCAGCCATGACCAGGGACAGCAGGGCCATCTGGGTGAAACGGTCGCCCAGGGCCGAGATGCACTGTCCCGCCCAGAGCTTCAGGAAGCGAGGATTCCTAAGAGCGGAAAAGAGTGGAGCGGACATCTAAGACCCCGCTCTCTTCTGACGAACCTGCCACAGGGCAGCGCCAACGACGAACAGCATGCAGATCGGCGCCAGAAGCCAGCCGATGCGATCATTCCAGGTCAGGGTCGTCACCGGAGAGACCCTGGCCGAAGCGGTGCCCTGCGCCATCCCGGGAACCTCCACCCTCACCCCTCCGTCGGGCCCGATCACCTGGCTGATCCCCGACGAGCAGGCTCGGACGATGAAACGGCGATGCTCCACAGCCCGGATCCTGGCATTCATCGTATGCTGGAGGTGCTGGACCTCCCCCCAGGACGCCAGATCCAGGGTGGGGATGGCAAAGACCTCGGCTCCCGCCTTCGTCAGACCCCGCATCACCCAGGGGAAGTCCATGTCGTAGCAGATGCAGACACCCAGACGCCCGGCGGGAGTCTGGAAGGTCGGATACCCCTTGCCGGCGATGCCGTCGTCGAAAAAGGGAAGCGGCACATGCTTCACGTATTCGCCCAGGACGGAACCGTCCGACCCCAGGACCAGAGCCGTGTTGCGCCAGGAAGATCCATCCTCCCGGCGGCACCCGACGACCAGGGTTGTCCCCTTCTCCCGGGCCAGGGCTCTGAGGCTCTTCGCCTCCCCAGGATCTCCCGCCACGGCCAGCTCCGGCCAGACCACGAGCTTCGGGGAATTCCGAAGATCCCGTGTAGCCTTGGCCAGATCGTCCTCCTGCACATCCTCTGCCTGGACCACGGTGGCCTCCACGGAACCAGGTAGGCTCCATCGGTCCCGGGCCCAGCCTCCGTAGGCCCAGACCGCGGCGACCAGGCCCAGACCCGAGGCCAGGGCCACCCGGCGGGATCCGGTCCCCAACCCCCGCCGCGCCGCAAAGGCCAGGCGGGCCGAGACGGCCGCCATCAGGAAGGAGAGTCCGTAGGCCCCCGCCAGGTCGGCGACCTGCATCATCCTCGGGGAACCCGATTGGGACAGGCCCAGGACGAACCAGCCAAAACGGAGGGGATTGGCCTCAGCCCTCAGCCACTCGATGCCTACCCAGAGGGCGGGAACGCCCAGGAGGTGCCAGGCCCTGCCCCTACGGCCGCAGGCTAGGCCGCCGAAGAGGGCTCCGAAGAGGCCCTCATAGGCCCAGAGGCCGATGCAGGCGGGACCGAAGATCCGCCAGAGCCAGGAGGCGGAGGCCGCGAAGAAGGCGGTCCCGAAGACGGCCCCCAGCCTCACCCCGGTCCGGGGATCCGTCCCGTCCAAAGCCATCAGGAGGGGAACCAGCGCGATCCAGCCGGCTGGGGCGAAGCCCAGCGGAGGGAAGGAGGCCCAGAGCAGGGCGGCGGAAAGGAGGGCCAGCAGGATGCGCCTCACGCCGTCCCCTTCCCCCGCTTGTGATAGGCCCAGGACCCCGCCAGGCTCAGCACCCCCAGCACGAAGAGGATGCCCACCCGGTAGATGGATGCCACGTCCGCAAGGTCCAGGAGGAGGATTTTCATGGCCACAAGGCCTATCCCTGCCAGCCCCGCGATGCGCACGGACTTGAGATCCCTCATCATCCCCAGGGCCACGGCCAGCATGGCGCCCAGAGCCCAGGCCCCCGAGTGGGCGATCTGCTCCGCGTCCGAGAGATGAAGGGGCTCCATGGCCGTCCCGATGAAGGCCCGGTGGATCTCCAGACTCACCCAGCCCAGGAGGCTCAGGGCCGAGAGGGCCAGAGCCAAACCCCGCCGCCAGGGAGGCGCCTGCTTATCCGAGCAGGCCAGGCCCAGCAGCATGCCCGCCACAGCGAGGGCTGCCACGGTCCTGGGGCTGGCCAGGGACCTCGAGACGGTCATGGCCTCCCAGCCGCCCCGGAACATCACATCGCTGATCCAGAATTTCACCGTCATCAGCGCCCCCATCGTCCAGGCCGCCACCCTCAGCCCGGGGTGCAGGCCGCAGAGCCAGCCGAGCCCCATCGCCCCGGCCGCCCAGAGCGCCGTGGTGACGAAGACCTCGCCGAAACCGAGCCGGGGAGGCTCGGGCACGGCGCCCAGGAAGAGCCGGTGGATCTCCAGGCTGGCCCCGCCGAGCAGACAGAGCACGCCGAGAAGCATGGCAGCGGAACGGGTCGCAGACCCTCCCTTCAGGCCGGCGAACAGGAAGACGGCTGCCGAGAGGGCCGTGCAGAAAGACCTCAAGTTGAGCGGGGCCTGGGAGACCGCCAGGGCCTGCCAGCCGTCCAACACGAGGATATCCACGATCCAGAACTTGGCCAGAAGGAGACCTGCCGCGATCCAGGCGTGGCGCCTCAGCCCCTCCCAACGGGCGACTGCAGCCGTGAAGAGGAGTCCGGCCCAAGCCCAGCCGGGCAGGGTGCCGGCAAACTTGGGAAAGTCCAGGAAGAGGAACGCCAGGGCCACGACTGTGGACAGCCCGGCCAGCAGGTGCGCCGTGCGCGGGACCAGGGCGCCCAGGACCCAGGCTGCCACCAGAGAGGCTCCCGCCACGCCGAGGGACGCAGCCAGGGGCGTCGTCAGGGCCCAGGGACCGAAGGCCGCCAGGGGCACCGCACGCGACAGTTCGAAGGACTCGAACACCGCCAGATGCCCCACGGCGAGCAGGGCCGTGGCCGCGGCATGCAGGGAGAGCCATTTCTGCCCGTACTGCCGGGCGGCCCAGGCGCTGACCAGGACCTGGGCGGCCCAACCCAGGGCCACGCCCTTGCCGTCGAACTGGAGCGGGACGGCGACCGCGATCAGGGCCGCCGCATGGGTGATGAGGGCCCAGGCCGCCGGGCTCGATGCCTGACGGCGCCAGCCTTGCCATCCACTCCATGCCTGCACGACTGCGCCGACCATGGCCAGGGTCCCCATCCACTGCGGAAAGGCCCGATCCCAGGCCAGATAGATCCCTCCCGTGGCCAAGGCCGCGTTCAGGGCCAGCAGGACGGCGTCGCCCGTGCCCGAATCCGGCCGGCCGATACGGGTCAACGCGTCCCCCTGGAAGAGGAAGGCCAGGGTCAGGATGCCCAGGCTGAACACAAGACGGTTGGCGGGATTCAGGAACTGCATCGCCCACCCCGTCATCAGGACAGCGGCCCCGACCCAGGACACCCAGCGGACCAGGCTCCAGGAGCGCTTCCTCCCCTGGAACACGGCCCCGACGGACAGGGTGAGCAGATAAGGCAACAGGGCGGCCAGGGCATCCTTGCCCGTGCTGAGGAGGATGGGCGTGACGACGCCTCCGAGGTAGCCCAGCACTGCGACGGCCTGGGCGTCCGCCCAGGCGGCCACCAGAAGGGAGGCGGCGGTCGCGACGGTCATCAGGCCGAAGGCGGCCGGCACGCCGATCAGGCCGTAGAAGGCATGGGCTGCGTAGGCGGAAACATAGGCCACGGCAATCCCGCACCCCGTGATGCCCTGGCTGAAGCCCCGCTGGCCGTGACGCCTCAGCCATTCACCCCATCCCAGGAATGCGATGGAGAATACCCCCCCGGCCAGACAGCGCATGGCGGGCGTGATCCAGCCCTGCTTGAAGGAATAGGAGACGAAGAAGGCGACGGCCAAGAGGATGGCAGCGGCCCCGAGGCGGTTGAGCCAGGTGGCCCCGACGCGCCACTCGAAGTCGGGCTTGGGCTCCGTAGGCGGCGCCGGCACGGAGGGAAGCACCGTCCTGGGAGGCTCCTGGACGGGAACGGGGGCGAGGACGGGAGGGGGCAGGGCGGATGCCGGAGCGGCGAGACGCTGAACGGCCTCGCCTTTCTCGACGGGCTTGCCCTTCCCTTCCAGCGCGTGAAGCCGCTGGATCAGGCCGTCGACGGCGATCTCCAGGGCCTGAAGGCGCTCTTCGAGCGGCGTCATGCCATCCACAGGTAGGCCTTCCAGGCCGCCCAGCCCACCAGGGCCCCGGGCGGCAGGTCCGCCAGATAGTGCTGCTTCGTGAACAGGCAGCTCAGCGCGATGAGGGCCGGGAAGGCCCAGGCCCAGGGCCCCAGAGCGGGTACGATGTGGAATGCCGTCAGCACCGCCACCGAGACGTGCATGCTGGGGAAGCAGTTCGAGCGCCGGTCGAAGCTGTGTACCAGGGCCAGGAAGCGCTCCGAAGGGCCTCGCGGGACCTTGGGCCTCCAGTGCTCCGGAGTCTCCACGGGGAAGGCCAGGAAGCAGGCCATCTGCATCGCCAGGAGGACCAGGAAGCTGGCGGTCAGGTAGATGAAGTGCCTGAAGTCCCTCAGGGTCCAGACGGTGTAGAGGATGACAGGGTAGTAGAGGCCGCTGTAGATCCAGACCCAGGAGGACCAGTAGGGGATGCGGTCGTCCAGGGAGAGCTTCAGGCCCCGGGAGGGGCGCAGGCTCCGGCGCTGGCACCAGAAGTAGAACTGGTACACCCCGACGATGAGGAAGACGCCGATGACCAGAAGAACGAGGCGGTCGAACAGGGTCATCGCAGGGCTTCCCTCACGGCGGTGATCTTAACCTTCCCCGAAGCCGTCTTCGGAAGCTCCTTCTCCCAGACCACCACGTCCTGGACCCGCTTGAACTCGGCCAGGGTCGCGCAGCGGGCCGTCACCTCCGCACGGGCCTGTTCCGGCGTCATCGGCTGCAGGGGTACGACCACGGCCACGATGCGCTCGCTGCCGTCCGTCTGCATGCCCAGCACGCAGGACTCGCGGAAGAGCTCGGACTTGGCCAGTTCCGCCTCGATCTCCTCCGGATAGACGTTCTTGCCGGACTCCGAGATGATCACGTTCTTCGAGCGTCCCCGGATCCAGAGATAGCCGTCCGGATCCCGCACGGCAATGTCTCCGGTCCTCAGCCATCCATCCTGCAAGGCCTCGGCCGTGCGGGCCTCATCCTGCCAGTAGCCCATCATCACATTGGGACCTCGGACCAGGAGTTCGCCTTCCCCTGTCCCCTCGATGCGCATCTCCAGGCCCGGCACCGCGCGCCCCACGCTCCCGGGACGATTGGCCTCGAAGGTGTTGAGGGTGATCACCGGGGAGGCTTCCGACATCCCATAGCCCTGGAGGACCTTGACCCCGAGGGTCTCCGCAGCCTGAAGCAGGGCCGGAGGGCAGGGCGCGCCCCCGACGACGGCCGTCCGGAAGGCGGGCCCCAGCGCGCCGGGCCCGCCGGCCTTCTCCACCGTCTTCAGGATCAGCCTCAGCAGTCCGGGCACGAAGAGAGCATGACTCACGCCGCCGTTCGAGATCGTCTGCAGGAGGACCGGGGGCCTCAGCCCCTCGGGGAAGACCAGGCGCCCTCCGCAGGAGACGGAGGCCAGCAGGCAGCCCATCAAGGGAAACGCGTGATGCAGGGGCAACAGGCCGAGGAAGGCGTCCTCGGGTCCCAGCGGGAAGAGGGCGCGGAACTGGCCAAGATTCGCCAAGAGGTTGGCGTGGGAAAGCATGACGCCTTTCGGCTTCCCGGTGGTCCCGGAGGAGGCGATGAGGACGGCCAGGTCAGCCGCTGACGCCGCCGGAAGGCTTCCCCCTTCTTTCCCGGCCGCCGCGGGCTCCAGGGGAAGGTCCAGGCCCAGGATGCGCTTGCACCCGAACTGCTCGCGGGCGTTGGCCAGCTCCTCGGGCGTCAGGTGGGGATCGAGGGGAAGCACGGCGGCTCCCGAGCCCAAAATGCCGAAGAAGGCCACGGCCCACTCGGGGCAGTTGGGGGACTTGAGTCCGATCACCTCCCCCCGCGAGGGCCCCAGAGCCAGGGAAACGGCCTCGGCGCGACGGGCCAGCTGGTCGAAGGTGATGGAAGGGCCGGAGGGCCCGACCAGGGCCGTGCGCTCTCCGTGCAGGGAGGTGGAAGAGGCCAGAAGCTGGGACAGGGTGGCGGGTTTCATGCGGTCCTCCTCAGAAAACGCTTCGATACCCTCAGTACCGTCGGGCACCAGCCGATCCAGGAATGACCGGCGTGGACCCGGCGGAATTCGTGCGGAGTCCCCAGCCTGGTCTCCTCCACCCCCACCTTCCCGTCGTCCTGCCCCGCAATCCAGGGATTGAAGCCGAAATCCCCGGCGACCACCAGGACGGGCATGCCCTCCGGGAAGGCTCCCAGGGGTTCGAAGTCCTCTTCCTCCATCAGCTCCCGCCCGGAGGCCGGGCCGAAAGCCAGACGGGCCAGACAGGAACCCTGGAGACGGCGGGCCATGGCGGAGCCCAGGTTCGGAGGGGCCATCAGGACGGCGGCTCCCGCGCGGGCCTCGGCGGGGCAGTCCGGGAGGTTCAGGGCGGCGCGGACGACCAGGCCCCCCAGCGAATGGGTGACGAAGGAGATGGGCTCGCCGGGATGAGAGGCGGCGATGCGGTTCAGCTCCCAGGCCAGGTCCTCGGCGTGCTTCCGGATCGTCCATTTCCGGCTGGGGTAGTCCCGGTTCTCCACCCTCCAGCCGTCGGCCTTCAGGCTCCGTTCCATGGCCCAGAGACAGCCCCGCCCCCTGAGGAAGCCGTGCACGCAGACCACGGTGCCGCGCCCGGGGGCATGCGCAGGGCGAGGCCTCCCCCCGCAGCCGAAACGGAGGAGCGATATCATGGAGCGACCTCCTGCGGCAGGTTATCGGACGCGGCCCCGACGACAACCTTCACGGTCCCGTCCGCGGCGATCCGTAGATGCTCGTCCAGGCCCTTGACGAGGTAAAGATCGTTTCCAACCTTCAGCTCTCCGTTGCCGACCTTCTCGTCGCTCACCGTCAGGACGTCCCCACCCGGCATCCGGAGCGCCAGGATGAGGCACGGGGCCCTCAGGTTTTTCCCGGCGTGCTCCTGCATCTCGTAGGTGATCCCCTTGCCCCCCTCCACCTCCAGCGTCGTGAAGTTGGTGAAGGAAAACCGCTGATCCCGGGCGACCGCACCCTTCGTCGCGGAGACGAGAGGGCCCCGGCCGGCTCCGAAGAGCATCAGGTACATCACGAAACCGCCCAGAAAGAGCACGGCCAGGACGCCCACCGTCCAGGTCACAACCCGCCTGACCCTGCTTTTCGGCATCCCCATGTCATCGACCTCCTTTTCCTGATTTTGCATCGGATCCCTCATGGCATCCCCTCCCCAAGCTTCCCCTCAAAAAGCCGTCCCAGGTGCCGCGAGCCGTCAGGCTGGAACACGTAACGGAAAGCCGCCTCGGCTCCAGTCCCGGTCAGCAGGATCCTGGCGAAGCGGCCGTGACGGGTGCTCACGCAAAAGAGCTGGCCCGGACCTCGGACTTCGGCTGTCGCCACCCAACCCGCATCCTCCAGGGGAGCCCAGATCATGCGTTCGAACTCCCAGGCGGGAATCCTGCCTTCCGGAATGGTGACGGGAAGCAGTTTCGCGCCGTTGACGGCCAGTAGGGTCCTCACGCCTCCCTTCAGATCCACCGAGGGCAGGAGGTCGGCATCCTGTGTGGCCTCCGCAGCCTTGCCCCCTTCCAGGTCCCATCCCCGTGCCTGCCCCAGGGCGTCCACCGAGACGCCCCCCTGGCCCGAGGGCAGGGCCTTGGAGTCCGCCTCCAGGGGCCTGAGCGGGAGTTCACAGGTCCAGCCCTTGGCATAGGCCCTCGTCGTGATCCCCACCGGAGCGTAGCCGGGCGCGACGGCCTCTACGCGCAAGGGTTCGCCCACCTTCGCCAGGATCCGGAAGCTGCCCGAAGGGGAGATCCTCGGCCGATCGCTCCGGGTGAGGCGGGTGACCAGGACCTGGGCCTGGGCCTGGGGAAGGGGCAGGCCCGTCGCCTCGTCGAAGACGCGGCTGGAGGGCGTCTCGCCGGGCTTGGTGGATGCCGTGAAGCCTGCCGCAAGGGCATAGAGGAGGCCGGCCACGAGGCCTCCCACCAGGGCCAGGGCGACGAGGGAGCGGCGAGTCATGGTCTGGATTCCTGCTTTGCCGCCATCGGACGAAGATCCAAGTGGATCTTGTCATCAATGAAAGTGCCAAGGGAAAAGGGAGCTGATACAAATTCAATCATTCGTTTGTTCATGGGGCTGCGCCGCCCTTCAGTAGGTCCTCCGGCACAAAAGAATCCTGCGCAGCCGCAAGGAAATGTGCACGCATCCCAAAAAGCATTGCGGTGTTCGACGTAAACGACCTCTTCCTGATACCCCTGCAAACACAATGCTAACGTTTGAATGTCGTGTTTCCGAAACACGACAATTTCCGCAGGCGTTCTCAGCCCGGTCGGCTTGCCATCAAGACGGATCTCCGCCCCCGGAGGCTCCGAGGTCACCCGGACCGTCTTGCTGCACCCGGCCAGCAGGAGGAGAGACAACGAAAGGCAGACCAGAAGCTGACGGTTCACGGCGCATCCTCGGGCAGGAGGTCCAGCATCACAGGCGGCATGGATTTCGCCCAACCCAGGTACAACTTCAGGGCGCTCACCCGGCCGGCCTGCCCTGCGGTCAGGATCCTGTGCAGGTCCCCGGTCAGACCGAGCTGGACCTGTTCGAGGATCTCCCCCGACCAGGTGGGTGAGGCACCCTGGACGCCCGCCTCCACAGGGTTGAACTTCAACGGGAAGGCGATCTCCTCCTCGGGGATCCCGTTCATGGCCAGCTCCCGGGCCCGGGCCAGATAGGCTTCCCGAAGCGCGGCCTTCTGGGCCTCCTCCAGCTTCAATCCGGCCGGCAGGAGGGCGTCGAGCTGACTCTCGAGCACCTCCACCGCCAAATCCCCCCGGATCCATTTCGAGTTCCCGTCCAGGATCCTCATGGCCCCCCAGAACTGCATCTGAAGGCGCATCCCTTTTTCCTGATCCCCCGCCTCGGGAACCTCGGAACCGGAGGCCGCCTTGACCAAGATGTCCCCCATGGTCCGGGCCGCATCCAGGATGCCGGCACGGAGCTTCTCCTCCTCGGAGGGTGGTGCCTGGGGAGTGGAGATGGACGGAACGGCGGAAGGCGGATTGGCCGCCGTAACCTCAGGGGCAGGGGTCGGCGCCGGAGCCGGAGCCGGTGCGACGGGAATCGCAGCAGCTGCCTTGAGGCCCACAGACAACGGAACGGCGGCGGACCGGGGCGGCACCTCCCAGCCCCTCAGGCTCCAGCCGACCAGGCCTCCTATCAGCACTGTTGCAAGGATTCCTGCCGTCCTCTTCATCGTAGCACTCCTTTCGGGTCTCATGCCTTCACCACACGCCAGCAGGCCTCGGCGAGCTCCCGCTCCAGCACCGCAGGGGATTCCTCCAGCCAGCCCGACATCTTGAGCAGGGTCGCCCGGATCACCATGCCCACCAACAAGGTCGCCAGGAGGTCGGCCGATCCTTTCCTCACCTCCCCCGCCTCCTGCCCACCCTCCAGCACCTCCGCCAGCACATCCGTCGGCGTCCTCATCCCCTTCGGGGTCCTCTTCAGCAGGCTGTGCTGGGCCTGGACGATGTAGGCATAGGTGTCCGGATCCTCCTCCAGCAGGCGTCGGAAGCGGCCCAGCAGGGCCTTCAGGCGGGAGCGTGCCCCCCCGGCGCCCCGGGCGTCCTCTTCCAGATGCAGGACGAAGACCTCCAGGCGGCCCTGGTAGAGGGCCCAGGCCAGGTCCTCCTTGCTCGCGAAGTGGCGGTAGAGGTTCCCCTCGGCCATGCGGGCGGCCTTGGCGATCTCCTTGGTGGTGGACGCGTCGATACCGCGGCGGACGAAGCACTGGAGCGCCGCCTTTTCCAGGCGCGCCCGGGCGGCAGCGCCCCTCGTTGCAGTCGTTTTCACGCCGTTTCTCATGTGAGTGAACACTCACATACTTTATACGCAAAAGGAAGTCAACGGGAATCTCCGACGGAACCCTCCAGTTCGGCGATCAGCTCGACGATCCGCCTGCGGAGCTCCTCGCGGACCTCCCGGAAGGAGGCCGACGCGACGGGGTCCTCGATGGGCCAGTGGATCTTGACCGTCCCGGGCGGCGGGATCGGGCAGCGCTGGTCGGCATGGCCGCAGACGGTCACGATGACGCTGGCCCGCCCGTACATCCCCGGGTCTATCCCCTTGGACTGCTGGCCGGAGATGTCCATCCCCGCCTCCTTCATGGTGGCGATGGCCCCGGGATGGACATGCCCCACCGGGTTCGTCCCCGCGCTCTCGACCTCCCAGCCTTCCGGCGCCAGGGCCCTGAAGAGGCCCTCGGAGATCTGGCTCCGGCAGGAGTTCGCGGTGCAGAGGAAGAGGACATGAGGAGGCTTCACCTGCGGATCTCCTGAAGGATGCGTTCGGCGGCCCTCAGGGCGGCCAAGGCGTCCGCCCCCGTCACGACCGGGGCGGCCCCGTCGCGGACCACGGCCAGGAAGGAGCGGATCTCGGCGTCCAGGGGCTCCTCCTCCTCGATGGGCAGGTCCTGGATGTCCAGGTAGCGGGCCATGAGGGCCTTGGGGTCCCCCCCGGCCGTCGCCAGGAGGCCGGCCAGCAGGAGGGGGTTGCGCGGCGGGTCCCCCTTCTTGCGGCAGACCTTCACCCGCTTCTCGCCGTAGTCCAGGGAGAGGTAGGCATCCTCCTGGAAGACGCGGATCTCGCGCACCGTCTTGGTGGCGATCCGGCTGGCCGTGAGGTCGGCCACGCAGCCGTTCGCGAAGGCGAGGCGGACCTTGGCGAGGTCCTCGTGGCCCGTGAGGACGTTCACCCCCAGGGCCTCCACACGCTCGAGGGGGGCCCCGGCCAGCCAGAGGACGATGTCGAGGTCGTGGATCATCAGGTCCATCACCACGCCGATGTCGAGAGAACGGAACTTGAGGGGGGCCACCCGAACGGCCTCGATGAAGCGGGGCCGCTTGAGGACGCCAGTCGCGGCCCGGATGGCCGGATTGAAGCGCTCCACGAAACCGGGCTGGAGATGGACGCCCTTTCCCCTGGCCAGTGCCACCAGGGCTTCCGCTTCGAGGGAGGTCGCCGTCATGGGCTTTTCCACCAGGGTGGCAATGCCGCGGGAGAGGAAGTGGGATGCCACCTCGTGGTGGGCGGCCGTGGGCACGGCCACGGAGACGGCGTCGACGGCGGGGAGCTTCCGGTAGTCCTTGAAGGCTTCCGTCCTGCAGGCGGCGGCGACCTCGGCAGACCGCTTGGCGTCCAGGTCGGACACGCCGACCAGCTCCACGCCTTCCAGTTTCGACCAGATCCTTGCGTGGTGGCGGCCCAGATGGCCGACGCCCACGACGGCGACCCGGAAGGTCATGCGGAGGTCATGCCCGGTGGGCTTCCAGGGCCCTGCCGTGCTTGCCCTGGTCCGACGCCTTGAGCGCCTCAGCCAGGGCCTTGAGGTCGGGATTGGATTCCCCGGAGAGCTCCAACGTCTGCAGAACCTCGCCGCGCAGCGCTCCGGACCGGTAGAGCTTCCTGCAGGCATCCTTCAAGGCCTTGATGCGCTCCGGCGTGAAGCCATGCCGGCCGAGGCCGATCTCGTTGACGCCCCTCACCCGCGGCGGGATCCCCTGGACGAGCATGAAGGGCGGGACGTCCTGGGATACCGGGGAATAGCCCGCCACGAAGGCGTGGCGACCGATGGTGCAGAACTGGTGGACGGCGGCCAGGCCCATCAGATGGACGTGGCTTTCCACACGGACGTGGCCGGCGAGCAGGACGCCGTTCGCCATGACGATCCCGTCGCCCAGCTGGCAGTCGTGGGCCACGTGGGAGCAGGCCATCAGGAGGTTGTCGGAGCCGAGGCGGGTGACCCCTCCACCCTTTTCCGTCCCGCGGTTGACGGTCACGCCCTCACGGAAGAGGTTGCGGTCGCCGGCCTCCAAACGGGTCTTCCCCCCCTTGAACTTGAGGTCCTGGGGCTCGGCTCCCAGCACGGCGCCGGGGAAGAAGCGGTTCTCGCGACCGAACACGGCGGGCCCCAGCACCACGGCGTTGGCCATCAGGACGCATCCCTCGCCCAGGACGACATCGTCTCCCACCACGGCATGGGGGCCGATCTCCACGCCCTCCCCGATGCGGGCCTTGGGGGAGACGACGGCGGACGGATGGATCACTGGGGCCGGGGAGGGTTGTCCACGATCATGAACTTCATCATGGCCTCGCAGACCAGCTGGCCGTCCACGAAGGCGCGCCCCTGCACCTGACCGGTGCGCTCCTTGATCTTGATGCTGACGGCCTCCAGCAGAAGCTGGTCCCCCGGCACCACGTTGCGCCGGAACTTGGCCTCGTCGATGGTCAGGAGGACCACCAGCTTGCCCTCGCCGCCGATGCTCGCCAGGAGCTGGACCCCCCCGACCTGAGCCAGGGCCTCGAGCTGGAGGACGCCCGGCATGATGGGCCTTCCCGGGAAGTGGCCCTGGAAGAACTGCTCGTTGGCCGTGACGTTCTTGACGCCGAGGGCGCGCTTGCCCGGCTCCAGTTCCACGATGCGGTCCACCAGGAGGAAGGGATAGCGGTGGGGCAGAAGGCGCTGGATCTCCTCCACGTTCATCACGGAGAAGGAGCGCCCCCGCATGGACTCGTCCATCTTGCGGGCCAGGGCCACGTTGGTGGAATGCCCGGACTTCACGGCCACCACATGACCGTCGATGGCCGCGCCCAAGAGCGAGAGGTCCCCGATCAGGTCCAGGACCTTGTGGCGCACGCACTCGTCGTCGTAGCGCAGGGTGTTCTGAACCACCCCCCCGGAGCCGAGGACCAGGGTGTTCTGGTAGTTGGCGCCCTTACCGAGCCCGCTGGCCCGGAGGGCCTCCGCCTCCTTCTCCAGGCAGAAGGTCCGGGCCCCGGAGACCTCCTTCACGAAGATGTCGGGCGTCAGGGAGAACGTGACGTGCTGGGGCTTCAGGTCGGCATAATCCAGGGTGTAGGAGATGGTCAGGCCCTCCCCGCGCGAGGGCAGGGCCACCAGGGAGACGTCCCCTACGGAGACGGAGATGGGAGTCTTCACCTTGAAGACCTTCCGCTCGGCCGTCTGGTCCTTCAGGCCGGCCTTCCCGATCAGCTCGACGAATTCCCGGGCGCTGCCGTCGGCCCCGGGAACCTCGTCGCCGTCGATCTCGATCAGGCAGTTGTCCACGCCCAGCCCGGCCAGGGAGGCCAGGAGGTGCTCGGAAGTCTGGACCAGGACGCCACCGACCCCGATGGCCGTCTGGCGCGGACGTTCGATCACGTTGCTGACATGGGCGGGGATGAGGGGCTTGCCCGGGGCATCCGTGCGCTGGAAGACCACGCCGTGGTTCTCCCCCGCGGGACGGATGCGTACGCGGGCCTCCCGGCCGGTATGGAGGCCGACCCCCCGGTATTCGAAATCAGCGGCGAGCGTTCGTTGCAGCCTGCTCAAGGCGTTGGATCCTGCGTTCAAGGTCCTCAAGAAGCTGGACGGCCTCGGGAAGGCGCCGCACGTGGGCCTGGAGCTTGAGCTCGAGGGCGTGGGGCTGGGCGGGAAGACCCGAGACGCAGGTCCTGGGCGGCACGTTCTTGGTCACCCCCGCGCGGCCGGCGATGACCACGTTGTCCCCGACCTCGATATGCCCGGCGATGCCGGCCTGGCCCGCCACGGTGACGTTGCTGCCGAGACGGGAGCTGCCGGCGATACCGCACTGGGCCGTCACCACGCAATGCGGCCCGATCACCACGTTGTGGGCGATCTGGACCAGATTGTCGATCTTGGTGCCGCGGCCGATCCAGGTCTTATCGAAGCGCGCCCGGTCGATGGTGACGCAGGCGCCGATCTCCACGTCGTCGTCGATCTGGACGATGCCCACCTGGGGGATCTTGTGGTGGACTCCCTTTACGGTGGAGAAGCCGAAACCGTCGCAGCCGATGGCAGCCCCGCTGTGGACGATGACGCGGTCGCCGATGCGGGTGTGCTCCCGGATGCTGACGTTGGGATAGATGAGGCAATCCTTCCCGATCGCGGTGTTGTGCCCGACATAGACGTGGGGGTAGAGCACGGTGCCGTCCCCGACGGAAACCCCGTCCTCGATCACCACCGTGGGACCGATCGAGACGCCCTTCCCCAACACGACCTTGCGGCCCAGGACGGCGGACGGATGGACCCCGGCAGCCGGACGGCGGGCGGTGGCGCAGGCATGACCGATGACTTCGACCAGCTTGGAGAAGGCCTGGTCGGGGTTCCGGACCCGGACCATGGGCTTGGAGTTCCCCGGGGTCCGTTCGCCGACGACGACGGCCGATGCACGGGTCTCATGGATCTGGGGGGCGTAGCGGTCGTTGGCGACGAAGGTGATGTCGCCCTTGCGGGCCTCCCGGATGCCCGAGACGCCGCTGATGCGGGTGCGGGCGTCGCCGTCCACCTGCCCGCCGACCAGGTCCGCGATCTCCGCCAGGGTGTAGGACTTCGGCATCGCCCGTCTATGCCCGGATCAGGAGCCGGGCTCCGCGTTCATGACGTCCAGGACGGCCTGGGTGAGGTCGGCCTCCCGGCCCGCATAGAGCACGGTCTTGCGGTAGGTCTTGGCGGCGTAGGAGTCGAAGGCCTGGATGATCTCCTCGGAGCTTGTCCCGCCCAGGTTGGGGTGAGGGTCCTCGATGTCGGAGATCACGAGATCGAATCCCCTCTCCTTGGCCAGACGCTCGATGACGGTGCGGGCATGGGTGTAGAGCTTCTCACGGCCCTTGAGGCGCATCTTGGCCAGGTCCCGCTCCCAGGGCTCCGCGGCGAGGGCATACTCCTGGGCCTTCTGCCTCAGCTGGGCTTCCATGGCGACCCGTTCCGGGGCGTCCTTGGACAGGTTCTTGAGCTGCTCCTCCAGCTTGGCCCCCTCGTCATGCATGGCCTTCAACTGCTCGCCCCCCTGGGACTTGCACTGGTTGAGGGAGACCTCCAGGGCCTTGGCCTGCCTGCAGGAGCCGAAGACCGTGGTCAGGTCCACGAAGGCGATCCGGGAGGAGCCCGATCCGCTCGCGGCCTCGGCCCGGGACGGAAGGACATCCCCGCGGGAATGAGGCGCTGAGGCCGTGCCACGCGACGGGTTCAGGAAGTGGAAGAGGACGGCACCCCCAAGGAGGCCCACGACGAGCACGAGGACACTTTTTGTATTCATGAGTCGACGCATTCTACTTGCCACATAACGGGTTGCAAGCGGAAACCCGTCTAGAAGACGCTCCCGAAATTGAAGGTGAACACCCTTTCGGAGTCCCCTTCATGCTTCTCCAGGGGAAAGGCGACGTCCAGGCTGATGGGGAGCGGGCTGATGGGTAGCTGGATGCGCATGCCGAAACCCCAGGCCGACCGGAAGTCGTCCAGGGGCTTGCTGTCCCGGATCGAGGGCTCCACCGTGCCCCGGTCCGCGAACAGGGCCCCGCGCAGGATCTCCTCGTAGACCGGGAAGGTGTATTCGAGATTGGTCAGCAGGTAGAAGCGGCCGCCGATCCCGACCCCGCCCACCTTCGGGGTGATGGTCCGATAGTTGAAACCGCGGACCGTGGAGGCTCCGCCCAGGAAATACTGGATGTCGACCGGAAGCTCCCCCGTCTTGTAGCGCGCCTCCACCATGGCGGTCCGGGCCGAGGCCGCGATAATGTGCTTGCGCTGTTCGTCCTCGTCCTGGTGCAGGGTCCAGAAATGCTGGTATTCCTCGGTGACCTGCCAGTAGGAGAGGCCGCCCAGGACCGGACCGCCCGTGTAATCGTAGCCGAGCTGGTTCATCTGCCCGGAGCTGGGCAGGTAGGGGTCGTCCCGGGTGTCCCAACGGACGAAAGGGCTGACCGCGTTGATCACAAAGGAGCCCTCCGAGTCCTTCAGAGCCTGGGGGGCATCCGCCGCGACCCCGGAGATCCGGACCTGTTTGGTCGACAACGTGGACCCCACGGCCAGGTACTGCCCGAAACGCCGGCTCAGCGTGATCGAGGCCCCCTGGTCGTCCCGCGTGTAGTCGACGAAGCCCTGGGTCCTCAGGAAGGCGTTCACGCCCAGGCCGATGGGCCTGTCATAGAGCCAGGGCTCGGAATAGGACATGTCGTAGCGCGTGACGTTCTGGCCGGGGGTGGCGCTCAGGGAGAAGACCTGCCCCCCCCCCACGTAGGCATCCCCCAGGAAGAACTTCCCGGCGTTCCCCGGAAAGCGCTTCAGGTCGGCCGAATCGAAGTTGGTCTGGGTGATGCGCACGGTCCCGAAGACGCCCGCCTCATCGCTGTAGCCCGCCCCGTAGTTGAAGCGGCCCGTCTTGTCCTCGTTGACCTTGAAGGTCAGGTCCCGCTCGTCGGGATCCCCGGACTCCTCCAGCCGGGGCTGGATGGAGTCGAAATAGCGCAGGTTGTGGAGCTTCTTCACGCTGCGCTTCAGCTTGGCGTAGTTGAACCAGTCCCCGGGGTGGATCAGCATCTCGCGGCGGACGATCTTGTCCCGGGTCCGGGTGTTGCCCTCCACTTCGACTCGACCGATGCGGACCTTGGGACCCTCCTGGATGTCCAGCGTGACATCCACCTCCCGCCCCACCGTCCGGTAGGTGTAACGGGGAACGGCCTGGGCCACCAGGTGCCCGAGGTTGCCGTACTCCTCCTTCACCTTCTCCACATCGTGCTGGACGTCGGCCAGGGAGAAGGCCTTGCCCGCCTTGGCCTTGAACTTCGGCAGGAGGGTCGCGGCGTCGACCAGGGGCTGGGCCCCCCCTTCCCCGGCCATCTTCAGGTTGACCGCCCCGATGTGGTACAGGTCCCCCTCCTCGATGTCGAAGAGGACCTCCGCCCGCTTGCGCTCGACATCCAGCTCCTGGGAGGCCTTCACCTGGGCGTCCAGGTACCCGTGAGCCCGGTAGAAGTCCCGCACGCGGACAGCGTCGTCCTGGAGGACCTGGAGGTCCAGGGCCCCTGCCCGGAAGAACAGGAGCTTGGCCTTGGTCAGGATGGGGGCATCCCCCTTGAGGCGGCGGGGCTTGAAGGCCTTGTTCCCGCGGAAGCGGATCTTCTTCACCGGCACCGGGGACCCCTCCTCGATCTCGAAGACCAGGACCTGGGTCGCCTCCCCCGTCGAGGGCTCCAGACGGGACTGGATGCGCGCAAAGAGGAAGGCCTTCTCCCGATAGGCCGCGGCGATGGCCTTCTCGTCCAGCTCCCGGTCGGAAGCGGTGAGGTAGCGGGTCTCGCCCGTCTGGAGCGGGGTCCTCAAGCGGCCCGACAGGCGGGTGTCGGAGAGGGCCTTGTTGCCCCGGAAGCGCACCTCGGAAATGAGGGGGTTCTCCAGCACCTCCAGCACCAGGACCTGACCGCCCGGAGCGGGCTCCCGCCTCACCTTGACCTCGGCGAAGTAGCCGGTGGCATAGAGGCGGCCGATGTCCTGGTCCAGGCGGGCACGGGAAAGGGGGGAGCCCGGCGCGGTCTCCATCCGGGAGCGCACGTAGGTCTCCCCCAGGGTCTTGAGGCCCTCGACGCGGACGGCCTGGATCGGCTCGCCTTCGCCGTCCCCGCCTTCCTCTCCAGGGACCCCATGGACCGGGGTGGGGGAGAGGAAGAGAAGGAGACCTGCCAGGGACATCAGGGCCAGGACGGCGCCGCGAAGGCGCTGGGGCTCCCGCCCCATGCCGGAGGTCACGGAGCGACCGCCTCGGGGGACTCCTCGCGGCTGTAGTTCCCGAAGCGCTGGTATTCCTTCACGAAGGAGAGCTTGAAGTCCCCTACCGGGCCGTTGCGCTGCTTGGCGATGTCCAGGCGGATCTCCCCCTGGTCCTGCACCTCGTGGTTCTGGTAGTCCTTGCGGGACAGGAGGATGACCACATCGGCATCCTGCTCCAGGGAGCCCGACTCGCGCAGGTCCGAAAGGCGGGGCCGCCCCCCCTCGCGGCTCTCGACCTGGCGGTTGAGCTGGGACAGGGCCACCAGGGGCGCCTCCATCTCGCGTGCCAGGGCCTTCAATCCGCGCGAGATGTCCGAGATCTCCTGCTGGCGCCCCTCGGTCCTGCGCTGGGGGGACTCCATGAGCTGGAGGTAGTCCACGACGATCAGGTCCAGGCCCTTGATGCGGCTGCGCATCTCGCGGGCCTTGGTCCTCAGGGCATGCAGGGTGAGGCCCGGGGTGTCGTCGATGAAGATCTTGGCGTCGTTGAGTTTGCCCGATGCCGCCACGAGGCGGTCCATGTCCTCATGGCTGTACATCCGCTTGCGCACCCGGTCCCGGTTCACCCGCGCATGCGAGCAGGCCAGGATTTCCGCCACCTGCTCCTTGGTCTGCTCCATGCTGAAGATGCCGACCTTGGGGCGATCCTCCAACAGGGCGATGTTGTGGGCCAGGCCGAGGGCGAAGGAGGTCTTTCCCACGCTGGGACGGGCGGCCACGATGATGAGCTCGGAGCGGTGGAGGCCGCCGGCGGTGAAATCGTCCAGGTCCGCGAAGCCGGTGCTGAGCGCGGCGGCGTTGTCGCGCGGGTTGTCGAGACGGCGGAAGACGTCCTTGAGGGCGTCCCCGATGTGCTCCGCCCGGCGCGTCTCCTGGTGCTTGGCGAGCTCGAAGACCAGCTGCTGGGCGGTCTCGAGCACCGTCTCCGCGGGCTCGGCCCCCTGGGATGCATCCTGGGCGATGCGCCGGCCGGCCTGGATGAGCCCCCTCAGGATCGCCTTCTCCTTGACGATGCGGGCATAGTGCTCGGCCTGGGACGGGCTGCCGACGGCATTCATGAGGTCGGCGAGGACGGCCTCCCCCCCCACGACCTCGGTCAGGCCCCGGCGGGCCATCTCGTCGCGGATCAGGACCGGGTCCACCGAACCGTGATTGGCGTAGAGCTCGACCAGGAGGGCGAAGAGGCGCTGGTGGGAGGTCCGGTAGAAGGCCCCGGCGTCCAGGATGGACTGGGCCACCGGAACGGCCGCGGCGTCGAGCAGCATGGCCCCAAGGAGGGCCTGCTCGGCCTCGAGGCTGTGGGGGGGAAGCGCGGCGGTCAGGGGATCGTCAGTCATGCGGGATCGGCCGGATCATAGCGGCCGGGCAGGGCCAGTCAATCCATCAGAATCCGCCGTCAGGATCCGTCGGGGAAGGTCACGGGAAGGGCTGGATCCTCCCCGAGCGGGAATAGAAGGAGAGCGGATTGTCCCAGACCAGGCGCTGGATCTTCTCGCGGGGAAAACCGCGCTTCCTCAGCTCCAGCACAACGCGCGGAACGCTGAGGACATCCGAATGGCCCCAGTCCGCGGCGGAGTGCACCATCACGCGCTCGATGCCGCACTGCTGGACGATGTTCGCGGCCCGCTCCGGGCTGAGCTTGGTGACCGGGTAGACCGAGTGCCCTGCCCAGTAGCCGGCGTCCAGGATGAGGGGGGTCGTCTCCTCCACGCTGTGGTCGATGACGGCCCAGTCGCCCGGGACCTTCATCTCCTGGAGGATCCTGATCGTCCGGGCGATGCCGGCGGGCTTGTCCCTGTGAGGGGCGTGGACCAGGATGGGCAGGCGCTTCCTCAGGGCCATCTCCACCTGGATGCGCATCACGCGCTCCTCCTCTGCGGTCCCGCCGTCGAACCCGATCTCCCCCACCGCGACACAGCGCGGATGGTCCAGGAAGGGCTCGATCCTGGCCAGGATCTCGTCGGAAAGGGCCCGGTGGTTGGCCTCCCGGGGGTTGAGGGCGATGGCCGCGTGCAGGCGGATACCGTAGCCCGCGGCGCGGGTGGCCTCGTATTCCAGCAGGTGGCTGAAGTAGTCCAGGGCGGTGCCCGCATGGGTGCGCGGCTGACCCAGCCAGAAGGCCGGCTCGATCGTGGCCTCCACGCCCGCGAGCGCCATGCGCTCGTAGTCGTCCGTGGTCCTGGCGTACATGTGGACGTGGGGCTCGAAGATGCGCACGGATGGACTACTTGCCGCCGACGGCGGGCAGGAATTCCAGGAGATCCTGCTCGCTCATCACGCGCAGGCCCAGCTGCATCGCGTCGCGGAAGTTCGGGTCGGTCTCGTACTTGGCCTTGTCCCCGCCGGCCACCACGTAGTCCGTGTCGACGGAGACCTTGGTCTGGATCTTCCCCCCTGTCTCCTCGATCAGGCGGCCGAGCTCGTCGTTGCTGTAGCGCCTCATCTGCCCGCAGAGCACGAAGTTCGGAGTCGTGTTGGGGCGGTAGATCGGGTTGGCGATCAGGTCGCCCTCCACGAGAGGATCCCGCTCGTTGCGCAGGGAGAGAATGGCCGCCTTGCTCAGCTCCTCCTGCACGTCGAGGATCTCGATCTCCCCCTTCTTCTGGGGGACCCCGCCAGGACCGTAATGGAACACGCTGAACTTCATGCCGCGCTGGAGGCGCTGGCGCCGCCCGAGGTTCACGTAGGCCAGCCTCAGCCCCCCGGCGACGTTGGTGATCTCGCCATCAACCTCCATGGTCACCGCCTTGGCCTCCTGCTGCTTGGTGATCCGGACGTTCTGCTCCTTCATGGAGGCATTCTCGGTCTTCAGGCGGGAGACGTCCTTGTTGAGCTGATCCTGCAGTCTCCGGTGCTCGCGCTGTCCGGCATCCAGCCTCACCTTCAGTTCGGAAATCTGGGCCTGGAGGTCGGTCTCCATGGCGGCAGCCGCGCGTGACTTCTCGGCAACGTCGTTCTGGAGGGTGCCGATCTGGCCGTTGAGGTTCCTCCCCTGCTGGTCCAGGGAATTGCGCTCCTGCTCCAGCTCGGCCTTGGTCTTCGCGAGGTGCTCCTTGAGGTTGTCCCGTTCCCCCTCGAGCTTCTTGCGCTCCTGCTCCATGGCCGGCAGGATCTGGGTGATCAGGTGCAGGGGCTGCTTCTGGATGAGGGCGACCTGGGCCTCATACTTGTCGTTTCGGTACTCGTCGGGGAGCAGGTTCTCGATGATGGGCTTGATGAGCTTCTGGTTGATCTCCTCTTCGCCGCTGGTGTCGAAGTCCTTCACGTCCGTGTACTTGGTATCCAGCACCCAGGGGGCGAGCTTGTTCCACCGGGCCAGCATCTTCTTCTCGGACGCCTGGGCCTCCTCCACCTTCTTGAGTAGGACGGGGATGGTGTCGGTCGAGGCCGGGGGCTTCCCCTCGTTCACCTCGTCATACAGACTGTAGAAGTAGAAGGCCCCTGCGCCGCCGGCGGCGGCCAGGAGGCCAAGGAAGGCTGCCACAAAGGGAAGGATGCCCAAACCACCCCGTCGCTTCGCCACGTTGCAGTCCTCCAGTTGAGCCGAATTTCAGGAAGGTAGGCCTGCCTGCAACCCTCGTCAAGGACTTTCGGCTTGACACCCTCCCGCCGCCCCCTACAATTCCGGGCCAGTTGACCCAGCAGACCATGACGACCCCATCTCCGGGCAAGACCCGGAAAGCTCCCAAGGCGGACAAGGCTGTCACAGCCAGCGGCGCCACCGGCAAGGATACCGGCTCGGCTGACGTGCAGGTGAGGATGCTCACCCAGCACATCAATCAGCTCTCCGAGCACACGAAGGCCCATCTGAAGGACCACGCCTCCCGGCGCGGCCTGATCCAGATGGTCAACCGTCGGGCCTCCCTGCTGCGGTACCTCTCCCGCACGGCGCCGAAGCGCCACGCGGCCATCCTTGTGGAGCTTGGCCTCCGTAAGTAGGGTCGGGAAGGACGCCCCACCGGGGCGCAAGTGTGACAGATGCCAGCAATCACCGTGAAACGGACCCTCGGCGGCCGCGAGATGACCCTGGAGACCGGGCGCCTTGCCGCCCAGGCCCATGGCGCCGTGACCGTGCGCTACGGCGACACCCTCTGCCTCGTGGCGGTGGTCTCCGCCAAGCCCCGGGAGGGCATCGACTTCTTCCCCCTCACCGTGGACTACCGCGAGATGGCCTATGCCGCGGGAAAGTTCCCCGGCGGGTTCTTCAAGCGCGAGGGACGCCCCACCACCAAGGAGATCCTCACCGCCCGCGCCATCGACAGGCCGCTTCGCCCCCTCTTCCCCGAGCACTACAAAGATGACGTAGCCGTCTCCGCGATCGCCATGGCCTCCGACCGACAGAACGACCCCGACCTCTGCGCCATGAACGGCGCCTCGGCGGCCCTCGCCCTTTCCCCCATCCCCCTGGACAACCCCACCGGCAACGTCCGGGTGGGCCGCATCCAGGGTCAGCTGGTCCTCAACCCCACCATCCAGCAGATGGCGGAGTCCGACCTGGACCTCCTCCTCTCCTGCACGGCCGAGGCCCCGGTCATGATCGAGGTCCGCGCCAAGGAGATCCCGGAGGCCGCGATCGCCGAGGCCATCGAATTCGGGTTTAAGGCCTGCCAGGAGATCATCGCGATGATCCGCGAGCTCCAGAAGAAGGCCGGCAAGCCCAAGCAGGCCGCCCCTCCCCCCCCTGCGGACCACCCCCTGCAGAAGACCCTGGAATCGCGCTACTACGACGCCTTCCAGAAGGCCTGCTTCGTCCTCGGCAAGGCCGAGCGGCGCGCGGCCATGAAGACCGTGAAGGAGAAGGCCCACGAGGAGCTCAAGAAGGAGTTCGGTTCCCAGCCCGACTGGGACAGGAAGCTCGGCGAGGTCTGGGGACACCTGGAGACCAGGGCCATCCGCGAGGGCATCCTGAAGAAGGACCTGCGCATCGACGGGCGCGGCCTGCTGGACCTCCGCCCCCTCTCCGCCGAGGTCGGCGTCCTGCCGAGGGTCCACGGCTCGGCCATCTTCAGCCGCGGCGAGACCCAGGCCCTCTGCACGGTCACGTTGGGCACCACCCTGGACGAACAGAAGATCGACGGCCTGCGCGACGAGTACTACAGGCGCTTCCTCCTTCACTACAACTTCCCGGCCTGGTCGGTCGGGGAGACCTGGCCCAACCGGGGCCCCAAGCGCCGCGAGATCGGCCACGGCGACCTGGCCGAGCGCTCCATCGAACCCGTCGTCCCCCCCGCGGACCGCTTCCCCTACACCGTCCGCATCGTCAGCGAGATCATGAGCTCCAACGGCTCCACCTCCATGGCCTCCGTCTGCGCGGGCACCCTGGCCCTCATGGACGCCGGCGTCCCGATCAAGGACCCGGTGGCCGGCATCTCCATCGGCCTCATCCAGTCGGGCAAGGAGCACAAGCTCCTCACCGACATCCTGGGCGAGGAGGACCACCACGGGGACATGGACTTCAAGGTCTCCGGCACCCAGCACGGCATCACCGGGGTCCAGCTCGACCTCAAGGTCCAGGGCATCCCCCTGGAGCTGATCCCCCGCATCCTGTCCCAGGCCCGCGACGCCCGCATGAAGATCCTCAAGACCATGCTGGCCACCCTGGACCGCCCCCGTGCGGCCATGTCCGCCCACGCCCCCAAGCTGGTCCAGATCATGATCAACCCCGGCAAGATCGGGAAGGTCGTGGGGCCCGGCGGCAAGATGATCCGCGAGCTCCAGGAGAAGACCGGCTGCGAGATCGACATCCACGACAGCGGCCGCGTGACCATCTTCTCGAAGACCGGCGGCGATATCGCCCAGGCCCGCGCCTGGATCGAGGGCCTGACCTCCTCCCCCGAAGTCGGCCGCATCTACCCGGGCCGCGTGACGGGGATCAAGGACTTCGGCGCCTTCATCGAGTTCATGCCCGGCCAGGAGGGCCTCTGCCACATCTCCGAGATCGCCGGCGGCTACGTCGAGAAGGTCAGCGACCATCTCAAGATGGGCGACAGCGTGAACGTGAAGGTCCTCCAGGTCGACGACACCGGCAAGGTGAAGCTGAGCATCAAGGCGGCCCAGCCGCCCGGCGAGGCGAAGGCCGCTCAGTAACGCACGGGAGGGCGCCATGGCCACCGGCAAGGTGAAGTGGTTCGACGAGAAGCGCGGTTTCGGCTTCCTCCTCCAGGAGGATGGCGGGAGCGGCAAGGACGTCTTCGTCCACTTCTCTGCCATCCAGGGCGAAGGCTTCAAGAGCCTCGCCGAGGGCGAGCCCGTCACCTTCGACGTGGTCGAGGGCGCCAAGGGCCTCCAGGCCGCCAAGGTCGTTCGATCGACCCCGTCCTAGGGATTGACGAGGCCGGCCGGGGCCCTGTCCTGGGTCCCATGGTCGTCTGCGGCTACGCGGTCAGGCCGGAGGACCTGGAGGCCCTCCAGGCCCTCGGCGTGAAGGATTCCAAGGTCCTGTCCGCCTCCCGGAGGGAAGCCCTCGAAGGCCCCCTCAAGGCCCTTGCCGCCTCCTTCCACCTGGTCGAGATCCAGCCCGCCGAGATGGACCGCCGCAACCTCAACGACCTGGAGCTGGAGGCCTTCGCCGCCTGCATCCAGGCGACGGGGCCTTCGGCCGTCTTCGTGGACGCCCCGGTCGGGCCCCGCGGCATCCCCCGCTTCCGCCAGCGGCTTCTGGAAAGGATCTCCCCCCTGGCGCCCGAGCTGGTGGCCGAGAACCGGGCCGACGCCCGCTTCCCGGTGGTCTCCGCGGCCTCCATCCTGGCCAAGGTCCTCCGCGACCGCAGGATCCAGGCCATGCGGGCCGAATACGGCGAGATCGGCTCGGGCTATCCCTCGGATCCGAAGACCAAGGCCTTTCTGGAACAGTGGATGGCCCAGCACGCCACCCCACCTCCCATTGCCCGCGCCAGCTGGGGGACCTTCGACCGCATGAAGCAGGTCCGCTTCCCATTCTGATCCACGTCCGGGATCTTTGCTACAATGCCGGCATGTACGGGATCCCGGAACTGGTCCAGGACCTCGACCGCATCGTCGAGTCGGAGCGGGATCCCCGCATGCTCATCGGCCGGGCCAGCGAGGACCTCCGGCGCCTCGTGGTCCAGCCGGGCTCGGTGCCGGAGGAATTCCTCCGGATCAGGAACGCCTCCGGCACCACACGCAACCTCATCCACAGGCATCCGAAGGAGCGCTACGTCATCCTGTCCATCCTCTGGCCGGCCGGTTACTCCTCCCCTGTCCACGACCACGGGGCCTGGGGCGTCTCCGGCGTGTACCGCAACGCCATGCGGGTGACCAACTTCGTCCGCCGGGACGACGGCAGCCGCCCCGGCTACGCCGACCTGAACGAGCACTCCAGCCTCATCGCCGGCGTGGGAAGCGTCACCTACGTGCTCCCACCCAACGAGGAGATCCACCAGATCGAGAATCCCACGGACGAGGTCTCGGCCTCCGTCCACGTCTATGGCCGGGACATCACCACCTGCGCCTGGTTCGATCTCAAGACCCGCAAGGTCGGCTCCCTGGACCTGACCTACCACAACCTCGTCTAGTGCCCGCCCTCCCCCTGCGCGAGATCCAGGCCCCCTTTCCCGACTGGCCGCGTTATGCGCCGGAGCGGCCCCTGCCGGCCTACCGCTATGTCCCTGGCCTCCACCCCCACCCCGTCTCCGACCCTCGGGGGCATTCCTACGGCCACCGCCCCGCCACCGAGAACCCACCTGCCCCCGAGGCCTGGGCCTCCTGCACGGACTACCGGCACTCCGTGGACCTCCACAACTTCGGCTACTGGTGGGAAGCCCATGAGGGCTGGGAGGGGATCTGGCAGCACCTGGACAAGGCCGGAGAGCAGGGCCAGTTCCTCCAGGGCCTGATCCAGACCTCGGCGGGCCTCCTCAAGGCCCATCTCGGATCCCGGGAAGGCGCCCGCATCCTCTTCGGGGAAGCCATGCTGCGCCTGAGCGGGATCCGGCCGCGCCATTACATGGGAGTGGATCTGGCCCTCCACCGGGAGAGGATCGCAGCCTGCCTGAAGGCCCTGGACACCGGCACGGACCTCCCCCGGGACCTCCTGCCTCTCCTGCGACTCCATCCGTAACTCCGCCGTTTTCCGGCCTTCGGAGAAATCCGGCGGGCACCTCCCGCCTTTCGCGTACCATAGCCGGACCCATCACGAGAGGAGACCCTTACCGATGAACCTGACGAGATGCTGCCTGACCACCGCCGTCGCCCTCCTGGCCCTGACAGCCTCGGCCGAGCCCGAAGCCGAAGCGGAGAACGGCAAGGACTGGAGCCATCACACGGGCAAACTGGACTTCACGATCGGCCTCGCCAAAGGCCTCGAGAAGGCCAAGGCGGACAAGAAGCCCGCCATGCTCTTCATCACCACGACCTGGTGCGGATGGTGCACGCGACTGGCCAAGGACACCTTCTCCAACGACGAGGTCGTCAAGGCCCTCTCCGCCTTCACCCCCGTCCTCGTGGACGGGGATGTCGAGAAGGCCGCCTGCCAGAAATACGGGGTCCAGGGCTTCCCGAACCTGCGCTTCGTGACGCCCGACGGCGAGGCGTTCGGCCAGATGGGCGGCTACCTCCCCCCGGACAAGTTCATGACCGCCCTCAAGCCCATCCTGGAGAAGATCGGCGCCTCTCTCGAAGCCAAGCCGGAGCCCGAGAAGGACTGGAGCGCCCACCTGGGCAAGCTGCCCTTCACGGTCGGCTACGCCAAGGGCATGGAAAAGGCCAAGGCGGACAAGAAGCCCGTCCTCCTCTTCATCACCACCACCTGGTGCGGATGGTGCAAGAAGCTCGCCGAGGACACCTTCTCCAACGAGGAAGTCGTCAAGGCCCTGTCCGGCTTCACGCCCGTCCTCGTGGACGGGGACGTCGACAAGGACGCCTGCGAGAAGTTCGGGGCCGAGGGCTATCCCGCCCTGAGGTTCCTCGACGCGGAAGGCACCCTCCTCGGCTCCTCCGACGGATACTCGGCGCCCGAGGAGTTTCTGACCCTGCTCAAGGGCGTGCAGGAGAAGCTAGCCAGGTAGACTCAACCGGGCATCCTGCCGGGGCCCCGCCTCCCCGGCGGGGGGCTCCCGTCGCGAGGATGGCGGAACTGGCAGACGCGCGGGACTTAGGATCCCGTGGGGAAACCCGTGGGGGTTCGACTCCCCCTCCTCGCACCACCACAGCAGATCGGAGTCGAACCCTCATGCCTTCAGGGCTAAGGAAGTCTCTCTGGCGGCGAGAGTCCGCGCGGGCTCTCATCCCATCGGGGAGGCCGGGGAGAGAGCGGAGAATCGCGACAGTCTGGAACGTTCCCGTCTGGAAAGGTGGTGATCGATGCGGGCAACCGGACGACCGCCGGATCCGGGACGTTGCGTTGTGCAGGCTACCCTCTAGAATGACGCTATGACGTTGCCCACCCACTGGCGCAAGAAGCACCTCGGCTCCACGGCCGAGAACGTCGATCCGCCTCTCTCCCCGTGCTAGGCGGGGAATCTCCTCTCGTCCTCAGGCTCTCCCCCCTCGCGCATCAGAAGCCACCGTCCACGTTGCGTACCCGCGACCGATAGACCCTCTCCGTTCCCTGGACCGCGAGGTATCTCATGTTGAACAAGACGATGTCCTGACACCATGAAACCTCTCCGGAGGATCCGGGAAGAGTACGGGATCCATGTGGCCATCCTGCTCGGAGGAAGCCTCCTGATGGCACATCACGCATGTGGATTCTTCCGACGCAGGAAGGAGCCTTGGGAATGACAGAAGGTCTGACGCTCCCGCTCTGGACGCTGATCCCCTTCGGGGGGCTGCTCCTGGCCATCGCCCTCGGCCCCATCGCCACCCCCTCCTGGTGGCACAGGCGGTTCCCCTGGGTGAGTTTGGCCTTCGGACTGCCCACCGTCCTCTTCCTCCTGGTCCAGGGAGCGCCCTGGGGCGGACGGTACCTCCACACCCTCCACGAGTATCTGTCGTTCATCATCCTCCTGGGATCCCTCTTCGTGATCTCGGGCGGGGTCCTCCTCCGTGGGCACCTCGTAGGAACACCCTTCGTGAACACCCTACTCCTGACGGTCGGGACCCTCCTGGCCAGCGTCGTGGGGACCACGGGCGCCTCCATGCTCCTCATCCGACCCGTCCTCCAGGCCAACCGGAGACGCGAGAGCCGGGTCCACATCGTCGTCTTCTTCATCTTTCTCGTCTCCAACATCGGCGGGTGCCTGACGCCCCTGGGGGATCCGCCGCTCTACCTCGGCTACCTGAAGGGCGTCCCTTTCGCCTGGACCCTGGGGCTCGCCGGACCCTGGGCGGCGGTCTCCGGCGTCCTGCTTGCGATTTTCTTCCTGGTCGACTACGTCCTCTACCGCCGGGAGAAGGGCGCCCAGGCCGACGAGGCGGAGGGCCTGAGGGATCCCCTGGACCTGGACGGCTGGGCCAACCTCGCCCTCCTGGGGGGGGTGGTGCTGGCGATCTACTTCGCGGGTCGCCAGCACTGGCCCCCCGGGGTCCAGGAAGGCATCCTCCTGGCCCTGGCCGCCCTCTCCTGGCGTCTGACCCCGGCGAGGATCCGCCATGCCAATGCCTTCAATTTCCATCCGATCCGGGAGGTGGCCATCCTCTTCGCGGGGATCTTCGCCGCCATGGTTCCGGCACTGGCCATCCTCGAAGCGGCCCCCCAGCGCTGGCCGGGGCTCAGGATCATGGAGCCCTGGCAGTTCTTCTGGGCCACGGGGACCCTGTCCAGCTTTCTGGACAATGCGCCGACCTACCTCAGCTTCACGGCGCTGGCCTCGGGCCTCCTAGGCACGGAAGCCGGGGACCTCTCCCAACTCCTGGCGACCGGAGCGGGGGAACGCCTCCTTGCGGCGATCTCCCTGGGCGCCGTCTTCATGGGCGCGATGACCTATATCGGGAACGGCCCCAACTTCATGGTGAAGGCCATCGCGGAGGAGGCCGGGATCCGGATGCCCTCCTTCTTCGGCTACCTGGGATGGTCCTGCGCGGCGCTGCTGCCGGTCTTCCTGGCGTTGACCCTCTGGGTATTTTAGAACCCGAAGGAGGCAACCTTCTAGCCAAACAACCTTTTGCCATCCGCGTCCGAACTAACTAAGATTCAGGCATGAGAGTGTTCAGCGTCCACGGGTCCAAGTCGCGCAAGGAGCGCCGAGGATCCACCGCCGAGAACGTCGACCCGCCGCATTCCCCGCGCTAGCCGGGGAAGTTCCTCTCGTCCACAGACTCTCCCCCCTCGCGCGTTAGAAAAAGCCGATCTCGCTGCGTTTCCGCAGCGGACGGACCCCATTCCCCTTTTCCTGCCCGCGAGGTGGCTCATGACACGGAAGGCGACGCCCTGACAACCCCATGAAACTCCTCCGTGAATTTTGGCGGGAGCACGGGATCTACGTAGCCATCCTGGTCGGAGGATGTCTTCTGACGTTGCACGACTTGTTGCGTTTCCTCCGAAGCAAGAAGGAATCTTGGAAATGACGGGAAGCATGACCGGAATGCGCTTGGAGGAGATGGGCATCATCGGGAACTGCCAGGTCTCGGCGCTCGTGGAGCGCACGGGCGCGGTGGTCTGGTGCTGTCTGCCGCGCTTCGACTCGGAGCCGGTGTTCGGCGCCCTCCTGGACGAGAAGGAAGGAGGGAGGTTCCAGGTCGCACCGGCCGGTGGCGGGGCGGGCGTGCAGCGCTACCTCCCCAACACCAACGTCCTGGAGACCCTCTTCGAGACCCCGGAGGGGAAGTTCCGGGTGCTGGACCTTGCCCCCCGGTTCCTGCTCCACGGCCGGAGCTTCCGCCCCACCCAGCTCGTGCGGATCCTGGACCCCCTGGCCGGGGCGCCCCGGGTCCGCGTGACCTGCGAGCCGGTCCTGGGATGGTTCAGGAAACCGCCCCGCCGCCTCCAGGGCTCCAACCACCTGGACTTCGAAGGTTTCCAGTCTCCTCTCCGCCTGACGGCGGACGTCCCGCCCACCTACCTGGAGGGGCAGCCATTCCCCCTGACCCGTCGCCAGCATCTCGTGCTCTCCTGGGGGCCTCCCGTGGAGGAACCGCTCGCCCCCCTCTGCGAGCGCTACCTCAGCGAGACCGTGGCCTATTGGACCACCTGGGTCAAGCAGTGCAACATCCCCTACGCCTACCAGAACGAGGTCATCCGCTCCGCACTGGCCCTGAAGCTCCACTGCTTCGAGGATACCGGCGCCATCATCGCGGCCTCAACCACCTCGATCCCCGAGGCGCCGGGTAGCGGACGGACCTGGGACTACCGCTACTGCTGGCTCCGGGATGCCTTCTACGCCATCTCGGCCTTCCGCTTCCTGGGGCAGTTCGAGGAGAGGGAGCGCTTCATCCATTACCTGCTCAACATCGCGGCTTCCAGCCCCGGCTTGGATCTCCAGCCCCTCTATCGCCTGGACGGGGGCCGGGACATAGAAGAGCGCGTCCTTCCGGAGTGGCCTGGTTTCGGAGGGGAAGGTCCCGTGCGCGTGGGGAACGCCGCCGCCGGCCACCGCCAGAACGACATCTTCGGGGAGCTCGTCATGGCCCTGTCCCCGGTCTTCCTGGACGACCGGTTCCGGGAGGAGCAGTGCCGCGAGACCTTGGAACTGTTGGAGCGGCTGACTCATAAAGCCATCGCCTCCGCGGGAACCCCCGACGCGGGGATCTGGGAATACCGCCGGGCATGGAAGCCTCAGACCTTCTCTTCCCTCATGTCCTGGGCTGCCACCAGCCGGATGGCCACCGTGGCGGAGCGTCACGCCCCGGAGAGCGCCGAGGGCTTCCGGGTTGCTGCGGCCGGGATCCAGAAGGAGATCATCGAAAGAACCTGGAACGCTGAGGCAGGAAGCTTCGTCTCAGAATACGGCGGGAAGGACCTGGATGCCTCCCTTCTCCAGATGGCATCGCTCCGGTTCCTTCCCAGGGAGGATCCACGGCTGGTCTCCACGGTCGAGACGGTGCAAAGGAACCTGGTCCGGGACGGCTGGCTGATGAGGTACCGCGTGGACGATGGGCTCGGGAAACCCAAGCTGCCTTTCGTCCTCTGCACGTTCTGGCTGGTGGAGGCCCTGGCCGCCCTGGGAAGGACGACCGCAGCAAGGGCGGTGCTGGGAAGAGCGCTTGCGGCAAGCTCCCGCCTGGGGCTATTGTCCGAGGACTACGATCCCACGGCCGCCAGGATGTGGGGCAACTTCCCCCAGGCCTACTCCCATGTGGGCCTCATCCGGGCGGCCTTCGCGGCGTCTCCCCGCTGGGAGGAGATCCTGTGAAGATCGGGAAGATCCTGGCAAAGGCCTTCTTCGCGTGGATCAGCCCGGCCCCTAATGAAGGGCTGAAGATCATGAGCCGCTCCGAGTTCGAGTGGAGACTTCGGGGATCCTGCATGAACCGTGGTCTCTACTGCTGGTAGGAAGGGAGGACACCTTGCGCACCATCCTGTTCGTCTGCCGGTTCAACTCTGCACGGAGCCAGCTCGCGGAGGCGATCGCCCGGTCCATGGCCCCGGAAGATGTACGCGTCCTGAGCGCCGGCCTCATCCGGACCGTAGTCAACACCGAGGTCCTCCAGGCGCTGGAAGAGATCGGCCTGGACGCCTCTGCCCAGCGTTCCAAGACGCTCCAGGAGATCGCCCAGGAGAAGATCGACGACGTCGTGGTCCTGGCCGAAGAGGCGTTGAAGCCGGCCCAGATCGCATTCCCGAACGCAAAGATCGTTCTCCGGCATGTCTCTGACCCTGTCGCGACACGGGATCCCCGAAGGCTCCCTGCCGAGGTGAGACGGACGAGAGATGAGATCAAGCTCCTCCTTTCCGCATGGTTCAAGGAGGCTCTCGCATGACGACGAAACCAGCCACCCGGACCTCGAAAGCCCTTCGCCTGGCAGTGTTCGTCTCCGCCGTGGCCGGCCTCGCCGTGGGACTCATGGCTTGGCAGCAGGTCAAGAGCGAGTACCGATCCAGCCTGGACGACCTGAGCCGCCGGTCCCGGGTCCTCGCCTCCCGCATCAACCCGGCGACGGCTGAGGTCCTGAAGCTCACCGATGCCGAAGCCGTGCTCTCCCTGGCGCCCAAGCTCGAAGGGGACCGCCGGCTCCTCGGACTTGCCATCTACCGGAACGACGGCCGGCTCCTCGCCTCCGGAAAGGTCCTGGAGGACTACCGGGGCACGCTGACCGATCCCGTCGCCCGCGTGCTCAACGGTCATGCCGAGGTCGTCGAGACGGCCCGGGCGGGAGGCCTGTCCCTCCACATCATCGCCATACCGATCCGGGACGAGAGAGGCGAGATGGCCGGGGCCTTGGTCGTCCTACATGACGCGTCCTACCTGGACGACCGGATGACGGAGGGCCTGGTGCGGGGCGCCTTCTGGATCCTGGTGATCACCCTCCTTCTCGTCACAACGATCGCGGGATCGACCTGGCTCATCTATGAGCGTCCCCTGCGGAAGCTGGCCGACTGGATGCGGCGGCTCAGGGTCGAGAACGCCGCGGACGAACCGCCGCCGGCCCTCCCGGATTCGGCCCTGGCCACGGAGACCGACCGCCTGGCGGCCTCGCTCCGCGCGGCGCGCTCCAGCAGCTGGACGACATCCAGCGAGACTGTCCGCACGGACAAGACCTGGACGCGGGAGCGGCTCCGGGCCCACGCGATCGAATGCCTGCACGGGGACCAGCTCATCGTCGTCAGCAACCGCGAACCCTACATGCACCAGTTCCAGGAGAGGGTCCCGCAGGCCATCGTGCCTGCCAGCGGCGTCGTCACCGCCATGGACCCCGTACTTCAGGCCTGCGGCGGGGTCTGGATCGCCCACGGGGCCGGGGACGCAGACCGGGAGACGGCAGATGCAGAGGGCCGCCTCACCGTGCCCCCGGGCGACTCGCGATACACCCTCCGGCGGATGTGGCTCACCCGCGAGGAAGAGGCGGGGTATTACTACGGCTTCTCCAACGAGGGCCTCTGGCCCCTCTGCCACCTGGTCCATGAGAGGCCCGTGTTCAGGGCCTCGGACTGGGAGGCCTACAAGCTGGCCAACCGGAAGTTCGCCGATGCCATCCTGGAAGAGACCAAGGGGAGCCGGGCCATGGTCCTCGTCCAGGATTACCACCTGGCCCTGGTTCCCCAACTCCTCAAGGCTGCCCGGCCGGATCTCAAGGTCGGGATCTTCTGGCACATCCCCTGGCCCAACCCCGAGTCCTTCCGCACCTGCCCCTGGCGGGTGGAGATCCTGCAGGGGATGCTGGGCGCCGACCTGGTCGGCTTCCACCTCCAGCAGCACTGCAACAACTTCCTCGACTCGGTGGACCGCATGCTGGAGACCCGCATCGATTGGGACGGCTTCTCCGTGGCCGCCAAGGCACATACGACGCTGGTGAGGCCCTTTCCCATCAGCATCCAGTCCTGGTCCGAGCGCGACATGCCGCAAGGAGGAGACCTGAACCGGAAGATCGGGGAACTGAAGGAGCTCCACGGCCTGAAGGGATCCGCGATCGCCGTCAGCGTGGACCGCATCGACTACACGAAAGGGATCCCGGAGCGCTTGCGCGCGATCCAGCGCTTCTTCGAGAAGCATCCCGAGCACAAGGAATGCCTCACCTTCGTCCAATTGGGTGCGCCCAGCCGGACCCACATCCGGAGGTACCGCGACTTCCTCACAGAGATCGAATCGCTGGCCGACGAGATCAACTGGAAGTTCCAGACGGACCACTGGAAGCCCATCCGCCTGCTGGTCTCGCACCACGATGCCGCGACGGTGCATGCGTTCTTGCGGATGGCGTCCATCTGCGTCGTGAGTTCCCTCCACGACGGCATGAACCTCGTGGCCAAGGAGTATGTCTCGGCACGGGAGGACGGAGACGGCGTCCTGGTCCTGTCGGAGTTCGCCGGGGCCGCACGGGACCTCCCGGACGCCCTGATCGTCAACCCCTACGACACGGAGGAGTTCGCCGAGGCCCTCCGACATGCCGTGGAGATGGCCCCCAAGGAACGCAAGGAGCGGATGGACAGGATGCGGTCCGCCGTGGAGGAGCGCAACATCTACCGCTGGGCCGCGGACCTGATGACGACCCTGGACCGCACGGCCAAGGCGCCCACAGGCTAGGGAGGGAACGGGCCTCACATCTAAAGGCCTACACCCCCCCTTGAGCGAAGATTCGAAAGATGGATGGGACTACCACTTCCCTTACCGCGTCCGGTGCGCGACGTCGATGACCAGGGTCTTGACGTCCGCCATCCAGCCTGAGGGCACCGGCGGCGCGGACGGTGCGGACTTCCGGTCGGCCCGACGCTTCCACCAGGCGGCGGCGTCCGCCTGGGTCCAGGGCGTGAGGCCGGGACAGCGTTCCAGGGACTCGGCCAGGGCCAGCGCGGACAGGGGACGCTTCGCCGGATCCTTCTGAAGGCAGTCCAGGATCAGCCTCTCCAAGGACTCCGGCACGGGCCTGCCTGACCGCACCGACGGCGGGATCGGCGTCGCGCGCACCTGCTGCTCGAAGACGGCCCTCAGGTCCGCCCCGTCGAACACCGTGACTCCGGTCAGCAGGTAGTAGCCCACGGCGCCGAGGGCGTACAGGTCCGCACGGGCGTCGACCCGATCCGGGCTCTCGATGGACTCCGGCGACATGTAGAGGGGGGTGCCGGAGACCGTCCCGGCCTCCGAAGGAAGGCTTGCCCCGCGGGTGTCCTTGACCAGGCCGAAATCCACCACCTTCATGGCATCAGGGATGCCCCCCCGCTCGCACAGCAGCAGGTTGGCGGGCTTGATGTCGCGATGGACCAGTCCCAGGGCGTGCGCCTCGGCCAGGGAGCCGCAGCACTGTGACAGGATCCGGACCACCCGTCCGGGAGGCTGGGGACCGTCCTCCCGCACCAGGGTCTCCAGGTTCAGGCCCGGCAGGAGCTCCATGGCGTAGTAGAAGACGCCCTGGGGCGTCCGGCCGTAATCGTAGATCGCCACCGTATTCGGGTGGGTGAGCCGGCTGGTCATCCGGACCTCCCGCTCGAAGCGCGCGATGGACTCCTCCCCGGCCTTCTCGGCCCTCAGAAGCTTGACGGCCGTCGGACGGCGCAGGAGCACGTGGCTGGCCCGGTAGACCTCCCCCATGCCGCCCTCCCCGATCTTCTCCTCCAGGACGTACTGCCCGAGACGGCGGGCCTCCTCCACCTCGCGCCGGAGTCCGTAGACGGTCTGCGAGGTCGCGACGGAGGCCACCACGGCCACGGGGGCCCAGATCAACAGGACGGCGGAATCGAAGTCCAGGGGCCAGGGCCCCAGCAGGCCCGGCAGGAGGCCAAAGGCCGCGCAGGGGACGGCCAGCCAGGCCGTGCGCCGGGGCGTGCTCGGGACGACGGCGGCGCGGAAGACCAGGGTGAAGGCGACGGAGATCATCGCGACGTAGGGCCCGGTATGCTCGAAGCGCAGGCTCAAGAGGGCATGAAGCGAACAGAGCCCGCAGACCGCCAGGGTGCCCACCGCATCCAGGGCACCAAGCAGGGTATCCCTCAACGCCCCCTTGCGGCAGGCCAGGGCCATCCCCGCGAACACGACCAGGATGAGGAGGGTGCACCGGTTCGCAGGGTCGCCCAGCCAGGAGGGTCCGGGGCCGTCTGACGGGAGGAGGTTGATGAAGACGTAATAGGCTCCCGCCAGAAGCCCTCCTACCGTCCCGTAGCGGGAAAGCCTCTCCCGGAGTAGCTCCTGTCCGGCATCCGACGATGTGAAGCCGGGGGCGCTCATGGCGTCGAGTATAGCCCGGAAAGGAATTCCCCAAAAACAACGGAACCTTCCACGCTCCCGCACGTCTTACAGGCATGGAGATCGTGATGATGCCGAAGGAAGCCGCACCTGACGAAACCGCCCTCACCTGCCGCTACCACTGCGGACACTGCGGCCAGCCTGTCCTCCCCGGAGCCTGGCTGGACCTGGTCTACCGCTACCGGGACATGGAGCACCGCGATCGCGCCTGCCCGGCCTGCCTGAGCACCCAGACCCTGCTGCCCAAGCGCCCGGCCGCCTGACCCCCTGCCCTGGTTGACACCCCGGGACGGTGGAGGCTACCATCCCCGCCCGCAAGCCCTGCGCCCTTAGCTCAGCTGGTAGAGCAGGAGACTCTTAATCTCCGGGTCGAAGGTTCAAATCCTTCAGGGCGCACCATTGAAGGCTTGCGCAACGATTCACAAGACCATGCACCGGCTGGGAGTTGCAGGGGCCTTTACGGCATCACGACTTCGTCCGTCCCGGAGCCCCGCGCCACACCATCGAACAGCCGTAGAGTCCGGAGACAAGGAGCCCGATGACCACCGCGATGCGCCCAGCCATGGGCACGCTTCCCGCGACCCCGGCCGCAGCAGGGATGGCCACCATGCCCAGGGTATGGGCGACGGCCCCGCCCGCCAGGATGCCGCAGACGGTCACGAAGGCATCCCCGTTCCCCTCCCCGACCATCACCAGCTGACGCACGGGACAGCCCCCGGCCAAGGCGCCTGTGAGTCCCAGGAGAGCCAAGGCCAGGCTGTTCCAGAGAAGCTCTCCGTGTGCGATGGGCTGTCCGCTGAAGCCCAAGTGGAAGCGGCCGGTGGCAACGGAGACCGCCGCATACCCCCCGATCAGGGCCAGGGCGGCCACCAGCATGGCCTTCTTCTGCTGGAAGACCTGCCGGGCGGATGAGACGGCGCAGAACCCCGTGGCGGATAGGATCGCACCTGCCGCCAGGGAGATCCCGAGCGCCCAGAGCCAGGGGGCATGCGGGGGCTTCTCCAGCCCCCCGGGCCCAGGCCCCAGCAGCCGATGCCCTGGGAGAAGGAACAGACCCAGCAGTCCCAGGGCGCCCAAGGGGCCCAGGATCCCTACCGGAGCCGGCACAGGGGAGGTGCTGCCGATGCTGTAGCCGCGACGCTCCAGGAGCAGGGCCCCGTAGACCCCCATCACGAAACCGGGCAATGCGGCCCAGGCATTCAGGTCGCCTCCCCCCAGGCGCTGGAGCATGCGGAACGGACAGCCGAGGAACACCAGGGCGGCCAGGGCCATCCAGAAGCCCAGGACGAAACGGGAGACGGCATGGCTTCCGGACCTGGCGACGAAGCGTGACCTGAAGAGCGTCAGGGCGAGGGCGCCCAGGATGACCCCCACGACCTCGGGCCGGAAACAGGCGGGCCCCTTGCCGGCCATGAAGCCGAGGGACCCCGCGATGTCCCGGAGGAAGCAGGCCCCGCAGATCCCCATGTTACCGGGGTTCCCCAGGGAGACCAGGGCGGCACAGGCCACCCCGATCAGGGCGGTCAGGACGATCCCCCAGACCCTCCGGGCGGCTTCGGCATCACCTCTCAGCATCGAGGACGGATCTTCCCGGATCCTGGGCGCGATGCAACCCCTTTGATCCCCCAGGCGAATGCCTTTACTTCGACCCCTGGCCCAGCCTTCCCAGGCCGATGGCGCACAGGACCGCACCACCGAGCAGCATCCACATCGACTTGTCGGTCGGGAAGCCGGTGAAGAGGTGGGAAAAATCGGAACGGATCGACCTAGCTGCAACAATACCGAAAGCGATCAGCATGATGCCCCCGACAAGCATCGCAAGCGAAGCGGTTCTCGCCATGACGTCCCCCTTTCGTGGTTGACCCACGCTGCCATTCCTATGCGAGCGGATTGCGCCCACGGATCAGCCTGACCAGGACGGAGACCACGGCGATCACGAGAAGCACGTGGATGAAGCCGTTCATGGTGTAGGCGGAGAGCAGGCCGACAAGCCACAACACGACGAACACGACGGCAACGAGATAGAGCAGGTCCATGGATTGGACTCCTTTCGGGAGTTTCGCCACAGGAAGGAGCACCCCGCTCCCTTCGCATGGGAACTCTAGCAGGAATCATCAGAGTTAGATCAGCACGATATCACGAACAAGAACGAAGGCATTAGCAAACCTCGGAAACGGAGCCCCGGCTGCAAGAATTCGGATGGCCAACAAGGCTGACTTCCCCAACAATGTCTCCATGCCCAGCGGATTCGACATCTCCTGGGGGGTCTATGGAACGCGGCTGGGACAGGCCCTCCTGGCCGCCACGGACCAGGGCCTGTGCGGGATCAGCTTCGTCGGGAAAGGCGGATCGCCGGCCGCAGTTTCGGCCCTCCTCAAGCGCTGGCCCTCGGCCCGTCTGACGAAGCGACCCAAGGTCACCGCCCCCTTCGCACGGGAGTTGGAGAGGCGGCTGGGAAACGCTTCCCCCCGCACCCTTCCCCTCCTCCTGCTCGGTAGCCCCTTTCAGCGGAAGGTCTGGAAGACCCTGCTGCGCATCCCTCCGGGTGCAGTGAGAACCTACGGCGACGTGGCCGCCGCGATCGGACGCCCTACGGCCGCACGTGCCGTGGGCCGGGCCGTCGGGGACAACCCGATTGCCGTCCTCATCCCCTGTCACCGCGTCCTCCGCTCGGACGGCACGCCGGGCGGATACCGGTGGGAACCCTGGCGCAAGCAGGCCCTGCTGGAGCTTGAGCAGGCACGAAGCGTCGACCGAACGGCTTCGGCGATGGTGGGACCATGACGGATCAGGAAGAGCTTGCCCGGGCCCGGAGGCGGCAACGTCTCGAAAACGGGGACTCCGTCTTGACGTCCTCCCCCAGCGTGCTAGAGTCGGGTGTATGAACCGACGCGCCTTCACCCTGGTCGAGATGATGATCGCCCTCACGGTGGCGGCGGTCCTCATGGCCGCCGTCTCCTCCGTCGTCTGGATGAGCCAGAGGAACCAGGGCAACCTCGAGACCCAGGCCGAGCTGGACAACCAGGCCAACGAGACGCTCGCCTGGGTGGCCGACGAACTGCGCGACAGCGGCCCTTCCTGCCCGGACTGGAGCTTTTCGGCCACCGACATCGTCTACAACAAGTGCCTGGGATCCAGCGCAGGCGCCCCGACCTGGGGCCCGGCCTGCCGGCTCGCCCTGGTCTCGCCGGCAGAGGACCCCGAGGACGGGTTGGACAACAACGGCGACGGGGTGACGGACGAGAAGACCCTCTCCCTGGACTCCGGCAACGTGGGGATCTGGACGACCAAGTCGGCCTTCCTGAGATCGGACGGGCTAACCTTCACCCAGACCGGGAACAAGGTGCTGATCCAGCTGGTGCTGCAGCGCCTCAACTACGACAGGTCCCCCGTGGTGGTGTCCGCCTCGACCACCGTGACGCTCAGGAACTGAGGCCCGGTCACTCCCTGGGGGCGCTCCGGAGATAGGGCTTGTCCTCACGGATGCCCATGGGATGCCCGGCCAGCCAGGCGTCCGGGTTCCCGCCCAGATCCTCCCCCGTGATCCCCTTCAGGGCCTCCTGCGCCTCCGAACGCACGAAGAGGCTGACGTCGGACAGGCGGGCGATGAGGGCCCCGACCGCCTCCTGCGCCTGTAGCGCGCGGAGGGCACGGCAGACCTCCCGCTTCACCGTCCAGTCCCCATCGGAGGCAAGCAGGCCGATCAGGGGCTGGATGGCGCGTTTCTCCTGCAGGATCCCCAGCGCCTTGGCGGCGTTCCCGCGGACCTCCCCCTTGGGGCTGGCAAGCAGGTCCAGGCAGGCCGGCGCCCCCCGGGGATCGCCGATCCTCCCAAGAACCTCGACCAGCCACCTCTGGCGGGGGGCCTCCAGACCGGGCAGACGTTCCACGATGAGGGGAACGATGTCCCTGCCGAGGGAGACGAGGTCGTCCGCTGCCACCGCGGCATCCTGGTTGTCGCTAAGGCTGTCGAAGTCCTGCAGGGCCGTGTTCAACCGGGCTTCCAGCACGGCCCGGTCGGGAGGTTCAGCCCGTTCCGGCTCCTCCTGTTGAGTTTCCGCCGCCTTGGGAGCAGCGGATGGCGCCGGAGCCTCCGGGGGCTCGACCGGTCTGGACGGCGGGACATAGGCCTTCCGCTCGATCGCGGCGATCCGGTCCCGGGGGATCTCGAAGGTCCCGGCCGAGGATCTGAGCGTGACGGCCTGGGGGGTCTCCCGGACCACCTCCCCCTCCATCTGGCCTCCGGAGGTCAGGATGAGGCGGTCGGCACGCAACGGGGCCGTCAGACAGAGTGCAAGAAGCGCACGGGCAGGGATACGGCGAAGACTCAGGGCGAAACCTCCTTGTGGGGGACCGGACGGCCGTTGAGTCCCACCCTTTCCTTCCCGACAGGATGCTCCAGGAGCCAGGCCCTCCAGTCCTCCTGGCGGGCGGGAAGATCAGCGTCGGTGATGGTCGTAAGGGCATCATGGGCCGCACCGCGCACCAGGAGGCTGGAGTCCTCGAGGTGGTCGATGAGCCTGGGGATGGCATCCCTGGACTTGATCACGCTCAGGCCCCGGGCAGCGGCCAGGCGCACGTTCCAGTCCCCATCGGCCAGGAGGTTGACCAGGATCTGGGGCGCCTGGGGATGCTTCAGGATGGCCAGGACTTGGGCGGATACGACTCTCAACTCCCCCTGAGGGCTGTGAACCAGGTCCAGGACGACCTTGCCCCCCGCCGGGTCCCGGATCTCCCCGAGGACCTCGGCCAGCCACTTCTGCTGGGTGGGGGAGGCGCCGGGGAGGGCATCGGCGATGAGCGGGACCATGGCAGGACCGCCCTCCACCAGGCTCCGGGCGGCGGCCTCCGCCTCCTCGCTGTAGTCGAAGGAGGTGAAAAGCGGCATTGCCGCATCCAGGAGGGAGCGGGGGTCCTTCCCGTCGTCCCGGGGCTCCGGGGAGGGGACCCTTTCGGGAGCGCGCTTCTCCGGCGCGTACGCCGAACGGGTCACGGACTCGACCTGGGTGCGGTCTATCCTCAGGATCCCCCCGGCAGAGGCCAGGACGATCTCCTGGGGAGTCTCCTCCCGGATCTCCCCTCTCAGGAGGCCCCCGCTCTTCAGGTGGACCTCGTCCGCAGAGGCCGCGGCCAGGAGCGCAAGCGCGGGAAGGAGGACGCGCCCCCCTTTCACAGGACCTCTCTCCAGGACACCTTCGTAAAGGTATCGTCCGTCGGGGAGGGAAGATTGCCCAGGGCATTCGCGGAAAAGCGCATGGTGGCGGTCCCGTTCCCGAAGGCGTTGCCCAGCTGCCCGGAGTTGCAGAGGATGGCGCCGTAGATCATGGAGGTCCCGTTCTCGTGGTCCACGCAGTCGGGCATGATGAGGCCCGTCCAGTCCCCGTGGATGTTCTTCCAGAGCATGTTGCCGTCGGCGTTGTGGCAGACCAGGATGCTGGGTGCGGAGCCCGGGATGGCGGTCCCCAGGTTAACGGAGATCCAGGTGTTGCATTCCACGTAGACGATGCTTCCCCCAGGATCCCCTCCGCCGTTGGCGGCGATCCAGGCGTCGAACTGGGCCCCGCTCGTGAAGTAGGTCCCGCGTGCGATTGCGGCGGCCTTGAGGGTGCCCTCGGCCGCGCCGACCTTCTCGTCAGGGCTGGACTGGTAGCCATCGGGTCCCCAGTCCACGTTCTGCTCGGTCTGGGTGGTGGTCTGGTCCGGGGCCTGACCGTTCCCCCCGATCATGGAGGAACCCTGGCGGGTGACGGTACCGGTCGAGGAGATGCCGTACTTCCCGGGATCCCCCGTCCGGATCCCCGTCGTGTAGTCGTAGTCCCGGCCGTCCACCACGAAGTTGCCCCCTGTGGTGACGTTGGTGTCGGCCTGGATGGCCGCGCGCACGCTGACCGAGGCGCTTCCCATAACCTGCTGGATGACCACTTCCACGCTCCGGCTCCAGGTGCCCAATGTGCCGGAGGACTGGATGGTGTAGTAGTCCCCGCTCTGGGCCGTCACGGTCGAGTAGGTCCCGTTGCCGAAGATGACGGCGTTCAGGTTCCCGGTGCCGCCTTCGCGGAGGTCCTGGATGGCGCCGGCCACCCCGGCCTCGGCGATGTTCAGGATGGACACCGCATCCTCCGCGACCTCGGTGCGCTTCACCTGGGCCTGGGTGAGCATGAGGTAACCCGCCGTCATGGTGGCAAGCACCAGGACGGCCACCATGGCCACCACCAGGATCATTCCGCGCCGGTTGTGGATCATGGTCCTTCGCCTCCTAGTAGTCGATGACCTGGGAGAAGATCTCGGTCTGCTGCTGAAGCTTGCGCTGGTCCGACCAGGTCACGGTGATCTTGAACGGCAGGACGGTGTAGTCGGCCGAGACGTCGGCGTCGGTGGTGAGGCCGTTGTTGTTCAGGTCCCGGTTGGGAAGGCCGACTTTCGGCTCGTTCTCGTTCTCGTCGGTATAGAAGGTCACCGTCCCGACGGCGGTCGGGAGACCGGACACCGTGAAGGTGGCCCCGGGGGCGGTGCCGGTGCCGTTGGGATCGTCCGTGGTGGCGCTGTTGTAGGCCCGGTAGACGTATCCGAAGTCGCTGTCCGCATACTGGCGGATGGCCTCGGACAACTGGTGGCTTGCGGCGAGGGCCGCGTTGCTTTCCCCGGCGGTCTCACTGAGCTGCGCGACGGTGGGAACGAGGGCCATGAAGCCCAGGAGGGCGATGGACAGCACGACGGCCGCGATCATGACCTCAATGAGGGTGAAGCCTGTCTGATTCTTGCCATTCCTGCCCTTCGTGATCATGGCCCCTTATACCCCTTTCCCCGGGTACCGGGCCGTCAGGAAGGGGCTGATGCCCCGGTATCCCTTGCGGCCTTCGGCAACCGGACGACCCTGGCCTCCCCCCCATGCCTGCGGAGGAGACGTTAGGCTCCTGGCTTTGCGTCCCCGCCTTTCGACGGGTTTGCCCTTTCGGAACCGGCTCACTCCCAGCCTAGCACGCTCCGGAAGACTGTCAAGAGGCGACGCGGCGTTCTATAATCCCCGATCGCATGAACGCCCCCTCCCCCCCAGCACTGGGAGCCTTCCGCGAAGTCCCCTTCATGGGGGTCATCTGGGTGGTCCACGAGGCCTCCAAGCTGGGCTTCCAGAACGGCCATCCCGACTGGTGCAACCTGGGCCAGGGCCAGCCCGAGATCGGCGCCATGGCCGGAGCCCCGCCGAGGATCTCGTCCGTGCGTCTCAGGCCCGAGGACCACGCCTACGGCCCCCTTGGCGGGCTTCCCGAATTGCGCGAGGCCGTGGCGGAGCACTACAACCGCCTCTTCCGGAAGGGACGGAAATCCCGCTATGCCGCCGCCAACGTCTGCGTGGCCCAGGGCGGGCGCCTGGCCCTCTCGAGGGCCTTCGCGGCCCTGGACAAGGGCCGGGTCGGCCACCAGCTCCCCGACTACACGGCCTATGAGGACCTCTTCAACCTCCACCTCGGAAGGCTGAGGTCTGTGGCCATCCGCACCCGGGAGCGGGACGGCTTCGCACTGACCCCGTCCGACTTCGCCCGGGCCGTCAGCCAAAGCAGGCTCAAGGCCTTCCTCCTCTCCAACCCCTGCAATCCCACCGGCCAGGTGATCCGGGGCAGGGACCTGAACGCTCTGGTCCGCACCGCCCGCGAGAAGCGCTGCACCCTCCTCCTGGACGAGTTCTACAGCCACTTCATCTACGACCGGACCGACTCCCCCGTGAGCGCGGCGGCCTACGTGGAGGACGTGGAGAGGGATCCGGTGGTCCTCTTCGACGGCATGACCAAGTGCTTCCGCTATCCCGGCTGGCGCATCGGCTGGGCCGTCGGCCCCTCGGCCATGATCGAGTCCATGGCCCGCACCGCCAGCGCCATGGACGGGGGCCCCTCCCGCATCGCCCAGCGTGCCGCGCTGGAAGCCCTGGAGCCTCGAAGGGCGGATCAGGAGACCCGGGCCCTGCGCCGGGTCTTCGGACTCAAGCGTGACCTCATGGTCTCCCGCCTCACGAGAATGGGGATCCGTTTCGCCGCCGAGCCGGCGTCCACCTTCTATGCCTGGGGATGCCTGGACAGGCTCCCTGCCCCCTTCCAGGACTCCATGTCCTTCTTCCGCGAGGCCTTGAAGCGCAAGGTGATGACGGTGCCCGGGGAGTTCTTCGACGTGAACCCCGGCAGGCGCCGCAAGGGGTCCTCCCCCTACCGCAAGTGGATGCGCTTCTCCTTCGGACCGGCGGAGGCCAACCTCAGGATGGGGCTGGATCGGCTGGAGGCGATGCTGAAGGAAGCGGCTCCGCCGGTCTAGCCGCCTCCTGCTGCCTCACCACGGCCATCACCAGCTTCCCGCCGCGCATCACGAACACGAACCGGCTTCCCGTCTTCCGCATGGCTTCCATGGTCCGCCCTCCTGGTTCCCTGCCCCCGGGATTCCGGTCCTGGGAAAGAGCAATGCAAAGGGGATGCCAGGTCGGTTCCGGAGAGCGATTGCCCGTTCTCCCTTGCGGAAGCCGGGGTTGGGAGAGGACCTCCGGACCTGCGAAGCCGGAGGACGGACCGACCGTCAGGGAATCCCCACACGGGGATGACACGTTGTGTCAGCAGATCCTGAAGCTACTCCCCCTCCCTCCAGTCGGCCAGGGCGGCCGCCCCTCCCGGCTGGCAGATCAGGGTGAGGTCGTCGAGGACCGGGGAGTCCAGGACGGGCATCTCCGGCGCCAGCGGCGTGACGCGCCGGAAGACCACCTGGATGCGGAAGGCGGCCTCCGGCGCCATCCGCGGATCCCAGCGCTGGAGGTCCGCCGTCCAGCCCTGACCTCGGACCGAGCGGCTCCTCGCCTCGGGACCCGCGTAGCCCGTCGCGTCGGGATTGGCCAGGGCGATCTCGGCGTAATCGTCCGGAAGTCCCGCCGGTCGCCTCCAGGTCCAGGCCAGGGTCCGGATGCGCGATCCGGCTGGCAGGCGGATCGGCGCGCTGCAGTACTCCGCCGCACGCCGGAGGAATCCGTCCGCGTCCTGGGTCGATGGGGGTGTCCCGAGGCCTCCTTCATACCGGGACTCACGGTAGTAGCGGCCGTCACGGAAACGGGTCTGGATCATCACATCCGCGGCGACGGGATCCTGGCCCAGGTCGTAGATCGCGAACTCGTCGAACGTGACGTCGGCTCCGGTGCCGATCAAGGGCAGGACCTGAGCGTACAATGCGTTCCAGGGGACCAGGTTGCGGCGCCCCAGGACGATCCTGTGGGGCTGGACGATCCCCCCGACGCACTCGACGGCATCCAAGGTGATGTCAGCCGCCCAGGAGGGGTCCGTGCCCCCCTCCCAATAAGAAGTCCCCGAACCCCGATTGGGTCCAAAGAGCCCCTCGGCATTCAGCCCCCCCGAACCGTCGTCGATCACGAGTTCCCCGGCCTGATCGGAAACCGGTGCCACAGGAGCCGCGAAGTCATAGTAGAAGCTGCAGAGAAACCAACGCCGGGGAATCACGACGTGGGTGTCCGTCTGGAAACTGTACTCCTCTACACCACTCGTGCCGGGCTTGAACCATACCTGAATAGAACTCGGGGTGCCCCAGTGTGCGTTGTTCATGTGGGACAGGAAAAAGAGCTGATCCAGTTCGCCATGGCCTCCAAAGGGATCCGTGGTGCCGTTCGTCCAGTCGACGTAGACGTGGCCCCTCGCAGGCTGGTCAACGAAGGTATAGGCCGGCTTGACCCAGAAGCTCAGGACCCCGTGGAATCCGTCGGCATTCCCCCGATCCAGATACGCCAGGGACCTGTGCCGCTCCGAGAAGCATCCGTCCGGGAACAGGCTGGAGGGTCTCGCCGTATCCATCAGCCCCCCGCTCAGCTCCGCCGCCGCCGCATGCTCCCGGTCCGCCTGGTGATCCGGCACTCCCCCATACACGTCCAGGTCCATCCCGGCCGTATACCGCGCCAGGCTCTTGAGGGTGCCCCCGTCCGGGGTCTCCACCGTCGCCAGCTGGAGGTTCCCGTCGAAGTCCGCCGGACGGATGCCCAGGCTGCCGTCGACTTCCCCATACGGTTCCGGATACGACTGGACCGAGGTCCCCGGGTTCCCCATCAGCGCATGCCCCCAGGTCCTCCCAGGCCCCGCATTGGCCCCCAGGTACGGACTCCGCCCGGGAAGCCTCGGATCCCTCTCGTCGCCGGCCACCTCCAGGTCCCCCAGCTCCTCGCAGACGAACTCCCTCTGGGTGGTCAGCCGGATCACCCTCACCGGCACACGCACCGAAAGGGTCCGCGACGCCAGCAGCCTCCCGTCCGGGCCGGCCACCCGTCCCGTGCTGGAGAGCTCCCAGCCGTTCACCGGAAGCAGACTGAGCTCCGTCGAATACGCCGTCAGGTCGGCCTTGTCCACCCGTTTGAAGAGGGACGGGTTCGGGTTGAACTTGTTCAGGTCGGTGTTCGGGTCGAAGTTCGCCAGAATGAGGTCCTTCTTGGCCTGGCG
>Ga0080064_1001085_pt1 | contig 60530 bp, 55 predicted proteins | sample Subgrocontami54m_FD_69260 | JGI IMG/M metagenome (GOLD analysis project Ga0080064, IMG submission 69260) | Subsurface groundwater microbial communities from S. Glens Falls, New York, USA - GMW46 contaminated, 5.4 m (SPADES assembly) (version 2) ... | reverse complement strand
GCCCTATTGCTCGTCAGAGAGCAAGCACCAAACGGGTCCAGCGGTCCGCAACCTAGACACATCAGTGACCTACGCGAATTGTCAGGTTTCCTCGAGTAGCGGATTCGGCCCCCGAATCGACTTCGCAACGGAGGCACTCGTTTGGCTATTAGGCAAACAATACTGACGCATCCTCGGTACTTTACTTACGAGCAATCGATCGGTGACTCCCTAGAGGAAGCTGGGCACACCAAACTTCCGGGGGGAACAGAGCATGGTTGGGAAATGCCGCCCGACCACGCCACCGAGGAATTTTGGGCGGCCTGTAAAGGGGCGAAGGTATTCGACCTCGGATGCGGCACTGGTCGCGCCGTATCTCGTCCCGCTCTGCTGTGGGGCGCGGAGCGCGTGTTTGCGATGGATGTGCACCCCGAGAGTTTGGAGTCTTTGAGGTCTCGGGCCCAGACCGAGGGAACGACCGACCGTTTAGGGGCTGTCCTGCTCGATCCGGGTTGGTGGAACCAGGGCCTTCTTGAGCAACCCACCATCAGTTCGATTTTGGGTGTCCGCGAGGGACCTGAGGTGCCAATCGACGGAAGCCTCGACTTGATCATGGCCCGCCAATGTCTGCAGTTTGGCCAACCAGAAAGCGTTCTTTCCTTCCTTGATTTAGCGTCTGCTGCCCTAGGTCCTGGCCGGGAGGCGTGGGCGATCAATATGTCCCCCTATCTCCAATACGTCTGGGACTGCACGAAGCCGTTGGATGAAGGCGAGCCGTGTGCTCCGGGCGCCAGGTTGAAGGAGATTGCGAAGAGGAACGAAGAATTCGCTCGGAACGGAACGGGAAGTCCTGGCGGATTCGGTAGCCTCGCTGACTGTAGCGACTTCTCATCGCAGATGTTCCTGTATTTCGACAAGGCGACCATCCAAGGCCTCTTCTCTTGGTGGAAACGCAGTCGCCGAAGCCGACGACTGCCGGAAGACTTGGAGGTGACAAGAAGCGAATACTTCGGGCCTAGGCAGATTTGGGCATCCAACAAATTTGTCGCAAATTCCGAGGATGCAAACCAGGAGGTCCATGTCTTTATCGTTCGAAAAAGCGGCCTTCCACAGCCGCGAGCAGCAGTGATAGAAATGCCACCATACAGGCCGCCAGAGGATCTGGGTGATCTTGCCAAGCAGCATGAAATAGCTCGAGAAGAATTCATCAAACTTGATGCGAACGAGAATCCTTGGGGTCCTTCAGCAAAAGTAGTTGAAGCACTCGCAAGCCTTCCCGACGACAATTACAACTACAGTATTTATCCTGATCCCGAACAGAGAAAGACGAGGCGGATTGTCGCCGACTATGCCCGTGTAGACCCCGATCAGGTCATGCTGGGCAATGGGTCCGATGAACTCATTGACTTGGTCTGCCGTGTTTACCTGAACCCGGGCGATGAAGTAGTGAGCTGCACGCCGACTTTCGGGATGTACTCGTTCACAACGAGTCTGTGTGGGGGCATCTGCCGCGAAGTGCCGCGTGGTCCAGATTGGGAAGTAGACCTTGAGGCAGTGTGGGCCGCAATTTCACCGCGGTCTAAGCTGATCATTGTCGCGTCACCAAACAACCCGACCGGCAACCGCATGGATCTAGCGACACTGGAGGGCCTCCTCTCCACGCGGCGCTATGTGGTGGTCGACGAAGCATACATCGAGTTCGCGGGTGCGCTCGGTGCAGACTCGTGGGCACCGTTGGTAGAGCGATACGAGAACCTGATAGTGTTGCGTACTTTCAGCAAATGGGCCGGCCTGGCGGGGCTACGGGTAGGGTACGGCGTCTTCCCTCGCCAAGTTCACAACCAACTCTTCAAAGCCAAGCCGCCGTTCAATTTAAACGTCGCGGGTGAGGTTGCAGTTCGGGCCACCTTGTCCGACCTTGCATCAGTGCAACTCAAGGTCCAGGAAATAGTAGCGGAGCGGCAACGAATGGAGGCCGCTTTGCGTTCAATCCCATCGCTGCGTGTGTGGCCATCCGAGGCTAATTTCCTGCTAGTGCAACCGAGAAAGGGCATAAGTGTTCACCTGCGCGAGCATCTCGCTCGCCACAAAGTCGCAGTTCGGCAGTATTCAGATCTATCGTTGGAGGGCGCGGTTCGGATCAGCGTCGGGATGCCCAAGGACAACGACCTGGTTGTGGAAGCCCTCAACGCGTGGAAGCCAGCAGGCAACGGATAACGAGCCACACAAGGTCTGGTTGGATCTGTTCGTCTTCATCGACATGACGGCCGAGCACAGCCCCCAGCAATCGGGCCGCGCTGTGCCTTGGCCCAACCAATGGACTTCGCTTCGCTCGGACCTCCGTTTGAGAAGTTCCTCGATCAAGTGGCAAGAGTTGGATCCTACTTTCTGTTTCTCAGGTCTCACCCTGTTTCGCACACGAATTTCCCGCGATTGTCGACGCGTTTCACTGCCGCCGGCCAGGCGATTCTTGGCTGGCTTTTACCCCTCGTCCCCCGCGACTCTAACAACATCAAACAGGATTGAATTCTCTTCGCAAGCACCGTTCAAAGACCGTCAATGGATAGAATCCAACCGAGCTCGCAAGTGTATCAAACGCTTTCCTTGTAAACCCGTGACTCTCAGCGGACTCTTGGATCGCTGCGAGGCGCATGCCAGCAACGGCGTAGCAGGGCGTATATCCTGGGTCTTTCAGGAATGTGAAGCAGTAATCGTGGACCCGCTGTCGGCCCAGGCCCGATTGCTCGTGCGCGCGTTCGACAAACTGCGAATAGGTGAGAGCCCCTGTGTGGACGGCCACATCACAAAGCACCCGAAGATACCGGGCGACACGCCAGATTCGGGTCTCGAATTCGAACTCATCCATTCGGAGTTGCTGTTCGGCCTCGGTCGCTCCAAAAAGACGTAGCAATCCTGCCTCAGCGTCCGACGTCGGACCACGACGCAGCGCCGCACTCGCGTCCTCAAAGAGTTCCCACTCTCGGTGGAACGCGATGGCTTCTGTGTCCGCCGTGCGTAGCGGTGTTTCAATCTTCAGGAGAGCGTGTTTCGCAGTCCGAAACGTCAACAAGTCGTGAAAGCCGTGAGCATACTCGTGGACTAGTACGTTCAGGAGGGTGAGGAGATTGTCATTCTTAGAAGGTGTCATGAAACACACACTCCTCGGGCGCAACGTGAGTTGGTCGAATGACTGCACCTCCCCTTCCGTTATGAGGGGCTGAAGGTAGTCCGGCGTTTCCTTCAATTCCACGTAATCGTCAGCCGCCAAATCCAACCATTTCTCAGCTGTGAAGGCATTGAGCGCATCTGTGACAGTCGTGGCGAACTCGAGAAATCCCGTCGGGATAGCATTTGCTTCACCCACGGAAGTACACACATCTTCCAAATGCGCGGGCACACCGTAGCGCGGTGAAAGCTCTGCCACAAGGCGTCCCACCTCCTCAAGCTCGTGCTCCAACCAGCGTGTCGCGCTGAGGCGCATCTCCTCTGCTGTTTCCTGGAATCCATAGAACTCTTGCAGGAGCAGGGCGTGTTCAGCGAGCGCAGAAGGGGGTGCAGTTTGACTCGCCAACAGAGTTAAGAGTTGCTCACCGCCGAGTTCAGAGAGGTTCGCCTCGTAGAAGAGATTCATATAACCCGCTGCAGCTGAACGAAGTTCTGCGACTTTTCCTTCGACACCTGGGTTGGTGGCCACTGCGTCCAGAGTCTTAGAGAGGAAGTCAAGCGCTCTCATTGCGTGCCATTTCTCTTCCATTGTCATCATGTGCCCGGACCAGAGAGGCTGATCCACCTGGATAGCCTCAATCGAACGGTCGATTAGATCGGCTACAAAGGATTGGGCCGTGTCATCCTTCAGCATGACGGCAAATAGGGTCGATGCGATCTCTCGAGGAACGCGATCGGGACGCTCTAGGCTGAGGTCAACCTCGATCGCGCGCAGGAGAGCATCACCCGTTGCTCTCAGGTCATCGTCTTGTACCGTGTGGAGGTTCGACCGTATTTCCCTTGTCCACTCCGTGATTTGCCCGATTGCGGTATCCGAACGAATAAACAGCTGACCACGACACTGTTCGATTCCAGCCTTATAGCCAAGCCCCGGGTAAACTGTCTGCCACAGGCTGAGGATCTCCTCCAGCGCTTCCAATCCTTCCTCTCTTCCTTCAGCCTACAGGGCTGAGACGTCCGTGGACGTAGTGGATTCCGGCGACCAAAATCCCCGAGGCTCCTAGCCGCGCACGATACGGTGCAACACCTCGAGGCAGCCGTTGGTCGTACTGCCGCTCAACCTTACTTCAGCGTCCTTAAGAAAGTCTGGATGTGCATTCCCGACTGCCCAGTGGGTGAGCGAGGGACCATCAAGGCTTTCTCGCACGAGATCGTTTGTCGAGTCACCCACTACCCATACCTGGGCCGGAGTCCCGAGGGCGCTCTCGCCCATGTATCTCACAGCTGCCGCTAGGGCGAGGTCTTTCCTGGCTGACCTCTCGCGTAAGCTGAGGAAACCGTACGTGTCCTCGATCTCGCTAATAACGAGTGGGTCATCGTTCGCTAACCATGAGGCGAGAGCGGCGGCCACTCTTTCAGTCGATTCGCGGTGAACTTCAGGCCATCCGAGCCGAGGCCGTACCTTCCGAATTCGGCGAACGAAACAGCGCACGCTGAAGAGGCTGTACTTGTTCACCACTACAATGAGGTCATCCAGTACGTCGAAGGATATGGAGTGTTTGTTGGTACCCGCTGGCGCGAGCCGCCGTACGATGTTCGTGGCATCACCTTCGATCACCATGCATCGCTCGTGCCCGCGAAGCCACTGTACCAACCGACTTCTGAGTTCGGCGATTCGAATCTTCAGGCCGGCATCGACGAGGAGAAACTCCCGTTCTTCCGCGAATGGTGCTCCTGGTGCAAAGGCGACCGCGCAGCCATTCTCCGCAATGATCGGTCCATTCATCTTAAGTAGGTCGTGCCACTTCTTAAGTTGAGCGAGGGGCGTATCTGAGTTCAAGCCAATCAACCACCCGTGCTCTTCTTGTGCGTGGTGAATAGCGTTGATCAGATGAGATTGGGTACCGGGCGCGAGGCGGTAGGATTCATCGATCAGGGTGCCGTCGAGATCGAAGAGTAGCAGTCCGGAGTTCAATAGCAACCGCCTAGTGGCCTCGAGAATGATGCCCCATCCCTCGGCGAGATAGAAAACGCGAGGTCGGGCTTTTGCCGGCGACCCGCAGCTAGAACGGGAGTCCCATCGCAGTCCTGAATCGGCGCATGAACTCCATCGTGTTGATGGACTTAACAACCTTCACAACCGGACGCTCGGCTAGGACGGTGCAACCGGAATTAGGTTCATCAACGCAAACTTTTACGCCAGCCCTTAACTGCTCTGTAATCAGGCCCGGGTCCAATGCGACGGCGACCGTCACGACGTCCCACAGGGGAAACGCGCCGTACCTTGCATACCATTGATCGAAGCAATCGGCCGCTAGCTGGCTTTCGGGCGTGCCAGCGGACCGAAGTTCTTGAGCCAGCGGGGCTGGTAACGTGACCTCATCTCCGACTTCCAGGGAGATTAGGGTGATGCGGGGAGCGGCGAGGTCAACTACCCTGACCGCCGCATGGGGATCCACGTAGATGTTGAGCTCAGCCCCGTTTGGCCTCTTCCATCGGGACTCCCCGAACACACCGCCGAATATGACGAGATCCGTGATGCTTCTCGACTCTTCGGGGAATTGTTCAAGAACGTCGGCGATATTGGTTAGTGGAGCCAGAGCAACGACGGTCAGGCCAGCGGGACAGTTCCGGATTGACTCTAGCAAGACATCCTGAGTCGCGCCGTGCGCGGTTCGAGGTGGAATCGACCACCTTTCAACGATGGGATTGAGTGCTGTGCCCGAACTTCTGGTGCGAACGAAATCATCGCGTCTGTCCGATCCCATGCCGATCTGTACGTCGGCTCTCCCTAAGTAGTCCAGTACGGCAGCCGTGTTGCGGAAGGTCACGTCGACAACGTCGTTTCCTGCGCTCGCGCTGATGCCTGCCAGCCTAGCGTCAGCGGAATGCAGGGCATACGCAATTGCCAAAGCATCATCGCAGCCTGGATCCACATCCAAAAAAATCGACTTCATCTCAGCCGTAGTCCTAGTGATCGACCCTTTTCGTCGCGGTATGATAGCGTCCCCGGTGTCGCCCCGCCGTGTGACATGGGCGATATGGCCTACGAAGACACCTTCGTTATAATGCCTGCCCCAATAGTCAGCCCTCCTTCGCGGATGGCGAAACGGAGCCCGGACTCAATAGCGACGGGGGTGTTGAGCTGAACGTCGATCTGGCCATTGTCCCCGGGCATGAGCATCTCCGTGTCGTGGGCGAGACTCATTTCGCCCGTAACTGCCGCCGTCCTGATGAAGAATTGGGGACAGTAGCCATTAGGAATCGGGCTATGACGCCCGCCCTCATTTCTGGTGAGGATATACACCTCTGCTGCGAACTTACTGTGTGCGCTGGTGCTTCCCGGGCGAGCGATCACCTGTCCTTTCGTGATGTTATCCCCACGCCTTATCCCTCGAAGAAGGAGCCCCGCGTCATCTCCAGCCTGTGCGTCCCTTGCAGACTTGCCGAATATCTCGATGCCTGTCACCACCGCCTTGGTCGCCTCATGGCCCATGCCAATGAGTTCGACTTCGTCATTTATGTGGACTGTCCCGCGTTCGATCTTGCTTGCTGCTACCGTTCCTCGCCCCTCGATCTGATACACCTTGTCAACCGGCATCAGCAATGGCTTTTCCTCGTCGCGGACAGGTGTCGGAATGTACTCATCCAGCGTGGCGAGCAATCGCATCACCGGACCGCAGTCAGGACAATCTGGCTGTCCGCAGGCATGCTCGCGGGCTCGGAGTGCGCTACCCCGAATAAGGGGAGCTGCGTCTCCGTCGAACTGGTACTGCGTCAACAACTCCCTCATCTCTAGTTCAATGAGGTCGAGCAACTCCTCGTCGTCCACAAGATCGACCTTGTTGAGAAAAATAACTAAGGTCGGCACGTTGACTTGGCGAGCGAGTATGATGTGCTCCCGTGTCTGGCGCATCGGACCTTCAGTTGCATCGACAACCAAAATCGCGCCGTCCATCTGTGCTGCGCCGGTAATCATGTTTCGAATGTAGTCGGCGTGCCCCGGACAGTCGATGTGGGAGTAGTGCCGAGTCTCGGTCTCATACTCAATATGAGCGCTTGGCACGGTCAGGATTTTCTCGCTCCCTTTTCGCTGCACTCCACCTTTTGCAATGTCGGCATAGGTACGCTCTTCTGCAAGCCCACGGCTGGCGAGCAATTTCGTAATGGCTGTCGTCAGCATTGTCTTGCCATGGTCGACGTGACCGATGGTGCCGACGTTCACATGTGGCTTGCTGCGCTCGTAACTCTTCTTAGCCATCTCGTCTCCTTGACCCAACCAAAAGCCGTACCTGGCGATGGGTGACGGTATCTATGCGATTGGAGCTTTAGACTTCCGCCAGCAATGCACGTGCAATCTCATTCGCTCGACGTGCGTCGCCGCGCCCTCGGATCTTGGGAACGACTGCCTTCATGACTCGCCCAATCTGAGATGGCTCGGAGGCTCCTATCTCGGCGATGGTTTGTCGAATGATTTCTCGTAGTTCCTCGGAGGTCAACTGGGTTGGCAGAAAATTCTCGATGAAGCGCAACTCGGCCATCTCAACGTCGACTAGATCGAGCCGGCCCGCTTGAGAATACTCCGCAATTGCATCGTGACGACGTCGAACCTCTCGAGCGACCGTGTCGATCTCTTGGTCCGGGGACAGAGGTTGCTTACTTTCGAGTTCGGCATCTGACAGCGCAGTGATTAGCGCACGAAGAGCAGAACGGCGCGCAACGTTCTTCTCTCGGATGGCGCCTTGAAGATCAGATCGGACTTGCTCTTTCAGCCCCATTTTCTGGCCCGGCCTCGGTTATAAGAGGTTCTTGATTGCTTGAGCCAGATCGGCCTCAGGAACCACCGGCTCGTCGCCACCGTCCATCTCCTTGAATTTGACCTGGCCGTTCTCGAGAAGCTCCGGGAACGGGAAGACAACGACGCGCACACCCTTCTTCTGTGCGTGACGTAATTGGGCTCTCATGGATGCTTTCTCCAAGAACACCTCGGTGTTGATTCCTGCCGCCCGGAGTGCCGTGGCTATCTTCAGGTACCGGCCCATCGACGCTTCGCCACCTGGAGACGTCACGAGTACCTGCGTCACCGTGGCAGGGCCCGCTGTGACGATGCCCCCTCTGATGAGCTGCCAAAACAGTCGCGTGAGTCCGATCGAGATTCCGACCCCAGGCAGCTTTCGATCTATGAACGAGCTCGCGAGGTCATCGAAGCGGCCGCCGGAACAGATACTTCCAAGACCTGGGTGGTTCACAAGTTCCGTCTCGTAGACTGTCCCCGTGTAGTAGTCCAGGCCTCTCATGATCGATAGGTCCGCAGTAATTGGTACCCCGAAGTCCTGGGTGAACTTTAGCACCGTAGCCAGCTCGTCTACGCCCCGCTCGAAGAGTTCTCCGTGGGCTCCTTGTGCACGAAGATGAGTCAGAACCTCGTCGTTGGTGCCTCGAAAACCCACGAAGGCGAGGATCTGCTCAACACGATCGTCCTCAAGCCCGCGCGACCTCAGAGCCTGCGCGACCGAATCTACGCCATTCTTTTCCAGCTTATCAATCTCGGTCTGGATCGCCGCTGCCTTGCCCTCGAGGCCCACGGATCCAAGGAAGCCGCGCACGATCTTCAGATTGTTTATGTGGATTCGAAACTCGCCGATTTCTAGCTGTCGAAATACATCGTCGATGACCGCCGGAATCTCGGCATCCGCGATTACGGAGAGTTCGCCATCTCCAATGACATCAATGTCGCACTGGTAGAACTCGCGGAACCGTCCAGCCTGTGGCCTCTCACCTCGCCAAACCTTCTGCGTCTGGGAGCGACGGAACGGGAACGTCAATTTTCCATAGTGACGTGCCACATACCGCGCCAGCGGTACCGTAAGATCGAAATGTAGTGAGGCGTCTGTCCACAGGTCTACCCCGGGCTCGTCCTCGGCCGTGGGGGGAACTAAGCGTCCGAGACGGTAGATTTGTCGGCTTACTTCGCCCCCCTTTGCTAGAAGGACGTCGTTGCGCTCCACCGCGGCAGTCTCGATTGGGGTGAATCCGTATCGCTGGTAGGTACTGCGGATAGTGCTGAGCATCTTGTCGAAGACGATTTGCTCAGCGGGAGTCCATTCAGGAAAGCCACTGACTGGTTCTGTGCCGATCGGCGTACTTGCCATGAGCTAGCCCCTTTCTTCCTGGTAAACAGGGTCGGTGTGAATAAGGATCAATCGAGCTGCGTCCTTCCCGCTCCATATGGCGTGATCTGGCAGACACCGCCTTCTAACCTCTTCTTTGGCACACAGAAAATGAAGTTGCTCTGCAACGCCCCTGAAGCCATGGATAGGTACAAGTAGCTTGGGTCGCTCGAGGTCTTTCAGGCTCTCGTTGATCTTCAAGACATGGGCGCATTCGCACTGGGTTCCCACTCCCCCGCCTATCACCACCACGGCATCAAGGATAGCGGCAAAGATGGGACTTTCATCGCCCCACTCGCTCTGTCGGAACAACGGCTTGATTTCGAGGTCGAGATCTGGTTCGACGGGCAGTCGCCATTTTTTCGCTCTACTAGGGTAGACGAAGATCGTTCTTAGACCGAGCTCTTTAGCGACGCCTGTGGTGATGCCGGGCACTCCACCATTCGTCCCACCGGTGAGGATGGCTACGCGATAGCCGCGCAGTGGACGCAGGCACTCGGTGACAACAATCCGGATGCGTTCCTCGAGATTTCTGCCGTACTCTTCTGAGATGTTCGTGGGCATATCTGGGATCGTTGTCTCTGCGCCCCCGCTTACTGCAATCACCGCACTGATCCCGAGCTGTCGGCGGAACTCCTCATAACGGAGGAAGTATTCCGACTGGCTGAGAGCTTCTGGCTCGAAAAGTCTCATTCCCATCTGCCTTCCGACCGAGAGTGGTTTGATAGCCGAGCAATCCCGTCCTGCAACAAAGCCAAGACCGCCGCCTTCAGATCGGTCCGTAAGCTCCCATTCCTGTATCGACCTAGGTCGATCGCAGTCCTCTGGCAACGTCCCCGGCGAGAGAGGGACGCACCACCAAATGAGATGACCTCGTACGAATCTGTTGCTATCGTCGAACGGTGTGACCGTCCAGTGTAGCAGACAATCGTTCAGCAGGCAATCCGTCTGTTCAGCATAACGTCCCTTGTGCTAGCATAGCCACGGTGTCGGCTGAGATGAAGAACAAGCAGGAACGCCTTACGGATCGGGCTAAAGGCCAGGACACCAGGGGAGTTGCATGGTAGGAGATGAAGTCCGCCGGGTGCGGTTCGAACGCACAATGACGGCCGCCGAACTCGCCCGGAGGGCCCATGTTTCCAGGAGCCTCATCAGCCAAATAGAGAAGAATCAGAGTAGCCCGTCGGTCGAAGTGATGCTGCGAATCGCCGAGGCACTCGACGTACCGATCGGCGCTTTCTTTGGCACTACTTCTGATGAAGACAATTCTCTAGCACCCGTGAGATCGGATGGCTCTGACAAATCGAGGCCGCCTCGAGTTGTTAGAAGCGATGAGCGAAAGACTATTAGCCTTCCGAAATCTCATGTTCAGTACGAATTACTCTCACCAGATCTCCAGGGCAGGCTCGAATTGATCCGAATGGTGATCCAGGTGGGCGACGCCAGCGGCACGACGGGTTACGCGCACTATGGCGAGGAGAGCTTCTACATTGAGAAAGGGAGGGCGAGATTCCACTATGGTGAGGCGCGGTATGAACTAGAGGAAGGCGACACGATTACCATTTCGTGCTTGGTTCCGCACCGCATTGAGAACATCGGAGGTGGAGAACTTATAGCGATCTGTGCCGGTTCCCCCCCAACTTTTTGAAGAGTAGCTTATTGTTCTTCGACTCTCGATTTCAGAGTACATGCCAGGCTTAAGCAGGTGAATCACCCAAGCTCCTCGTGGGACACCGACGACACGTTTGAGGAGACTCTACCTCGAGCAAGGTCGTGGCCCTTAGCTAACGATTTACGTGGCCGACACATAGGGAGACGATAAATGAAGTACGTCGTAACAGAGGATCTCTCTATTCTGGTTCCACGTTGGCTGGATCTGCAATCGATCCCGTATGACCCCGCAATCCTAGACCCCGTTTTTTTCAACAGTGTCCTTGAGCGACTCGCTGAGTCCTTACGGACCCGGTGTTTCTCAGATGGAACAATGGCGGTAGATGCGAAAGCGCGTCATGAGTTTGACTACACCCTGCGCAGGACAAGAGGGACCCCGAGCAAAGATGAGATCTGGATATGCCTCGATGATCCGATGCTGATGCAGGAAACTGAGCGAAGCTTTTCCTTGTCGATTACGCGCTGCGTGAGTCCAGATTGGTCTGATCTTGGACGCGGATCGAGGCCCGGGATGCCCGGCATAGGAGAGGCCGAGACCAGGAGCGTCGAAACCCAGGTGAGCGACTGTGTCGATCGAATGTGTGCATGGGAGGATCTGTCGACGTCATCGCTGGTACTCGTCGACGACGGGGCATTCGATGGCCACACCATAGTCATGGTAATGAATGAATTCGCGAAGTACGGTTTTTTCTTCCAGCGAGTCAATCTTGGCATTGCCACCAGAAGAGGCGAAGAGACGATCCAAGCTTGGGATTGGCCCAAGAGCAACGAATACCCGTACGCCACGAAGAAGGCCCCTTACGTTACGAATGAGATCCCATACACTGGGTCGGCAGTCAAAGCTCCCGACATCAAAGAGTGGGTCTGCGAGCGAGATTTCTTTCCTGGAGTCCCGTTGGGTGGAAAAGTCATCGCTGACCCAGCCAGTGGGCAGAGGCGACCGTCTCCTCTGCTCGTGCGAGGAATCCCCGTGAGAGCCCAGTACCTTCAGGACTGGGGTGACATCGTGAATTGGGCATCATTGACCCAGGGCCTTAATTGGTTCACGCTGGACATTTTGGAGCTCTCGATCGATCTTTGGGAAACGATAGAGCGAGCCTGCTCTCGACATTTCTATGTGCGTGATCTGCCATCGGTCCCGCAAAAAGTCCTCTCAGACGCTGTGCTCATGGGGAACTCGAACATCCTCGATGAGCTGTGGGTTCCTCTTTTGGCCAAGATGCGCGATGCTGCCAACCGTAGGCTCTTTCCCGCATAACGGCTATCTAGCCCAAACGCAGTCGAGCGATCGTGCTGCAGTGTTTCGATTGCTGAGTCGTGAAAGATCGAGACATACCCCCGAATGGGATTCGAGACGACGGCTCGAGTTGTGGATTCTCGAAGATGTGTGCCGATGACGACAGATGATGGTCGGATTGGTGCCGACCGCCTAAACAGAAGCCCCCGACACTTTGTCGGGGGCTTCGACTACCTAAATCGGTTGTTTAGGAGGAGTTTCCGCGACCGATTTTGTGTCTAACGTTGTCGATCTATGCCTGAATTTGCCTACCTGAACCCCATTCAGGTGCGCTACCAGACTGCGCTACGGCCCGAGGCGAAATCCCATTGCTGGGCTCGCTGAGTGCTTATTATATCCTCCTCTTCCGTGCATTGCTGGTCGCCACGCCCGCAGGGACCCGACGGGGTTCATTGGACGCTTGATGACGAAGGAGATCTTGTCGTTGGTATTCTTCCCGCTCGCGGTCTTGTTCGAGTGAGGACACATGTCAGGAGCATTGTTGTTGTCTCATTGGCCGACGAGCGGGTCGGGGATTAGACTGCTAGAATCAGCGATTAGGGGCTTGACGGCTTCTCAGAGAGGGACGTGATTTTGCCAGTATTCGAGCGTTTCAGCGCCGACAAGGTGGCGACCTGGCGACCTGCTCGAGGTCGCGCCATAGACCTAACTGAGTACACCGACTTCCTTCGCCAGTTGGAAGATGGGGAGGGAGGCGAAGTTACGATCAGCGAGGCTGAGACAAGAAAGACAGTTAAGCGTCACTTGAGAGCAGCGGCGAAGCGCCTGGGTAAGCAGGTGCGCTACCGCCGGGCCGTTGGCGACCTCATTCGATTCGAGCTCACCTAAGCTTCGGGCGGCCCTGCTCGCCTTGCTCGCGGCGAGGCCGTTGGCACTGCGGCGCGCGTGAGATTTGGACCGATTCCCGTCGAACGCCCTCGCGGGCCACTTCGCTGTACCGGTCATGGTCGCGGCGGCGCCGATCCACGCGCCAGGCGTCCTGCCTGCGGTAGCTTAAAGGCAGGTAGATTGCCCTGTCTCTGGCAGCGCCCTCCGGGCCTCTAGCAAAGATGGGCGGTCACCTCGGACAAGCGGCGATCCAGATACCGGCCGTCCACTGCATGGTGCACAGCGTCCGTGCTCGACGGTAGGCGGCCTCGGCTGCATCGAACCGTCGCAGTCGGCGGAGCAGGTCCGATCGAGCCGCGTGGAACAAGTAGTCGTCGTCCAAGCTGAGTCCGTCCAACTGCGTCAGCCCGGCCGCGGGACCTTGCGCCATGGCCACCGCCACTGCGTGATTCAAGCGGACGACCGGTGTGTCTTGAACTTCGATGAGCTCGGCATAGAGCTGAACGCTCTCAGGCCAATCTGTCGCTTCAGGCGTTGCACTCTGGGCGTGCAGCGCCGCGATGGCAGCCTGGAGCTGATAGGAGCTTGCACGTCCGGCTCGCTTCAGCCGAATAGACTGATCCAGCAGTCTGACACCCTCGGCTACCAAGGCGCCATCCCAGAGCGAGCGGTCTTGCTCATCGAGCAGGACCAGATCACCATCGTGGCCTACCCTCGCTGGACGCCGTGAGTCGTGGAGCAGCATGAGCGCGAGGAGCGCATAAACATCCGGCTCGTCTGGCATAAGCGACGCGAGCATGCGGCCCAACTGGATGGCATCGGCGCATAGTTCCTGACGGATCAGACTGTCGCCGGCGGTGGCGGCGTAGCCTTCATTAAAGATCAGATAGATCACGGCCAAGACCGACTCGAGCCGATCTGGCAAGAGATGATCGGGAGGAACCTCGTACGGAATATGGGTAGCTCGAATCTTGCGCTTCGCGCGAACCAGCCGTTGGGCGAGCGCGGGCTCCGGCATCAAAAAGGCGCGGGCCACCTCGGGAGTAGAAAGCCCACCGAGCGTGCGCAAGGTCAGAGCTGCTTGCGCCTCAACGTTGAGCGCTGGATGACAGCAGGTGAAGATCAGCCGAAGCCGGTCCGTTTGTTCCGTCTCCATTGGCTGATCCCCCTCCTGGGCACGCTCCAATAGCTCTCGGGTCTGAGCCATCGTTTGTGCGCGACGCAAACGATCGACGGCTTTCCGCCGCGCAGCAATCGATAACCAGAGGCGGGGTTTGTCGGGATACCGTCCGCGGGCCAATGCTCGATCGCCGAAACGAAGGCTTCCTGGAGGGCGTCCTCAGCAAGATCGAAATCGCCGAAGACGCGAATCAGCGTGGCCAGAATCCGACCGTACGCCTCGCGAAATACGAGCTCGACGGTTGCTTCGGTCGGCCCTCCGGAAGCGGTCGTCGTTGTCGTGATTACTGCTGCCAGACGGGTCGGATCTCTACTGAGCCGTTTCGGGCCTGGGGGATCTTGGCAGCCCAGCCGATCGCCTCGTCCAAGTGACCTACCTATCTACCGGATCTCCCATTCATGGATATTCCAGCTCATGTTGGCCTCCGGAGGTACGGCGGTGAGGCCACGCAGCGGTGTCGCGTAGAGCCACGGCTGAGTGACGTTCTGGACCTGAATGGACTGGACGTTTTCGGTCACGAGCTGCACCATCCGGGTGACTTGTCGCTCCCGTTCGCTCTGTTCAAGGGTCTTAGTGAGCGCCTCGGCGAGCCGATCGAACTCCGGATCGGTCCAGCCGCTCCGATTGCCGCCGGTCCACCTATTCTCTGCGCTGCCGACCGATCCGCTCGTGAGGCCGAGGAGGGCTGATTCGCAGCAGTTCTGCTGGAAAAAGAACATCCCAGGGTACGTCGCACGCACTTCGGGGTTCTGGCCGAGGGCAGCGGGCAGCACGGACTCCTGGGCGTCGAAACCGTTCTTTCGCCAGTTCGCGGCCAGGAACGAGAGCATCGGTTCAGTGGCACCGGCATTCCCCTTTATCTCGAAGCTCACCCGCCCCAGGGTGGGGCTGACATAGATGCCGTCGGAGCCCTTCACGAAACCGGCCTCGACCGCAAGTTGCTCGCTTCGGCGAAGGTCAAAGGGATATTTGACGGCGCCACGGTCCGCTGCCGCGGCCCAGATCGAGTGAGGAGACACCGGACTATCGAGCATGATGCCGTCCCCCTCGAGGATCGTCTCGTTCATCAGCGCACGATCCACGGAGTGCGCCAGGGCCTTACGGATGGTCGGGTTGAGCAGCGGCCTCGAGGCCTGATAGTCGGGTCGGAATTGGATGTGAATGGCCTGCCACTGATTCGGATGGAGGATTACGTTTCCGGACCCCGGCGAAATCCACTCCTGCTTCAGCGTCGGTACATCGAGCCCAACGCCCGCAGATAGCTGGACTTCGCCCGCGAGCAGGCGCGCGGTCGCGGACTGGGCATTGCTGAACAGGAGCCTCATACGGTCGATCTTCGGCCGGCCCAACGTATGGCCCTCGAACGCGTTCATCTCGATGAAGGCGCCGAGCTCCCAGTGGCTGAGCCGGTAGGGGCCCAGGCCGACGTAGTCCCGAGTCCAGAAGGAGCTCTTCAAGAACGCCTCCGGCTGCTCGGATTCCAGGGCCTGCCCGAGGAGATGGCGAGGTAATGGTGCGAACTCCGTACCAAGACCGCCCAGGAAATTGACGTCGGCATAGGGTTGCTTCCAGCGGATCACGACCGTCCTGGGGTCCGCGGCGACGACCTCGGCGATGGCGTCAAAGGGATGAAGATTGGCGTGCCCAACGAATGGCGTCGAGTAGGTCGCCCAACCGAAGACGTAGTCCTCGGCAGTGGCGGGTACGCCATCGTGCCAGGTCAGGCCCGGCTTGAGCCGATACGTTGTCTCCATGCGCCCGTCTGGAAAGACGCGCCAGCTATCCGTGTTGAGCTGAGGCAAATTCTCGACCAAGTAGGGACGAGGGGTTCCACGGTCGTCCAGGATCGCGATCTCGGCGTTGACCATCCGCCTTACGAGATACAGGTTTTGCGCGATGGGTTCCAGGGACCGCGCGGCAAGGGTTGCAGGCTCGACGGGGAGGGCGACTTGCAACAGGCGCGGCTCGCCCGAAGGAGCAGGAGGCGATTGCGACGGGCGCTCGGGAGTCGCCGCCTGCGTGCAGGCAGTCACGACAGCGGCCAAAAGCGTGGCGACGATGCGCGTCCGGTGGCTCATGTTTCCCCCGATCAAATGAGAACGAACGTTCGCCGTATCCTAGCGCTGATCCTCAGGCGCGTCAACACTCCGTTGTGCGTGCCCTCTGGAGCGACGACGTGAAGAGCGAGGGAACAGGGAGATCAGCGGCGCCCGTCGTGGTGTATAACGCACCTTGCTCGTGATCGAGGTCGCATCACCGAAGAGGGGCGCCGCTGATGGAAACCTGGCTGCAAGCCGACAATATCGTCGCCCTGCTCACCCTGACACTACTGGAGATTGTGCTCGGGGTGGACAACATCGTGTTCATCTCCATTTTGGCCGGCAAACTCCCCGTGGCGCAACAGGCTCGGGCGCGCACCGTCGGCCTGAGCCTCGCCCTCGGAACGCGAATCTTATTGCTCTTCTCCCTGTCGTGGCTGGTGCAATTGACCGCGCCGCTATTTTCGGTTTTGGGACACGGCTTTTCAGGGCGCGACCTTATCCTGCTCGCTGGGGGCCTGTTCCTCCTCGCCAAAGCAACCTACGAGATTCACGAACGGTTGGAGGGCGAGGGAGGCCACAGCCTGGGCGGGACTCCGCCGTCGTTCGTTAGCGTCATCGTACAGATCGCCCTCTTGGACATGGTCTTCTCCCTCGACTCCGTCATTACCGCCGTGGGCATGGCCGACGAGCTGCTCATCATGATCCTTGCCGTGATCATCGCCGTCGGCATCATGTTGGTCTCCGCGGGGGCGATCAGCCATTTCGTCAATCATCACCCCACAGTGAAAATGCTCGCGCTGTCCTTCCTGCTACTCATCGGGGTGTCGCTGGTGGCCGAAGCGCTGGGACACCATATTCCGAAGGGCTACATCTATTTCGCGATGGCGTTCTCGGTCTGCGTAGAGAGCCTGAATCTGTTTGCACAACGACGGAAGCACCCGCAGGAGCCGGTGGAGCTTCGCCCCACCTATGTGAAGGAGGGGGCCACCTCAGGGGCAGTGGCGCAACCGGTCGCCAGCTCGCCCCCCATCGCGCCCGCCTAAAGCTCCGAACGATGAGGTGCGAGCCATGACGGATCGTTGTCCGAGCAAGGGGCTGCCAGTAGGGCGTCGAGGCGTGACGAGAAGAGATCGCAACGCCGAGACGTTTCTGCGGCTGGTGCTCATACCGCAGATGACCGAGCCAAGCGAGCCGAAGCCGTCACCACAGCCTGATAGGGCGCCGACTGCTGCGCCGCCAGCAGGCCAACGCTCGGACGCTCCGCCGCGAGCGTAGCTTCCGTCCGGTGGACGCCCGGTTCAGCCTCCGAGTCGCCTATGGCTGCGTCATGAGGAAATTCTCATGACGCAGCGAATCGCGATAGTCCAAAGTGAAATATGACCTCAATGACGCGGCCAATCTTGATTGTGGACGACGACGAATTGCTGCGCGATGCCATCGCCGCGGTGCTGGAAACACAAAACATCGCCTGCTTGTCCGCCTCCAACGGGCAAGAGGCGCTCGACGTCATGCGAAAGGATCTGCCGGGTCTCTTGCTGCTCGACCTTCAGATGCCAGTGCTCGATGGAGCCGGTGTGGTCCAGTGCCTGCAGCACTGGGGCATCGACGTTCCAATTGTCTTGATGAGCGCAACGGCGCCGTCCTTGGCGCGCTCTGCCCAGGAGTTTGGGATCACGCACCTCCTCCCCAAGCCGTTCGGGTTCGCGGATCTCCTATCGACCGTAGACCGGGCTCTAGCAGGCGCGGGTGGGCCGAGCTGACCAACGCGGATGAGCTGCGCATAGTGTTCCGCGTGTGCGACAGTTCGTCTCCTCAAGCGAGAAGGAGCGCCGCGTTCCGTTTCCGGATGGGCTCCAGCATCGTCTACATTGGAGACTATCATGACTGACCCGGACGGCACGTTCCGTCCTGACTGGGCATCGGCGCCCGGGGATACCATCGCCGACCTCATCGAGGAACGGGGCTGGTCCCAAATAGAGGTGGCGCGCAGGCTCGGCTACACGACGAAACATGTGAGCCTGCTCATCAACGGTAAGGCGCCCGTCACTGAAGAGACCGCCCTCTGCCTGGAGCGGGTCCTGGGCAGCACGGCCCGTTTCTGGCTGACGCGGGAGGCTCAGTACCGGGCTCAGCGCGCAAGCCTGGACGCGGCCAAGCGGGCCGAGGGTTGGGGCGGCTGGTGCGACCGCTTGCCCGTTCGAGAGCTCATGGAAGCAGGCGCAATCGTGAAGCGACGGGTCGATGTGCGCAACAACCCCCAGATCGTGGAGGACCTGCTGCGATTCTTTGGCGTCGCGTCGCCCGACGAGTGGGAGCGCCACTACGCTGGTATGCAGGTAGCGTTGCGTCGCACGCGCGAAGTGCAGAGCGACATTGGCGCGATCTCCGCATGGCTGCGGTTGGGTGAGCTTGAAGCGGAGAAGCTCGACGGCCCACGCTACGATCGAACCCGCTTCGCCGATGCTCTTCGTCAGATCCGTAAACTGACGCTGCATGCGCCAGACGAGTTCGAGCCGCGCATGCTGGCGCTCTGCCAGAACGCGGGTGTGGCGCTCGTCCTGGTGCCGTCCATTCCTCGTGCGCACGTCAGCGGAGCGGCGCGATGGCTTAGCCCACATCGGCCGTTGATACAACTTTCGCTCTATGGAAAAACGAATGACCGCTTCTGGTTCACCTTCTTCCATGAAGCTGCCCACATCCTATTGCATGGAAGAAAGGGCATATTCCTGGACGAGCTTGGAACCGGAGCGATCGGATCGCAAGAAGAAACCGAGGCCGACGAGTGGGCAGGCGACTTCCTCATCCCTCAATCACACCAGGATGAGCTGCCATTTCTCAAGAGCAAGCAACCGGTGGCCGAGTACGCGCAGCGGATCGGCATCCACCCCGGAATCGTCGTGGGTCGCCTCCAGCACGACCAGCATATCGATCAGTCATGGATGAATGACCTAAAGGTCAGTCTCAGCCTCGTCAGCGCAGCCGCGTCCTGAGCCACCGGCCGTTTCCATCTATGGAACGGCGGTCTGCCGAATACCACAGAGGAGCGCGACCAGGTCATCCACCTCCGTGCTAGTGAACACCCCCTCGGGTCGGGTTGATGTCTGTGAACGGCGACTCGTAAAGCAGACCGGGATCCATGAAGCCATTCTCGACCAGATGATTGACGATCATGTCGATGAACTTGATCTGGTTGGCCGACAAGGGCTTGCCTGAGAGGAAATTGCTGAGCGCTTGCTTCGCTGCCTCACGGTCCCTACGAGCCAGTTGAGGAACAAAGGATGTGCTAGCTCCGATTTCAATCGCACGCCTATGACGACGGCGAGCTACGGACCCGTCGATTGAGCGGTTGCAGGATCCCGGGTATAGTCGAAAAGACTTAATGCGGACGATCAAGCGTTCGACGCTTAAGTCTTCATTGCCCGCTAGAAAACCCGATTAAAGACGGCACCCTGCACCGACCGCGTACAGAAACGGCCGCTCCGTCTCGGCATACCGTTGCTCCATGTCATCAAGTGTCCGCACCACCAGTTTGAGGTATTCCCATCTCGTTAAATCCTGCTTCTGAGTGAAGCAGAAACACCCCACGGCATTGTCCATGATCGCGGCGCGCTCACCCGGTCGGTATCGAATCCTCTTGTCTCGGCTGATAACCAACCAGTTTTGCGCGCCGGCTTCCGCAAGCCATATGCGATCTTGCGTACGGTGCGGAAAGCGATCCTCAAGCCAGATCACATCCGCGCGGACGCATTTGAGCGCATCGGACACACCCTTGAGAATCGACCTGTCGAGAAAGATCAGGCTGCACGGCCCAGCTCGAACTGAACTGCTCGTTGGACCTCCACAGAACTGATGTTGAAGTCCCTAGCAATCTGATCTTCAAGGTCACCCGCAAGAACCCGCTCGCGAATGATCTCGGTCCGGACGCCAGAATCCGCGAGAACCGGAAATCCATATCCGTAGTCCGGGTCTATGATCACGGGAGTGGTCTTACCGAGTGGCCACCAACGCGTTGCCACTTCATCTGCATAGTCCAGACTCTCTAGAAACGGTCCGATAACCTCGTTCCAGGCGCGATTCCATTTCCGCTTGCCAACCTCTAAGAGGAAATCTCCCTGATCCACGTAAAATTCACGGCCATCCGTCTTAAACTTGAGCTTGGTTAGCGGCCGATCAACGCCGAGACCTTCCTGGCAGTTTAGGACGATTTCACGGATCCTCTTCATAGAGAAGCCAACTCGCTTCAAGCCGTCAATCGCAACGACCTCAACAAGGTCGGAAAACGATGCTGCGTCCCGCTCAACCTCAACTGAGTCAGGAGTAACCGGGGGTCGAATGACTGCCTGACCCTGAGTGTCTAGATACCAGTAACCCGTCAACCAGCGCTTCGACGTTCCACGCGTTGCACCCGCTAGCCGGTCGGTATCCGCAAAGGTGTAGAGCGGTCTATTCACTCGATGGAGAGCTGTCGCTGCATTCGCCGTCATAATCGGAGCCCTTCCGCCCTTGGCTCTGTGACCCAACATTGCCCAGGGCGCTAGTATAGTCTCGATTATCGGCGAGAACTAGCACCAAGATGAGGAGCCGCCCATGCCAGAGGCTGGACCACGCCTCCTACAGTCGTCTTGTGTGAGTCCTTGCCGGGCCGGCCCCGAGGTGTCCCACGTCGGCGTCCGCCCACATAGGTTTCGTCCGCCTCCACCGGGCCGGTGAGTCTTTCGACTTCCTCGCCCAGAAGCGGGCGAATCTGCTTGAACACCGTCTGGTAGGTGACGCCCAGCTCCCGTTCAAGCTGCTTCGCAGAAATCCCCCAGCGGGTCGAGGACATAGGGTACACGGCGTAGAACCACGACTTGAGCGATGTACGTGCTGTGAAGGGATACTTCTCAATCGTTGAGTATCGGAGCTGCCCGAATCTCCGCAACGTCCGCCTCATCGGTCAATCGCTTGTTCACCCGCGCACTACTTCATAGCTTCCAGCAACTCTTCGAGTCGATCATAGGATTCAGCGGCTCCCGACTCCATGTCTGAGTTGAGCATCCCGTCGCGATCCTCGAGCGAATCGAAGACGGCCCGAGCGGTGAGCCTGGTCTTGCCATCCTTCTCTTCGAAGGTCACCGTTTCGACCAATACGTGGCCTGGCATGCCTTCGAATTCGAAGGTGTAAACGATACGTTCGGGGGGCACGATCTCGCGGTACACGCCGTTGAAGCCGTACTCATTGCCCTGTGGATCGTGCTGGATGTAGCGCCAAACACCACTGGGTCGCAGGTCCATCTTCTCGACCACTGTCGTGAGGATTCTCGGCCCCCACCATTTCGGTATGGAGTCTGGATCCGTGAACGCCTTGAACACGAGCGCGCGCGGTGCGTCGAAGTCGCGTGTTATGAGGATCTCTCGATCCGAGGGCAGCGTCACGGTCATCGCGCCAGTCTTTTTTTCGATCACCTTACTTCTCCTTCTCTTCTAGCTCGTGCGCTTGCAGCTCGCGCAGATACTCGTCCAAGCGATCGAAGCTCTCTTCCTGCGTCGAGGAAATGGACCAATCGCCGCAAGCGAGCGAGGCTAGCTTAGGATCAGCGTTAGCCCTATGTGGTGGCTCAGGCTCAGCGGAGGCGCTGCATGAAGAACCACATGTGACCCTCGAGGTCGGTCGCACCGTACCCCCGGTCCGTCCAGTAGCCCTCGCCGTAGTCCGTGGTCTCGAGCTCCCGGAAGACCTGTGCTCCCGCGGCGCGGGCTCGGGCGCAGTGGGCGTCAACGTCGTCGACGAAGACACCAAGGAGCTGCGTGTTGCCGCCGTTGATCGACCGCGGGCTCACCATCTGCGCTTGTCCTGGCCGGTCGCCGCCTGCCGTACCGACCATGATGAGCCCGTCACCAAACACGAGCTCTGAATGCTCGATCCGCCCACCCTCGCCCTCGACCTTCAGGCGGACCTCGAAGCCGAAAGCGCGACAGAGCCAATCAATGGCGGCCGCCGGATCATCGTAGAAAATGGCGGCTGAAATGCGCGGCCAACCGGCTGGTGTGTCCTTCATCATTCGACCCCTTCATGGTTATCCAGAGCGAGTTGCGGCACGGGCGCGGCGGCCAGACCGAGCTGCAGCGTATCGGTGACCATTCGCGCCAGGGCCTCCGCCCGGGGGCTCCCGCCCCACGGAGCGAGCTGACCGTCGACCAGGAGCATCGCGAGACCGTGGACGAGGGACCATGCGGCCAGGGCTTGATCGTACACGAGCGCAGACCGGACGACCCCGGCCTGCTGGCACGCCTGGAGGGCATCGATCAGGACCGCGAACGCCGCTGCCCCCGCTTCAGCAAGGGCTGGGTAGTCACTCCGCCCGGGGAGCTCCGAGCCGAAAATCACCCGAAAGTGCGCCGGGTGCTGCACGGCGAAGAGCACGTAGCCGACCCCGCTCTCTCGAAAACGGAGAAGCGGGTCATCCCCCGCCTCGTTCATCCGATCGAGCATCGCGCTCCGCAGACCGCGAAAGCCCTCTTCAGCTACCGCCGCCAACAAGGCCTCTTTGCTCGCGAAGTGGCGGTAAGGAGCGGTATGGCTGACGCCGGCCCGTCGCGCCACCTCGCGTAGCGTCAGCGCGCGCGCGCCCTCGGCGGCGATGAGCTCCAACGCCGCATCAACCAGAGCCCGGCGTAAATCGCCGTGGTGATAGGGTCGCGACGACGCTTTGCGTGATTCATCAATCAAGAAATCACCCTCCGGTTCTTGCATTATATGTTGACAACGACAACATTGATGTGTACAGTGTCAACATCGACCGACGCCCAGCGTAGTTCGGCTCTCGAGGAGGCACCCCGGATGCAGCAGCAGACCATTTCCAAGCCACGCGACCTCGCCCCCGGCCCCGATCAGGATTGGCGCCACGCTTTCCAGGATCTTCCGCGTGAGCACGGATTCGAGCGCCTTCGGGTCGAGGGGCGCATCCCCGAGGACCTGGTGGGAACGCTCTACCGCAACGGACCCGCCCTATTCGAGCTCTTCGGTCGCCGGTATGGGCACTGGTTCGACGGAGACGGCGCCGTCTCAGCCGTCCGCTTCGGGCCGCATGGAGTGGAGGGCGCGATCCAACTGGTGCAGAGCGCGGAGCTCCAGGAGGAGCGTCGGGCGGGTCGACCGCTGTATTCCGTGTACGGCACGCCGATGCCGGGGAACTTCCTACGGCGTGCCCTGCCCAAAGGCAAGAATGCCGCCAACACGTCGGTCTTCATCTGGCAGGATCGGCTTTTCGCGCTCTATGAGGCCGACAAACCTACCGAGCTGGCGCCCGAAGATCTATCCACGCTCGGGACGACCGACCTCGATGGTGTCGTGCCCCATAGCTTCTCGGCGCATCCGCACCGCGTCCCGGAGCGCCGGGCCACCTACAACTTTGGTGTGCGGTACGGCCGCACGACCGAGCTGGACCTCTTCGAGCTGACGGACCAGGGAGGCGCCCGGCGGCTGGCCACGCTGCCGCTCGGGCGCGCGACGATGATCCACGACTTCATGGCCACTCCCCGCCACCTCATCTTCTTCGCGCCACCGATCCAAATGCAGACGATGCGGTACCTGCTCGGGCAGGCAACCGTCTCGGAGAGCCTGGAATGGCAGCCCTCCCTCGGGACCGAAGTCCTGATCGTCCCCATCGACCGGCCGCAGGAAGTCACGCGCTTCGTGGTCGACCCGTTCTTCCAGTGGCACTTCGCGAATGCCTTCGAGCGTGACGAAGAGATCGTGGTCGATCTCGTCCGCTACCCGGACTTCGCGAGCAATCGCTGGCTCGGCGAGGCCCCGACCGGCCACCCAACCGGGGAGCTAAACGGAACGTTCCAGCGGGCCGTGATCAGCGGACGGACCGTGCGCTTCGAGCAGATCGCGGAGGCGCCATGCGAGTTTCCTCGGATCGCGCCCTCCCACGAGGGGCAGTCCTACCGCTACGCCTACGTCCACTCCCAACTCGATGGCGACCAGGGGGGCCTGTTCCGGGGATTGAGCCGCGTCGACGTCGAGTCAGGCAGGTCCACAACCGTCGCGTTGGGCGTCAGCCAGTATCCGTCGGAGCCAATCTTCGTTCCTCGACCGTCGGCAGCAACCGAGGATGACGGCTACCTCTTGACCCTCGTCTACGACGCGGTCGAACATCAGAGCCACGTCGCCGTGTTGGACGCCCAGGACCTCGAGCGCGGCCCACTCGCTCGGGCCTGGTTCGATCACCACATCCCATTCACGTTTCACGGGGTTTGGGCGAGCTAGAAGTGGCCGGCCGTGTCGAATTGGCGCTCCCTTGTTCGACGTATAGGTAGAGTATGAGACCACCGGTCGCGTCGGTGGGACCTCTAGCTCCGAATTCGATCCTACAAGGAGGAGGAGATGCCGTATCGAAAGAAGACGAACGTGGCGTTGTGGGTCCTTCAGGTGCTGCTCGGGCTATTCTTCGTTCTGGCCAGCGGCGCGCCAAAGCTGCTCATGCCAGCCGAGGCGCTGCCGATGCCGATCTCGATCGCGCAGCCGTTGCTGTGGTTCATCGGCGTGGCGGAGGTGGCTGGCGGCTTTGGGTTGATCCTCCCGGGGCTCTTTCGCATTCACACGGGTCTCACACCACTCGCCGCGGCTGGGCTGGTGATCGTCACGGTCGGCGCCACGGTCTACAACCTGGCGGCCGGTCAGCCGGGCAGCGCAGTGTTCGCGGTGGTGGTAGGACTCCTTTGTGCCTTCATCGCCTATGGACGATGGAAGATGACGCCGCTTCGCGACTCCTCCCGCCCGCCGAGCGCACTCAAGTCGGCGGCCTAGTAGAGGAGCGCGGAGGTTCGTGCCCCCACCCCAGCCCTCCCCCTTGCGGGGGAGGGGGTCTATGATTGCCCTATGACGCTGCCATTCTCGCCACCACTCGCGCCCATGCTGTCCAGCGCCGCGGACGCTCTGCCGCTCGGCGATGGCTGGCAGTTCGAGCCCAAGTGGGACGGCTTCCGCACACTGGTGTTTCGCGACGGCGACGACGTCATGCTGCAGAGCCGCGACGAGCGGCCCATGAACCGGTACTTCCCCGAGCTCGTGGCGCCGCTTGCCGCCTCGCTGCCCGACCGCTGCGTCCTGGACGGCGAGATCGTCATCGTCGGCCCCGACGGGCTGGACTTCGAGGCGCTGCTTCTGCGCATCCATCCGGCGGAGTCGCGGGTGAAGCTCCTGGCGGCGCACGCCCCGGCGTCCTTCGTCGCCTGGGACCTGCTGGCGCTCGGGGACGAGGACCTGCGTGAATCGCCCCTGGAGGTCCGCCGCGAGCGGCTCGAGCAGGTGCTTGGACACGCACCGCCTCCCGTGCACCTCTCGCCAGCCACGCGCGATCGCGCGCTGGCAGAAGACTGGTTCAGCCGCTTCGAGGGCGCCGGTCTAGACGGAGTCATGGCCAAGCGGCTGGACGCGCCCTATCGCGCCGGTCAGCGAACGATGATCAAGGTGAAGCACGCGCGAACGGCTGACTGCGTGGTGGCCGGCTTCCGCTGGCACAAAAAGGGGCCGGGCACGATGGTCGGCTCGCTTCTACTCGGTCTCTACGACGAGGACGGTACGCTGCACCACGTCGGCGTCACCGCGGCGTTCAGCAACGCCGTGCGGAAGCAACTCGTCGAGGATCTGGCGCCCTTGAGAGAGAACGCGCTGGAGGGACATCCGTGGCGCGGCTGGGCCGAGGCGCAGGAAGAAGCGAACGCCAACGGTCAGCGTCTGCCTGGCGCGACGAGCCGATGGAACCGAGGCAAGGACCTGAGCTGGGAGCCGCTGCGGCCGGAGCGCGTCTGCGAGGTGGCGTTCGACCACATGCAGGGAACGCGCTTCCGTCACGCCGCGCAATTCGTGCGGTGGCGGCCCGATAAGCCCCCTGGGGATTGCCGCTACGACCAGCTCGAGGTGACGCCGGCCTACGAGCTGGAGCGCGTCTTCGGCGAGCGCGATCCGCGCGGCGGCGGAGTCCAGCCGCGCCAGGGATCGTAGTCGGGATCGGGCGCTACCTCCGCTGGGCGTTCGCCCTCCGGAACGTGGCGCAGGTTTACGCGGATGCGCGTCCACGTCGAAGAGCTGCCTCGCATCGAATCGATGAGGACGTCGTCGACCTCCAGTAGGGCCGCGGCCTCTGGATGGCGCGCTTTCCAGCGCTCGAGGCCGGCCAGCGCGTCCTCTTTGTGCTCCGCCTTAGAGATCGTGATGAGGGGATGGATCGACTGGCGCCGACCGCCGCCCTTCTCCGTGGGGCTCGCGCTCTTGCGTCGTGAGGGTGCGACCCGCGGCGGCTCCCCGTCCTGCTTCTGGTAGTGCGGCGGCCAAGGCGCGTCGCCCAAGCCTTCGGCTTCTTGTGCGGCGGACAGCGCCAGGAGCCCCTCCAGCGACCCCGCGGCCTCGTCGATCCCCGCCGACGCATCGCCGCGCTCGGCAAAACGGGCGGGAGCCGTGACCAATGTGAACGCCGACGGATCGCAGTCGGCCACTTCGTCCCATTCGAGGGGCATGGACACGCGAGCGTCCGCCGTGGGCCGTACCGACCAGGCCGAGGCAACCGTTCGGTCCTTGGCGTTCTGGTTGTAGTCGATGAAGACGCCGTGGCGTTCTTCCTTCCACCATTTGCTGGTCGCCAGGTCGGGTGCGCGCGTCTCCACCTCGCGCGCGAGGGCCAGCGCCGAGCGCCGCACCTGGTCAAAGGTCCAACGCCGCTCGATGCGCACGTTGATGTGTATGCCGCGCGATCCCGACGTCTTGGGCCAGCCGCGTAGCCCGTGCTCGTCCAGCACGTCGCGCACGACCAGCGCCACGCGCCGGATGTCGTCCCAGCTCACGCCGGGGCCGGGGTCCAGGTCGACGCGCAGCTCGTCGGGGTGATCGAGATCGTCGGCACGGACCGGGTGGGGGTTCAGGTCGATGCACCCGAGGTTGACGATCCAGAGGAGCTGCGCCGCGTCGCGGACGACGACCTCTTCCGCCATCCGACCCGAGGGGAAGCGGAGCTCCACCGTCTCGATCCAGTCGGGTCGCTGCTCGGGCGCGCGCTTCTGGAAGAAGGGCTCACTGTCCGCGCCGTTCACGTAGCGTTTGAGGACGATCGGTCGGGCGGCGATGCCGCGCAGCGCGCCATCGGCGACCGCTGCGTAGTATTTGGCCAGGTCTAACTTGGTGTGGCCGGCCTCCGGAAAGTAGATCTTGTCCGGGTTGGTGATCACCACCTCGCGGGCGGCTAATTCAAGGACGGTCTGTTTCGTCTTAGCCATGAATCAGTCTCGCGAAATTCCTTCAGTCGCGCAAGTCGGCGGCGCGCGCTAGGAGGAGCTTGCGCTCGCGGAGGTTTCGGGTGAGCGAGGCGGCGCGCTCGAACTCGGCTCGGGCCTCCTCGGTGCGGCCCAGTTTGGCGAGGAGGTCGGCGTGGGCGCTTGGCAAGAGGTGGTAGTGCTTGAGTGACGGCTCCGAGGTGAGCGCATCGACGATCTCGAGGCCGGCCGCGGGACCGTACGCCATTGCCACGGCGACGGCTCGGTTGAGCTCCACAACGGGGGAAGGCACGAGCTCGACGAGTGCGTCGTAGAGCGCGGCGATCCGCGCCCAGTCCGTTTCATCGGCGGTCCGCGCCCGGGCATGACAGGCGGCAATGGCGGCCTGCAGCGCATAGGGACCGAGGGCGCCGCCGAGGCTTTCTGATCGCTGGAGCGCGGCGAGACCACGACCGATGAGCATGTGATCCCAGCGCGCGCGATTCTGCTCGAGCAGCAGCACGGGCTCTCCGCCTGGACCGATGCGCGCCCGCGAGCGGGACGCCTGGACCTCCATGAGGGCTACGAGGCCGTGGACCTCCGGCTCCTTGGGCACGAGCTCGGCCAGGATTCGGCCGAGGCGGAGGGCGTCTTCGCAAAGGGCCGGGCGCATCCAATCGTCACCGGCGGTTGCCGCGTAACCTTCATTGAAGATCAGGTAGATGACCTCCAGCACCGACGACAGCCGAGCGGCGAGGTCATCCCCGCGCGGGACCTCGAAGGGGACGCGCGCCTCGGCGAGGGTCCGCTTGGCACGGACGATTCGCTGGGCCACGGTTGGCTCGGGGACGAGGAATGCGCGCGCGATCTCGTCGGTGGTCAGACCTCCGAGTACGCGGAGCGTAAGGGCAACACGCGCTTCGGTCGAGAGCACTGGGTGGCAGGCCGTGAATACAAGGCGCAGGAGGTCGTCCTGAATCTCGTCATCGTCGACAACGGCGTCCAGCTCGGGCACGCCGATTCCCTGCTGCGTCTCGAGGTCGCGGCCGAGCTCCTCGTGCTTGCGCTGCAGCCGCTCGTTGCGCCGAAACAGGTCGATCGCGCGGTGCTTCGCCGTGCCCATGAGCCAGGCGCCCGGGTTGTCCGGGACGCCTGACTCTGGCCACTGCTCCAACGCTGCCACGAGCGCGTCCTGTGCGAGCTCCTCGGCGATACCGACGTCGCGCGTGATTCGGGCCAGGCCTGCGATGAGCCTGGGGGACTCGATCCGCCACACCGCGTCGATCGCGCCATGGGTGTCAGAAGCAGTCACCGCGACCCCAACGCCACTGTCATGCTGAAGGTGCAGCCTGAAGAATCCGTGCCCGTGGTTGCGGATGCTTCGCTCCGCTCGGCATGACACAATGCTTCAGACCATCGCTGAGAGAGCACTCGTCGCCCTACTTCCGGTTCTTTTCCATCTGCTCGCGCTGGCGCTCCTCTTGCTCCCTGAGCTCGGGAGTGAACTCCGCGCCGAAGTCCTCGGCCTCGAAGACCTGGCGAATCTCGACCTCACCCTCCTTGAACGGAGCCCGCTTGAGCCATTCGATAGCCTCGTCCCTTGACTTGACCTGAATGATCCAGAAGCCGGCGATCAGCTCCTTCGTCTCGGCGAAAGGCCCATCGATCACACTTCGCTTGTCTCCAGAGTAGGCGATGCGCACGCCCCTGGAGCTCGGGTGGAGTCCCTCTCCCGCGAGCATGACGCCTGCCTTGACCATCTCTTCGTTGAAGGCTCCCATCTCAGCAAGCATCTTCTCATCCGGAAGGGCGCCCGCCTCAGAGTCCTCGTTGGCCTTGACCACTACCATGAAACGCATCGTCGTGTCTCCTTAATTGTGGTTCAGAGCTGGGCTTTCGTCGGGTCCGTCCCGTTCAACCCTGCTCTACGTATACGTCGAACAAGCGACAACGAAATCGACACGACCTAGCAGCGAATTTTCGCGATTTCCTTGCGGCTAGCCGCCGGCCATGGCTCCCACGACCATGAACGGCTCCTTCCCCGTGGCGACCGCCTCGGGCAGCGAAGCGTCCGGCTGTTCGTTGGAAAGGTCCTCCTCGCAGGCGAAGAAGCGGACGAAGGCTCGGCGCCGCTGCGTGACGTGGTCGCGCATCGTACCGCGCAGCACGGGGTAGCGGGCCTCCAGCGCGTCGAGGACGGACCTCTGGGTGACCTGGCCATCGACGTCGACCTGCACTTCGCGGTCGGATTTGGCGAGCGTGCGAAGGTGTACCGGGAGCACGACCCGGATCATCATGGCAGTGTCTGGACTTCCACGGACACGACGGGCGGTAGATCGCGAACGATCGGCTCCCAACTGTCCCCCGCGTTGGCCGATGCGTACACCTGCCCGCCGGAGGTGCCGAAGTAGAGGCCGCAGGGATCGAGCTGGTCGACGGTAAAGGCGTCGCGTAGGACGTTCACGTAGCAGTTTCGTTGCGGCAGCCCCTTCGTGAGCGCCTCCCACTCGTTACCTCCCGTCCGGCTGCGGAATACGCGGAGCTTTCCGTCCGGCGGGAAGTGCTCCGAGTCGCTCTTGATCGGTACCACGTAGATGGTCTCCGGCTCGTGCGCGTGGACGTCGATCGGGAACCCGAAGTCGGTCGGCAGGTTGCCGCTGACCTCATGCCACGAGTCACCGCCGTTGTCACTGCGCATCACGTCCCAGTGCTTTTGCATGAACAGCACGTCGGGACGCGACGGGTGCATGGCGATGCGATGAACGCAGTGGCCCACCTCGGCCTCGGGATGGGGGATGCCTTCCGAAACGAGTCCGCGGTTCATTGGCCGCCACGTCTTGCCGCCGTCGTCGGTCCCGAAGACGCCCGCCGCGGAGATGGCGATGTACATGCGGTCCCGATTTCGCGGGTCTATGAGGATCGTGTGCAGGCACATCCCGCCGGCGCCCGGCGCCCAGAAGGGACCCGTTGGGTGGGTCCGAAGGCCCGCCATCTCGTTCCAGGTCTGGCCACCATCGGTGGAGCGGAACAGGGCGGCGTCTTCAACTCCGGCGTACACCGTATTCAGATCGGTCGGCGACGGCTCCAGATGCCAGACCCGCTTGAACTCCCACGGGCGCGGCGTGCCGTCGTAGAAAAGGTGCTCGCCGACTTCACCTTCGTAGGCGAACTTGTTACCCACGGCTTCCCACGTCTTTCCGGCGTCATCGGAGCGCTGCATGATCTGCCCGAACCACCCGCTGGACTGCGATGCGTACAGTCGATTTGGGTCGACGGGAGATCCCTTCACGTGGTAGATCTCCCAGCCCCCGAAATGGGGGCCATCGACGTCCCACTGCTCGCGCTTTCCGTCCGACGTCAGAATGAACGCGCCCTTGCGCGTACCGACCAACACCCGAATGCCGCTCATCTCTTACCCCCTGCTCAGCTTCAAACGATCCATTGTTGATTGTCGCCCACAAGCTGATCCGACGTCACGGAGGGACTGGTCGGGGCAGCAGGCTACGAAGAAGCAGCGTACGCTGGCGCCCGAGCGATCACCGCGTGGCTGACCGCGTCCGCGAAGGTCTCATCGACGTCGGCGACGACAGCGGCGGATCGAATGCGGTGAGTGGCAGGATCGAGGCCCGGCGGCGTGCGCCCTTCTTTCAGGCCCCGCAGCGTCTCCAGGAGGTAGCGGCGGATTGCGATGATGAAGCAGTCGCTGGTACCCAGGTGCTCGCGGGTGCGGTCGAGAATGCGACCCATGCTCTCCTGGATCGCGCTGTCCTGCTGGCCGATCCCCTTGATGCCGGTGAAGGACTCTCCGCTGCGCTGCAGCTCCCTGTCGATCAAGTAGTCGTTTCCCTTGTTGAGTACCGTTCGATCGCTGCCGGGCAGCGTCGCGGCATGAATAAAGGCGTAACGCTTGATCGACTCGACCTCATCTAACGTGAGCGGTCGGTCCGGCCGATACTCGATCGTGTAAAGCATGCAGTTCTCGTCGTCGATGGGAACCCAGGCGTGGACGCCGTAGGGACTGCCCTCCGCGGTGACGGTGATGAGTTTGTGGAAGGGCAGCATCCACTGGTTCACGCTCCACAGGGTTTGGCTGGAACCCGCGGGCTGACGATTTCCGAACATGAGGCCGCAGCCGGTCGCAAGGAGCGCGGACTCGGACGGCGGCGCCGTCCATGGCCTGGTTGCGAGAATGGGCGTCGCCGGGCGCGCGCCACGATGAAGAAAGGCGAGGTGGGTGGGGTCGAACCCTCCCTCCAGAGCCTGGAGCCAGTTGGTCTCCTGCCACCGCCTCGTCACGTGCCGATGTGATTCGGGCACGACTGCCCACTCCATTTCTGGCGGCGCAGGGCGGAGCTCAGACGGACCCATGTAAGCCCAGACGAGGCCTCCACGCTCCAGGCACGGATAGGCTCTGACTGTGACCTTGTGCTTGAAGTTGCTTTCTGTCGGCTCGTTCGGCATGTCTACACAGCGGCCATCGACGTCGTACTTCCAGCCGTGGTAGACACATCGGAGGCCGCCCTCCTCATTTCGGCCGAAGAAGAGCGACGCGCCGCGATGGGGGCAATGCTGATCGACGAGACCGACTCTCCCAGCGCTGTCCCGAAACGCGACCAGATGCTCGCCGAGGAGCTGGAGGCGAACGGGCGGGCAGTCCGGCTCAAGGAGCTGCTCGGACAACAGGGCAGGAATCCAGTACCGCCGCATGAGATCGCCCATCGGCGTCCCAGGACCTGTGCGGGTTAGGAGCTCGTTGTCTTCAAGCGAGAGCATCAGACCCTCCTCCGACAGTACTTCCAGCGGACCATCTTACAGCGGGTCAGCGCGAGGCGGGGGGAGTCGATACGAGTGGAAAGCTCGTGGCCTGAGCCGTCCGACGGATGGGCCGGACCAGGAAGAGGCAGCCGAAGCAGAGCGCCGCGGAGAGCGCGTTCAGCAAGATCCCGAGGTCATAGCTGCCAGTCAGGTCACGGGTGAAGGCGAGAAGGAACGGGCCGGTGGCCCCGATGAGCAACCCCGCAGGTCGCCCGAGCGCGCTGATCGCTCCCACGTGCGACCGACCGAAGTAGTCGGCCCACACCATCTGCGAGAGGAAGAAGTACGCCCCGATGTAGAAGCCGGAGAGCAGGCCGTACGACATCGGCCCGACCAGCGACGGGAAGAAGACGAGGGATGGCAGGGCGAACGTGCCGTAGAGCGTGAGGATGAGCAGCACGCTGCGCACAGCGAAGCGATTCGCGATCCATCCCCAGAAGAGCTTGGTGACGATGGAGGCCACGCCGTACCAGATGAGCGCGCTGGCGGCCATCTCGAACGAGAGGCCGTGATCCACGAATATCGGCGCCAGGCTGGCCGGGATGCCGTTGTTCACCAACGACCCAATGGCGATGCCCGTCAGCAGGACCCAGAACGCGCTCGTGTGCAGCGCCTCGTCTCGCGTGAAGCTCGGCTCCACGACTCGGCTCGTCCCGCTCGGTCGGCTCGTCTGCTCCGCCGGCCTGCCGTCTGGCAGCAAGCCCAGATCCTCGGGCTGTCGCCGGAGCAGGAATGCGGGCAACGTGCCGAGCACCAACGCGGCGATCGCGAAGGCGCCCCACGACGCGCGCCAGCCCGCCTCGTGGGTGATGAGGGCGAGGATCGGCGGCAGGAACACAGCCGCCAGCGCGCCTCCCACCGTGGAGATCGCCACCGCCGACCCGCGCTGCCGCAGGAACCATTTCGGGACGATCGCGGCCGAGATGCCACCCTGCGCCGCCTGGGCGATGCCGCCGAGCACACCGAAGAGCATGACGAACTGCCATTCGGCATTGACGAACGGAATCAGCGCCAAGCTGAACGTGTTCAGCACGCCACCCGCCAGAGCCAGCGCCCGCGGCCCGTTCGGCGTGTCGAGGTACGAGCCGATCATCGGGGTCACAACGATCCCGATCCACCCGCGCATGCTGACCGCGAAGAAGATGGCGGATCGGCTCCATTGAAGCTCGCCGCCCATAGGAACGGCGAGCAAGCCAGCGGCCCAGGTCATGCCGATGCTGAACACCGAAGCGACGAAACCGAGCGCGACGATGATCCAGCCGTAGAAGAAGGGAAGGCGAGCCTGCCAGGGACGAACGGTCGATACAGAAGACATGAGGCAGTGAAGTATATGGGCGTGGGCGCTCAGCACTCGACCCGGCGGTGGTTGTCAACCCATTCACCGGGCGCGGTTTTGCCGCCGCATTCCGTCAGGCGGTCAGCTCAATCCATGCCGTTCGATGAGCCGCAGAAGACGGGATCTGCCGAGGCCAGTTTGCTTGACGCTCAAGAGTCTATGCAGCGTGTTGGTATGCATCGAGCCCGGCTTGGTGGGAACCACCGCCACGCGATAGGTACCCGCGACCAGCTTTCCGAGAGCTATGCCGTGTCTCGACCTACCGCGTTCTTGCCAGCCGTCAAGCAACAGTAGACGAATGAACTGCTCGCCCGTAAGCGCTGGCAGCTCACCGGACACGTAGATCCTACGCTGCCCTATTCAGCGGAATCTTATGCGTATGCACGAATGTCTTTTCGTCCACTGGTAGGCGCAGCTCAATGACTTTGGGCGCGCTGTCGCCTGGATAGAACGGAATGCCGTGCTTTTCAAAGAAGCGTTCACGCTCTCCAGCCTCTTCCAGAGCGTTTAGGTGGAGGACTGCGAGGTCAACGAGCTCCTCATGAACCTGCTTCAACGTTGCACCATCGGTCGCAGTCCCAAGCTCTCGGCATTCACCGGTCCATACGTCATTGGCCTCGCGAAAATACAGCGTCAATATCGCGAAACCCTCGACGTCTTCCGCGATCCTACGGCCCCGTTGCGCCGCCGTCCGCCATTCGCCTGCCATCGGAAATCGACCTCCGTGCACGCCAGGTATTCTACGTCCGCTCTGGCTCCGACGCAGTGAGCGATGGCCGGTCGCATCCGTATCTCTAGGACCAAACGACACCTAGCTGTTGGACGTGACAATTCAGATCGTAGGCGCGGTTGCGGGTCTTGACTGACGTCCCTGTAGGGAGTTTCCTATCGAGCACGGCAATGGAAGGCTTCACCTGCGGGAGGGGACATGAACGCTACTGGACGGATCACGGTCCTTGGTCTGGTGCTCGTGGTTGTCGGCTGTACGCAGCCCTCGCGGCCCGCCCCTTCCTCATCCTCGAGCGCGAGTGCTACTGTTGCATCCGCCGCGCCGAAGCGCATCACTGTGGCGCTGCTGTCCGACTTGCCTACCTTTAGTAGTCGGCTGAACAGCCCGCTGCCAGGATCCAGCGAGATCGAGGACTTTGTGAACGCTGGCCTGGTGACGGTCGACGGCGACGACGTGCTCCACCTCCAGCTTGGCGAGGCGATTCCGACGCTGGAGAACGGCTTGTGGAAGCTCATGCCCGACGGCCAGATGGAGGTCACCTGGAAGATTCGCAACGGCGCCCGCTGGCACGATGGCGCGCCCTTCACCGCGGATGACCTCGTGTTCACGATGCAGGTGGTCCGCGACCGCGAGCTGCCCCTTTGGGGAGACGCGATCTACCTCGACATCGACAGCATTGAGGCGACGGACCCGCGGACCCTGGTCGTGCACTGGAAGCGGCCGACGCTGTGGGCCGACGCGCTGTTCTCCCGCACGTTGGCGATGCCGCTGCCGAAGCACCTATTGGAAAAGGCATTCACTGAGGAGAAGGGGACGTTTGCCCAGCTCCCGTACTGGAACACAGCGTACGTGGGCGTCGGTCCGTACAAGGTGCGGGAATGGGTGAGTGGGAGCCACACCGTGCTCGACGCCTTCGACGGATACGTGCTCGGCCGCGCCAAGATCGATCAGATCGAGCTGAAGTTCACGACCGACTCGAACACGCTCATCGCGAACATCCTGTCCGGCGCGCTGGACACGACGGTGGGCCGGGGAATCTCGATGGAGCAGGCCATTCAGGCGCGCGACCAGTGGCGCGATGGGAAAACGGAGTTCGGCCTCTCCTCCTGGATCGCCGTCTATCCCCAGTTCATCGATCCCAACCCCGCGGTCGTGACGAACCTGCAGCTCCGTCAGGCCATGCTGCATGCTGTCGACCGAGAGGAGATGGTCCAAACCATCCAGGGCGGCCTGGTGCCCGTTGCCCACACCTTCCTGCGGCCTGGTCAGGCGCAGTATCGCGACCTCGAGGCTCGGGCCACCCGCTACGACTACGATCCCCGCCGTGCGAGCCAACTCGTCGAGAGCATCGGCTATACACGAGGCGGCGACGGAGCGCTACGCGACGCCGCGGGGCAAAAGCTCGAGTTTGAAGTGCGGACGTTCGACACGGACATCAACCGCAAGTCCGCCTTCTCTACTCAGGACTACTGGCAGCGGATCGGTCTCGGCGTCGAGGTCGTGGTCGTGCCCACCTCGCGCCAACGCGATCGGGAGTACCAGGCCACGTACCCTGGCTTCACGCAGCAACGGTACCTCTACGACCGCAACCTGGTCCGGGCCATGCACAGCTCGCGAGTGCCAGTTCCCGAGAATGGCTACAGCGGCGCCAACAACATCCGCTACATCAACGCGGAGCTCGACGCCCTCAGCGAGCGCTACTTCGCAACGATCCCACCCGCCGAGCGCATCCCGATCATGGAGCAGGTCGTCCGCCACGTCACGCAGAATCTGAACGTGATGGGCCTCTTCTACGACGCGCAGCCCGCGATGATCCGCAACCGCCTCAAGAACGTCCCATCCCAAGGGCTGGCGTGGAACGTCAACGCTTGGGAGGTCGCCGATTAGGCACGTGGGCGATCGAGAGCCCGGCTTGGATTCTTGAGGCCCGTGCGGAGCTTGTTCTCGACCTCTCGGATGACGCGGCTGGCCAGTTGACCCTGATGCTCTGCGAGGAAGGCCTCGACCGCGGCGCGATCTCGGACTGAGAGCGCGCGGAGCGCCCAGGACATGGCTTTCACGACCATATCGTCGCGGTCCCGCACAAGAAGGCGACAGATCCGTAGTGTGCGCTGGGGATCACCTGTACCGCCCTGTGATTTCAGGTTCAGGGCGACCGTCGAGACCAGCGCGGCGCGTCTCCACCATCGGTCGGTTGCCTGCGTCCATTCTGCGATCGTCTCGTCACGCACCTGTCCGGCGCGCCAGGCGCGACCCGAGAGGTAGAGCGCAAAGCAGTCCACCTCATCCCAGGTCGATAGCGCGCCCGCCAGCCTTACGATGTCGTTTTCCGTGAGGGTACCCAGAGCGGTGGGGTGGAAAACGATGAGCTCGTCTGCAATAAATCGATGTACGCCCGGCGCTCCGATCAGCGCGAAGGCTAGCGCGACAACCTCTTTCGCCGGGGCCTTGCGAAGGCGGCGAGAGAAATCGCGGCGGATCTTGCGCATGGCCGACGTCGAGCGCTCAGACAGGTCATTGACCTGCCGAACGATCTCGCCGGCCAGCGCAGGCGCGTCGGGCTGCACGCTCATAACGCGGAAAGTTCTGAACGGCTCGTCATTGCTTGGAGATCGTACACGGCCGCTGCTATAGAGGAGGGACGCCATGGCCACCATTGCCGCCTACCTGGAGATTGGGAGCAAGCGCACGTTCGCGGGCGCGATCGAATGGCCGGGTTGGTGCCGCGGCGGACGGACCGAGGACGAGGCGGTGGCGACGCTGGTGGCATACGGTCCACGCTACGCGAAGATCGCGGGCAAAGGGGCGAGCGCTTTTGGGACGCCCAAGGATGTCTCCTCAATAGAGATTGTCGAGCGGGTCGCAGGCAGCGCGGCAACGGACTTTGGCGCGCCGAACGCACCGCCCTCCCGGGACAGCCTTCCGCTGAATGGCGCGGAGCTCGACCGTTTGGTGAGCCTGCTTCGGGCATCCTGGGCCGCATTCGACGCGGCGGCGCAGGCTGCGACCGGGCACGAGCTACGCAAGGGGCCGCGCGGCGGCGGACGAGATATGAAAAAGATGATCGAACACGTGCTCGGAGGAGAACAGGCCTACTTGCGGGAGCTTGGAGGCGCCTACAAGGGGGAACCCGGGGCCAGCGTCCAAGCGGAGCTTGCCGCCGTGCGCGAGGCGGCCATTCAAAAGCTGCGCGCCCGGGCCGACGGCGAGGAGCCTACCTGGAGTCCGCGGCGGAAGCGGCCGTTCTGGAGCCCGCGCTTTTTCGTCCGCTACACGAGCTGGCATGCGCTCGATCACGCCTGGGAAATCGAGGACCGCGTGATCCCGTAAAGCCAGCAAGATCCTGCCTGCTAGCGGGTCGCTCCGCGGTCATCGGAGCTCCCATTCGTGGACGTTGTAGAGCCAATACGTTTCCGGAGTGCCCGAATCAGGGCCGCGAAGGGTCGACAGGTGGGCGAGCACGCCAGTGTTGAAGTAGTGGGTGAACATCGGCAGCTCCTCGCTGACGATCTTCATCATCTGCACGATCTGCTGGTCCCGCTGGCCGCGGTCGAGGAGGGTGTTGAAGTTCACCCAGAGCTGGTCCACCTCCGCGTTGCGCCAGGCGCCGTGGTTGCCACCGGCCCAACGATTCTCGGGCGAGCCGATCTGACTTGTGGTGTAGTAGTTGTACCCACGTTCGTTCGCCGTGAACGAGGGTGTGGCCATGCCAGGGAACGTGGCGCGGGCCTGGTTATCACCCACCTGAGCCGCCGGCAGCACGTACGGATTGACCTCGATACCTGAACGCGACCACGTCTCCTGAATGACCACCAACTCCTTCTCGAACTGGGAGCCGGCCTCGACCCAGAAGTCGGGACGGAAGCGTTCGCCCGTCGCGCTGGCGAAGAACCCCTCGCGATCCTTCGTGAAGCCCGCCTCACTCATATAGCGATCCGTCTGACGCGGGTCGTACGGGTACTTGGTGATGACGCGGTCGACGTCCGCGAAATAGGGATACATGGGCGGCGTCCAGGTCTCGGTCATGAAACCTTCGCCATTGAACAGCGCATCGTTGAGCACCTGGCGATCGAGAGAATGGGCCAATCCCTTGCGCACGCGAAGGTCCAGCAGCGAAGGGGTCTTCTGGTATTCGGGGCGGAACTGGACGAACGAGTAGTGGCGCGTGGCGTAGTAGAGCTGATACGACCCCTTCTGGTTGGTGGCCCACTCCCGCTTGAGCACCGTGGCGTGTTCATACCGTAGGGTGAAGTCAGTAGAGAGTGTGATGTTTTCGGCCAGGAGGTTCGTCAGAGCCGTGTTCTCGTCGGGCACGATCTTGATGGCGAGACGGTCGATCTTTGGCCGCCCGAGCGCATGTCCCGCGAAGGCAGTCGCGTTCAGCTCAGATCCCTGAACCCAGCTCTCGATCTTGAAGGGTCCGGCCGAGATGTAGGAGGTCGTCCAGAAAGGGTTGTTGTAGAAGGCCTCGCCACTGGTCGGGTCCGCCTCGAACGCAGCCAGGGCGCCCTCCATGAGGTGCCGCGGCAGCGGGGGGAAGTTGTCGTTCAATTTGTCGGCATCGGGAAAGAGCCGCTTCCACCGAAACACGACCGTGCCCGGGTCCGTCGCAACCACGCTGTCCAGCCGATCCTGGGGCTCGCTATTGAAGATGCCAAGCCCCGGCGCCGTGTACGCGTGGAAACCGAAAACGAAGTCATCCGCAGTAAGGGGCTGGCCGTCTTGCCAGGTCAAGTTCGGCTTGAGGGTGTAGGTCGTTTCCATGCGACCGTCGGGCTCCACACGCCAGGAGCCGGTATTGAGCTGGGGCAGAGAGGAGGCGAGATAGAGCTGCGTCTGTCCCTTGCCGTCGATGAGGGAGAGCCCGGCATTGAAGAGCCGCTTGATCGCCGGGGACGGACGCCGCCCCACAGTATTAGCGCCGAGGTCGTTCGCCTCGTAGCGCACGGCAACGGCGAGCGTCTTCGGTTGAGCAGGGCTAGGGGCCTGGCCTGACTCAGCGACGGGCCGAGAAGTGGCAGGGCCGCTCGGCGCGGCGCAGGCGGCCAGAACAATGCCGGCGGCGACAAACGAGAGGGAGCGACCCAGCTTCATGAGGAACCTCCTTCTGACCTTTGGGAGCCGAGTGTACGTCGGCTTTGCTCGCTCCACAAGTGCACGTATTACCGCAACACGGATCTCGAGGCGCACGACCGATCGACATCAGGCCCGGTAGAAGATGACGTTTCGGACCGACTCTCCCACCCGAGTTCAGCCTCGGGCGAACGCGTGGGGCGACGGAATGGGCCGCCCACTTGCAATTCGAGCTGCAATCCAGCTATCGATTGCGTCTTGACCTTGCCGAACAGCATCCTCATATGTGGACCCATGCGTGCGACAGCCGGGGAGCTCAGGCACGGTGACGATGTACGCTTGGTCCTCATCGCTCCACTCGATAACCATTGAGTACCGATCGTAGTGCTGTCTCATACGAGGCTCCTTCCCGGCCGCCCTGGCGGCGCAGAGTGTCGAGCAGGACTCTTACCGCCTTTTCTTGATATGGCAGGGCGTCATCACCATCATGACCCGACAGCGTCAACTGTTCCGGCAACAGCGGGTGTTCCCAGACAGTATGGCTCCCCCTTCCTGGCCGCATGATAAAACCGGCGCGCCCCAAATCTGCCTTGAGCTGCCGGATCTCCCGCGGCAATCGATGTTTCTCCGGTCGATCACCATATGATGCTCGGATTCCTGCCGCTTGGCGTAAGCACAAGTTGCCCTTACGGTCGGAAGATTGCCGCGGCCTTGTCCGAGTTGAAGATCCAGGACTCGCCGTAAGCCAGCACTTCGGCTTTGCGATCCGACATGGCGCCGGCGAGGCAGACCCAGTTCAGGAATTCGTGCTGGCCGGCGTCGACGAGCGTGTCGGTGTCGATGTCCCGCCAGCCGGTGTGGGCGCCGGAGCTGAGCTCCTCGAACCGCTTGCGATCTGACGCCACGTCCGGGTAGAGGCCGTGGTGCTTGCGGGTGAGGAAGCCGTGGGACCAGGATGATGAGCCGATCACGACGGCGCGCCAGGGGCTCTCCTCGATGATCGAGCGGACGGCTCGGCCAACGTCGTAACAGCGGCGGGGCGTCGGGCTCGAGGGGATGGCAACGCCTCCGGCGAGGTCCTGGCGATTGCGGAACACATCGCTGCCGTAGCAGTTCACGTGGAAGGGAACGATGGGGTAGTCGAAGCCCTGCTGGTCGTAGTCCAGGTAGTTACGGGTGTTCATGAAGGCGTGGGCCAGCGTTGGGTGGTGATGGGGCTTAAATGCGTAGGCGACGTCGAAGTCTTTCAATAGAAGCTGCTGCACGATGTGGCTCGCGGCGTCGCGATGGCCGCGGACGCGGACGACCTCGTCAAAAGGCTTGTCCCAGACATTCGTGGTTGCATCGGTGATGGGCGGCTGGCGGTAGGGCAGGCAATCCAGCTCGTCGTAGGCGTAGACGCAGAACGGGGGGATCACGTCTTCCTTGAAATTCTCGTACTGGTCGTCGCCCCAGATGAGTACGAAGTCGGGGTTGAAGCTGTCCATCTCCTCACGGAGCTGGCGGAAACCATTGACGACGATGTCGCGGTGGCGCTTGGCCGAGGAGAGTCCCTCGTCGTCGCCCCATTCGGCGCGCATGGGCGCGGGCCAATTCGCGGGGTCCTTCAGCTCCTGGGGTATGTTCGGCCGCTTGAGGTCCCTGCGGAGGATGTCCGCCATGTACTGATCGGGCCACGCGAACATCGGCGCGTGGGACATTCCGAGTCCTAGAACTTCGCCCATAGTGTCACCTCCTACAGGTCTCTCTTCGACAACTGGGTCAGCGTCTTGCGCTCGACACTGCCCCACCTTATGTCATCCTGAGCCCGCAGGCGAAGGATCCGTTGTTCGAGCGGACGGGGTACGGATCCTTCGCTTCGCCCAGGATGACACTGGTTACTCCTCGATTGGCTCTCCGTAGCGTTGGGGTTTGTTTTGTTTCAGGTACTCGTCAACTGATGCTCCAGCGTACTCCCCCGGGACCCATGGCGGGTATTTTGCGCGGACGCCGCCGTCAACGGGGATGTCGATGCCCGTCAGGAACTCGGCGTCGTCGGATGCGAGGAAGACGGCAACCTTGGCGAGGTCAGACGCCCGCGGGAAGCGGCCCATGGGGATGGATTTCAGGAAATCGTCGGCTGTGCTCATGTTGCGCTGGCGGAACCCGCCCCCACCGCCCCAGCGGAAGAGGTTGTGCTCCATGTAGTAGGGGGTGATCGTGTTGACTCGGATGCCGAGGTGGGCCATCTCCACGGCGGCTGCGCGGGCGAAGTTCAGGAGGCCGGCTTTGGCGGCGGAGTAGCCGGAGTTGCCGGGCTCACCATAGTGACCCGCCGACGAGATGATGTGGAGAATGCAGCCTTTGCGGCCTTGATCGATCATCGCCCGAGCAGCGTACTTGGTGGTGAGCATGCCGCCCGTCAGGAACCCCTCGATCTGGCGGTTCCAGTCGAAAAGGTTGATGTCCGTGACGGGCCATCGGAATTGGCGGCCAGCCAGGTTGACCACCGTGTCGAGGTAGCCGTACTCGCTCACCGCGCGGTTGATGATCTCCTGAATTTGTTCCGGGTTGGAGGCGTCTCCGGGGACCGCGATCGCCTCGTAGTCGCGTGAGCTCAGGAACTCGGCGGTCTCCTCGGCCGCGGCGGGAACGACGTCGTTCGCGACGATTCGCGCGCCTTCCTTCGCCATGAAGTGGGCGATGGTTCCACCGTTGTTGGGTCCAACCCCGCAGACCAGGGCAACCTTGCCAGTTAGTCGACCCATATCTTCACCCTCCGCCCGCTACTTCGGCTCGAAGATCGTCGTCACCCAGGTGCTATTCAGAATCCAGGGCGCCTGCATGTCTGCGTAGGTCACCTTGGAGCCAAGCTCGGTCATGGCGCCCGCGAGGATCGTCGAGATCAACAGCTCCCATTGGGCGTGCTGCTCCATCTCCTCGAAGTTCAGGGACTCACCCCACGTGTCGAACTTGTTGTTCTTCCACTCATCGAAACGCTTCGCGTCGGCGTCGATGTCCTGGTGGAGCCGCTCGAACTCCCAACCGGAGTCGTTGGCGTGGGACCAGGCCGTGCCGGCCACGAGGGCCACCCGCCACGGGCTCGGCTTGAACGCCTTGGCGATCTCGCGCCCGAGGTTGAACGCCTCTCGCGGGAGCAGCGGGCGCGGCATGTCCCGGTTCCATGGAGACAGCCCCTCATTGTTGCGAGTCCGCATGAAGCCGAAGGGATCGACGCCGATAGGGATGAACGGGGTATCGAACTTGCGGCGGTCCCAGTCCAGGTGGACGGTGGTCGCCAGGGCGTTGTGGCCGAGGCCCAGTCCGGCGCCGGACTCGGGCGAATAGAGTGGGTTGAGGCCGGCGTCCTGCAGTTTTCGGGCGAGGTAGTAGGCGGCTTCGGGATGGCCGCGGAGTGTATCGACCCGGTCCGGGTCCTCCTCCCAGTAGTTCTCGCGATTGCCGAAGATCTGGAAGAGCTTGGCTGGGATCGCCTCGTGCGCGTGGATCCACCATTGCGGTTTGGCCAGGTTCTTGTGGGCCTCGCTGAGATCCCTATAGAAGAAGACCATCAGGTCCGGTTTGAAGTCGTCGAGGGCCGTGCGCAGCTTGCGGAACTGCTCGATCTGGCGGTCCTGCGCGATCTTTCCGGTCGTGGCGCCGGTGTCATTGCCCCATTCCTTCTGCATCTGTTCGGGCCAGTTCTTGGGGTCCTTCAGGTGTGGTTTGTCCACCCAACCGCGGGCGAGATTGCCGATGAGCACGCTTGGCATGTGGTAGTGCTTGAGGCGCAGGTATGGGAAGTGAGACACGGTCAAACCAAGGATCTCGGCCACGCGGGTCCTCCTGCAGGTGGAGTGCTAGCGGCCAGTATAGTGCGGCCGGCCGCTGTCGTCACCAAGCCGTATCGACGAGTTGACATGGGGGGTTGCGAGCCTACAATACATCAACTCAGGCTTGCGGGAGGAGGCGACCACATGGCGGCGACAGTGAACGGAGAATCGCAAGAAGCGAGCCCCATGGTGAGCGACTGGCGGAACCTCATCCCCGCAACTGGCTTGAAGGAGTATTGGCACCCGGCCGTTCGCGACAAGGACGTGAAGGCGAACAAGCCGCAGTTCTTGAAGATGCTGGGCGAGGACATTTGTCTCTTCCGCGGCAAGAGCGGCAACGTCGCCGCACTCGCGAACTCGTGTCCCCACCGAGGCGCCAAGCTGTGCGCCGGCGACATCATGTTCAAAGGGTTCGTCACCTGCCACTACCACGCGTGGACCTGGGACGAAAATGGCGAGTGTGTCGCCATCCTGTCTGAGGGGCCTGAATCTCCCCACGTGGGCCGGGTGCACGCACGCGTCTATCCCACCGCGACGTTGAAGGGCGTCGTCTTCGTCTGGATGGGGAAAGGCGAGCCGGTTCCGCTCGAACAGAGCATTCCCGAAGAGTTCTTCGAGGAAGACACGCTCGTCTTCAACTGGCCGACCGTGTGGCCGTGCAACTGGCGGCCCGGGCTCGAGAACGTGGCCGACTCGCACTTCCGGTACGTCCATCGCAACTCGGCGCTGTGCCTGATGCGGCCCATCGCTCCACCCTCGCCAGGTGGAGCCCGGGCGCAGATCATGAACAAGCATCGGCTGCGCCCGCCTGCCGCCGTAGCGGGCGATCGCGACGCAGCGGACCGTCCGTATCAGGACTACTACCCGGGCGTGGACGCGAAGTGGCCGAAGACCAAGTATCGAATGCTGTGGACGTGGATCTTCGACTGGTCGTTCAAGCGCAAGTGGCGCAAGCCGTTCAAGGTGAGCGAGGAGTGGGGTGGTGGGTCACATCTCCCCGGATTCGTCCGCCTCAACTACGGCACCCACATGTACACCCGGTGGGCGGTGCCGATCGACGAGAACAACACGCGCTTCTTCTACTTCCATTCGGCGAGGCCGGAGACGAAGCTAGGCAAGCTCTACGAGTGGGCTCACTGGAACCTGTTCCACAACTGGGCGATGAACCGCAACTTCTCGGAGCAGGATCGGAAGGGCGCCCTGGAGGCCTACTGGCCCGCGCCCGAGCATTTGTCGCTTACCGATGCGCAGACGATCATGTGGCGGCGGATGCTGCTCACCGCGCGCGGCGTTCGTCCTGAGCGCGAGGGAGACACATCGATCGCTGCTGCCAGGGCAGAGGTTGCCGCCGCTGAAGAAGCGCACGCGAAGGCGACTGACGCGCTGGGGACGGTGTCCTGGCGGTGATTAGGTTGGGGACTAGGGGTTAGGGATTGGGGCCACGCCGAGCTAGGCGGCGGTTAGCTTTTCTTGTCCCACTGGTAGAAGTTCCAGTGCACGTCGACCCCGCCACCCTGGGGACCGGTGATCCCCTCTCGCATGAGGAGCGGGGTGACCTGGAAGTAGAAGGGCATGATCGCCAGGTCCGTGAACGCCTCTCGCACCAGCTCACGGTGCACTTTCGCGGCTTCTGACTGGTCGATCGTGGCGTGGAGGGTGGCGAGAATGTCGTCGAAACGCGGGTTGGAGTACCCGGCCAGGTTGCGGCCGTTGTAGCGATTGGCCGGGGATGAGATGTCGGCGGTACGGAGGCGGCCGATCGCGTAGTCGTTGATGGTCTGGTCATGGATCTGGCCGCCGACGATCTTGGCCTCGAGCTCCCGGTCGCGCGCGATGGGAAGCTGCTTGACGTTCACCTGCAGCCCGACGACTCTCCAGAAGTCAGCGAGGACCGCCTGCTCGCGCTGGAACTGGAAGCGGTTCCAGAGGTCAGTCTCAAAGCGTTCTCCCGTTGCGCCATGGACCAGGATCCCATCTGGACCCATCGCCCAACCCGCATCGGTCAGCATCTGCTGGGCCCGCGTGACGTCGTACTCATAGCGCGGGGCTGCGCCCTCCACGGCCGATCGCCACTTGCTGATGGGCGATATCCAGTGGTCCGCTACGGGCGAGAGTCCGTAGGTAATGGCCTCGACCATGGCCTGTCGGTCCACGGCATGCATCATGGCTTCCCGCACATCGCGCACCGCCATACCGTGCTGGGGCCGGGCAAACTCGGGACGATACTGGGGCTCGATCGAGACCGTGCGATGCGTGGGCGTCCAGATCACCTGGTTCGCCGTGCCAGCCCACCGACGGGCCGCCTCCTGCCCAGCATCGACGTCCAGCGCGTCCTTGTTGTAGACAACGTCGAGGGTGCCCGCCAGAACGTTGGACAGGACGGTGTTCTTGTCCGCCATAAACCGTAGGACCACCGTGTCAAGCGGAGGCCGTCCCTGGTAGTAGTCTTCGAAGCGCTCGAATTCGACGTACGAGCCGGCCTCCCAGTGCTTGATCCGGTACGCTCCGGTTCCGACGAAGTCCCTGCGGAAGAAGGAGAGCTCCGGAAACCCGGCCTTGTCGTTGAGGTACGTCTCCTCGAGGAGGTGTCGCGGCATGGGGTCGAGGCCCGGGGCCTTGTTCGCCCCGGCGTACACCTGCGACCAGTGGACGACGAACGTCAGCGGGTCGATCACTTCAGCCGAGGTCATCAGCTTCAATGGCTCACCATAGAGCGATGGCAGCGCCGGGTCCTTGTACGCGGTGTAGGAGAACATCAGGTCGTCCGCCGTGAACGGAGCGCCATCGTGCCACTTCACGTTCGGGCGGAGGTTCCAGATGGTGTCCATCGTGCCGTCGGGGTTGACTCGCCAGGTGCCGTTCTCGACTGAGATCACCTCCCGCGCGAGCCGAGGCACTTCTTCTTCGTTGGGATCGGTGGCCGTCAAGTAGTCGTGGACAAAGGCGCCGCGCCCTCCGCCGCCACCCGTGACGCCGGGGAAGTTGCCGATAACGGCTTCGCGGCCGACCACGGTGAGCACCTTGGGAGCCGTCTGCGCATTTGTTTTCGGCCCACTGGGGCTCGACGTCCGTGGAGCGGCTGGAGCGCACGCCGCAATCAGGCCCAGTAGGGCTGCGAGAAAGAATGAGTGAGGTTTCAGGCGCATTGATCCCCCAAATTGGCAGACGGATCGTCCGAGTACGCCAGCCTCGGGCGATGCAGCTTCTCGGCGTCGATCATGCCAGAAACGGGCAGCCTGTCAACCGACGTCTAGCGCGACCGCGCGCTTTCTTAGCCAGCGGTGCCCTTGCAGTGCAATGAGGTTCCCAGATAAGACCAACGCTTCACTCATGAAAAATGCCCCGACTGCAGACGCGAACAGGGCCATTTTGCATTTTTTGCATCCGATTGCTAGGATGATTCCGATGGCAGTTGCGATCGTCAGCCAAGAGCAAATTGACGCTCTTTCCGCAGTCCTCGAACGACTCGACGCCCGGGGCCTCGCAGAGGAGAGCCGCGCGTGGCGTGACGTGGTAACGCAGCTAAAAGCCAAGCCCCAGGGAGTGCCAGCCTCAGCCGCCGCTGGGGTACTGAGGGTAACACCACAAACCGTTCGTAACTGGATACGCGCTGGCATCCTCGACGGACACCGCGACGGAAGCGGCCATTTCTTTGTGCACGTCGACACCATCGAGCGAGCGATCCGTCTGACTCAGCTGATGCCGGACGTGCCAGCGGGCGCCTACACTGACCAGGAGATCGACGACGCCATCGACGCTGTACGAGCGCGACGGCGATCCGGAGCGTCTGCAGGCCAGTGAGCCTCACCGAATCGGAAGTATTCGGACGGCCCAAAGGCATCGTTGCGGTCCTCGATACCAGTGTGCTCGTGCGAGCCTGGCTTTCGAATGCGGCGAGCCCGAACCCATCGCGCCGAGTCATGCTGCTCGCAGGCCAAGCCTACGACGCATTCATCAGCCCCGCGATCCTGGGCGAGCTCGAAGAAATGCTACAAGAGCTTCGGTTCGGCTTTCCGGTCGGACAAGTCCGCGCCTGGTACGATGCGTTCTTGAGATCGAGTCATCAGGTTTTCCCTGAAGTGATCCCCGACGGGTCGCCGGCGACCGTTGGCGGCGATGTCGCGGACCTGCCGGTCCTGAACACTGCATGCGCCGCCATAGTTGCTGGAGCCGGCACTACACAGATCCTTGAGGTAGCCCGGGCGAATGAGGGATGGTTCTTAGTATCGGAAAACACCCGCGACTTTCGTCGGGGTCGGAACGTGCACGGCTGGAGGTTGATTACCGCGCACGCGCAGATTTGCAGATCATAGTGCGTCGAGGTCGTCGCACCAGGCCACTTGCGTAGGCACCCGGCCTACCAGCCAAGATCACGGGCAGATCGATGTCGGGGGATCCAGCAGCGGGATTTCGGCTTGTGCCATAGCACGGCCTGCCGAGGTCTGGAGGCTAGCAGTGCGGACCCAGTTGCTTTCTCACAAGGACATGCAGCAGAAACTCATGGCGACGGCGAGCAAGCGCATATTCAGCAGCACCGCTGCAAGTGAACGGGCCGTGTCCGAGGACAGGGTGAAGCACTCGCCTGGAGTCTTCCTGCGGACTTCGGTTAGGATCACCGAAGCTATCTCCAAGTGCCCTTTCGACCTGGTGCTATAGTGGTGGGCCACCCAAACCGCCAGTCCTGGGAGTGGGGTATTACCCTTGCCTACGTTGTCCTTTGATGACCTAATCGCACCGGAAAATCTACGGAAACTTGCTCGTCGAACTGTCGAAACTTACCCCACTGAGTGGAAAGTAGTTCACGAAGCCCTGCAGAACGCAAAAGATGCGATCCGCCGTTCGATGAGACCAGGCACGATTAGAATCGAGTTCGACGTCGCCGGACAGACAGTAACCGTCACCGATGACGGAATCGGATTTCCGTATGACACCAATCTACTAGGCTTTGGCGGCACGGATAAAGACACCGACTCGGACTGGTGTCTTCACGGCCGTCAGGGCGTTGGCCTGAAGGCGCTCCTCTTATCGACGAAGCATTTCCACTTGAGCGCCGTGCGAGACGGGAAGAAATGGGAAGCCCAGGTAGATGGCGCAGCCTCCTACCTCGACGGGGGAGCGCCACAGCTAGAAATCGTGGAACCTCAACCCTCGCCGGATCCGGCGGGGACATCTCTCTTTTACGCGTTCGAGGGCGCGCTGGTCAGCGAGGTACTCAACGGAATTTTGTCGGCTGAGTTACCCCACGTCCACCCGGCGCTAGCCGCGACCAACCGACAGCGAATCCAGATAGCTGTAGAGCACTACTTCCGTGCATACACCTACGCGGGGGACATGAACGCCCTTTTGGGCCTAGGCGATCCCAAGCCGATCAGTGTCGCTATCACCATTGTCGCGAACGGACTCCCAACGGGCGTCCTCCCATCCGAACTGCTTACCGAACTGGAATCAGGAAGGATCGAAGTAACCTTCCCTGCCAAACTATGGGATGTCAAAGAAGCAGTTGACCGGACTATGCCAGGTATGCCCAGGCCCACGGTTCTGAGTCAGGCTCTCCCCCCAGGAGGATCGCTGGGCAGGTACAACGAAAATTTTCTCTACGTAGGCTCATTCGCTGACGAGCCCTCATGGAATTCATTGCTCGAGAATCCGAATCTTCGCGTGCCTATCGAATTCTCGAAGTACAAGAACCTTTTCGAACACCTCAGGGGGCTCTACATAGCAATCGGGTCCGCAAGCATGCTCAGCCGATACCTTGTGGGTCCTCCCAGGCAGATCGTAGCTGCCGATGGGGTTCCCAGTGCCCATGTGCTCGCAGCGCCCAGGCGGGGTGCCGAAGCGTCGTACGTCAGCAACAATATTCAATTCATCGCCAACGTCAACGCGAAGCTGAATTACGGGAAACAAACCATTCCGAACCCTAGGCTTGTGGGAACCGTCGGAGAATTCTTTACGGACGCGGTCAGAGCCACACTGCGGAACGTCGCAATTTCGATCGTGGGCAGTCAGGTCGTGTCGACGTCGGGCGATGATACAGATACCGACGTAGGTCCGGAGCTCGACGTTATTTCACGCCCTCAACTCAACCACGGAGCGCTGAATTTCAAGAAGATACCACGGGACGAGAATGCACTCATCGCGATCACATTCGAACTCCTCGGACGGGGCACGTTAGAGGGCTTTAGCTTCTACTCTCTAAGTCAGAAGGCCCGTTACGACGGGCGTGCCGTAATGAAGAGGAGCGATCAGTCTTCGATCATTGAGCCAGCGTCAGACAGCGACCTTCGCAACATTGAGTTTAAGCTGGAACTCACTGATCTGATTGACGACTTTGAGAATGAAATAAAGCACCCGAACGAGATCTCCCTGGTGATCGTCTGGGATGACACGCTGAAGCCGGGTCTGTCAGATTACCAGGTTGTTGGGGTTGAATATACTAACGACGCGGATCGGACATTCCACAGGGTTACTAAAGTTCTGCACTGCAAACGGCACAATCGAATGATTCAGATGCTCGTGATTTCCGACGTCATCGCCGAGCTCCCAGAGGGACCGCGGGTGCAATGAGCAGCGAGGTCCCGCCCTTACCGCGTCGCTGCTTTGGTGGCTTACACTTCGCGCAACGTGCGCCTCTCCGCTGGAAGACCCCGCGACGAGTTGGTAACGCAACTCGAAGCCAAACCGCATGGAAGTACAGCCTCAGCCAGGCTGGGGTGCCCCAGGTAACACGAGAAACGTTCGCGACTGGATATGTGCTGCATCCTCGACGGGCAGCAGATCGAAGTGGCTACCCCTGTGCATGTCGACGCGATTCGAACGAGCGAGCCGTCTGAATCAGCTGATCTCCGGACGTGCCTCCGCACCTACACCAACCAGGGATCGACGACGGCATCGAGGCTGTATGAGCGCGACGCCGATCCGGAGCGTCTGCAGTCGGGAGAGCATCCCGAATCGCAAGTATTCGGACGACCCAAAGGCAGCGTTGCCGTACCCGTGTGCTCGTGCGGCCTTGACTTTCGAATGCAGCGCAAACCTCCTCGATTCGATTCCCCGACGCTGCACCGTGATCCAACTGGCATCAGGCCGTGGCCCGGAGTCTCTCAAAGCCATCAAGGATCAGGTCCAGGCCGAACTCGAACTCGTCGGCGTAATCGTACCCATCCTGCAGAACGTGCTGGACGGCCATCTCAGTTAGATGGGGATAATGGTCGGTGGGGAACTGGCTGAGGATGCTCTCCGCCACGTCGGCGACCTCATCTGGCTTCTTGAAGGGCAAGCTGGCCTGCTGCAGGGCGAAGCCGTAGATGTAGCTGTCCAGGGCAGAGTAGGCGTGCGCGGCCATCGCGATCGAGAAACCTGCCTCTCGTAGACAGCCGAGCACCGCGTCGTGGTGGCGGAGGGTGGCGGGGCCGGGTCGGCTTCGCGACTCCATCAGACCGATCGCCCAGGGGTGGCGCGCGAGGGCGTCGCGAGCCGAGAAGGCCCGTTGGCGCATGGCCGTCTTCCAGTCGCCCCCGGTCGGGGGGAGGCCGATCTCGCCGAAGACGACGTCGACCATGCCATCCAGCAGGTCGTCCTTGTTGGACACGTGGTTGTAGAGCGACATCGCTTCTACACCGAGCGCCTGGCCGAGCTTGCGCATGCTGAGGGCTGCGACTCCACCTTCGTCGGCGAGGTCGATGGCCGCGCTCAGCACGCGCTCCCTGGCCAGGCGGATGCGCCGGGTCTCTCCGCCGGAGTGAGTCCGACCGTCCAAGGCGCCAGCCTCCATTCGAAACGTGCTGCGTGATTGGGGCCATCCGCGCTTGACAAACTTACATCGTAAGTATAGACTCTGTGCAGTGGACTTACGATGTAAGTTTCGAGCGGCAAAGACGGGAGAGCAGCATGAAAGCGATCGTCCAGGACAAGTACGGCTCAACGGATGCTTTGGAGCTCCGTGAGATCGACAGGCCCGAAATCGGGGATGGCGACGTGCTTGTGCGCGTCCATGCGGCGAGCGTCCACATCGGTGACTGGCACGTCATGACCGGCCTCCCCTACATGCTGCGGGTCGTGGGGTTCGGGCTTCGCGCGCCGAACGTCCACGTTCGCGGCATGGATCTCGCGGGCACGGTCGAGGCAGTCGGCGCGAAGGTGACGCGGTTTCAGGTGGGCGACGACGTATTCGGGACCTGTGAGGGTGCTTTCGCTGGGTACGCGCGTGCCCCAGAAGACAACCTGGTGATCAAGCCGTCCAACCTCACCTTTGAGCAGGCGGCAGCCGTCCCCACCTCCGGATTTGCCGCCGTCCAGGCACTTCGCGACCGAGGAGAGATCCAGCCAGGACAGAAGGTGTTGATCATCGGCGCATCTGGCGGCGTGGGAATGTTCGGGGTGCAGATCGCCAAAGCGCTCGGCGCGGAGGTGACCGGCGTGTGCAGCACGACAAAGATGGAGGCGGTTCGCTCGCTCGGGGCTGACCACATTGTCGATTACACCGAGGGGGACTTCACCCGAAGCGGACGGCGGTATGACGTGGTGATCGATCTCGGCGGAAACCGCTCGCTGGCAGATCTGCGGCGAACCCTCTCTCCCAGCGGGACGCTCGTCCTCGCCGGTGGCGAAGGAGGCACGCAACTGCTGGGCGGCACGGATCGTTGGATCCAGGCGCTCGTGCTGTCACCGTTCGTGGGTCAAAACCTGCGGCCGCTCTCGACGATGCCGCGCAAGGATGACCTGCTGTTCCTCAAGGAGCTCATCGAGGCAGGCAAAGTCACACCCGTCATCGACCGTACGTACCCGTTGAGCGAGGTTCCCGATGCCATCCGCTACCTGAACGAGGGACACGCTCGCGGGAAGGTCGTCATCACCGTCTCGGACGCCGACCGCGATTACCGTTCGATCGTTTCGGCGGGTCCAGATGCAGTCAGCGCGAGGATCTGACGGGCACGGTCTGCCGCCACTACGGGGCGATCGCTCTGGGCCCAGTCCAGCCCCGAGCCGAAGATCGTCCAGCTCATCGCAGTCGCCGCAACGTCCGGCGGGACGCCCGTCTCGGCGCATTTTGGGCTCGTCTCCATCCAGTCAAGCAGCCGTTTGCATAGCGCCTCGCGCATGCTGGTTTCGACTAGCGGCCGGAGCGTTCGGTCTGATGGCCGGCAGTGACCAACGAACGTGCCCAGGAACTCGAGAACGCCAGTGGTGAGCTGCTCCAGATTCTCCCCGGTGAAGGGCGCCTCCATTGGGACGCGGTCCAGCAAGGCTTGCTCGAACGACTCTCCCACCACCTGCTCCAGCAGGGCGTACTTGTCCGGGAAGTGCGCATAGAACGTCCCACGGTTGACGTCCGCGCGCTCGCTGACGTCTTGCACGGTGATGGCGTCGAACGTCTTCTCGGTGAGCAAGGCTCGAAAAGCCTCCAGCAGCAGCCTGCGAGACCGCTTCGCCCGTCGATCCTCCGTATTCATCCGTCCCCCTTCAGGCTAAACCGACAGTTTCTGCCCTGTGTCCGTTAAGCCACACAGACTCGCATCTGCCTATTGTTTCCCGCTTATCGCCAACGCTAGCATCTTATCAGACATCTGTTGACTTATCAACGAATGGTGGAGTTACCCCATTCGGCGAGCGGGACGGGTGGAAGACATGAATCAGGCGACGGGAACGCGAACGCAAAGGGGAACAGAGAATATGCTGAGGATCGCCATCGTTATCGGGAGCACACGGCCAGGACGGAATGCTGAGGGAGTGGCCGACTGGGTCTATGAGATCGCGCGGCAGCGCGACGATGCGGAGTTCGAGGTCGTCGACATCCGAGACTTCGATCTCCCACTCCTGGACGAACCGTTGCCCCCGTCCTTGGGTCAATACAGCAAGCCGCACACCCTTGCCTGGGCGGCGAAGATCGACAGCTTCGATGGCTTCGTGTTCGTCACGCCCGAGTACAACCATGGACCCTCAGGTGCGCTGAAGAATGCCATCGACTATCTGTACGCGGAATGGAAGAACAAAGCAGCCGGATTCGTCGGGTATGGGGCTGTCGGCGCCGCCCGGGCAGTGGAGCAGCTCCGGCTGATACTCGCCGAGCTGCACGTGGCCACAGTCCGCCAACAGATCGCGCTGTCGCTCTACACGGACTTTGAGAACTACACCCGCTTGAAGCCGGAGCAGCGGCACGTGGCGGCGCTCAACACGATGCTCGACGAGATCGTCGCATGGGGTGGCGCGCTCAAGACGCTGCGCCAGCCGTCTGAGGCTGGCCTCCATCCAGTGGGGGCTCGCTGATGCGCTCGCTACTGTTCCAGCGCCTGGAGAACGCGCTCGGCGGTGATGGGCAGGGCGAAGAGACGGGCGCCGACGGCATCGGCCACCGCGTTGGCGATCGCGGCGGGCGGGTTGGCGTTGGCGAACTCGCCGATGGCTTTTGGCCCGTAGGGTGGGTTCCACCACCTGAACGGATCAGATCTTCCGAAACCGATCACCGAGTTGCTTGCTCGTACGCTCCATGTTGCACGTAGTAGAGCATCCAACCAGCTCGACGCCGAACATGTGCGTCCCGGTCTGCGGTAAGCGCCTCGATAGCAGCACGAAACCCGGGACTGTCGATGCGGCGCGCTAAGCGACAGTAGTCGCGAAACTCGCGGCCGTAGCGACTTCGCACGACGTTCAATACAGCTTCCTGCAATCGGTTGCGCTGTTCCTCGGAAAGAGCGACCTGACCTAGGGAACGAAGGAGATTGGTTTTCACATACCCCGAGCGGAAGAAGATAGGATCTGCTTCCAAGAACAAGAGGGCCGATTCTACCGCGCTAGGATTGTGAGCACGCAGCAGGGCGTAATCATCCCAAAATTCAGGCGGGTATGCCTCGGCGACCGTTTGATGCCATTCGGAGAGTGCTCGGAGGTATTCCTCACCGCCAAGCGTGCGTTCCGTCTTGTAGGGGTAGCTCCAGTATCGGTAGGCGTCGTGAAACCTCTTGTCCGCTTCTCTTGACGCGCGAGCGCGGCGTTCATAGTCAAAGGGCACTGCCATATTGGATTCTAGGATGAGTCGATGAGTCATGGAAGCCAAGGGGCCGACCGCTCATCGACAAGTGGCCGGCGGCGAGAAGGTACCATCCAAATTGATAGTAACGATGTTGCTGGCCCGCACGACGAGGGCGCGCTCGGCCGGTTCAATCGGATTCTCGATGCTGAACGTCCCGCCGGGTCCGCCCTCGAATCGGCCGTCCAGGGTCCCTTCGACATGGACAAACTGGGCAACACTCGCCGGACGAACCGCTGACTCGCACGAAACGAGGGTATACGATTGCGCCTCTATCGAGGGGATACGAACATCAAAGATCCACATAGCTGCAATGCGATGCTCGGCAAAGACGACACCCGTGACCCGCACTGGGCTCCCGGCGTATGTGTAGAAATCCGCGTATGCAATGTCCCAGTGCGTATTAAGCACGACGGGGTTCAGTGCATCTTCGGCAGCGCTTGATTCGGGCTGCGAAGGATCTGCCTCCGCTCCCCAAGCGAGACTCAAGAGAGCAAGAGCGAGTATCACGCCCGCCCCATTGGCGAAAGTCCACTTCACAGGACGATGAGTCTCCCGAGCATCCAAGGGCGAATGGAACTGACTAGCGGCTTCCACACTTGCGCGTCCAGGTCGCTGCGCTACTGTTCCAGCGCTTGAAGAACGCACTCGGCGGTGATGGGGAGCGCGAAGAGACGAGCGCCCACGGCATCGGCCACGGCGTTGGCGATCGCGGCCGGCGGATTGGCGTTGGCGAACTCGCCGATCGCCTTGGCCTCGTAGGGTCCGGTCCCACCGCCCGAGCGGACCAGGACAGTCTCGAGCACCGGCATGTCGGCCATGGTGGGGAGCTTGTACTCGCCGAGGTGGCCGTTGGTGATGCGCCCTTCTTCCGCGATCAGCTCCTCGGTGAGCGCCATCCCGATCCCGTTGCCCACGCTGCCGTCGATCTGGCCCTGGTGGGTGATGGGGTTGATGATGGCGCCGACGTCGTGCGCGCTGACCAGGCGCTCGACGCGCACCTGGCCTGTCTCGGGATCGACAGCCACGTCCGCGACCTGCGCGCAGTAGTAGACGACGTCGCCCTGCTCTGGTTTATGCACCTCGGCCGTCACGATCACGGGCGACCCCCTACCCGCCCGAGCGACCACCTCGGCTAGCGTGACTTGCTCGTCGGCGTTCCAGAAGGCGCCTTCGCGGTAGCTCAGCTCTTCCGGCCGGCACGCCAGCAACTGCGCTGCGTGCGGGGCGAGCTCGCTGCGCATCTGCTCACACGCTTCAAGGGTGGCGCCGCCTTCCGTATAGGTGACGCGGCTGGAACGTGGTCCCTCGTCGTAGGGGACGCTGTCCGTGTCGCCGCCGGTAACGCGGACCCGGTCCAGCGGCACGCCCATCTCTTCCGCCACAAGCTGCCGAACGATCGTGTGCGTCCCGGGACCCACGTCGACGGTGGGGCTCAGGACGCTGAGCGATCCATCCGTCTCGGCGGTCAGCACACTGCCGGCGGCTCCCCCGCCGATGGCGCGTCCGAAAAGAGCGATGCCCCGCCCGCGTGCGTCCGTTTTCGACTCCTCAAGCCCGAAGCCGGCAATGCCGCCGGACCCAAGCGCGATAAAGGCATGCGTCGTGTGCCAGCCGATCCCACGCTCTCTTCCCTTATCCCAATTCGCCGCCTGAAGCGCCGCCTCCAACACCTCGCGCGCCTTCATATTGCGCACGGTTATGCCGATGGCGTCTTCCTCACCCTCTTTCAACATGTTGAGCAGACGGAACTCCGCGGGGTCCATGCCCAGCTCGCGGGCCAGGAGGTCGGTGTGGCATTCGAGGGCAAAGGTGTGCTGCGTGCCGCCCGGGGAGCGAAAGTATCCGCCCGGCACGGTGTTGGTGTAGATCTGCAGGAACTCGAACGAGGTGTGCGGGATACCGTAGCAGCCACCGGTGTAGTGCCCGTAGGGCAAGGCGGCCGCGGCCTTGAGCGCTGCGTAGGCGCCGCAAGCGTACAGAGTGCGCACGTGCCGGGCGACCAGGCGGCCGTCGCGGGTTACTCCAGACCGGATGGTGACCACGGTCGGGTGGATGGGGTTGCTGGCGGTCAACTCTTCACGATAGGTGAGCAGCAGCTTGACCGGCCGGCCCGTCTGCTTGGCGAGGTAGTAGGCGATGGGGAGGTCCACCGCGTCGCCCTTGCCGCCGAAGTCGGCGCCGACGAAGATCGAGTTGATACGGATGCTCGTCTCGGGCAGACCGGTGGCTTGGGCGAGCATGGTGCGGGCGCGGAACGGCTGCTTGCAGGCAGCCCAGACCTGGACGCGACCGTCGGCCCCAATGTCGACCAGCATGGCATGCGGCTCGAGGTAGCCCTGGTGGCGTCCTGGTGCGCGGAAGGTATGCTCCAGCACCAGATCCGCCTCGCGAAATCCCCGCTCCACGTCGCCCTTGCCGTAGGTGACTCGGGTGCAGCCGTTGTGTAGGTCCGTGGCCAGCGTCGGCGGGGCGCCCGCGTACCCAGCGATGTCGCTATGCAGCAGGGGCGCATCGGACTCCATAGCCGCCACCGGATCGAACACCGCCGGCAGCTCCTCGTACTCGACCTCGATCGCATCGAGCGCGGCGTCGGCAGCCTCTCGCGTGTCGGCCGCTACCGCCGCCACCCGATCGCCGATGAACCGCACCCGGTCCCAGCACAGGACCGGCATGTCCCGCAGCGCCTTGCCCACGAACCGGCCCTGGACGTCCTGACCTGTGAGCACCGCGTGAACGCCTGGCATCAGCAGGGCACGGCTGGTGTCAATGCGCACGATGCGCGCGTGGGCGTGGGGACTGCGCAGGATGCGGCACCAGAGCGTGCCCGGCAGGGCCACATCGGAAGCGTAGATGGCTCGCCCTGTGAGCTTTTCGGCGCCCTCGACTCGTGGGACTGGAGCGCCGATTACCGAAGTTGAAGCCAGCTCCCGCACCCTACCCCCCGCGGTTCGCGTGCTGCATCAGCCGCATTATATGAAGCAGTTATCACCGTGGGAGGCGCTCGAGGTTGATGGGCGTCGTGTTCATCCGCTACCGGGCTCGCCCCGTCGCGTGCGAGCACCGAGCCGAGGGCCTGGCTCGACCGCTCTGCGGCGTGGAGGGTCGGCCGAGTGTGAGCAGCCTTGGAGAAGCGCCGGTCACCGAGCCACGCCTAGCCTGATCGCCATGGACATCACCATTCACGCGAGTTGACGTCGAGGCGCTCGCCCGCGGCGCGAACATGTCGGCCGGGCACCTCAGCCGCGAGTTCCGGCTCGCCTACGGCGAGTCGCCGTACAGCTACCTGATGACGCGGCGCATCGAGCGCGCGATGGCGCTGCTGCGTCGTGGCGACCTCAGCGTCACCGAGGTCTGTTTCGCGGTCGGCTGCTCGTCGCTGGGGACCTTCAGCAGTCGCTTCACCGAGCTCGTCGGGATGCCGCCCAGCATCTACCGGCGCGACGCGGCGCGTGCGACGGCGGGGATGCCGTCGTGCGTCGCGAAACAGGTGACCAGACCGGTCAGGAATCGAGAAGCGCGGGTCACGGAGCCGTTGCTATAGTGACCACATGGCGGCCCCGCATAACAGATGGAGACACGATGAGCATGGACACGAGGACGGACACGCAGTCGCCTGCGCTGGACGCCGCCGACCGCCACGATCGGATCCGCGTGCACGGTGCACGCGTGAACAACCTCAAGGACGTCAGCATCGAGATCCCGAAGCGCCGTCTGACAGTGTTCACCGGCGTCTCCGGCTCGGGCAAGAGCTCGCTGGTGTTCGGCACGATCGCCGCGGAGTCGCAGCGCCTGATCAACGAAACCTACAGCGCCTTCGTGCAGGGCTTCATGCCGACGCTGGCCCGGCCCGAGGTCGACGTACTCGAAGGGCTGACGACCGCGATCATCGTCGACCAGGAGCGGATGGGCGCCAACGCCCGCTCCACGGTCGGCACCGCCACCGACGCCAACGCGATGCTGCGGATCCTCTTCAGCCGGCTCGGGCAGCCGCACATCGGCTCGCCCAACGCGTACTCGTTCAACGTCCCCTCAGTGAAGGCCAGCGGTGCGATCACCATCGAGCGAGGCGCCGGCAAGACGAAGACCGAGAAGGCGACCTTCAACCGTCTCGGCGGCATGTGTCCGCGCTGCGAGGGCATGGGCAGCGTGACCGACATCGACCTGACTCAGCTCTACGACGACTCCAAGTCGCTCGCCGAGGGCGCGATCACCATCCCTGGCTATAAGGTGGACAGCTGGTGGACAGTGGGGATCTTCACCGCATCGGGCCTCCTCGACCCGGACAAGCCGATCCGCACGTACACCAAGAAGGAGCTGCACGACTTCCTCCACCACGAGCCGATCAAGGTGAAGGTCAACGGCGTCAACCTCACCTACGAGGGGCTGATCCCCAAGGTCCAGAAGTCGTTCCTATCCAAGGACGTCGACGCGCTGCAGCCGCACATCCGCGCCTTCGTGGAGCGGGCGGTGACGTTCACGACCTGTCCCGAGTGCGACGGAACCCGACTCAGCAAGGAGGCCCGGTCGTCAAAGATCAAGGGCAAGAACATCGCCGACGTCTGCTCGATGCAGATCAACGACCTGGCCGACTGGGTCCGGGGACTCGACGAGCCGTCAGTGGCCCCGCTGCTCACCGGGCTGCAACACCTCCTCAACTCGTTCGCGGACATCGGATTGGGCTACCTCTCGCTCGACCGGCCGTCGGGCACGCTGTCCGGGGGAGAGGCACAACGCGTTAAGATGATCCGCCACCTCGGCTCCTCCCTCACCGACGTCACCTACGTCTTCGACGAGCCCACGATCGGCCTGCACCCCCACGACATCGAGCGGATGAACGACCTGTTGCTGCAGCTGCGAGACAAGGGCAACACGGTGCTCGTCGTGGAGCACAAGCCGGAGACGATCGCGATCGCCGACCACGTCGTCGACCTCGGCCCCGGCGCCGGTACGGCGGGCGGCACCGTCTGCTTCGAGGGCCCCGTCGAGGGGCTGCGGACCAGCGGCACCGTCACCGGCCGTCATCTCGACGACCGGGCCGCCCTCAACGAGACGGTGCGGACGCCCACCGGCGCGCTGGAGATCCGCGGCGCCACGGCGAACAACCTGCGCAACGTCGACGTCGACATTCCGCTCGGGGTGCTGGTCGTCGTCACCGGCGTCGCCGGCTCCGGCAAGAGCTCGCTCGTGCACGGATCGATCCCCGCCGGCGCGGGTGTGGTGTCGATCGACCAGGGTGCGATCCGCGGCTCGCGACGGAGCAACCCGGCGACGTACACCGGGCTGCTCGACCCGATCCGCACGGCGTTCGCGAAGGCCAACGGCGTGAAGCCAGCGCTGTTCAGCGCCAACTCCGAGGGCGCCTGCCCGACCTGCAACGGCGCCGGCGTCATCTATACCGACCTGGCGATGATGGCCGGCGTCGCCACCACCTGCGTGGAGTGCGAGGGGAAGCGGTTCCAGGCATCGGTGCTGGAATACCACCTCGGCGGCCGTGACATCAGCGAGGTGCTCGCGATGTCTGTGACCGAGGCCGAGGAGTTCTTCGGCGCCGGCGAGGCGCGCACCCCGGCCGCGCACGCCATCCTCGACCGGCTCGCCGACGTCGGGCTCGGCTACCTCAGCCTCGGCCAGCCGCTCACGACGCTGTCCGGCGGCGAGCGGCAGCGGCTCAAGCTGGCCACCCATTTGGCCGAGAAGGGTGGCGTCTACGTCCTCGACGAGCCGACCACAGGCCTGCACCTCGCCGACGTCGAGCAGCTGCTCGGCCTGCTCGACCGGCTCGTCGACTCCGGCAAGTCGGTCATCGTCATCGAGCACCACCAGGCGGTCATGGCGCACGCGGACTGGATCATCGACCTCGGCCCCGGCGCCGGCCACGACGGCGGCCGGATCGTCTTCGAGGGCACACCCACCGACCTCGTCGCCGCCCGTTCCACCCTCACTGGCGAGCACCTCGCGGCCTACGTCGGCACCTGACAGAGGCCCTCGCGGACACCGTCAGAAATCTGAAAGACTGGCGAGTCAGGCATCGCTCGGCATACGCGCGCAAGCACTGCCTAGTTAACCTGGGCGACGGGGTCACCCCCGCCGCCCGGCTTCAAAACCGGACGTGAGGCTTTCACCTCATCCGGCTCCTCAACGAATGGGCTGTTGTCAAGAGTACCAGTGGCCGTCTGG
>Ga0080064_1001084_pt1 | contig 60573 bp, 67 predicted proteins | sample Subgrocontami54m_FD_69260 | JGI IMG/M metagenome (GOLD analysis project Ga0080064, IMG submission 69260) | Subsurface groundwater microbial communities from S. Glens Falls, New York, USA - GMW46 contaminated, 5.4 m (SPADES assembly) (version 2) ... | reverse complement strand
TCGGTCACTATTTTCGAGAAAACAACCATTCAGCAAGCCCTTTGGGGCAACGACTACAACCCAGAGAACACAATGCCATTTAAACAACTGGATCTATTAACTTTTTAACCGGACAGTAGTGAATTGAAATCTAATTTTAGACCGGCTAGGAGGATAGATCAATCACATTCTATGGCGCTAAAAACTTAGTAAGATGAAATATGAGCTCCTCCAGGAAATAATCTCCGCCTGAGCAAGATTGAGGCGGGATTACAAGTAGATCACAGAAGCGGGAGAGCAGGCTCGTCGGCGTCGGCAGCAGATGAGAAGTTTGGGATTGTACGATAGAGGGGAATGGGTGATCGGTGGGTCAGCGAAAAGGGTTCACGATCCGGATTCCTTCGATGGTTTGACCATGCTGGAAATCTTCGCTATAGAGTTGGTCGCAGTCAGATAGAATCGCGGCAGTCAGAATGCCGGCGTCCCAAAAAGAAAGGCGGTACTTCTGGATCACGTCAAAAGTCTTCTCCAGCGAGGAGCGGTTTTCATAAAAAACAGTCCAGCTTAATAGGTCATTTACCGCCGCTCTGGCGTCTCGAAAAGTCATTTTGTTCGGCAATTTCTCGGTGACGGTGACGAAGAATTCTTTAAGGACCTGAAGGCTCAATACTCCTTCTGGTGTTCCCCAAAGCCCCTCGATTGCCTGTATTGATTTTTTCTTTTTTGTTGGCTCTGCATCATCAAAACAATAGACCAGGATATTCGTATCGACGAAGATTTTACCGTTCATGAAGCGCATCCCGGCGGAAGCTCCTTTTTGAATAGTCCAGCCGATATTTTTTTCGGGTCAATCTAAGAAAATTCTCTTTTGATTTCACCTTGTCTCGTTCCGACTTCAGAATTGATTTCAAATAGTCAGAAAGGAGTTGGGAAACACTCGTATCCTTTTGGGCGGCGATGATCTTCGCTTCCTTCGCTAACCCTTCTTCTAACACGATTGTAATATTTCTTTTCATAACCCCCTCCACGAGTTTCATGGTACACTGTTTTCGTGTAAAAGGCAAGCAATCTCAATCCATAGGCGGGATGTCCCCTATCAATCCCTCTTAAAGTTGTTTCTGACAGAACGAATTGAAAAGGAATTTAAAACGCATAACCCCACTTCAACATAATGAAAATGAAAGTCAATCCAGCCGATATTTTTTTCGGGTCAATCTAAGAAAATCCTCTTTTGATTTCACCTCTCCGACGCCAAATTGTTTTTCACGTGTAGCGGTCATTTTCGTGAGAAATGCGGTTACTCGTAGCGCGTCCACATGCGGAGGATCTTCGCTGTTTTACTTTTTGTGAAAATTTGATAAACGAGGCGGTGTTGAATATTGATCCGGCGAGAATACGCCCCGGAGAGATCACCCACGAGTTTTTCGAAGGGTGGAGGATTTTGTAGTGGCGCATTCCGGGAATCGAAAGAAGATAGAGGGTCTCCTGGATCGCCCGCCAATCCCCCTCGGAAATGAGAACCGCGGGCCTCCTCCCGCTGTCAGGAGGTGTTTAATGGCTCTGTTTAAAATATGTGCACACAAGGATGACGCCTTGATTTATGAATGAAAAGACGTTATTCTGCCCGATAGAAACAGGCGGAGAAAATCCTATCATGGAATCGAAACCGACGACGATTTCGGTCACCGTGGGTCGACCGAGAAGAAGCTTCATCCCAGGTCCAAGCGGCTGGGAAGGGACCGGATCGGCCAGTTCGGGATCGGCAAATTCGCAAGCCTCGCCGCGGCAGGCTGTTTCACCGTGATGACGCAGCAGGGAGGATTCGCGGCGACCGTCACCTTCGACAAAGAGGAGTGGGAGCGGGAGGGCGTCTCGTGGGAGATTCCTTTAAAGATTCATCCTCCCGATCCGGGCCGAGCAGATGGAACCACGGTCGTCCTCAGCCGGCTCAGCAGAAAGTTTGATCCGGAGGAGGTGGAGCGGCGGCTGGTTGAATCGGTCCCGCTCAAGGCGGAGGAGTTCACCGTCATTCTGAACGGCAAGCCGGTTCAGCCGCGCGTCTACGCCGGTCAACGGCTTCCCTTTTTAGAAGGGACTCCTTTCGGCCCCGTTCACGGCGAGATCGTCCTCTTGCCCTCTTCGCAGGTCTCCACGACCGATCCGCTGGGGATCGAATGCAAGGTGAAACAGGTGACCGTCCGCAGAGAGCTCTTTGGAATGGAGGCGTGGGGACGGGATGTCGCGAGAGTGCGCGGGGAAACCCACGCCGATTTTCTCCAGGTCACGAGCGACCGGAGCGGTTTTATCGTCGACACGGAGGAATACCGCGCCTTTACAGAAGTGATGCGCCGCGTCTTAGGGGAAGTCCGACAGGCATTGGCGCGACAGGCGGGAGAACGGGAGACCCGAACGGTCCGGAAGGCGTTGCGGGAAGCCCTGCATCGGGTCCAGTTCGCCCTCACGCGGCGCCCCGATCTTGCGCCGGAGGGGATGATTCCAATGGGTGGAGAGGGGGCCGGTTTAGGCGGCGCCGCGCTGCCGCCCGATGCGAAGAAGGCGAAGGTTGAAACGGTCGGGGAGGAAACATCGCCAAAGGCCGCCCCCAAAAAAACGCGGACGAAGAAACCGAAGGTGGTCGCCCTTACCCCCAACGCTATCATCCAGCGCCTAAAGCTCGGACAGACCGGGATCACCTGCTGCCTCGACCGCTTCGGGACCGACGGACCGGAGTGCTTTACCGAAGGGAACGTCGTCTACATCAACCAGGATCACCCTCTCTACAAACTTCAAGTCAAGAACCGCGACGCCCACACCATGCATCTCGCCCGTCTTTTGACGCAAGAAATCGCATTGATGAAAGACCGAAAGGATGTCCGCCAGGCATTCAATCGCCAGAGCGAGCTTTTGCGCGACGCCTTTCGGGAATAAGAAGCACGATCGTCCGGAAGCGCTTCCTCTCTCCCGGGATCATTTACCGCCCGGAGAAACGGATGCTTCAATATGGCGCTTTAAGATTTGATGGTCTCGTAAAAAGCCCCAGCATGTCACCCTGAACGAAGTGAAGGGTCTTGCACCCTGTTGTAAAAATTAGATTCTTCGCTTTGCTCAGAATGACAAAAAAAGCGATTCCCGACTTTTTACGACTTCATCAGATTTGGCTCTGTTTATTTACGCGCAGGTTTCGAAGAAGGCGCTTTTGTGGCCCGAGTCGGGGTCGCCGGTGTTTTGGTTGAGGAGGTAGTGGATCACCTCGTGGCGCCAGGTGTTGAGGCTGCCGACTTTGATGGAGTTCGGGGAGACATATTCGCCGGCGCAGCCGGAGTCGTAATATTTGCAGGGGAAGGTGGGAGGCATCACAATGACGGAGATTTCTTCAAACTTTCCCTCCTTGGCCTCGGTGCAGACTTTCACCTCATCAAATGCTTTTTGAAGGAAGTGTTCCGTGCTGGAATCGATAAAAATCCCCGAGGGGGTGGCGGTCGCCGTGTGGCCCTCTCCGCATCCGCTGACGGAGAGCAGGAGGAGAAATCCCGCCAGGTAATATAAAGGAGAATATGAAGGGGCGCCGAACCGCATCGAAGAGACCCAAGGGTAATGCAGATGACAGATGGCAAGAAACATACCAGATGGAAATACACTGACAAGTGATTGAAAATGAGACGTTTAGAAAATCGCCGCGGCCGGATCAGTGCCGATTTTTGTCATGGAATCAGGGAAGTAAATCCCTAAACGGGGGATGAGAAATGTCAGAGAGGGATCGGTGCGAAAATCTAGCCGCGTTCTTTGAGCCTTTTCAGATAGGCTTGAATCCGCTTGGCATTGGCGCCGACATCGCTTTTCCCGACGCGGGAGAGGGACCGGACATCGATCCGGCTGCCGCGGCTGCTCGGCATGACCCGAATGACAATATCGTCCTTGAAGCCGAACCAGAAGGTGGTGTCGGTCGCCTCGATCCGCTCCTCGACCAGGTTGGCGTCGATGATTTCCCATCCCATCTCCGCCGCCGCCACAAGCGCATGCTGAAAGGCCTGATCGGGGGGAAGATCCAGGATCAAGGGACCGAGATCGGGATAGCCGGCCTTCTGCTGTGCGGCGACCTCCGGACCGCCGTACTCGGCCGGATTGGCCGCGTCCTTCCGCCGCTCCAACACCTTGACGAACGGCGGCGGATCCTCGGTGTCGGTGGTGATGTCATGGATCGGGGGAACCCGCTGCGCCGTCCGCATCCACTGCAGCGGAACCGCAATGACCGCCAAGCCGATCAACATCCCGGAAGCGGCCTGCGCAAACGCGCCGAACGGTCTACCGCGGCGCAGCCCGATCAATGCGATGAACGAGACGGCCACCGCGCCGATGGCGCTGTAGGCCCCCCACTTCAGTAGGGTGAAGCCGGTTCTAAAATGCCAGGCCCCCCAACGGGTCCCGAGCCCCGCTCCAATGGCCACAACGACGCTTAAAATCGCCAGGGCAAAACCAAGCCGCGCGGCAAAAATAAAAACAGTCGGACGGCGGGGTTCTTCTTTCGGGTCGGCCGGCATCTGCGCTCCTTCAATGAAAGGGAAATGATCCCTATCCTAACGGGAACCGGCGTTGATGTCAATTTGACCGGACCGGGTTCGCCCCATCCCGGCTCTCTCAGCCGGCTGATATCTCATCCTGGAATTGCTTGATTCCAGCCTGAAAGGCTGTTAGATTAGCCCCATGGCAACCGCACCCGACAACAAGAAAAAGCGCGCCGGTTCCTCGAAAGCGACCCTCCTCCGGCCGCTGCGGGAGGACATCGACTACCTGGAGGACCTCCTGCGGCAGATGATCCGGGAGCAGGGGGGAGAATCGCTTCTGAACCGGGTCGACCGGTTCCGGCAGATCTGCCGCGAATTGCGCGACCGGTATAATCCCGCGCTGGAGCAGAAGCTCCTTCGGATGATCGACCGGCTCGACCTGCCGACCTGCACGCAACTCGTCTCGGCCTTCGACCTCTCGTTCAATCTTCTGAATGTGGCAGAGGAGAACTTCGGCATGCAGTCGCGCCGGGAGAAAGAGCGCCGGGGGAAGCGGGTCGAAGGATCGCTCGATGACTACTTCGCCGAAGCGGAACCGCGCGACCCGTCGTTCTGGCACGATCAGCTGGCGAAGATGCGGATCATGCCGGTCATCACCGCCCATCCCACCGAGGCGAAGCGCCAGACGATTCTGGAAAAATACCGGACGATCTACCTCTTGATGTTCAAGAAAGAGAGCCCGGTCTGGACGCCGCGCGAAGTGGAAGCGATCAAGAAGGAGCTGCTCCACCAGATCACCCTTCTCTGGCAGACCGGCGACATTCACCTCGACCGCCCGACCGTGCGGGAGGAGATTCAGAACGGCCTCTTCTATTTCCGGGAGACCTTCTATCCGATCATCCCAAAAATCTACGGCGAGATCCGCGACCAGCTCCGGGCGCAGCATCCCGAAGCCGACATGATCATCCCGCCCTTCTTGCGGTTCGGCTCCTGGATCGGAGGAGACCGCGACGGGAACCCGTCGGTCACGGCGAAGGACACCGAGTGGACCCTGATCCGGCAGAAAGAGCTGCTCTTTCATCTCTACCTGGAGTCGATCGACCACCTGCTGATCGAGATGAGCCAGTCGAAGTACCTGGTCGGCGTTTCAAAAGAGCTGCCGGCGTCGATTCAGGCGGATGCCGGCCTCTTCCCGGAGCAGGCCCCTTCCATCCTTTCCAGAAATCCTTACGAGCCGTACCGGGAGAAGCTCGGGTTCATCAAGCTCAAACTGGAGGCGGCGCGGCGGGAGATCGATCATCGGATGGAGTTCGGCCTTTCCCGGAATACCCATCCGGTCCGCGGCTACCGGTGTGCGGCGGAGTTTATCGAGGAATTGGAGTTGATTCGGCAAAGCCTGGTCCAACACTGCGGGAAGCGCCCGGCGGAGATGGAGATCGACGCCCTCCTGGCGCGGGTTCAGGTCTTCGATTTTTATCTGGCACGTCTCGACGTCCGCCAGGAGGCCGAGCGGCATCGGCGGGCGCTTCAGGAAATTTTCGACCGTCTTCAGATCTACCCCCACTACGCCGCCGCCGGCGAGGAAAAAAAGGTCGAAATCCTGACGAAAGAACTCCTCACGCTCCGTCCCCTCCTCCCGTTCCAGCCCCTTTCCCCCGAAAGCCAGGAGGTGATCGAAACCTTCAAAAGCATCCGGAAGATCAAAGAGGCGATCGATCCCGACGCGATAGGCAGCTACATCATCAGCATGGCGTCGGGGATGAGCGACGTCCTCACCGTTCAGCTTCTCGCGAAGGAGGCGGGGCTCTGCGGGCCGACCCAGGACGGCGGCTATGAAAGCGGGCTCGACATCGTCCCCCTCTTCGAAACGATCAACGACCTTCGCTCCGCCCCGGAGATCATGGACGGTCTGTTCCGGAATCAGGCCTATCGGAAAAACATCGTCGCCCGCAGACGTGAGCAAGAGATCATGCTCGGCTACTCCGACAGCAGCAAGGACGCCGGCATCCTGACCTCCAGTTGGGAGCTCTACAGGACTCAGAAGACCCTCCGGGACGTCGCGCAGGACCATCAGATTCACCTGACCCTTTTTCACGGCCGCGGCGGAAGCGTCGGGCGCGGCGGCGGGCCGACCCATCGCGCCATCCTCGCGCAGCCGCCCGATACCGTCATGGGAAGGATGAAGATCACCGAGCAGGGGGAGGTCATCTCGTCGAAGTATGCCAACCAGGGAACCGCCACCCACCATCTGGAGCTCCTGATCACCGGTGTTTTGAAGGCGACATTGAACCATCCGGCCTCCCGGAGGGAATCGCGACAGACGTCCCAGTACGAAGCCGCTTTCGAGGCGGTCTCCCAGATCGCCTACCGACTCTACCGCGACCTGGTCGATCACCCCGATTTATACAAATATTTTCAGGATGCCACCCCGATCTCGGAGATCGGATATTTAAAGATGGGCTCCCGGCCTGCATACCGGCGCGGGGTCAAGACGATGCAGGATCTGCGCGCCATCCCCTGGATCTTCTCCTGGACCCAGAACCGGCATCAGATCGGCGGATGGTTTCCGATCGGCTCGGCGTTCAAGGCCTTCCTCGACAAGAATCCCGCCGAGAATGTTCCGCTCATTCAGGAGATGTACCGCGCGTGGCCCTTCTTCAACAACCTCATCGACAACATCCAGATGACCCTCGCCAAGGCCGACATCCACATCGCCCAACACTACGCCGACCTCGTCGTGGATAAGGAAGCGAAGAAGCGGATCTTCAGCCGGATCCGGTCGGAGTACGACCTGACCGTCGAGATGCTCCGGACGATCACGCAGACCGAGGAGATCCTCGACAACGACCCGACCCTCCAGCAATCGATCCGCCTGCGCAACCCCTTCATCGACCCGATCAATTACATCCAGGTAAACCTGATCCGAAAACTCCGAACCCAAAAACTTGGGAAAAAAGAGCGCGAGGAACTGATCCACGCCATCCTCCTAACCATCAATTGCATTGCGACGGGAATGAGGAACACGGGGTAGATCGGCCACCAACGGAGGCTCTTCTCCTTCCAGACCTTCTTGCTCGTCAATGTGGTGAGTCGCAGGATCACCCTCACACTGAACCGGAACCGCTGTGGTTGGGCGTACCACCTGAAAGATCAGTGCCCTGCCTGTTTCCCCCAGAGCGCTTCGAGCCGCCGGTCCCGGCCGCAGAGGTAGCGGTAGAATTTGTACCGGACCGGGCTCTTCTTGTAGAAATCCTGATGGTACTCCTCGGCGTTGTAGAAGGGGGCGGCGGCGGTGATCTTCGTCGCGACCGGTTCTCTGAAGAGCCCCGACTTCTCGATGGCCGCCTTCGACGCCTCCGCCAGGCGCTCCTGTTTCTCGCCGCGATAGAAGATCTCGCTGCGGTACTGATCGCCGAAGTCGCAGAATTGCCGGTTGGCGGCGACCGGATCGATATTATGCCAGAAGATGTCGAGCAATTTCTCATAACTGATCTGGGCCGGGTCATAACGGATCTGCACCGCCTCGGCATGTCCGGTTTCCCCCGCCGAGACCTGCTGATAAGTCGGGTTTTCCACCCGGCCACCGGTATATCCGGCGGTCACCGAGACCACCCCCTTCAGCTTGTCGAATGGAGGAACCATACACCAGAAACAACCCCCGGCGAAGGTCGCGGTCTCCAGCGAGGATTCTGAAGCCGCCGCCCTTTCCGACGGACGAGCGTCCACCGGGGCCATCACCATCCAGACCCCGACCCATAACCAGATCGCCTGAAATCCAAATCGCTTCATCAAATTTCCACCCAGTTGCAACCTCTCCCGATCGAGCCGATGGCCGGTTCTTTTCAGGTTTTTTATTTTATCATAAAATGATCGCTCTTTCGGGGTCCGCGTCGGGGTCTTCCAAAATTCTGCTTCCCGGGAGGGCGCGTCCACCATCATCCAGGAATCAGATGGACCGAAGAGGCCTTGATCACCGCCGTGATCTCCGCGCCAGCCTGGAGGGCAAGTTCCTCGACCGCCTGCCGCGTCACCAACGCCGTCAGCGGGAATCCGCAATCGACCACCACACGGACCTGCGCCCCGACGGGAATCAACTCCTGAACGACACCGGTCAGCCGGTTCCGGGCGCTGCTCTGCGCCGGCTCTCCCCGCTCGAGGATCACCTCCTCGGCGCGGATTGAGACGAATAGCCTAGAAAATGGGGCGGCCACCAGACAGCGCTCCCCGCGCGACAGCTCTCCGACGGCGATCAGCCTCCCCTTCCCGACCGCCAGGACCACCCGGCCGGCCGAAGACTCGACCACGTGAGCCGGAAGCAGATTTTCCACGCCGGCGATCCGCGCCACCTCCGGCGTCGCGGGCCGGCTGAACACCTCCAGCGGCGGACCCTGTTGAAGCATCGCCCCCTCCGAGAGGATGATCAGATCATCCCCCAGAGTCATCGCATCGACCAGATCATGGGTCACCAACAGCGTCACCGCCCGCTCCTCCCGCACCCATTGCCGGACCTCTTCCCGGACCCGCGCCCGCGTCCGAAGGTCCAGCGCGGAGAACGGCTCATCCAGGAGCAAGAGACGCGGCCGCGGGGCGAGCGTCCGGGCCAAGGCGACCCGCTGCTGCTCTCCGCCGGAGAGAGAGAGGGGAAGGCGGTTCTCTTTTCCAGTCAGGTGAAAGCGGTCGATCCAGCGGCGCGCCGCCTGATCGCGCTCCGCGCGGTTCCATCGCCGCAGGCCGTAGGCGATGTTCTCTTGTACGGTCAGATGGGGAAAGAGAAGGTAGTCCTGAAAAAGAAGTCCGGCCGGCCGCCGTTGCGGGGGAAGGGAGATCCGCCGCGCCGCGTCGAACCAGATCGTCTCGCCGTATCGGATCTCTCCCTGCGCCGGATGAAGGAGCCCGGCAATACAATGGAGGAGCGTGCTCTTGCCGCTCCCGGAAGGGCCGAAGAGGACGACAATCCGGGGGGCATCGAGCGGGACAGAGAAACGGACCTGAAGCGCGCCTCCCTTCGAAAGGAGATATTGAAGGTCAACGGTCAGTTCCATCATTTACCCTTCTCTGGTTTCGATTGAGGTAGGTCACGATCGAGAGAAAAAAGAATGAGAGGAGCAGGAGGAAGAAGGCGGTCTCGGCCGCGGCCCTGTGATTGAGCGCCTGGACCTGATCATAAAGATCAATCGACAAGGTCCGCGTGACCCCCGGGATATTTCCGCCGATCATCAGGACGACGCCGAACTCCCCCAGGGTATGCGCGAAGCTGAGAATGAAGGCGGTCATGATCCCCTGTTTGGAGAGGGGCAGAACAATCCGAAAAAAGGTCCGCCGGCGCGACTCCCCCAGGACCCACGAGTTTTCAACGAGCCGCGGACTCACCCCGGAAAAGGCGGTCGCCAGCGGCTGCACTGCAAACGGAAGGGAGTAGAGGATCGACGCGACGAGGAGGCCGCCAAAAGTGAACGGCAGGGTCGTCCCCACGATTCCCTCATAGGCAGAACCAAGCGGGCTGCGGGGACCGAAGGCGACCAGAAGATAAAAACCGAGCACCGTCGGCGGGAGAACGATCGGAAGGGCGACCACCGCCTCGACCAGGAACTTCCAGCGCCACCGGGATGTGGTGATCCAGTGCGCGAGAGGAATCCCTAAAAGGAGGAGGAGCACCGAGGTCAGCGATGCCAGCTTCACCGATAGCCACAGGGCCTCCCAGCTCATTTAAAATAGGCCCTCAGAGGAACGCCGTAAATTTTTGCTTGAGGGCCTATTTTAAAGCGAAAGATAAAATCGGCCCTAGCGCGCAAAATTACGGCGCTCCGCATTACGGCGTTCATTGTGCCTCCGACGGAATCGTAAACCCATACCGCTCCAGGATGGCCTTTCCCTCTTTTTCTTTGACGAAGTCGATCAGCGACTGCGCGAGCGCCCGCTCTCCGCTTCGGCGAAGGATCACCACCGCCTGATGCAACGGGGGATAAGCGTCGGCCGGCACCTGCCAGAATCGGCCCTGCCCCTTCATCGGCCCGGCGTTGGCGTGGGAGAGGGAGAGGAAGCCGATCTCGGCGTTTCCCGACTGGACGAACTGCGCCGCCTGCGAGATGTTCTCCCCGAAGACGAGCCGGGGCTGAACGCGGTCGTAAAGGCCGGCCGAGTGGAGCGCCGCAACCGCCGCCTTGCCGTAGGGGGCATGGGCGGGGTTGGCCAGCGCGATCCGCCGGACCGAGGGATGAAGGAGCGACGCCATCCCTTCCCGGGCCACATCGATTGGAGAATCTTTCGGCGCCCAGATGACAAGCCGGCCGGTCCCATATCGGTGGAGCGACTCGGGGACGGCCAGCCCGGTTTCGACCAGCCGCTTCGGATAGGCCTCATCGGCCGAGAAAAAAAGATCGAACGGCGCACCGGCGGCGATCTGAGCGACAAAATTCCCGGAGGCGCCGAACGAGAGCTTTAAGACGCTCCCGGTTTCTTTTTCAAAAGCCGACGCGATCTCTCTGAGGGCGAACTGAAGATCGGAGGCGGCGGCGACAACGAGGGTCGATGATTTCGCATCCGACAGCGGAGCGCCGTAATCTTTCGCGCCGGGGCCTACTTTAAAGGGAAGGGCCGCGGTGAAGAACCAGACGAGCACCAAAAGACCAGGGGCGCCGGTCCGGCTCAAGAGACCCTCTCCCCCTGCCCTTCCCTCCGAAACCGGGCCAGCTCTTTGAACCAAAAGAGAACTTTCTCCCTGGAGTAAAACGCATTCCGCCGGCTGGTAGAGGGAACCGCAAAGAGCCGGCTGGTTCCGATCCGATCCGGCTTCGGGCCGGGCCCGCCATCGGAACCGGCCAGGGCCCGATACGACGTCAGCCCGTTAAAGCAGACGATCTTCGGCTGATAAAAGAGGATTTTCCTTCGGACAATCTCCCCCCCTTCTTTCAACTCGGCCGCGGAGAGGTCGCTGGAGCGGTCAGTGACCCGCTTGACCGCATCGGTCACGCCGATTCGAAACCGGATCAGCTTCCAGTCATCCTCCGGCTTTAGAGGAAACGGGATCAGCCCGCTTTGATAGAGCATCGGCCAGAAGAGATTTTGGGGCCGGGCATAGTAGTGCCCCCTCTTCGCCGAATAGGTTCCGGTGTTGATCCCCACGAAAACGATGTCAAGGTCGGCCTCCAGAATATCGGGCAGCGGCGCCAGACCAAAGGATTCCGGAACTGCGGCGGCGACTTTTTGAACCGCTTTCTTCGGAGGAACCGCCGGACGCTTCATTCAGATTGCCCCGGGCGAAGATGCTCGTGGCAAATCTCGCAGTGAACCGCATCCGGATCGTTTTGATGTCGGCACTCCGGGCAGATGTGAAAGCGGGGCTGGTTCGATGGAAATTCGGTCAGGCATTTATCGCACCAGGCAAGGTTGGGGTCATTGACATGGCCGCACTTCAGGCATTTCATAGAAATCTCCGAACTAAAAAGACAAAAAAGCTGATCTGACGGATGTCAGATCAGCTTAAATGATTGCTCTGAAAATGTCTACTTCGTTTCGACCAGCGTGTCTTTGAAGCCGTTCTTGCAGATCTCAAATCCATTCTTCAACTCTGTGATCGGAACCATTTTAATGGCATGATGCTTGGCCAGTGTATCGCAGATCCCGACACAGATCTCGCACCCTTTGCACCGATCGACGGCAACATAAGCGGTGCTTCTGACGGAGTCGTACAGAATGGTGTTCGACTCCGGACAAAACTGCGTACAAAGCCGGCATTTGGTTGCGCCACAAATTTCAACATCGATATCTGCTACTGAGTACATTCAATCTCCTCCAAGAAATTAATTCACGCCGACTTTGGATAGGTTGGCCGCCACATCGGCAGCGATACGCTGATCCTGCCATGAAGCCCATCCCTGCGCGATTGCATAATCGTGCGCCGCCTTAACGACCGCGAAATTCTTCGACACCAATTCCGCTTTTTTCGCGAATTTTTTCTCGATGACGTTGTCCAGAGAGGCCGTTCCGCCCGACACAACAAACCCTTTGCCCAGAAAGCGCTCTTTCACCGACTGCTCCAGCGAGACCAGATCTGGCATCTGAATGATTCCGGAAATCGCGCCGCACATCGCCATGTTGGTCGCCAGATCGGTGCCGGCAACATCATTGGCAAGCTTCGTCGCGGGGATATAACAGACCTTGGCGTTCATCTCACGCAGCTCCCGCTCCTGATCCGGGATCATCGCCACCGGGGTATCGCTGTTAATCAACACCACCCCGTTCTTTTTCAAACCCCAGTAGAACGGCATCGTGTATGACTTCCCATGTGTGATCACCTGGGGATGGAAAATCATGATGATGTTGGGATAAATAATCTCCCCGATTTCATAAATTTTCCCTGAAGCGATCCGCACATAGCTTTCAACCGGAGCCATCCGTTTCTCAGATCCGAAGAAAGGAACCAGTGTGCTCTCCCCTTTTCCGATAATCACCCCGTTACTCAAGATGTGAGACGCGGTCACCACCCCCTGGCCCCCGATTCCCGCCATGCGGATGTTGAATCGCTTCACCCCTGTATCTACTGCGCCCATTCCGATCCTCCTCTAATCAGCTTCATTCGAACTTTATTATCCGTGACCTTATTTCTCGGCCGGCGCTTTTAATTTACGACGGTCGGCTTCGGTCTTTTCCCAGTAGGCCTTGGCTTCATCGGTCATGTATTCCATGAACTGATACCGGTCTTTTTCGACCTCGCGGGCATCATCCATCACCTTCGGTGTCGGGATCGCATATTCAATGTTGCAGGAGGTGTACGCCTGAATGTAGGTGGGACCGACTTCACGCGCAATCAAAACCGCCTTCCGGATGGTGGTTCCAACACGGGTCGGATTGGTCGGAGCGATCCGGGCGATATAGGCAACCCCCGCCGTCTTGGCAAGGCCGATCATATCCATCTTCTCGAACTTCTTGCCGTTGGGAGCCATCTTCAGGACCATCCCCTTTTGGGTCATCCCGCTCTCCTGACCGCCGGTATTGCCGTAAACCTCATTGTCCAGCATGACCGTTGTGAACTTCTCTTTCCGGAACCAGGAGTGCATCACCGCCGAGAAACCGATGTCGGCCAAGCCGCCGTCTCCGGCCATCACGATAACATCTTTCGGCTGATCCTTGAATCGGACGGAAAGACCGCGCTTGAGCCCGCTGGCAACCGCATTGGTATCGCCGTAATTTCCATAGATAAACGGAATCGCCGCCTGGCTGAGGACAAGTCTGCCGCATCCTGCCGTTCCGATGATGACTGAGTTTTCGACGCTGGGGAGGGCGACCAAGGCCACACGAATAAAGAGGGTCATGGCACAGCCGGCGCACATCGGATGCTCTTCTACAATCTCTTTAAAAGAACCCAACTCGGAAACTTTACGTTCTTTCTTGAATGGACCATCTTCCACCAGATCCTGGTACTCTTTTGGGAGGAATTTCTCAAAGCCTGGGGATACACGAACCGTTTCTAAAGACATAACCAGAACCTCCTTATCGCGTTTTGGTGCCTAAGATATATTCTAAGATCAACTCGGTCGGCATCGACATTCCGCCAAACACCCTGGGCCCTGAAATAACCCGCTCGTTGCGGCTCACGGTCGATTTAACCTCTTTCGCCAACCACCCGACATAATTAAATTCGGGAACAAGAATTTTTTCCGCATGCTCGGTCGCTTCGATCAGTTCTTGGGTCGGGAAGGGACGGAGCGACTTGATCTTCACGAGACCGACTTCAATTCCCTGCTCCGCAGCCTGCCGCACCGCTTCGCGCGACTGAGAAACGGCGGCGCCCGATGCCACGATCATGATCTTGGCTTTTGGGTTGACCACCTCAACCAGTCCGCCCAGCCACCGGGAGATCCATTTGCGCGACCGTTCCTGCGCCGCCCAAATCTCCTGTTGCCAAGAGGCATGCATCTGATACGAAATGAAGTTTGATTTCTGAATCGGGGCGTCGCGCGAGATTCGGATCGGCGGATTCTCATTGTCCATCATCGGAACCGCTTCATGGTAACAGTCCCTGGGAGGAAGCTTGATATCAGCGGCCGGCAACGACACCCAGCCTCGGGCATGGGTAACGAAAAACCCATCCACGGCGACCGCCACAGGGAGGGTCACCTCCGGTTTCTCTCCGATCATAAAAGCCGCCAAGGAATAATCATAAAAGTCCTGCTGGTTTTCTCCGTGGAAGAGAATACAGCCGCTGTTTAGCATGTAAGCAAGTTCGACGTTGTCGGGTTGAATGGCCAACGGGGCATTGATCACCCGGCACATAATCAACAAAACACAGGGAAGCCGACCCCCCGGCCAAGAGGAAATCACCTCCAAGCCGCGCATCAGGCCAGGCCCCGCCGTGGCCGTCAAACAACGAACCCCGGAACGGGAGGCGCCGGCGATGGCCGACATCACACCGTACTCTTCTTCACCGCGGTAATAATCTTTGAGATATCCTTCGGCATAGAGGTAGCCGACCTGCTGCATTGTCTCACTCTGAGGGGTAATCGGATAAGAAATGGCGACATCGACATTCGCGCGGCGGATCGCCTCTTTTGCCGCTTCGCTCCCGGTAATAAAGGTTTTTTCCCGGGGGGCCTGCAGAAAGAGATAATCGGGATCAACGACGCGTTGGGCCGCAGCCCCCTTTTTAGCCCCTTCTTTCGGTGGAGCCGGCGCCGCCGTGATCACATCCCCCTGAGGGTTGGTCTTAACCTCTTCTCCCAGTCCTTCACTCATCTTAAAAAACCTCCATTTACGAGATACGAGCAGTCGCCTGTTACCGAGGCTTCCGGTTATTCTTCGTTTTCGTCAAGCCCTTTTTCCAAATCATGGCCGAATTCGCCCTGCGCACCGGCCGTCACCATCTCTTCTTCCGGCTTCGAGATATTCGCCCCGGTCAACCCGGCAATTTGAGCCCAACCCGACGGGATGATCCCTTTTCCCTGATAGAGCGGCTTGATTCCATTCTTTTTCACCCGTCTCAAGGCGTCCCGGAACCGGACGATCTTTTCTGCGCTGAATTGGGGAACGGACGCCATCGCATCTTCGTGACCCGCCTCCGCGCAGAGGGCGATCGTGTAGCAATTCGTTCCCGCACGAATCATCTTGAGGGTGATGTTGGCAAAGTGACAGTGAACGCCGATAAAAATGCAGGCTTCGATCTTATTGTGCCAAATAGTTAAATTCGGGTGGCAAGGGTTAATCACCGCTTCCGGATCGATCTTAGGATAGATCGGGCGGTAGTCAGGCATCGGAATAATCCGAACACCGGGGATTTCATGCGCAACCTCGAAAAAAGGGGCCGCTTTTTCTCGTGTGTGTTCGGTCCAGCCCCAGAGCATCAGAGGTCCGGGAAAGAGCGTGGGATTTTTTCGGGTCAGCATGGCAATGGCAGCCGCTTCCAAGGCTTCATCCTCGTTGACGATTCTCCCCTCTACCAATCCTTCTCCTTCTTCCGGCAGACGGATCCCCATGATGGCGGCAGCGGGAGGAAGCAGGCCCTCCGGACCGGGAAGAACTTGATAAGTTGGCTGGTTGCTTGACTTCATCATCACTCCTTATGCATCATTAATAAAGACTTGGAATTCAGAAAAGAACCTATGAAAGTTAAGACAGGACTGTCGAATTAGATTTTTTCATCATATACCAGCCGCCGAATGCTTGTCAATTTAAAAAATGAACTCAAAATCATTTTCTGTGCCAAGCCCGCGCTGAAAAAGTATCCCTTAATCGCATGAAAACACATGCTATTTCTTGGATTGCCTTTTTCGGTCCAGCTCGGTCAACTGCTTCTTTCGCAGCCGGATCGATTCAGGGGTGACCTCAAGCAACTCGTCCTCCGCGAGGAAAGAAATGGCTTCCTCTAAGCTCATCTTTCGAGGCTGCGCCAGAATCAGCGCATCCTCCGCCGTAGAAGACCGGAAGTTGGTCAAGTGCTTTTTCTTGGAGGCATTGACCACCAGATCGTTGGCGCGGGAATGCTCTCCAATGACCATCCCCTCATAAACCTTCTCTCCGGGAGAAACGAAGAGAACCCCCCGCTCCTGGACGTGATTTAATGAGAATGCAATCGCCTCCCCTGTTTCCATCGAAATCAGCGCCCCTTTTGTCCGTGAAGGAATATCTCCCTTATAAGGCTGATAGGCGGAAAACACATAGTTCATGATGCCGGTTCCCCGGGTGGCCGTCAAAAATTCGGACCGATAACCGATCAGCCCCCGTGAAGGAACTTCAAATTCCAAACGGACATGGCCGCCATTGGGCGTTCCCATGTTTTGAAGGTCTCCACGGCGGCGCCCCAGCCCTTCCATCACCGTTCCGATGTAGGCCTCTTCGACGTCCAGCATCAGATGCTCGATCGGCTCATGCTTTTGCCCGTCGATCTCCTTGAAAATCACGGTCGGCCTGGAAACGGCAAATTCATACCCTTCCCGCCGCATCGTTTCAATGAGGATGGAAAGGTGAAGCTCCCCCCGGCCCGACACCTTTAAGGTATCGGTGTTTCCAGTCTCTTCCACTTTCAGCGCCACATTGGACCGAAGCTCGCGGAAAAGCCGTTCCCTCAGGTTTCGGCTCGTGACAAACTTCCCTTCTTTCCCTGCGAAGGGAGAGGTATTGACCATAAAATTCATTGAAATGGTCGGCTCGCCGATTGAAATGGTCGGAAGGGCTTCAGGAACGTTGGGGTCTGCCAAAGTCTCCCCGATCTGGGCTTCTTCAAAGCCGGCGACCCCCACGATTTCGCCTGCTCTCGCCTCGGGAAGTTCCACCTTCTTTAAACCTTCATAGCCGATCAAACGGCTCACCTTGCCCTTGATAATTCCTCCCGTCCGCTGGACCAATGCCAGGGTTTCGCCGACACGTATTTTCCCTCTGTCGATCCTCCCCAGAGAAATCCGGCCGACGAAATTATCATATTCCAGAGAGGTGATGAGCATCTGGAGCGTGGCCGCGTCGTCTCCGGGCGGAGGACCCACTTTTGAAATAATCGCTTCGAAAAGGGGTGAAAGATCGGTGGAAGGGTCTTCTAACTGAAGCTTGGCAAAACCGGCCTTCGCAGAGGCATAGATAATCGGGAAATCGAGCTGGTCGTCCTCGGCCTCGAGTTCCAGAAAAAGATCGATGACCAAATCCACCACCTCTTTGGGCCGCGCATCGCCCCGATCAATTTTGTTGATCACGACAATGGGGCTGAGATGAAGTTCCAGCGCTTTTCTCAAAACGAATTTTGTCTGGGGCATCGGACCTTCAAAGGCATCTACGAGAAGAAGGACGCCATTCACCATCTTTAACGTTCGTTCCACCTCTCCTGAAAAATCGGCGTGCCCGGGGGTGTCGACGATGTTGATTTTATACTGCTTGTAGTGAACCGACGTATTTTTAGCAAGGATGGTGATCCCCCGCTCCTTCTCTAAGTCGTTGGAGTCCATCACCCGTTCAACCATCCCTTCATGAGACTGAAAGGCCCCTCCCTGGCGGAGCATCTTATCCACCAAAGTGGTCTTGCCATGATCGACGTGAGCAATGATGGCGACGTTCCGAATATCCTGTCTCACCTTGTTCTGAATTTCTGTACTCATAATTATCTATCCTTCAAAAAAAAACCCCAAAAACAATTTGGGGTTTACTCCGCCAATGTGAAAACCCAACCTAAAAAAGTGGGCTGATTATAACATCCGTCGCCTTCTTCGTCAACAAAATAGGTTCCGACGGAATTATAAACCGGCCAGAAGGCCGAGCGCTTCGAAATAGCGGCGGCGGGTTTGTTCAACCACCGTCTCGGGCAAATGCGGCGGGGGAGGCGTTCCGTTCCAGTGGACCGAAAGGAGGTAGTCCCGGACGTATTGCTTATCGAAGCTCGGCTGGGCCTTCCCGGGGGCGTAGGCCGCCTGCGGCCAGAAACGGGAGGAATCGGGGGTCAGCAACTCGTCGATCAGAACGGGGCGGCCGGTTTTCGGGTCGAGGCCGAATTCCATTTTGGTATCGGCGATAATGATGCCGCGCCCCTCCGCCCGCTCGGCCGCTTTACGGTAGATAAAAAGGCTTGCCGTTCGGACCTGCTCCGCCACCGATTCGCCAACCATCGACTTCATCTCTTCGAAGGAGATGTTGATGTCGTGCGTCCCGATCGGCGCTTTGGTGGAGGGGGTGAAGATCGGCGCGGGAAGGCGGTCCGACTCGACCAGCCCCGCCGGCAAGACCTCCCCTGAGACCGAGCCGCTCTGGAGATATTCTTTCCAGCCGGAGCCGGAAAGATAGCCGCGGACGATGCATTCGACCGGAAGCGGCTCGGCCTTCCTCACCACCATGCTCCGCCCTTCCAGAATATCCCGGTATGGCTGACAGGACTTCGGAAACCGCTCGAAGTCGGCCGTCACGTAATGGTTTTGCGGGGCATCCGGCATCTGCGCAAACCATTCAAACCAGGCGCGGGAGAGCTGGGTTAAGACATATCCCTTGCCGGGAATCCCCTCCGGCAGGATCACATCAAAGGCGGAAATCCGGTCGGTGGCCACAAAAAGAAGGAGCTCTCCGAGGTCATAAATATCCCGGACCTTCCCTTTTTTCGGCGGACCGAGCAGCGGGAGGCGGCTTTCCAGCAGAACCGGTTTTAAAAAGCTTTGCTCCATCCCTTTTGCCTATCCATTGATTAGCTTGACCGAGATATGATTTTTAAAATAATCGATGATGTTCAGGGCCGCATACTTCTGTTCGATCCGGAAGAGCGCCGAGGGGGATTGATCGAGGGCATCCGCCAGGACCACGCGGTTTACCCCGCCGTGGGCCACGACGGCAATCTCCTCTCCGGGATGTTTTTTCAAAATCTCTTTGAAGGCCGACCCGACCCGCTGTAAAACCTCGCGATAGGTTTCTCCCCTCTCCGGCCGGGTATCGAACGGGTCGGTCATCCATTCGGCCCACCCCTTGGGATCCAGATCGGCCACCTCCTGAGCCGTGCACTGCTCCCACCTCCCGAAATTCTTTTCACGTAAGGCCGGAACCTGATATAAAGGAGCGGAGCAGACCTTCGCAATCGCCTCCCCGCCCTGAATGCTCCGCTGGAGGTCGCTCGTATAAACGGCCCGGATCGGCTGGGAAGCCAATCGCCCGGCCACCTCTTCCAGCTGCAAGATCCCCCTCGGCGTCAATGCCACGTCGTGATGGCCGTTGAAGCTCTTTTTCTGAAATGTCACCACCTCACCGTGCCGAATGAGATAAACACGGGTCGGTTGGTTTTCGGGCAAATAAGGAGCGCCGTAATCTATCGCGCTAGGGCTTATTTTATAAGGAAAACGGATCATATCAGTTCCGGCCGATAAAAAGAATAGAGCAAAATCAAAAAGAGGACTTCCGCCCCCTCCCCCAGCGCCCCCAACTGGTCCCCTGTGATCCCCCCCGTCTTCCCCGCCATCCAGCGGACCGCCAGGAAAGAGGCCGCCATCAGCAGGGCCGTCATTGAGAGCCCTTTCAACTGAAACAAAAAGAGAATGCCGGTCAGAAATATCATCATTGCGCCTGCGCCGGACGAGAACGGGACTTTTCCCACGAAGCTTTTTCCCAGCCCCTCCGGGCGGGGATAGCGGCAGAAGAAAGCGGCCGGAATCATCATCGACCTCCCCACGAATGGAAACGCCAGCACTCCCCGCCATCGGACGTCGCCGGGAAGGGCGTTCAGCGCGAGCAATTTGAACGCCAGAAGAAAAAAGAGTCCCACCACCGCCAGGGCGCCGATCCTCCCGTCCCGCATGATTTCGAGGCGCTCTTCGGGCGTGGTCCCGCCGGCCATGCCATCGACCGTATCGGCAAAGCCGTCAAGGTGAATCCCGCCCGTGATCAGGACCAGCAGCAAAAGGAGCATCAGATTCACCGTTGAGCGGGGGAAAAAAGAGAGGGCGGCGGCGTCGAATGCAAGAAGAATCCCCCCCAGAATCAGCCCGACGATCGGAAAGAAAAGGGCCGACGCCCCCATCCGCTCCGGATCAAAACGGATTCTGACCGGGAGCGGAATCACGGTAAGGAAGTGCCATGCGGTCCAGAAACTCCGGAGGCCTCCCCTGGCGGTCACTTAAAATAGCCTCCTAAGCGTAAAATTATCAGGGCCATACTTCGATGGCCGACCTACCCGGCGGCGTTCCATTAAAGTAGGTCCCTCAAGCGTAAAATTACGGCGTTCCATTCTCCGATACCCCCGCCTCTCCGAACGTCGCCATCTCCATCAAAACTTTCAGGCCCGCGTCGATGAGGTTCATCGCCAGCGCGCTTCCGGTTCCTTCCCCCAATCGCAGGCTCAGGTCGAGCAGCGGGACCAGCCCCATTTCGCGAAGAATAATCCGATGCCCCCCTTCGACCGACTGGTGCGATGCAAAAAGCGCGTCGGCCACCGACGATTTCATCCGGACCGCGATCAGCGCGCCAGCCGTCGAGATAAAACCGTCGATCACCACCGGAATCCGATGGGCCGCCGCGCCGACGATCAGGCCGGCGATCGCCGCAATCTCCAGGCCCCCGACTTTGATCAGGACATCGACCGGATTTTTCGGGTCGGGGCGATTCACTTTAATCGCCTGCTCGATCACCTTGATTTTATTTTGCAGGCCATCGTCATCCAGACCGGTTCCCCGGCCGGTCACGATTTTCAGCGGCGCGCCGGTCAGGACCGCCGTGATCGCGCTGCTGGCGGTGGTGTTCCCGATCCCCATCTCGCCGACCCCGATCAGATCGACCCCTTCCCGCGCCGCCTGGTCCGCGAGGTCCAGTCCGACCTCCAAGGCGGCGCCGGCTTCCGCCTCGGTCATCGCCGCCCCCTCCGCCATGTTCCGGGTCCCCCGGGCGACTTTTTTCTGGATAAGCTCTTTCAGCGGACCGAAATCATGATCGACGCCGACGTCGACGACGCGGATCTCCGCCCCGGCCTGCCGGGCGAGGACGTTGATGGCCGCCCCGCCCCGCAAAAAATTGTAGACCATCTGCGCGGTCACCTCTTTCGGGTAGGCGCTGACCCCCTCCGCCGTCACCCCATGGTCGGCGGCAAAAACATAGATCCGCTTCTTTTGAAGCCTCGGCTTTTCTTTCCCGGTGATCGCGACATACCGGCAGGCAATCTCCTCCAGTCTTCCCAGGCTTCCGGGCGGCTTCGTCAGCCGGTCGAGGCGCGCCTGCGTTTTTTCCAGAAACGCCCGGTCGATCGGCTTGACCGAGGCCAATGTCTTCCGTAACTTTGTCATGAGGAACGCCGTAATCTTTCGCTTAAGGGCCTATTTTATCGGGTGACCTCATTTTAAAGTAGGTACTGGCGCGGAAGGTTACGGCGCTCATTTAAGACGTTGGGAGAGACCGGCGCTGACCCAATAGACCTCGTTTGCGATTTTCGCGACCTGCTGGTTCATGATTCCGGAGAGATCGCGAAACTCCCGTCCCAGTGGGGTGCCCGGAACGACTCCCAACCCGACCTCGTTGGAAACCAGCCAGCTCTGGCCCGAGAATCGGCCCAGCGCATCGGTGAACTGGTCGATCTTTGCCAGAATAAACGGCTCTTTTTTTCTTTTTTCCAACAGGTTGGAGAGCCAGAGGGTTAAGCAGTCGATCACCACCACGGCATCGGGACGGTTCTCTTTTTGTAAAGCGCCGACCAGATCGAGCGGCGTCTCCACCGTCATCCAATGCGAGGGCCGCTCCTTCTGATGCCGGGAAATCCGCTCTTTCATTTCCGGGTCGCGGATCTCCGCCGTGGCAAAAAAATATTTATCTCCCTTTTTCTTCTCGGCCGACGCGAGGGCGAACGCGCTTTTACCCGAGCGCGACCCGCCCAGCACCAATATGATTTTCCCCCGACGACCCTGCTGCGCCAAAATAAATCCTGAAATAAAAAGACCCCAACCAAAAAAGGTTGGGGCAAAAGTAAAACGGGCTGAATATTGGAGCGGGAGACGGGATTCGAACCCGCGACCAAGAGCTTGGGAAGCTCCTACGCTACCACTGCGCTACTCCCGCGTTTGACGGCATCTTAACGGTTTGGAAAATGATTGTCAAGGTCATCGGCTTCTCATCACCACTCTTCCAAAGGGATTGAATAAGTAGAAGCGGTATTATATGATCATGCTTTTATTTTGGAGACCGCCTGATGGAGTTCGATTGGGAGAAGTTGCAAAAAGAGATCAACGAAGTCGCGTTGGGTGAAAAGGTCAGCGCCGACATCGAGAAAAAGTATGCCGCCCTCGTCAACGATTTTACAAAAGATAAGTTTCCGGAATGGCAGGAAAAGGTCGGAACGATCGTTCGCAATATGGTCGCCTCCAATAAAGACCATCCGGAAGCCTCCGCGGAGGCATTGATCCTGGTGATCTTACAGATGATCCATCATATCGCACAGCATGAAGTTTCATTGGAGTACAAAGAGCACTTCCAAAAGAAACTGATTGAGGCCATCACGGCATTGGATAAAAGAACCATGGTGCTTGCCGAGGCGCTGATCAAAAACGGCCTCTTAACAGGTGGTGATTTAAAAGAGTGACCGGATGGAAGAAATGCATCCAGCCTTGAGGATTCTGCCGGTATTTTTCCAGCGGTTTTTCCTTGATATATTTTCTCCACGACACTTGATTCTTCCTTCTAAAAAGCCTATCCTAAGCAACAAATGAAATTGATCATCAGCCGTCACGCAAGGAACCGGAATCGTAAAATCAACGCGTCGCCGGAAGAACTGCTGGAGGCGATCGAATATCCGGATAGCCGGTATGTTGGAGAACGCAATCGTCTTGTAGCGATTAAAGCCGTTGAGAACAAACTCCTGAAAGTCGTTTATACTGTTGAGGAAGACGGATATCATATCATCACCATTATTGACCGCAATCAATAAACAGGAAGGAATCTTCTCATGAAAATCGAATATGACGAAGACGCCCATACGCTCTACATCCGCTTACAAGCGAAAGAGCGAGGGGAAACCCTCGAGGTCAACGAAGAACTGAACATCGATCTTGACAACGAGGGCAACATCATCGGCATCGAGATTCTCAATCCTGAAGACTATCCGCTTCAGGCGATCTTAAGCCCAACGGTTGAGCGTTACGGCCGTTCCGAGGCGGAGGTCGTCAGACCTAAAATACGAAGGAAGTAGCCAAAATCCGCCCCGCCGTTGTCTGATCGCCGATCCACGCTCCTCCCGGGCCTCTTTACCGCTTCCCCGGCTGCTCTTGTCTGATCCGTGTCCCCCCCCCATTTTTCACCGTGTCATCCATGTCGACGCCTCCGCTTTGCGAAGACTCCGGGAGCCGCCTCCCCTCAAACCACGGTCGGGCGAGGTATTCTGCAAAAGTATTTTACGCATGCAATTTTACCGGTTCACCACATCCTGAGCGCCAGCCAAAAGTTTTCCGTCTTTCTGTTTTTTCTATCTTGAATCCAAAAGTCGTTTGCCGTATCATTTTAAAATAGGTTCCTAAGCGAAAGATTACGGCGTTCCTTTTCTCACCTTGTCTGTCAAAGGATTCGTCGGCTGGCAACGCCTCCGTATCCCCTGCCCATGCGGCAGACAAGTTTTTTATTCTTATTTCCTATTGCTGTTTTAGGATCAAACAGATCCCATCCTTACCGGGAATGATGTCTTGGGGGGGGATGAGGGACAAGAGGGCCCCCGTTCGGCTGTGAAGCGATTTAAAATTGTGTGCAGAATTCTTGAACCCCGTAACCTTGGATGTCACGATGGCCTGGAGGAGTCTTTTCTGATTGGAAGATGGGAAAAGGAAGATTTTCCAACCTTTCTTCTGATCGAGACTTTTCATCCGAAATAGGGACTAATGATGAGGTATTCCCCGCAGCCATGAATCTCTTCGCCCATACCCGTAATAACGATGGCAAATGGCATCTTCTGACGGATCATTTAGTCAAAGTTGCGAACAAAGCCAGTCAGAACGCCGCATTGTTTCGGGGTGGAGGCTCCTGCGTTCTGGATCGGCCTCTGGCATGACCTAGGCAAGGCCAATCCAGATTTTCAGAACTACCTGAAGGCTGCTGACCAAGGTATCTCTTCTGAGAGTGTTCCCCATGCCTTCGCGGGGGCATCCCTGTTGTATCGCTTGCTTTGGGGACAGCAACAGAATGATAACTGGAAGGATCTGGCCTTGCCGATCGCAGGGCATCACGCCGGCTTGCACGATGTCGGTAGGTTGGCGCTGAAGCTCGATGCCTACGCCAGCGAGCACTCGGAATTGCTTAAGCAGCTAGTTGATTTCGCGAAACGTCTACCCACGCCTCCGGAGTGGCGACCGAGCAAGCTCTCTGATCACGAAAGAGAACTATTTATCCGAATGACTTTTTCTGCCTTAGTGGACGCTGACTATCTGGACACCCAGGCGCACTTCGAGCCAGACCTCGCCGTTGCGCGGCAGGGTTACCCAGATATGGGAGCCCTGTGGAGTCGATTCGAGAACAACCAGCAATCGTTGCTTGCCGCGACAGACGTGAATTCCGATGTTAACCCGATTTTGAGGGCAATACGGCGTGAGGTCTACGACGCTTGTCTCGCTGCGGGAAATGGTAAACCTGGTTTCTATCGGCTCACCGTTCCAACGGGAGGCGGAAAAACCAGAAGCGGCCTTGCCTTTGCCTTACAGCATGCCCTTGCCAACCGTGATTGTGGAATGCGGCGTGTCATCGTGGCAATCCCTTACACCAGCATCATCGAGCAAACCGCACGGGAATACCGCCGCATTCTGGGAAACGATGCGGTTCTGGAGCACCACAGTCAAGTTCCTATCCCCGAAAACGAATCCCAGAACAAAGAACAAGTGCGTCTGCGCTTGGCAAGTGAAAACTGGGATGCTCCGGTGATCGTCACCACCAATGTTCAGTTATTCGAGAGCCTCTTTTCTAACCGGCCCGGGAAAGTCCGCAAGCTCCACAATATTGCAGGAAGCGTGATCATCTTGGACGAAGCCCAAACACTTCCCGTGGGGCTGCTTGCACCGGTGCTCGATCTTTTGAAGACGCTCGTTAAGCACTACGGCGTATCCGTGGTGTTATCGAGTGCAACCCAGCCCGCTTTCCATAGCATCAGTGGTGTTGCCCCGATCGACATCATTCCAAAACAAAGATTCGAAGCGCATTTCAAAGACCTTGCCAGGGTGCGCTACACTAGGCGCACAGAAAAACTATCGTGGACCGAACTCGCGTCAGAACTGCGATCCAATAAGCGAACACAGATCATGGTCGTACTTAATTCCAGAAAAGATGCCCTTCGGCTCCTTGACGAGTTGAAAGAGACGAGTGGTGTATTTCACCTCTCTACGCTTCTTTGCGGATGGCATCGCAAAACCGTTCTGCGCCTAGTAAAAAGGAGGCTTCAACATGGATTGCCTGTTCGGCTTGTCAGCACCCAGGTTGTTGAAGCCGGTGTGGACATTGACTTTCCGGAAGTATGGCGAGCTCTGGGGCCATTGGATCGAATTGTTCAAGCGGCCGGGCGCTGCAACCGCGAGGGACGGATACTAGAGAAGGGGCAGGTCGTCATTTTTGAACCGGTCGATGGCAGAATGCCCAGAGGCGAATACTAAACAGGATTCGGTTTAGCTGACTTTCTACTTAGACAGAACGACCCTGTAGCGCCCGTCCTTCGGGGCGGGCGAGGATTGAAACGAGAGATACTTCGTCAAATACTTTTTGACCGTCCGGGGGTCGTATGGGGTCGCATCTTTACTTTTGATTTTCAAGTATCCGCTCCACTTGTTTTACGGCTTTTTCAATCTCCGGCTGCTCATCAGGCCCCCGTTCTTTCGATTCAACCACGTCATGCCCCTCTTGACGCAGCCAATCCGCAAACCGACGTCTGCGCATGCGTACCTCTCCGGTTCTTGACACTTATTTATCTTATTTGTACAATATCGATATGATATACGATATATACATAGGAGGCGTTTTATCATGTCGACGCAAATGATTCTCCGGGTTGATTCCGCGATGAAAGAAAAACTGATCAAGTTGGCCCGCCGAGAGGGCAAGACCGCCAGCCAACTCATCAGGGAACTGATTGAAGGATATATTCAGGACAAGGACATCGGAACCTATGTCGATGATCTTTGGAGCCGGGTCGGGGCGTCGCTCCGGTCCAAAAAGGGAACGCGGAAGGATATCGGCAAGGCGGTCAAAGCCGTCAGGAAAGAGCGGGCCTTTAAGAAATGAAGGTCGTCATCGATACGAATGTCTTCGTCTCTTCGTTTTTCGGCGGGAATCCCCGAAAAACAATCGATCTCTGGAAGCGGGAGGAGATCGCGCTTTGTCTCTCCAAAGACATCTTGGACGAATACGTGGAGGTCCTCAATCGATTGGGCCTCACCGATGAAACCCTCCTGAAGGAGCTCCTTTCTCTTTTCGGCTCCGGATTCAATCTCCACTTTACCGGCAAGATCCCCTCTCTTCGCGTCGTCAAAAGCGATCCGGACGATGATAAGTTCATCGAATGCGCCGTGGCGCTGAAGGCGCAAGTCATCATTACCGGCGACCGCGCCTTGAGGTCGGTCGGCGCTTACATGGGCATTCGGATCGTCACCCCCGAGCAGTTTTTGAAGGATGATCGAAAAGCCGGGTGATGGAAGCCGAGGCTCCCCTCACGGTCTTCGGTAAAGCGGCGGCTAATCTTTAAAATAGCCTTTTAAGCGAAAGATTACGGCGTTCCTTTGGAGTGTTTTTCCACGAATTTTTTAATTTCCTCGACGTTCTCCAGAATCAGCTTCGCCTTCTTCAGGCCGAACTGAAAAGGAAATTTATCCTCCGGACCTTGAGAAAGCACCAACATGGGATTTCCTTTGAACTCGGATTCTGATGCAGGCATCGTTTTATCTCCTTATGAACAAACTTGGGTTGAGTTGCGTTTAGTAAGAAGCTCTTTTCTCGACGGGGGTGACAGGCTGGCCGGTTAAATAGGCCCGGCTCCCCAGGGCGAGGGCGAAGCCGACCGCCACATAAATGACGCCGATGACCAGAGGGGGCGCCCCGAAGAACCGGATGGTCCGGCCGGTCACAATCATCACCAGGATCAGCAGCCAGCTCTTGAGGCTGAAGGTCATGTAAATGGGACTCTCCTCCGGAAGCTGCTCGATGCGGGCCATGTTCTTCCGGGCGATTTTAGGGAGCACAAAATTCCCCTTCACAAAACCGAGCGCCAGGGCGATCGCAAAGCCGATCCCCTCCGCCATCCCGATCGATCCTTTATTCGGGTCGAGCTCGCTCATGGTCCGATTGCCGAAGAGAAAGGCGCCTCCCGCGATCAGAAGCCCGGTCCCGACGAGGGCCCACATTAAAAATGCCAGCCGGAAATGTGTTTCTCTTGATACTTCCATGATGTTACTCCTTTCGATTCGATGACATTCAGTACCCCTACCGCTTAAAGTAGCCCCTGGCGCGATAGATTACGACCCCCAGGGAGTGGTTAAAATAAGCCCTAACGCGCAAAGTTACGGCGTTCCACTTGGAGGTGGAAACGGAAACCAGGCGCTCCGCTTCAGCGGATTTTGCGCTGCCTCAACACTTCATAAGCGACCACGCCGACGGCCACGGAGACATTCAGGGACGAAACATGCCCCCGCATCGGCAGGGAAACGACCTGATCGCACTTCTCCAGAATTTTCTGATGAATCCCTTTTCCTTCGCCCCCGACGACGATGGCGACCGGATCTTTAAAATCGTACTGATCATAGGGCATCGGCGACCCCGCTTCCACGCCGACCACCCAGATGTTTTCTTTTTTCAGCCGTTCAAGGGTCGCGGAGATATTGACCACCCGCGCCACCGGAAAATGGGCGAGCGCGCCGGCGGACGCTTTCGCCACCAGGCCGGTCAGGCCGGCGGCGCGCCGCTCCGGAATGATGACGCCGTGCGCCCCAACCGCGTCGGCCGTTCGGATGATGGCTCCCAGGTTGCGGGGGTCTTCGACCTCGTCCAGGACGAAGAAGAAAGCCGGCTGTTTCCGTTTTCCCGAAAGGGCGAGAATCTCGTCCAGATCCAGGTAGCGATGGGAAGAGAGAACGGCCACCACCCCCTGGTGCTTGGTAGTCCGGGCCATCCGGTCCATCGCCTCCCGCTCGGCGGTGAGAACCGTGGCATGCTGCCGCCGCGCCAGCGCCCGGATCTCCTCGATTTCCTTTCCGGTCCGGCTCGAAAGAAGATAAATCTTGTTGAGGTTTTTTCCCTCGGCCCGGAGCGATTCCAGAACCGGATTCACACCGTAAATGACCGACTCTTCCTGACTCATCGCTTCACCCGCGTGGTTCCGTCGGGGCGGTCTTCGATGACGACGCCCGCCGCCGCAAGACGGCTCCGGATCTCGTCCGATTTCTTCCATTCCTTTTTTCGGCGCGCCTCTTCCCGCTCCCGGATCAGCGTTTGAATCGCCTCTTCGTCGAGGCCGTCCTGCCCGGCCGCCCCCGCCCCCCATGGCCGATGGCTCCATTGCAGAACGGGAACGCGGAAAAGTCCGAGCACTTTCCCGAAAGAATCGAACAGCCGCTTTGCCTGGAACGCCGCCTCGGCCCCCTCTTTTTCGACGCGAACGTTCACCTCCGTTCGCAATTCCTGCATCACGCCGATCGCCCTCGCGGTATTAAAATCGTCGTCCATCGCCGATTCAAACTCCGAGCGGAACCGATCCCAATCGTCCTGTTCCAGGGGCACGGCATGCCGTGCCCCTACACTGCGTGATTCCATCTCCTCCAGCTTCTGAAAAAGGGTATAGAAATGGTCGAGGCCGCTTTTGGCCCCTTTCAAGGCTTGATCCGAAAAATCGACCGGCGATCGGTAGTGCGTCGAAAGCAGATAAAACCGGATCACCTCGGAGACCATCGGTTCTGGAAAATCAGGAGACTTCTCGAAGATCTCCTTGATCGTAAAAAAATTCCCCAGCGACTTCGACATCTTCTCCTGATCGACCGTGACAAACCCGTGATGGATCCAGAAGGGGACAAACTCTTTCCCGGTATACGCTTCGGACTGGGCGATTTCATTTTCATGATGCGGGAAGATCAGGTCTTTGCCGCCGCCGTGCAGGTCGAACGTCTCCCCCAGATGCCGGATCGCCATGGCGGAACATTCGATGTGCCAGCCCGGCCGTCCCTTTCCCCATGGACTCTCCCAGGCCGGCTCTCCCGGCTTCGAGGCCTTCCAGAGGGCGAAGTCGAGCGGGCTCTTCTTCCGTTCGTCAACCTCGACCCGCGCGCCGGCCATCATCTCGTCGCGCTTTTGCTTGGAGAGCTTGCCGTAAGAAGGGAACGTCGCCACCTCAAAATAGACGCTCCCGTCGAGTTGAGCGCCGTGGTTTACGTTTCCACCTCCAACCACTCCCTTTAGGTCGCCGGGTAGGTCGGCTCTCGAAATATCGCCTTGATAATCTTTCGCGCTAGAACTTACTTTAATCGGATAGGCAATCCTTTTGGAGATCAGCCCCTCGATGATCCGGATCATGTCAGGAATGTGGTCGGTGGCCTTCGGGGCAATCGTCGGAGGGCGCACCCCGAGCCGCGCCATGTCCCGCTCGTAAGAGCCGATATATTCCTCCGCCACCGCCTGCCACGTTTTTCCCTCCTGGCTCGCCCGGTGGATGATCTTGTCATCGATGTCGGTGAAGTTTTTAACGTACCGGACCGACAGCCCTTTCGCTTCCAGGTGGTTCCGAATGACATCGAAGACAATCGCCGACCGCGCATGGCCGAGATGGCAATGGTCGTAGACGGTGATCCCGCAGACGTAGAGCTTCGCTTCCCCGGCGACCCGGGGCGACCAAGGCTCTTTTTGGCCCGACAGGGTATTCGTGATTTTTAACATCCCCTCATTCTTGCCGCTCATCCGTTAAAATAGGTCCTAGCGCGTAAAATTACGACCTCCAGGAAGTGGCTGGAGGCTGGAACGAAAGCCACGGCGCTCCGTTGTAAAATAACCCCTAGCGCGTAAAATTACGGCGCTCCATCCTCTTCCGCCTCTTCCTCTTTATTCCAGCCCGAGGCGCCCAAAAACGGAACGAAAATACAAGCGGTCAGCGACGTCGTCGTGATCCCCTTCTCTTCCTTGACGATTTTCTTCAGGGTCTGCGACGCCCGCTCCCCGATCGGGATGACCATCCTTCCCCCGACTTTGAGCTGGTCGATCAAAACCGCCGGAATTTGCGGCGCACCGGCCGCCACCAGGATGGCGTCGAACGGCGCCTCGTCTTTCCAGCCGAACGATCCGTCGGCCTGGCGGATGATCACGTTCCGGTATCCCAGCCCTTCAATCATCTTCCAGGCCTTTGAGACAAAAACCCGGATTCGCTCGATGGCGCAGACGCGAAATGCCAGCTCTGCCAGAATGGCGGTCTGATAACCGGATCCGGAGCCGATCTCGAGGACTTTTTCGGCGCCGGTCAGTTCCAGCGCTTCGCTCATCAACGCCACCATATAGGGCTGCGAGATCGTCTGTCTCTCGCCGATGGGGAGCGCATGGTCGCCGTACGCCCGCTCCCGGAACGCCTCTTCGACAAAGAGATGCCGGGGGACTTTACGCATGGCGGCCAAAACCCGCTCATCCGTGATCCCTTTTTTAATCAGCTGGTCCTCCACCATCCGGCGGCGGGCCGCGTCGTACTGATGTAGATGACTCACAAACGCTCTTTCCATTTATTAAGGCGCGCGATCGTCGGATGATGGGTCAGATCGAGATGAAGCGGGGTGACGGAGATGGCGCCCTGTTCAACCGCTTCGTGGTCCGTATTTTTTCTTTTTTCCCAGGTCATCCCGCTCGTCCCGATCCAGTAATATTTTCTCCCCCTCGGATCGGTGTTCTCCACAATGGCGCCGTCATCGAAGACCCGCTTCCCGAGCACGGTGATCCGGGCGCCGGTGATTTTGTCGGGAGGGAGGTTGGGAACGTTGACGTTCAGGAGAACCTCTTTTTCCAAACCCTCCTCCAGAACCAGGCGGGAGAGGGTGACGGCGAAGCGGGCGGCGGTTTCAAAATGATAGGCCCCTTCGCCTAATTGAGAAACGGCGATCGAGGGGATCCCCAGGAGCGTCCCTTCCATGGCGGCAGAAACGGTGCCGGAATAGGTCACGTCATCTCCCAGGTTCGCCCCTTTATTAATTCCCGATACGATGAGATCGGGCCGTTTCCCTTTGAGGAGAAAGAGAACCCCGAGATTGATGCAGTCGGTCGGGGTGCCGTTGACGCTGAAAATCCCTTTCCGAATCTCCTCCGCGCGCAGCGGCTTGTGGAGGGTCAGGGCATGGCTGGCGGCGCTTCGCTCCCGGTCGGGCGCAATCGCATAGACCTCCCCCAATTCCTGAAGCGCCTCCACCAACGGATGAAGGCCGATGGAGTGAACGCCGTCGTCGTTTGACACCAAGATGATTTTATTCTTTTGAGTCATGACCGGTCTTGCGCGGGGTCAATTCCCCACAAATAAAAAAAGCTGCCAGGCAGCTTTTGGGAAGAGCAAAAACCATCAACAGCAAGGGGTCGGGACAAGCGGTGATTTTTTAAAGTTCACCGCTTCCCGCTCTTCTTCATTGGTCGGGACGAGAGGATTTGAACCTCCGACCCCTCGCACCCCAAGCGAGTGCGCTACCAGGCTGCGCTACGCCCCGATTAACTTAAAATATGAAGTAGTTCTTCTAATTCTCTTTTTACGGTATGGATGGTATTCGTCAGGCCGTTCTCTTGAGGCTGCAGCGACGCCGGCGTTTCTTTTCTGAAAGAGGGCGAAAGCTTTTTTTTCGCGCCGGCGATCGTCAGTCCTTCCACATAAAGAAGCTTTTTAATTTCTAAAATCAGGTCGATCTCTTTTCTCGTATAAACGCGCTGCTTGCCGGTGCTTTTTTTGGGATGAAGCGACGGAAATTCGGTCTCCCAAAAGCGGAGAACGTACGATTCCAGCCCGGTGATCTTGCTGACCTCGCCAATTTTATAAAACAACTTTTCCGGCATCATCGGTATCGGCCCTCCAATAAAATAGGCCCTAGCGCGAAAATTTACGGCGCTCCATGCTTCGGTTCAGTTTTTATCTTCCCGAATGGCAAAAGGGGATGCGTGTTTCTCTACTTATTGACGAATTTCTTGAACACCTGACTCGGCCTGAACGTCACAACTCGCCGCGGGGTGATCCCAATCTCTTCCCCGGTCTTCGGATTTCTCCCTTTTCTGGCCCTTTTCTGGCGAACCACAAAATTTCCAAACCCGGCGATCTTGACCATCTCGCCTTTTTTCAATACTTCCTTTATCGAATTTAAAATGATTTCGAGAATATCGGCCGACTCTTTTTTTGAGACCCCTACCTTCTCAAAAACTTCGTTGGCAATATCGGCTTTTCTCATAACCACCCCTTTCGCTCAGGAACCGCCTTTAGGAATTCTCTCTTGAAGATGAAGAAACATAGGGCCGGATTTAAATTAGCGATAAAATACAATAGGTTAACTTTAATGTCAAGACCTTATTTAGAAAAGGGACGGAAATCAGCCCGAGCGGGTCTTTGCTTTTTGCACCCATTTGTCGACGATCGCCCTGGCGGTATTGATCGGGATGGCAAAACCGATTCCCTGGCCGGAGGCGACAATCGCAGTGTTGATTCCAATGACCTTTCCCGCTGCATTGAGGAGCGGGCCGCCGCTGTTACCGAAGTTGATGGAAGCATCGGTCTGCAGAAAGTTTTCCTGATCGGTCAGGCCGAGATCGGTTCTCCCGGTGGCGCTGATGACCCCCACCGTTACCGTCCGATCGAGACCGAACGGATTTCCGATGGCAATCGCCCACTCTCCGACTTCAATCAGACCCGAATCTCCCAGGTCGGCAACCGGAAGGTCGTCGTGAGGGGGGATCTTAATGACCGCCAAGTCGGTCTTTGGATCTTTTGCCACGATCTCTCCGATAAATTCCCGCCGGTCCGAAAGTTTGACGGTGATCTTGTCCGCTTCTGCGATCACATGGTAATTGGTTAAAATAAATCCCTCTTTGCTGATGATGAAGCCCGAGCCGAGGCTCTTCTGGCGAAATTCACGCCGGGGCGAGTTCTTAAAAAGGTCTTGAAAAAAATCTTTTAAAAAGTTTTGATCATCGGAAGACGACCGGTCGGGATGCCGGACAAAGTGGACCGTGCTGATGTTGACCACGGAAGGGGTCACCTTTTTTGCCACCCTGATAAAGGCCTTCTCGGTGATTAGCAATTCCCTTGCCGGAATTTCCTCCGTCGGGCCCTCCAACCCGGACGGAACCTCCGAAACCGCGGGGGAAGAGATCGGCGAAGCGGCCTCTTTACTGCAGGAAATCAGCCCAAAAAATAAAAAGAAAATCTGAAAAAAAGCGGGCCACGCGGTCCGGATCGGCATGAAAACATCCCTTCTTCGCAAAATGATCGCGCCCACTATGAAGTCGAGTCGTTTAAAAGCTTGTATTCGATGCTGTCAACGAGCGCTTGCCAGCTCGCTTCGATGATGTTCTCGGAGACGCCGACGGTTCCCCACTTTTTGACGCCGTCGCCCGACTCGATCAAGACCCGGACCTTGGAGCCGGTCCCGTCGCTCGCCGCCAGAACACGCACTTTATAGTCGAGCAGCTTCACCTCCGAGAGAACCGGGTAAAACTTTTCCAACGCGCGGCGCAGGGCATTGTCGAGGGCGTTGACCGGCCCATGCCCGATGGCGGCGGTGTGCTCGGTCTGGCCGTCGACCTTTAACATGATCGTCGCCTCAGAGATCGGCAGCTCCCCCTCTTTCCGCTTCTCGACGATGACGCGAAACCCGACCAGGTCAAAAAACCGTTTGTGTTTTCCGAGCGCCTTCTTCATCATCAGCTCGAACGACCCCTCCGCCCCCTCGAATTGAAAGCCCTGGTGTTCCAGATCTTTTAAATTCTGAAGAATTTCCTTGAGCCGGGGGTTGTCGTCGGAGAGGGAGATATTGTACTCCTTCGCCTTCTCCAGAAGAGAGCTCTTTCCGGCGTAATCGGAGACGAGAATCCGCTGGCGGTTTCCGACTTTGGCCGGCGGGACATGCTCGTACGTCTCCGCCTTTTTCCGGACGGCATGGACATGAACCCCCCCTTTGTGCGCGAAGGCCGACTCGCCGACATACGGCTGATGTTTGTTGTGAGGAAGGTTGGCGATTTCGCTGACGAACCGCGAAACATCTTTCAGATGGGTGAGCTGCCGGTCCGAAATGCAATTGATCTTCATCTTTAATTTCAAGTTCGGAAGGATGGAGCAGAGGTTGGCGTTGCCGCACCGCTCTCCGAAACCGTTGACCGTCCCCTGCACCTGGCTGACGCCAAGCTCCACCGCCACCAGCGCGTTGGCGACCGCCATCTCCGAATCGTTGTGCGTGTGGATGCCGAGCGGCCCGGTCAGCGCATTCTGAACGACCGGGTAGATCTCCCGGACCTGCCAAGGCATCATCCCGCCGTTGGTATCACAGAGGATGATGCATTCCGCGCCCGCTTTTTGCGCCACCTCCAAGGTCTTGAGCGCATAATCGGGGCGGGCCAGATAGCCGTCGAAGAAATGCTCGGCATCGTAGAAAACCCGCTTTCCCTTCGATTTCAAATAGTCGATCGAGTCGGAGATCAGCTCCAGATTTTTTTTCAGCGTAATCCCGAGCGCATCGGTGACATGCATGTCCCAGCTTTTTCCGAAAATCGTGACGCATTCCGTGCCGGCCTCTCGGAGCGCGCGGATGTTCGGATCTTCCGAAACCTTGTTGCTCGACTTCCGGGTGGCGCCGAAGGCGACCAGCTTGGCCGATTTGAGCGTGACCTTCTTCATCTCCTCGAAGAACAGGATATCTTTCGGGTTGGCCCCCGGCCATCCCCCTTCGATATAATGCAGCCCCAGATCATCGAGCTTCTGCGCGATCCGCAGCTTGTCTTCCACCGAGAAAGAGACATCCTCCGACTGCGCGCCGTCCCTGAGGGTCGTATCGTAGATTTCGATCTGCCGCATCAATTTATTCCCTATTATATGTGGGGCCGGCGCTAAGTGCTGCCGGTTGATTTTAGACCTTCCCCTTCGGTGCGCCATGCCCCACACCCTTATCGGGCGGCCTTCTTCGCTTTTGCTTTGATCTTTTCCCTCGCGGGGGGAACGCTTTTGCTCAATCCGAAGACCTCGTGCAGCGTCCGGACCGCCAGTTCGGTATATTTCATGTCGATGACGCAGGAGATCTTAATTTCGGAGGTGGAGATCATCATGATGTTGATCCCCTCCAAGGCCAGGCTGGAGAACATTTTCGCGGCGACGCCCGAGTGAGAGCGCATCCCGACGCCGACGATCGAAACTTTTGCGATGTTTTCGGTCAGGAGGATATCCTGGACCCCCATCTCTTCGGCCAGGTTGGAAAGCATCTCTTTGGCCCGGCGGGCATCGACCCGGGGGACGGTGAAAGAGATGTCGGTCAGCCCCGCTTGGCCGACATTCTGGATAATCATGTCGACGATGATATCCTCCTTGGCGACCGCGCCAAAAATTTTGGACGCAATCCCCGGCCGGTCGGGCACCCCCAGCAGGGTGATCTTCGCCTGGTTCTTGTCGTAGGTCACCCCCGATACGACCTCTTGCTCCATGTCACGATCCTCCTTCGTCACCAAGGTTCCCTCATGGTCGTTAAAGCTCGACCGCACCCGAACCGGGACCAGATATTTCATTGCAAATTCAACCGATCGGGTCTGGAGCACTTTGGCCCCCAGACTCGCCATTTCCAGCATCTCCTCATAGGAAACTTTGGAGAGTTTTTTTGCGGACGGCACGATGTTCGGATCGGCCGTATAGACGCCGTCGACGTCGGTATAAATATCGCAAAGGTCGGCCTTGAGCGCCGCCGCCAGGGCGACGGCGGTGGTGTCGGAACCGCCGCGCCCCAAAGTGGTCACATCCGATTTCTGATTGATCCCCTGAAAACCGGCCACGACCGGAACCACCCCTTCGGCCAGCGCCTCTTTCAGCCGTTCCGCCGTGATCTGCTCGATCCGGGCATTGGTATGGGCGCCGTCGGTGAGGATCCCGACCTGCCGCCCGGTAAACGACCGCGCCGCAATCCCCATCTCCTGAAGGGCCATTGCCAGGAGCGCAATCGTCACCCGCTCTCCGGTCGAGAGAAGCATGTCCATTTCACGTTGATTCGGAAGGGGGGAAATCTGATTTGCCAGGTGGAGCAATCGATCGGTCTCCCCGCTCATGGCGGAAACGACCACGACCAGATCGTGCCCTTGCCGTTTGTCTTTGGCAATCCGGTTCGCCACATTTTTAATCCGATCGATGCTGCCGACCGAAGTGCCGCCATACTTTTGAACGATTAAACTCATAAGATCCTATCTATAAGGTGGGGCCGGCGCCGGGAGAAAGCGGGTGATTTCAGATTTTCACACTAACTAGGGTATTGAAAAACTCTGAATCCGTCATTCCCGAATGTTTAATCGGGAATCCAGTTTATTTAAAATCAATGACTTCTGGATTCCCGCTTTTGCGGGAATGACAGCCTAACGCATAAAGAGATCCTTTTTCAACAGCCTGCTAGGTGCGCCCTGCCTCCGGCCCGAGACTACCCCTCCAAGAAATGGTCCATCAGACGATGTCCTTCGGACCAGATCGCTTTCCCCTTCGCCGCCTCTTTTTCCGTGAACCCGCTCTCCCCTCCCCGCTGATTCAAACCGCGGCAGAGAAGGAAGGGAACCGGGTCGGCCGCATGATCGCGGGTTGAAACGAGGGTCGCGTGATCGGGCAGGAGAAGGATCTGCCACGGCTTCCCCCCTTTCATTTGCGAGAGGAACGGCCCGACGATCTTTTCATCGAACTGTTCGATCGCCTGAATTTTCATCTGCACATCCCCTGCATGCCCCGCTTCATCCGGCGCCTCGACATGAAGATAGACCAGGTCGTTCTCTTCCAATGCCTTCAAGGTCGCCGAGACTTTTCCCTCATAGTGGGTATCGATCTTCCCGGTCGCCCCCGGCACGTCGATGACCGTCAGCCCCGCCTTCCGTCCGAGACCCTGAACCAGATCGACGGCGGAGATGACCGCTCCCCGCTTCCGGTATTTCGATGAAAACGGCGGCAGTTCGATCTCTTTGCCCGCCCCCCAGAACCAGACGCCGTTGGCCGGCCGTTTTCCCTGGGAGATCCGCTCCTCATTGATCGGGTGCCGCGATAAGATTCGGATGGAGCTGTCGATCAACTTCTTTAAAACCCCCTTATCGCCGCCGCGCGGGAGGGCCGGAAAGACTTCCTTTCCCGGAAGAGTATGAGGCGGGGCGCATTCGACTTTTAAAACGCCGTGCGCCCAGACCATCAGGTGGCGATAACTCTTCCCGGTATAAAACTGAATCTGATCGCTTCCCAGCAGGTTGTTGAGCAGGTCGATCCGCTCCCGTGCTTCATCCGTGTCGATCCCGCCGGCCGTGTGATCCTCCATTAAAAGGGTCTTGGACAAGCGGTCGAATTCATACCCTTTCACCTTGTCACGGAACGTCACGAGGTTACACCGGAAGGCGACGTCCCCCTCGTTGAGGGAAACCTCCATACCGGCCGCCTCCAGCGCCCCCCTGCCGGAATAGTATTTCCGGGGATCATAGCCAAGGATCACCAGATTGGCAACGTCGCTCCCGGGAGCAAACCCGGCGGGGGTCGTCTGCACCAGGCCGATCTCGCCGTGCGACGCCAACAGATCCATGTTCGGGGTGCGCGCCGCCTCCAGCGGCGTTCTTCCTTCCAACTCCGGAATCGGCCGGTCGGCCATTCCATCCGCAACCAAAACGAGATGAGCGCCGTGAACATAAGTCTCTTCAAGCGAAGATTTCCGGCGTTCCATTGGATTTTCCGCGCTAGAACCTGCTTTAAGATGTTTCATCGAACCGACATCATTAAAATAGTTTTCTAAGCAAGTTTAAGGCGATACCACTTTCGCCTACGTCATTAAAAGGAGCGCCGTTAAAATAGGTCTTTTGAAGCAAAAACTTACGGCGTTCACTTAATTTTTCGCTTGAGGGCTTACTTTAAAAACCGAGCACCTTCAACACGTCGTCCAATCGCGCTTTAATCGTGGTCGGCTTCTGCGCGATGCTCATCGAAAAATCGGCGTCTTTCAGCCCATGCCCGGTCAGGGTGCAGACCACCCGATCCCCTTTTTTAAAAAATCCCCGCTTGTTGAGCTTGATCACGCCCGCCACACCGGCCGCCGAGGCCGGCTCGCAAAAGACCCCTTCGAGTCCGGCGATCATTCGATACGCCTCGACGATTTCATCATCGGTCACTAAATTGATCTCCCCCTTTGACTCGGTTGCCGCCTCCACCGCCCGCTTCCAGCTTGCCGGGTTACCGATCCGGATCGCCGTGGCAATCGTCCGGGGCTTTTCCACGATATGACCGAGGACAATCGGGGCCGCGCCGGCGGCTTGAAATCCGATCATCTTCGGCAGGGAAGAGACCTTTCCCTTTTGGTGGTACTCTTTGTACCCTTTCCAGTAGGCGGTGATGTTCCCCGCGTTTCCCACCGGGAGAAAGTGGTAATCGGGGGCCGACCCGAGATGATCGCAGACTTCAAAAGCGCCGGTCTTCTGCCCTTCCAGACGGTAAGGATTGATCGAGTTGACCAGGGTGATCGGATATTTCTCGGCGACCTGTTTGACGAGGGTCAACGCTTCATCAAAATTGCCATCAATCTGAATGACCGTGGCCCGGTGAATCATCGCCTGCGCCAGTTTTCCGAGGGCGATCTTCCCATCCGGGATCAGGACATACGCCTTCATCCCCGCGCGCGCGCTGTAGGCGGAGGCCGACGCCGAGGTATTGCCGGTGGAGGCGCAGATGACCGCTTTGGCCCCCTCCTCTTTCGCTTTGGAAATGGCGAGCGTCATCCCGCGGTCTTTAAACGAGCCGGTCGGATTTTCCCCCTCATACTTGAGATAGAGGTCGATATCGGCATGCGCGGCGGCGGCCAGGCGGGGCGCCGGGATCAGCGGGGTGTTCCCCTCCAGGAGCGTAATCACCGGCGTCTTATCGGTCACCGGAAGAAAGGAACGATATGCTTCAATAATCCCCGGCCACTTCATGCGCCGCCTCCGTTCTTTTTATTTTTCTTATTCATCTTCCCCTTCGACGCGGATGAGAACGGTCGGCTCGGAGACATAGTCCATCCGGTTGATTTTGGAAAGCGCCTCCTGAACGTCGCGCTCTTTGGCCCGGTGGCTCATCATCACCAGGGGAACATTGCCCCCCGCCTTCCTTCCCTGCTGAATGACCGACGAGATGCTGATTTTATATTTTCCGAGGATTCCCGAGATCTTGGAAAGGACCCCCGGCCGGTCTTCCGCCATAAACCGCAGGTAGTAAAGGCTCTCGATCTCTTCCATTCTTTTAATCCGGAGCGCCGTTCGGGCGGAAGGGATGAACGCCGCCGGCGGAACCCTGCCGCCGGCTCCTTTGATGATATTGCGGGCGATGTCGATCAGGTCGCTGACCACGGCGCTTCCGGTCGGAAGGCTGCCTGCGCCGCGGCCGTAAAAGAGAAGCTCGCCGACCGACTCGCCGACGATATAGACGGCATTGTGAACTCCCTCGACCCTGGAAAGGAGATACTCTTTCGGGATCATGGTCGGATGGACCCGCGCCTCGATCTCCCCGTCGGCCAGCTTTGCAATCGCCAGAAGCTTAATTTTATATCCAAATTCTTCCGCAAAGGCAATATCGACCGGGGTCACCTTTTTTACCCCTTCCGTATAAATTTCTTTGAGCGGAACGGGGGTCCCGAAAGCAAGGTTGGTCAATACGGCCAGCTTGTGGGCCGAATCGGTCCCTTCGACATCAAGGGTCGGATCGGCTTCGGCATAACCAAGCCGCTGCGCCTCGGCCAACACGTCGGAAAACTTTTTTCCCTGGTCGGTCATCTCGGTCAAAATATAATTGCAGGTGCCGTTGACGATCCCGTAGATCGCCTGGATCTTCTCCGCCGCCAGCCCTTCTTTCATCGCCCGGATGATCGGAATCCCGCCGCAGACGCTTCCCTCGAAACCGATATCGACGCCGCGCTCGGCCGCCGCCTGAAAAATTTCTTCCCCCTGCGCCGCCAAAAGGGCCTTGTTCGCGGTGACGACATGTTTTCCTCTGCCGATGGCGTCGAGGATATATTGCCGGGCGGGATCGATCCCCCCGATCAGTTCCACCACAACGTCGATGTCGGGATTCCGGATCACCTTCATCGCATCGGTCGTCAAAATCCCTTTGGGAAGGGAGATCCCCCGGCTTCGTTTGATATCCAAGTCGGCGACCTGGACGATCTCCAGCGCCGCGCCAAGCCGCCGCTGAAGAAGCGCCTTCTGGGCGCTTAAAATCTTCACGACGCCGGTGGCGACGGTTCCGAATCCGATGATCCCTATCTTGATAGATGATTTCATAAATTAAGCATCGTTATTCGTTAAACGTTAATCGTTATTCGTAGGTTCTGGCATTCACGTTTAACGATTCACGTTCCTTTAACGATTCACTATCCCTTCAGCACCTTCTTGATTCCCTGGATTGCCTGGCGGGTCCGGTGCTCGTTTTCGACCAGCGCAAACCGGACATGGTCATCGCCGTACTCTCCGAAACCGATCCCCGGCGCCACGGCGACTTTCGCCTCGGTCAACAGATGCTTGGAGAATTCGAGCGAGCCTTTTTGCCGGAACGGCTCCGGGATTTGGGCCCAGACGAACATCGTCGCCTTCGGCTTTTCGATTTTCCAGCCGATCCGGTTCAGCCCATCAACCAAGACGTTCCGCCGGTGATGATACATCTCGACCACCTCTTTCACGCACTCCTGCGGGCCGTTCAGGGCGATGATGGCGGCGATCTGGACCGGTTGAAAAATGCCGTAGTCGAGGTAGCTTTTCAGCTTGGTCAGGGCGGCGATCATCTCCGGATTCCCGACGCAAAAACCGACCCGCCATCCCGGCATGTTATAACTTTTTGACAGGGTGAAAAATTCGACGCCGACCTCCTTCGCCCCCGGCGCCTGCAGAAAGCTCGGCGCCTTGTAGCCGTCGAATACCAGGTCGGCATAGGCCAGGTCGTGCACCACCAGGAGCTGGTTCTCTTTGGCGAAATCGACGATCTTTTTGAAGAAGTCGAGCTCCACCACCTGCGTGGTCGGGTTGTGCGGAAAATTGATGATCAGCATTTTCGGCTTGGGCCAGGCCTGCCGGGTCGCCGCAATCAGATCCTCGAAAAAATCGCGGCCGGGTGTGAGCGGGATCGACCGGACTTCTCCCCCGGCAATGATCACGCTGTAGGGGTGAATCGGGTAGGTGGGGCTCGGCGCCAACACGACATCCCCCGGTCCAATGGTCGCCAGCGCCAGGTGGGAAATCCCCTCTTTCGATCCGATGGTGACGATCGCTTCCCGCTCCGGATCGAGATCGACCGCGTAGTTCCGCCGATACCAGTCGGTAATGGCAAGCCTCAACTTGGTGATTCCCTTCGAGGCGGAGTAGCGATGATTTCGGGAGTTCTCGAGCGCCTCGATCGCCTTATCGACGATGTGGGTCGGGGTCGGCTGGTCGGGGTTTCCCATCCCGAAGTCGATGATGTCTTCGCCGCGATGCCGCGCATCGATCTTCATGGCGTTGACCACGTTAAACACATATGGCGGAAGCCGCTTGATCCTCGGAAAGTCGTACACGATCTTCTCCAAATAGGTAAAAATAAAGGAAATTAAGCCATTCTATTGAAAACAGGGCGCATTGTCAAACAATATCCTGCAGTAAAACGATCCGCCCGACGGCCGCGGCCCCTCCCTGGGGCCTTTGAATCACGATCGTGAATTATAGTACGATGGAAGCAAGGCCTTCTACGGTTCTACCAGAACGAATTCGATCCCGGCTTCCTCGTGCGGCTGGAGGGCCGGCTCGGCGGCAAACACTGGGGGGGGAAACTGAACCGGGCCGACCTTCAGGAATGTTCGGACCCATGGCAGATGTGGAGCGGATTGCTGGTTGCGCCGGTCGCGCCCTGGATCAACACCCTCCAGGCCCGGTACAAAATCAATCGGCTGCTCCCCTTGCAGAGAGAGCGGCGACGAAACCGAGATGGACTTGATCTACACGAAGGAGTATCACTAACGTCACTCGATTTTAAAGGAGCGAAAGAATGAATTTCAGAAGAATGGGTTGGATCCTCTGTCTGATCGCCGGCATGGCCGGAGGGGCGATCTCCGGCCGGTGGTTTCCCCAGCGTGACGCCCTGGCGGAAAAATCGCCGCCCCACAAACGAGTCGTCACCGCCGAGGACTTTCACCTCGTCGACCGGGCCGGAAAACTCCGCGGGGCGCTCTTTGTTTCGGCCAAAGGGGAACCCGGCTTTGTTCTCTTTGATCCGGAGGGAAAAAGCCGCATCCTCCTGATGCTCAATGCCGACGGTAGCACCGTCGTCGACCTGAAAGATAAAAATGAGCAGTCGAAGGCAAGCTTCAGCTTATCGGCAGAGCAGGAGCCGGAAATAAAAATGACCGGCGCGCCAAAGATCAGCCTTCTCGATAAAGAAAAAGGGATTCTCTGGAAGGCGCCGTAAATGGTTCAGAGCCAATACCGGCATGACCTGCGGAATAGCTGACTCACTCCCGGATTGAGCCGATGATCCAGCTTTCCCTTGACGGAATTATCGGATTACGATAATATGAATAAATGATAGAAACCTTTGGGAACCGGCTGACTGATGACTTATTTGAGGACCGAGAATCTAAAGCGGTTCTCAGATTTCCGCCAGAACTAAAACGGGTCGCCCGAAGAAAATTGCTTTACCTGCACGAAGCTGCGGAGTTAAAAGATTTACAAGCCCCTCCAGGGAATCGTCTGGAAGCATTAAAAGGAACATGGAGAGGATTTTACTCGATCCGAATTAATGATCAATGGCGAATCGTGTTCCGGTGGGAAAACGGCAATGCTTTTGATGCACAAATCATCGACTATCATTAAAACTGATCCCCGCCGCAAGCAGCGGGGTATTTAAAATCACATCCCCTCCCTTGACGGGAGGGGCAAGGGGAGGGTGAAGAAAGAATGTACACCCCCACCTTACCTCCCCCATCAAGGGGGAGGAATGATCAAGCGTATCCAGCGCCGCAAGCGGCGGAGAATTCGACCCGGGAGAGATTAAAAAGGAGGAGATGTTGAAACAACCCAAGAATCCATTTCACCCAGGAGAGATCCTTCTAAAAGAGTTTTTAGAACCCTCTAGGATGACGCAACGCGAGCTTGCTGAAAAATTGGGGTGGACAAGAGCGCGGCTCAATGAGTTGATCAAAGGAAAACGCGGAATTACAGCTGATTCCGCGCTAGACCTGGCGAACGCGTTGGGAACATCTGCAAAGATTTGGATGAATCTACAGGCAACCTACGATCTTGATCAAGCGGCCAAACAAAGAGAAGTTGCATGATCTGATCGATCTTATTGTGCCCCGGTCCCTGCTCCTGCGCGCTTATCTTGACTGAAGGGCAATTGAATGTTAGGGTGAAGGCACTTTAAGTGGCAAAGAGGGCTTCGCTGGAGGCCCCGCGAGAATAATAAGCCACCGATTTTTTAAAGGCCCAGCAGCATTTATGAGTTGTCTGAAAAGGGCGGGTCACCACAATATAAGATAAGCCCTGTTTTTACCCATGGTTCTCGGCGCTTCCCATTGTCGTTTTATTAGGAGATCGATATGAAAACTCTGAAGAACATAATCTTACTGCTGATTTTCTTGGCCTTTGCCGCGCTCCCCGCCTTCACCTATGCGGATCATTCGTGGGGCAGTTACCATTGGGCGCGCACGGCGAACCCGTTTACCTTGAAGCTGGGTGATAACCTGACAAGCGCCGACTGGAAGTCTAAGCTCGCGCAAACGTCGCAGGACTGGAACAGCCCAGAGACGTTCGGGAAAACCTCCCCGTTGCTCACCGCAATCGTCAATGGTTCCTCGTCCAAAAAGCGCTGCGCGATGGCGGCCGGAACCACGCAGGTCTGCAACGGCGCCTACGGCAACAATGGCTGGCTCGGGCTGGCCTCAATCTCCATCACCGGCGGCACGCACATCACGCAGGGCATCGCCAAGTTGAACGACACGTACTTTAACACCTCCACGTACAACAACCCTAACGAGAGGCTGCACGTGATGTGTCAGGAGGTCGCTCACACTTTCGGACTCGACCACCAGTCCACCGACGGCAGTTCGCAAAATAGCTGCATGGACTACTTCTCAAACACAGGCGCGAACGCCGCCAGCACGCTTAGCACCAAACCGAACGCGCACGACTTCGACCAGTTGAATATCATCTACGCGCATCTCGATGGCACAACCACCGTCGCCGCAATGACCGCTTTGGCCGCGCCGGCATCAGAAGTGACGAACGACCCAAATAGCTGGGGCCGGCTCATGAGCCAATCTGCAAATGGCCGCAGCTCAACTTACGAGAGGTTTCATTCGGACGGGTCTCAGGCAATAACCCACGTCTACTGGACGATGGAAGCGGCAGCCAACTGCCCCGGCTGCGATCACCGGTACGACCGTTAATCGAGACGACCATCTTTATCAGGAGATCGGTTCTAAGAAAGGCGAGGCGCCCTTTGGCCTCGCCTTTCTCGTCCCGGTCGGCCGGCGGCGCGCCCTCATGTCATCGGTTCGCTCCGGAACAAAATGGGCCCAAACAAACCGTTATTGCAAGATAGAAAGGTTGATCCTGTGAAACTATTTCTCTTTTCAATCGGTTTACTTTTCGTGGCGGCTGCAGGTTCCACCGCTTGCGCCGGGAAATTATCCAATCAACCGCAAGAGAGGAAACCGCCCGCGGGGCCGGTGACGGACGATGCCAGTTTAATAGACAGCTTGCGTATGGCGGGCGTACAGGTCGAGCCGGCAGAAGAAGTGGATCAACCTTTCTTTTCCGTCGAGGGAAGGATGATTCAAGTCAGCGGCGAAGATGTCCAGCTCTTTCAATACGCTCATACTGCGGCAGCGGAGGCAGAGGCTGCCCTGGTTTCACCCGACGGCAGCACAGTCGGGACCAGCAAGCTCCATTGGATAGGCCCGCCCCATTTTTACAAGAAAGGAAAACTCCTCGTATTATATGTCGGTAACAATGACAAAGTACTCAAAGCGCTGGAAGCGGTGCTCGGCCGACCGTTCGCCGGGAAATAGGATAAAAGCACCGGCCTGGCCGCACCTAAGATGAAGGACCTTTTTGACGATGCAAAAACTTGAAACACTTCACTTCGATAACCGCTTTGCCCGCCTCCCCGACCTTTTTTACACCCGGCTCTCCCCGACGCCGCTTCCCGCTCCTTACCTGGTCAGCTTCAACTCCGATGCGGCGGCGCTGATCGACCTCGATCCGGCAGAGGCGAAACGCCCCGATTTTTCCGAATACCTTTCCGGTAACTGCCTTTTGCCGGGGAGCGACCCTTTGGCGATGCTCTATTCGGGCCACCAGTTCGGCGTCTATGTCCCTCAGTTGGGAGACGGGCGGGCGATCCTGCTGGGGGAGGTGAAGAACCAGGCAGGCGCGCGATGGGAGATGCAACTGAAAGGGGCGGGGCAGACGCCCTACTCCCGGCAGGGGGATGGCCGCGCCGTCTTGCGCTCCACGATTCGCGAATACCTCTGCGGCGAAGCGATGGCCGGCCTCGGTATTCCGACCACCCGGGCGCTCTGCATCGTCGGGAGCGATCTGAAGGTCTATCGGGAGACGACCGAGAGCGCCGCGGTCCTGCTTCGGCTCGCGCCGTCCCATATCCGGTTCGGATCGTTTCAGGTTTTTTATGATCGCAAGCAGTTCGATGCGCTAAAGCAACTGGCCGACTATGTCATCGGGGAGCACTTTCCGGAATGTTTTGCGTCGGAAGATCGGTACGGGTCCTTTTTTACCGAAGTCGTGTTGCGGACGGCGCGGTTGATGGCCGATTGGCAGGCGGTCGGGTTTGCGCATGGGGTGATGAACACCGACAACATGTCGATTCTCGGCCTCACCTTTGACTACGGGCCGTTTGGGTTCATGGAACATTACGATCCGGGGCTGATCTGCAACCACTCCGACCCTGGCGGACGCTATGCATTTAACCGACAGCCGGAGGTCGGCTTGTGGAATCTCAGCGCGCTCGCTCAGGCGCTCACCCCGCTGATCTCCAAGGAGACTCTGACGGGAGCGCTCGATCGGTACGAACCGGTCTTTCATGCCGACTACGCAAAACGGATGGCGCAGAAGCTGGGGCTGAAAAAATTTCTGGATGCCGACCTCTCCCTGATTTCCGGCCTGCTCGGCCTGCTCCATGCCAATCACGTCGATTACACGAACTTCTTCCGCGCGCTCGGTCATATCAAACGAACCGGCATCGAGCCGAACGCGCCGGTCCGGACGATGTTTACCGATCTCGCGGCATTCGATGACTGGGCCCGGCAATACCATCCCCGGCTCGCAATGGAAGAATCAACCGACGAGGAACGGAAACGGGGGATGGACGGGGTCAATCCCAAATACATCCTTCGAAACCATCTCGCGCAGATCGCCATCGAAAAAGCGGCCGGCGCTCGCGACTATTCCGAAATCGACCGTCTGCGGCAGCTACTCCGCCATCCCTTCGACGAGCAACCGGAGATGGAAAAGTATGCCGCGCCGCCCCCCGACTGGGCAAAAGGGATTGAAGTCAGCTGCTCGTCCTAAATTTGGCGGCCGTCTTTCGAAGCGGCGATGAAATAGCGTAGAATAAAAAGAGGCGTCTCTCACAATCGATTGCGGGCAGCGATGAGCCAGGCTTTGTTTCACCTCACCTTTCCGGTGGACGATCTCGAACAGGCCAAACGGTTTTATGTCGATGGCTTGGGCTGCGCCCTCGGGCGGGAATCTCACACCGCCGTGACCTTTGGTCTGGGAGGGCATCAGCTGGTTGCCCATCTCACAGAGCAGACGCCGGAATCGCAAAAGGGGATCTACCCCCGCCACTTCGGGCTGGTCTTCGGAACGGAGGAAGAGTGGCAGGCGCTGGCCGATCGGGCCAAGGAGAAGGGCCTTCCGTTTTATCAGCAGCCTCGCCGGCGGTTTCCCGGCAGCCGTCTGGAGCATGCTACCTTCTTCTTGCAGGATCCTTCCGATAACCTGCTGGAATTCAAATATTACCGATATCGCTCCGCCATCTTCGGAGAGCGGCATCTTCATGAGGTCGGAGATTAGGGCGCGGGGCAAGGGGCGCCTGGTGTGACGGTCGGAAACGAACAGCCTTCTTCCAGTACCAGCCCCACATATAATAGGGAATTTGCCATGTTTCCCATTCTTGCCATCCTTTTCATTGTCATTCCGATGATCGAGATTGCCATCCTGATCAAGATCGGGACGATCATCGGCTTTTGGCCGACCCTGCTCCTGCAGGTTGGGACCGGGATCCTCGGCGCTTTCCTGGCCAAAATGGAGGGGCTCTTCGTCTGGAGGAAAATCGCGCTGGAATTACAGTCGGGCCGAATTCCAGCCGATGCCCTGATCAATGCGTTTTTGATTTTCGCCGCCGGGATCATTCTGGTCACCCCCGGCCTTTTGACCGACCTGGCAGCCTACGCCCTTTTGATCCCATGGACCCGGAACCTCTTTAAACGATGGCTCAAGAAACGATTCAAAAAAATGGCGCCGGGCGGGGAGAAAAAAGATTATATCGATATATCGAGCCGGTCCGACGAGACTTAAAGGAGATCCGTTTTATTAAGGTACCCGATGGAACCGACCCGGAGGTAATATGTCTGATCCCCTTCACCTGAATGAAATCCCCTCCTTCGGCCCGATGCAGGGCTGCGTGGTAACGCTGCATGGCCGGGGGGTGACCGGAGAAGATTTGATGCCGCTGGCGACGGAGATCGGCCTGCTCGGCATCCGCTGGATTTTTCCCGATGCCCCGTTCCCTTTTCCGAGCGATGAGGGCGGCCGGATGTGGTATGGATTTGCTCCCGAAAAAGAGGAAGGGATTTTGGCAAGCCGCCGATTGCTTTTCGATCTGCTCGACCATTTAACGGAACGGGAGAAGGTCCCTGCGGAAAAGCTGGTCTTGATGGGATTTTCGCAAGGGGCGGTGATGAGCCTCGACGCCGGGCTGCGCTATCCAAAAAAACTGGCGATGATCATCGCACTCAGCGGCTATCTCCCCTTTCCGGAACGCCTCTCCGCCGAGAAGTCGGCCGCCTCCTCCGGGACGCCGATCTTACTCATTCATGGAACGGACGATGACGTGGTCCCTGCCGACGGATCGCGGAAAGCGCATGCCGCCCTTGTAAAAGAAGGCTACCCGGCCCGTCTTCAGGAATATCCGATGGGCCACGAAATCATTCCGGAGGAAATTCAATTAATCCGGAATGAATTGAAAAAGGCCTTGCCCCTCTTCGATTAAAAACCGTTCACCTTTTATCTCCCGGACAGGCCGATGCAACAGCCCCCACCTCTCTGAATTCTGCCCAAGGGAGATCCCTGAAATTGCATACATTAAACATTTTGTTTCGCCTTTTCCGGCAATCCCCCCTGTCTCCCTCTCTTTAAATCAACGGTTTCGCTCGAAATAGGAGGCATCTATTTTGCACAAAGAATCCTATCGGCGATGTTGCATTTAACAAGTTGATTCATCGCTCATCGGTTCCTGTGCCAAACAGTCAGGTTACTACATTAAAAACAGGTTGATCTCCTGATTGGGGAAGAAAGAGGTTAAATGATGAGAAAGACATTATTCTTCCTCCCCCTGCTGACCTTGCTCTTATGGTCACAGACGGGGTGGGCAGAAGTTGAGATTGAGAACACCTTCGGTTTCGGGCCCCGCGGAGGATATTACAGAAGCCAGGACGCGGAAAACGGAGCCTGGTATGTCGGGTTTCAGGCCCGGCTTCGGCTGGGAGAGTATTTTGGCATAGAAGGGGCAATCGACTACCGGCTCGAAGAGAAATTCAACCTCGATGTGGGAGGCGCCAATGGTGAGATCCGGCAACACAGCTATCCGGTGACCGCATCGCTCCTCTTCTTCCTGCCGGTCCTCCCGCACCTTTCTCCCTACCTGGTGGGAGGAGCGGGTTATTATTTTACCCAGATCGATTTTTCGGAGGAGTTGGAGGCGATCGGCTTTGACGACCAAACGGAGAACGTTTTCGGATGGCACGCCGGGGCCGGTCTGGAACTTCCTGTTTCAGACCACGTGGCGGTGAATCTCGATTTCCGCTGGATCTTTTTAGATGCCGAATTCGGAAGCGGCGGAACCACCCTCGATGAGGATCGAACCTCCGACGGGTATGCGACCACCGCCGCCCTGATGTACTATTTCTAAGAAGTGACGACTCCCGCGGAAGGGCCGGGTCGCTCCCAGGCCCTTCCGCAATGTGCGAAGCGAAGGAAAACGAAAATGACTCCTGAAATCCATTCGAGCGTGAAGACCCTCCACCGGCTCCGCAGGGGGACGCTGCTGCTTTTGCCAACCCGGCCAATCAAGAGAAAACGGGCAGTGAGATTACCACACTCGACCCGGCTGACGACCAACCCCGAGGAGATCCGAAGGTGGGTGGAAGCGCGCGGCGGGAGACCGGCCGCCGTCGCTCCCCTGCTTCAGGACGAGTTCGGGCTCAAAGCGATCGGCGCGCTACGAATCGCCTTTCCGGAAGAGCATGATAAAGGGAATTTGGAAATGCTCCCCTGGGAAACCTTTTTTGAGGTGTTCGAGGCGCGGTCTCTTGCTTTCCTCTATCAGGAACGGACCTCAACCGGGGAGCAGAGCCGCTTCAATAAATTCATCAAACAAGAAACGTTTACGCATCCCGTCCGGTTTGAAAGGGCCGTTTAGCCGATTTTCCTTGCCCCCCTTAACTTGGCTCTGCCGCAACCCCAAATGGAGGAAGCGGGAGATCTTCGAAACCGTCTCCAGATAGGGCGGACGCGATCGTCTTGACAGCCCTTCCTAAAGGGGATACACTCCCGAAACATTCCAGCCAGAAGTTTCTTTTTCAACCGGCGATGGGCAACAGCGAATTCCCGATGGACCGATGCAAGATCTCACCCGATACGCCGCCTTTCTCTTGTTTTTTCTCTTTCTCTTTTCCTTAAGGGTCATCGGCCAGGTGATCGTCGTCCTCTTTCGGCCCCGGTGGCTGCCATCCATGCCGCAGTGGTATTCCGGCCTGATTTCCTACCCGATTCTGCTTCCAATACAAATCATGATTCTGGTTTTGATGGGGGCGATTGCGCGTGATTTCTCGCGAGGCAGCGGCTTTTTTGTGACGCCCAACCCGCGCCTTGGCACCGGTATCGTCTGGTTCAGCTTTCTCTATTTTTCATCGATGGTCATCCGCTACGCCCTCCGTATGAAGCGACACCCGGACCAGCGGTGGTTCGGCGGCGCCATTCCGATTATCTTTCACTGCGTTCTGGCGGCTTTTCTTTTCGTCTTCGGCCGATACCATCTGCCTTAAGGGCGGCGGCAATCATCTTGGCCACCGACCGCGAATCCCGGGCGATGTTGAACAGGGCGCCGGTGGCGTCGTAATTCTGGCCGACAAAAAAAAGATCGGGCTGATCCGCGCTGACCACGCGCCGCCTCCGCCGGGCGAAACCGCACGCATCGGGACGGATCAAGTCCTTCAGGGCACTCATTTCGGCGCGGAAGCCTGTCGCCAGAATGACCGCGTCGAACCGCTCCTCGGAGCCATCGAGAAATCGCGCGCCTTCGCGGGTCAGTCGATCCAGCGGTCCCCTCAACCGGATCCGCCCTTCACGAACCGCATCCGCCAGATGAAAGCCGATCAACGGAACGCCGGGGCAGGCAGAAGGAAGGGCGCGCGGAAGCACGGCCGGTCCCCGCACCCGTTCAGAAATCTTTCCGGTCAGTTCAATGATCCGGCGCTGGATTTGTTTGGGCAAATGGATCAGCAAAAAAGAAAAATACTGAATCGGAATTCCAAACAGCCGAAGCGGAAGGTTCGTGGCCCCGGACCGGATCGACACCGTGACCTCCGCGCCGGATCTCGCGAGCTCCGCCGAGATCTCCCCGCCGGAATTGCCGACGCCGATCACCAGCACCCGTTTGCGTTGAAACGGCTGCGGCCGGAGATAGTCGACGCTATGAAGGAGCTCGCCTTGAAAATCCTGACGGCCTGGAATCTCGGGAATCTGCGGATTGGATAAAATCCCGGTGGCCATGACCAAAAATCGGCTTTCTCTCGCCCCCTGCGCCGTATCGACCCGCCATCGGTCGCCAAGGCGCTCGACACCGGAAACGGCGCAACAGGTTTCGACCGGCAACTGAAAGCGCTCCCGATACCGGCGCAAATAATCAAGAAAATCTGCGCGGCTCGGAAACAAAGGGGTCGAGGCCGGAAAGGACATTCCGGGTAGCGCCGAAAGGTGCTTGCCGGTGTGGAGAACCAGACTCTCATAGAGTTTCGTCCAGGTGTCGGCGATTTGATCCCCCTTTTCAAGGACGGCATGGTCGATTTTTCTCCGTTTCAGCTCGTGAGAAGTTGCCAGACCGGCGGGTCCCGCGCCGACCACCAAAACCGTATCGGTCCTCTGAGTCATCCGTTGTCCTTCTATGCTCAAAGAGTGAGGCATGGCGCTCAGAGTTTGTCTCTGAACATCTCTTTATAGTGCCTGTACCATTCGCTCTGGAATCGATCCGCAGGATCGTATTTCCGCTTCAACTGAAGAAACGCGGGGAGTTGCGGGTAGCAGCGCTCGACCTGTTCTCGAGTCGCCCATCGATGATACGTTGGGAAATAGCTTCCGCCATATCCGATGGCCCGGTCGATGAGAAGACGAAAATCACGCGTCGCGCGCGACAACCCCTCTCTGCTGTGAACCACATGGAGATTAAAGATGATACAGGCGTAGCGCTCCTTTGCCCAGGCCAGGAAGCTTTCGTCATCTTTTTCGATGAGCCGAATCGTGCCATAAATCAGGTCGACGCGATTCTTCCGGAAATCGGACGCGACATCGTCCAGAAAAGGAAGGAGCTCCGTTCGGGGGACATAGATTTCCGTGATCATTTCTGTCGCCCTCTCTTGGGCGCCGACCTTCTGATCCAGCCACTCATGATAATGATCGATATAAACGCTCATCTGGTGAATGTCCGACCAGTAGGTCTGCCCGGAAGAAGAAAGATAATATTTCGAATAGCGTTCAAAGGCCCGTTTTCGGTCGACATGGCCGAGGTAGATGAGCTCCCGCCAGTCCTCGGCGGAGAGCTCCTTTTGTTTCTCAGGGACCGTTCTTCCGTCTTTCACCGGACGATAGCAGGAGAACACCCCTTTGTGGAGAAAATCATCGGAATGAGGGTCGGTGGAATATTGAAAGTCGCCGTAGAGGAACCCCTCCGCGATCCGTTTTTCGAATGAAGGCATCAGATCCTGAAGATCGATCACCTCCACCACCCGTTCCAGAACCTGCCGTGGGGCGAGGCGAAGCGTCACGGAAGTAACGACCCCAAATAACCCATACCCTCCAAACACGAGGCGAAAGCGCTCGGTGTTCTGCCGGCGATCGCATTTCAGAATATCCCCGTCGGCATCGGCGAGCGTGAACGATTCGACATCTCCGACAAACGGTTTGAATCGGAGCCCTCTGCCATGGATGTTCGCGCCGACGGCGCCTCCGATGCTCAGCCGGTCGGCGCCGGTCTGCTTCTGAATAATGCCCCACTGATCCTGGCGCCCGGTCTGCTCCCAGAGCAGAAAATCAACCAGCTCGGGCCAATGGATTCCTGCCTCGACCTCGATTTCCCCTTTTTCCGGATCAAACCCCATCACCCGGTTCATCCCATTCATGTCGATTAAAATGGTGTCGGCCCCGAACTGCTGCCCCCCCATTGCATGCCTCCCCCCGGCGATACTGATCCCCTTTTGCGCCCTCTTCGCGTCTCGAATAATTTTTTGAATGGCGTCCCGCGAGCCCGGTTTGATCACCCGGTCCACACGGGTGGCGTTCAGCTGGGAGTGGAGATCGTTTACAACGGTCGAGCCGGACTGCCGGAACAGACGGGCACAGCCGGCCGGAAAGAGCGCGACGGCGGCGCTGGCCGCCAGGAATTCCCTTCGTGTCATCCTGATCCTCCTCGCTGGGTTGTTTTTGCCACAAACCACCGGGCGCCCCGAAAGATCATGAAGAGTGCGACCGCTTGAATCAGATGGTAGAGGGCGTTGTGATTAAAATAGAGCGGGTGGAGACCGATTCCTCCCCGTTGCACACCGGCGGACGCCAGAGTCAACACCAGCCCGGCCAAGCCGATCCCGACCGATCGTGCCTTTGACCTCCGGTATTCAAGGACAAAAACCACCGAAAGGAAAAGAACCGCGGGGAGGTAATAAACCATTGCGATCACAAATGCCTGTGAGATAAATAAGACGATAATTGAATAACCGAAGAAGGTGAACCCGGCGCAAAGCGACACCCGGCGCGCCATCTTGGAAGAAAATCGCATCTCAGCGCCGATGGCCCAGGAGGTCCATGCCGTGATGCCGATGGCGATCAGGGTGGCCGGCCACAAGATCGCGTACCCCCAGGAATTCTCGTCGAGGAAAAACCCGTGAACGGTTCCTCCCGTCGCCGCGGCCAGGCCGAGCGACCCAAAAAACAGCAGGAACCAGGTCCGGAGGGGCTCCTTTGAATGGTCCTGGCGGTAGAGGAGGTACGTCAGCAGCGCACATTCTATGGCCAGGCCATAATCGGTGAGCGTCACATCCGGTTCAGTGATCATTGCCATCCCCGCTTAGGCCGAGAGTTTATACAAACGATCGAGCGAAGGCAATCGATTTCATCTTCCGATCTTGTCTACCACTGAGGAGGGCCATACAAGGGAGGAATTTTATATAGAACGATTTTTGTGGATGGCGGACGGAAGCCGATTATTCCGGCTTGAGCGCCACCCCCTGATAAATAGATCCAAAGATTTTCGGCGCCTTCTCCATATAAAACCGGTCAAGGTGAGCCATGTTCAAACCCGTTTTCTCGATGAGGGCCTTTATCTCTCGGTTCAGATGACAGCCGTCGGCGAGCTTTTTGTTCAGCGGTGTGAGACGGTCCTGCCATTTCTGGACGGCCGGCTCGTCGCTTCGCCCATGCTCCAGAAAGAAAAATTTTCCGCCCGGTTTGAGGACCCGATGGATCTCTTTTAACGCCTGATCGACGTTCGGGATGCTGCAGAGGGTCCAGGTGCTGACGATGCTGTCGAACGTGGCGTCGCCGAGCGGCATCCGCTCCGCGCTGAGGATCCGGTGATCGACCCCGATCGAGGAGGCGTTGATCCGCTTCTGCGCGACCGCGTTCATCCCCGGATTCGGATCGACCGCCGTGATCTTCCGTACCCGCTCCGGATAGTGAGGAAGGTTCAATCCCGAGCCGAACCCGATCTCCAGGACCTCGCCCTGAACGGCCGAGAGAAGTTCCCGGCGCAATCGGCTCAGGCGCGGCTGCCGCATCACGCAATCGCAGAGGCGAGGAAAAATCAGGCGTGAATAAATTCCCATGCGGATCTCCAACCCGATAAAAACCTGTCTGAATGCGGCGCCGTCACCTTACGAACAACATGAACAAATCAACGGGCGCAGGAACGCGAGGCGATTATAGTCACATCGGAGAAAGGGATCAAGAAGGTGGGTGCAGATGCGCCGTGGAGAGACCGCTGACGCCCCTCCCGGGAACCTGCCGAAGGCGACACCGCAGTCTCTCCCCCCACCAAATGGTCATATTAGAAACAATTCCGTCTCAACCTGTTTTCCGTGTGCGGTCCCGCGCCGATGACAAAACATCCAGATTCATTGCTAAACCAACCCGGTCGGTCGGCCCTCCGATCAATCTTCTCTGCTATGAGCGCGACCGGCTGCAGGCCGATGTCCGCCAGAGCATCGACCATGCGGACCCCTATTTCAACGAGATCAAGCGTCAGTGGGCCGAGGACCTCCGCGAGGTATTCGCCCGCCTTCCCGCTCCCTGCCGGGAAGAAAAGCTCGATCCCATCTGACCTCACACCGACTCATGGGAAAAGGGAACCTTTACCGGCGCAACAACATTCAGCCAACCGCGGACCGCCTCGATTGGCCTAATCGGCGTTTTCAATCGAATCGACATGTTTCCACCCAAAATATCGCAAAGCGCCCGAAGCCCCTTTTATATCGCCAGCGACCGGATCACCCGTTCCAGCCGCTCCTTCGCCTCTTTGGCGATCGGCGCGATCTTGTCATTCCCGACGATCGACAGCGCCGCCGCAGGGTCTTGCGCCGAGACAACCGTCTTTCCCTCTTTTTCATAGACGATCACGTTGCATGGCAGGAGCAGGCCGATCTCCGTCTCCGAAGTGAGCGCCTGATAAGCGAGCTGCGGGTTGCAGGCTCCCAGGATGATATATTTCGGGAATTCTTTGTCGAGCTTTTTTTTGATGGTCTCCTTGACATTAATTTCGGTGAGGATGCCGAACCCTTCTTTCTTCAGGGCCTCGGTCACCTTCGGGACAGCCTCTTCGTAAGAGACATTCAGGGTGGTTCGTATTCCGTAATCCTGGCGATTCATGGTTTCCCTCCTGTTGAAGTTAAAGAGCTTTATTTTTATCATCTCACATTCACGCCGCCGTCGGATAGCCCGCCTTTTTCCAGGCGGTCATTCCCCCCGCGACGTTGTAGACGGCGGCAAACCCGCTTCGCTTCAGAAGGCTGGCGGCAATACTGGAGCGATACCCGCTTCCGCAAATCACCGCCGTCGGCAACGAGGAAGAAAGGCTTTTGATCTGCTTTTCAAGATCCCCCAGAAAGAGGTGGACGGCGCCTTCGATGTGCCCGGCCTCCCACTCCCGGCCCAACCGGACATCAACCAGCATTTCAATTTCCCTTTTCTCCCACTTTTTTTTCAACGCCTCGATGGAGAGTTGCGGGACCGAATCAATCGGCCTGCCGGCCTCCAGCCACGATTTCATCCCTCCTTGCAGATAGCCTTCAATCCGTTCATGGCCGATCCGGTAGAGCCGCCGGACGACCTCCGGATAATCCCGGTCTGCCTCCAGCACGAAGAGGATCGAACGGTCGTGCGGAATCAACCAGCCGAGCCAGGTGACAAAGCTGTCGGAAAGCCCGATGTTGATCGCGCCGGGAAGATGCCCCCCGCCGAAAGCGGCGGAAGAGCGGGCATCGATCACCACAGTTCCGCGGTCGGTCGACAATGCGACCTCCTCGACGGTGAGCGGCCGGCCGATTGTCAGGAGGGGGGTCTCCGCCTGGCCGGCCAGGTTGGTCTCCCGCAGACGCCGGAAATAATCTGGAATGCCGGGGTTTCCCTTCAAGACATAGTCGACGAAGGCCCCCTCGGTCGGCTGCTGCAGAGCAATATTGAAGTGCCGCTCGAAGCCGAGGGTGGTGCACCGTTTGTTGCTGATATTTTTTCCGCAGAACGAGCCGGCGCCGTGCGTCGGAAAGACCTCCAGATAATCTTCTTCTTTGAGGATCTTATTTTTGAGACTTCGATAGAGCTGGGGGGCGAGCGTTTTCGCCAACTCCGGTCCCAGGAGATCGGGCCGGCCGACGGCGCCGACCAGAAGATCTCCCCCGCTGAAGAGGATCATCGGGGCGTCGCTCCGGGAGCGGTCGGCCAGAAGATAAGCGACATGCTCCGGCGTGTGGCCCGGCGTCTCAAGGGCAATGAACCGAAGCTCGCCGATGTCAACCGCGTCCCGCTCTTTCAAGGGAACGTGGTCGAACCCAAGCCTGGCCCCCGCCGACGCGTAGACCTTCGCCCCCGTCCGCTCGGCCAGCGCCCGCGCGCCCGACACGTAATCGTTGTGAAGATGGGTCTCGAAGATGTGGGCGATCCGAAGCTGATTCGTCCGGGCAAGGTCCAAATACCGATCGATGTCCCGGTCGGGATCGACAACCGCCGCCTCCTCGGTTTCATCCGAGCCAAGCAGATAAGAATAGTGGCCGATCCCCTCCACAAAAAATTGCTCCATGAACATGGTTTTCCTCCATGAATGATTTGTTATCTTAGGATAGCTCCCTGGTTCTTGAATATCAAAAAGAGGGCGACCGCCAGGGCGAACAATGCAAACCCCTTCTGCAGCTTCTCCGGTGATGCCCCCTGTCCGAGGCGAGCCCCCATCCATGTTCCGATAGAGGCGATGGCGGTAAAGATCGCCGTCATCTTTAAATCAAGCGGATGGTGCTGGAGCTGTCCGACCAGGCCGGCTGCGCTGTTGATCGCAATGACCACCAGCGATGTTCCGATGGCCGCGCCCATCTCAACCCTTCCAAACAGGACCAGCGCCGGCACAATTAAGAAACCTCCCCCCACGCCGAGAAATCCGGTGAAGAGTCCGACGATGAGACCGACGAGGGCGGTTTTCTTCAGATCGATCCTTCCGCCGGGGCTGTCAATCCGACGGGGGCCTTTCCCGAACATCATGACCAGCGCCACCGCCATCATCAAGAACGCAAAGACCAGTAACAATGCCTCTCCCGATACCAGAGGGGTCAGCCAGGAGCCAAAATAGGCGCCGCCCAACCCGAACCCTCCGAAGAGGGCCCCCTTTCGAAGATCGATTGTCCCCCTCCGATAATGGAACAGCGCGCCGACAAGGCTGGTCGCGCCGACGATGGCCAGCGACATCCCCACCGCCGATAGGGGATCGATCCCGGCCAGATAAACCAGCACCGGCAGGGTGATGATGGAGCCCCCTCCGCCGATCAGTCCGAGCGAGACCCCGATGAGCCCGCTGAAAACAAAGGCGCTCAAAAGATAGAAATCCATCCGACTCCTTTTTTAAGATCGACCTCAATGGCGGACAGATTCCGGTTTTCCGTCGTTTCGATTCGACGGCTGATTCCAGGGAAGGCGGGCCAGGAGAAGAGCCATCCCGCAGAAATCGGTCACCCCCGCAAAAACCAGCCCGGCGCCGACGAACGCGGAGAGCCAGGCGAACCGGCCGTCAACAGAAACGGCAAGGAGCGCCCCCAGCAGAACGAGCGACCCCGCCGCCACCCGGACCTGCCGCTCCAGCGACCACGGGGCACGCTCTTCTTTCTCCAAGGGATATCCAGCCTTCTGCCACGCGACGATGCCGCCCGCGACATTTTGGACCTCCCCGAATCCGAGCGATAGGAGTTTCCCCTGCGCCTCGGCGGATCGGCGTCCCGTCCGGCAGATGACGTAGGTCGGGAGGGTCCGGTCGATCTCCGAAGCTCGGCGGTCGACCGATCTCAGCGGGATCAGCCTCGCCCCCGACACGCGGCCGGACGCAAACTCGGGAAACTCCCGCACGTCAATCAGATTCAATCGCTCTTCCGATTTTATTCTGGCATATAATTGATTCACCGTTATTTCGGATTGATTCATAAAAAAATCTCCTTTACTTCCGAATGCCGTTGTGAGAATATCCGATACTTATTATTGACTTTATGAGTATATAGTTATATAATCTTATTTGTCAAGTCCAAAAAAGAAAGGATTATGAAATGAAGAATAAGTTCGTCATTCTTTCGGATCACGCGCTGGAACTGGTGGCGGCGCGATTCCGGATGTTGGGGGAGCCGATGCGGCTCAAACTGCTGAGGGCGCTTTTAGGCGGAGAAAAAACGGTTTCCGACCTGATCGAGCAGACAAAAGGAACTCAGGCCAATCTCTCCAAACATCTCAACCTGATGACCCAGGCGGGGCTGCTCGGCCGGCGCAAAGAGGGGTTGCATGTTTACTATTTCATCGCCGATGAGGGGATCTTCGAATTGTGCCATCTCGTCTGCGGCCAGCTTCACGAGCAATTCGAGCAGCAGGCCAAAGCTTTTTCTTCTTCTCGCTCTTAAGCGGGGCGTTCATCTGGATGGCCAGAACAAACTTTTCTGGATGAAGACAGTCCTTGGACCAAAGCCGTTCGGAGATTCTCTCGATCATTGCTACTGCGCAGAAACCGACTTTCAAGAGAAGATCATTTCAGACAAAGCCGGGCTAAGGTGAATGTGAGGGAGAATCGTAACGGCCACATCAGAGGGCGGACTGCACTATTGTAGCCGATGTAGCCGATCGGCGGTCGCATCGTGGTCCGATGACAACCTGAAAGGAAAGAAAACGATCCTTACATTTTAAATTGGGATGAGATTCGGCCGGAAGCGCACGCGGGACAAAAGGACTCTCTCTTCCGATCGGGTTCTTTAAGTTCATTGGAGAAGTGCATGACGCAGATCGGGTCGGGGCAGTGTCCCAGACCATAGGTGTGCCCGAGTTCATGTACCGCTTCCTTCAGGAGCCGCCGGTGAAGGAGCGCTTCATCGGATGGAATGCCATCAAACTCCGACCTCAGACGGGCAACGGAGATGACCGCCACCCCCTCCCTCGGGTCCGCCTCTCCGAAGACAAAGTTTTGGTCAGCGGCATAGAGATCGACAGCCACCACTCCCAAAACCCGCTCTACCTGGGTCAAGGAACTCTTCAGCCGGGCCAGGCTTTTTAAAATCTGGGTGGCGGAATACCGGCGTCGTTCCGGATCGTAGCTGGAGGCAGGAAGGTCCACCGGATCATGGGAGATGACCGGAACCCCGAAGATCGGCTGCAAGGATGCGGCAAGGGACTGAAGGGTCGCCTCGGAGACCTCGCCGAGGGGAAGGAGATGGATCAAGGGGTTTCCTTCTCCGGATGTTTAAAGAATTTCTTTCAAGGAAGGAGCCGGCTTGAACCCCACGGTCTTGGAGGGCTTGATCGTGATCGCTTCTCCCGTCCTTGGATTTCTCCCCTTCCGGGCCTTCCGTTTCCTCACGGTGAAGACCCCGAAACCGGGGTAGGCAACGCGCCCCTCTTTTTTGAGGGTCTTGCTGAGGGTAGAAAATACTACTCCGACAACCTCCCCGGCGGCTTTTTTGCTCAAACCGTTACTCGACTTCTGAACCGACTCGATCAGTTCTCCTTTGGTCATGACAATTCCTCCTGTGGGATATCGGCTTCAAATCGTGTGCAAGACAACAAGCGACACCACTTTTTAACACTTCCGGATGATGAAATCAAGATTTTCTGGGATGTTATAATACTCCCCAAAATTAAGACAGAGCAATAAGGTGTGTTTTTACCTGTCGAATTGAGGAGGAGGTAAGGTAAAATGCGCAGTATGAGAAAAAAACATGACGGAACCTTTAAAGCGAAA
>Ga0080064_1001082_pt1 | contig 60613 bp, 54 predicted proteins | sample Subgrocontami54m_FD_69260 | JGI IMG/M metagenome (GOLD analysis project Ga0080064, IMG submission 69260) | Subsurface groundwater microbial communities from S. Glens Falls, New York, USA - GMW46 contaminated, 5.4 m (SPADES assembly) (version 2) ... | reverse complement strand
GTCCGGGTCGGTCAAGGGTCAGGTCTATTTTATAAGGGTCAGGTCGGTCAAGGGTCAGGTCTATTTTATTGTCATTTTACTATTCCGTTACTTCCGCCTCATAATTCTGCTCACTGACGTAAAAAACATTCCGAGATGATCGGCAACCTCGCGCTGCCGGTATCCATATCTTTCAACAGCCTCGGTTATCTTCTTGTCTCTCTTACCCTTGTCCCCCAAAATCCCCTCAGAGAAAATCTTTTCAAGCGTAGGCCGGTTCACGTACCGCTGGCTCTTCGGAATATCGGGTACCTCCTTGTGCTTTTTGAAATGATCGATGAGTCCGTCTACAAATTCGTCTTCCCCAAGGATCGCCTGTCCTTTCACGTTTGTCCAAATTGATTCTTTATTGATCCCCCGGCTCACAAATTGCCGGTATTCTTTTTCGGCCTTCTCTCTTGTTTTGCTAAATTGACCGAGTACCCAGCCTAAGGTGAGGCAGGGATGGAGATTTCCTCTTCCCGAAGTGGCTGAGTAGCTGCTCCATTTCCACTCTCCCGGCCGTTCCACCCTCCGCGCCCGAACAGGATTTAGGACGACGTATCTGCAGACTTCAAGAAGGTGGCTCTCTTTCTGGATAAGAATCGCTTTAAACCTTCCCTGGAATAGATGGCCGGCTCTCTCGTGCCGCCTGTTGAATGTCTGGGTATAGACGCCGTTGAGCTGCCTCATGCCGATGGAGAGGTTCCCATCTGGCGTCTCGATGACAAGATGGTAATGGTTATCCATCAGGCAATAGGCATGGCAGATCCAATGATAACGTGTGTTGACGTGGGCAAGGATTTTAAGGAATGCCTCCCGATCGGAAGGGTCCTTGAAGACCGCTTTCTTTTCATTGCCGCGTGAAGTAATGTGGTACACGGCTCCAGGATATTCTATGCGTAAGGGACGGGCCATGAGGAAAAGATAACACAACTACGTTATTATGACAAGAAAATAGACCTGACCCCTCTAACTTTCTGACCCTGCGTTATTATGACAAGAAAATAGACCTGACCCCTCTAACTTTCTGTGACAAGAAAATAGACCTGACCCCTCTAACTTTCTGACCCTGTGACCCCTCTAACTTTCTGACCCTGACCCCTCTAACTTTCTGACCCCTCTAACTTTGGACCCCTCTAACTTTGACCCCTACTCGCCGCCAAACGGCCCGCCGAGGCGGAGAAGGTCTACCGGGAAGATCTGAAGCGAAATCCCGAAAACGGATGGTCCCTTTACGCCTGACCAAGAGCCTCAAAGCGCAGGGGAATAAAAAACTGGCCGCGTCGGAGGAGAAGCGCTTTCAGAAGGCCTGGAACCGGGCCGACGTGAAGCTCGCCGCCTCGCGGTTTTAAGGAGGAAGATTAACAATAGAACGGGCTGGATCTACCCACAAATGTCAGAATAGAATAGGTAGAGGATACTGATTATACCTACGAGTCTTCGAAAACAATAAGACAGCGTATTGAGGGTTACGACGAGAAAGAGAGTGTAACACAAACGTTAAGGAGGGCGGGGGTTCGCACATGGATATACTTCGGAGCCAAGTCTGCGAGTTACGTTAGAAGAATATCCAAACTCAAATTCCCAACCCGGGCTCCTTTTCAGGTCTTCTTGATTAAAATCCAATCACCGAAACAGGAGAATAGTCGGCGCCTTTTCCGTCGCCCAGTTGGCCAAAGTAATTATCTCCCCAACATCTCACTGTTTGATCGGGGAGAATCGCACAGGTGTGGGTCGCTCCCGCGGCAATCATTGTAGCGTTTACTGATCCATCGCCCAATTGTCTAAACTGATTGCCTCCTCCCTGACACGTGACCGTTCCATCATCGAGAATTGCACACAAATGGGTGGTGCCCACGGCGATCGAGGAGACATTGCCTAGCCAAATGACCCCTTCCCCACCGGAGAAACCATCGCTCCAACACTCTACGATAGTAGAGCCGGTCATCAGGGCGCAGGCGCGGGTCCCACCTGCAGAGACTGCAATGGCACCAGCAATTGGTGGAGAAGAGAGATGAATTACCGTATTATCCCCCGATGGGTCCGGGTAGCTGGGGCCCCAACACTGAATGGTACCATCGGGCAAGAGCGCACAGGTGTTCGACGTTCCGGCTGATATGGCCGTAGCGGAGGAGATACCCGTTACATTAACGGGTAGAGCACTGAAAAAAGCCCCTAAAACACCCCAACACTGTACTGCCCCATCCGACAGAAGAGCGCAGGTATGAATCGCCCCCGCTGTGACCGCAACGGCTGTCGTAATCCCATTGACGGCGACAGGAACGTTCGAATCCGTGGTGGTACCATCTCCTAACTGGCCCAGACCGTTACTACCCCAGCATTTTACTGTACCGTCGGAAAGAACCACGCAGGTATGATCTCCCCCATTGAACAGATCCCCACCGGCGGTAAGAGCTATCGAGGTAGAAATCCCAGGGACAGGTACAGGTTGTGGTGCATCGATTTTCGCCCCGTTACCAAGCTGGCCTGAACCATTGTATCCCCAACATTGCACTGTCCGGTCCGCCAGAATCGCACAGGTATGTCTTGCTCCCGCTGTAATGCCGATAGCGGTGGAAATCCCTTCAGATTGAACATGCGCGCTGTCGCTGGAAGGAACACCATTGCCGAGTTGGCCAAAATTATTTAACCCCCAACATCGTATTGCGTTACCAAAAAGAAGGGCGCACGTGTAACTTCCGCCTGCCGTAATGGCGATCGCATGAGAAACTCCAATGACCTCTACTGGTTCTAAAGAATTTTCCGTCTTCCCGTTTCCCAGTTGGGCATAAAAGTTATCTCCGAAGCACTTCACCATGCCTTCAGCAAGAAGAACGCAGGTGTGTCCAAACCCTCCTGTGGTGGTGATGGCAGAGGTGATTCCATTGAGGACAACAGGTAAAAAGCTGGTGCCGCCGTTAGCTAATTGGGTTCGGAAATTTCCACCCCAACACTTTACTTGACCATCTTCAAGAATGGCACAGGTATTAAAATGTCCAGCTGAAAGTCCAACGGCGTTCGTGAGCCCCTCCACCGGTACGGGTGTTGGGGAGGGTATATCACCGCCATCACCCAGTTCGTGGCTTCCGTTATTTCCCCAGCATTTTACGGTTTTATCTTCAAGGAGCGCGCAGGTATGATACTGTCCCGCTGCAATTGAAGTTGCATTTGTAACTCCACTCACTGATATGGGAGTCGAATTGGCCGCATCGAACGATAGCGGAGCGCCGTCGCCAATCTGACCATAGGCGTTCCAGCCCCAACATTTCACGGCACCATTGGAGAGGAGGACGCAAGTATGGGCGTAACCAGCCGCGATGGCAGCCGCATTGGTAATCCCGGCCACGGCCACAGGAGCGGGGTGCGTTTCGGAGGTCCCTGGGGCCACTCCATCCCCAAGTTGGCCATAGAAGTTGTTCCCCCAGCAGCTAACGGTTCCTCTAAAAAGGAGAGCGCAGGTATGGCTGCTGCCCCCGGCCGAAACTGCGACGGCTCTCTTCACGCCCTTCACTTCCAGAGGAATAGAAGAGTGATCTCCCGCGCTTCCGAGTTCACCTGAGAAGTTGGTCCCCCAGCATCTTACCGAGCCATTTGAAAGAACGGCGCAGGTGTGATCCACCCCGGCCGAAAGAGGAACCGCTTTTAGAGGGGGAGAACTCCCTCCTCCGCTGCAACCGATAGTCAAGAAGAACAAAAGGAAAATTAACTGGTGTGCGCCGGTTTCGCGCTTTTGGGGTCGTGTCTTGGGCAACAGGCCGTTTAATCTTGATAGCCTAGGAAGACTAGGATGCAACAGCAGACCCTCCTTTTCCACCATTGTGAATGCACTCTGCGTCCGCTGATTCCGTGGGCCATCGCATGTCAAGATATTCAGAGTGACATTGCCGATCGGTATTTTGTACTCTACTCCATTTATCGATTTCCTTCAACCGTTGATTTCAGACATGAAGGGTCAGTTTCAGACATGAAGGGTCAGGTCTATTTTCTTGGCATTGGTTCCAGGCTTTTCCTCATGATTCTACTGACCGATGTAAAGTACAATCCTAGATAGTCGGCTACCTCGCGCTGGGTATAACCATATCTCTCGACCGCCTCTATAATTTTCCGGTTTCGCTTTTCTTTTGTTTGAACCGCTCCTTGAGTTAAGATCTTTTCGAGCTTGGGCCTGTTCGCATATCGTTGGCTCTTGGGAATGTCGGGATCTCTTTGTACTTTCTGAGGTGTTCTCCTAGTTTCTCAACGAATTCTCTCTCGCCCAGGATGCCCTGCCATCTCACCTCTTCCCAAATCTTCTCGCCAATCACCCGCTGCACAAATTGTCGGTATTCTTTTTCAGCTTTTCCTCATTCCCGCCCCCTTAGAAATGCTGCAGTGGCAGAATCACATCATCGAACCGGTTCGGTTTGTGGCGGGAGAGAAGGGGCGCCCTTCGGACTTTCCACAGGCGCCGAAGCGGAGGTGAGGTTTTTTTCTTCCGGGATCCGGTCGAGGACCTCTTTGGGGAGGAGGAACGCGCCGGGTTGGTGGCTGCTTCGGCCGTGGAGATGGTTTCCTTCGAGCCGGACGAAGACGACCTCGTCGATCTGCTTTCCCTCTTTTCCTTTCAATCGGATCGTCGCCAGCGGGTTTGACGCCCGCGCCGCCTCCTTGTGGTCTCCGTTGCGGCCTCCGGTTTTCGTTCCTGCCTCCAACCACTTCCCGGAGGTCGCAACCATTCCCCGTAGGTCACTATCGAGAAAGCGTTCCGCCCGAAGGCCGTGCAGATCGGAGAGAAACCGGGAGACCTTGGCGGCATCGACCTTCTTGTCTGCGGCGCCGCCCAAAAGCCAGCTTCCTTCCTTTTTCACCAGGAGCAATGTTTTCGCGGGCCGGGTGATCTCGATCTCTTCCACCTGCTGCGGATCGGTCAAGGAGACGACTTTTTTATCCCGGAGAGCGGAAGGGGGAAGATCGACCGTCTGGAAGCTCTGCTGCGAGATCTTGTAGATCGGCGCATGCGGCGACGCCATCACGGCATAAACGGCGTCGGGCTCGGTTTTGGATTTGTAAAAGGCCGCCTCCCGTTCGACCTGATTGACGGTCAGAGTCACCTTGAGGATCGGGTCACCGAATACCTTCTGCTTCTCCTCCTTCTGTTCGTCAATGAAATCATCCCCCCGAAGGTTGACGAGGCTGCCGAGGAGATTTGAGATTTCGGAGGGGTCCCCCGGAGCGGGCGCGGGCTTTTTCATCGACCACCCCTCTCCTTCGCGGGCGACCTCCGCCGAGCCTTGCTTCGACGCCATCCGGATCTGGTTTACCTCCGCCGGGATAAAAGGAAAGATCTCCCGCCGCCGCCATTCTTTCAGCTCTTTATCCAGAGCCTTCTTGATGGAGGCCGGCACCAGGTAGAGCGAGGTTCCTTCCCCTTTCCGGACGTAGACTTCGCTCCCGGTGAGATTCTCCGTGCCGATCTCCAGGATTTCCGTATCGACCTGATTCAGGGTCACAATCACGGTATAACCCGGGGGATCGAGCCCGAATTCCTTCAGCTCGGTCGGCTTCGCTTCGACCAGCCGGGTCGATTCCAGGCGTTCCAGCTGGGACGCAAAGCCGGAAGCGATCCGCTCATCGGCGACGGTCGAGACGGGGCGGGTCATTCTCCAGCGGTCCTCCGGATGGTCGGGGAAATGCTCCAGTTCAATCTCCCCATCGGGCCGGCGGATCGTCAAACCGGTGATGGCCGATTGGGAAAACGAAAAAATCTTCTTGGCCGAAATCCCGGCCTCTTTCTTTTTCTCCTCCCCCGGAATTTCGACATAGATCAGGTAGGCGCCGAGGAGGATCAGAACGAAGGAGAGAACGATCGTGGCCTTGAACCTCACAGCCGGCGCCTCCTTCGCCAGATGGAAAGGCCCACGACAAAAATGACCGTCGGCAGAAGGAGCACGGAGGTGTAGAACGTCATCTTCGTCTGCTGAGAGGTCAGCAGGAGGGTGCTGGTTGCGGCCTCCTGAGGCCGGATCGAAATCAGATCTCCCTCATTGGCAAGCCAACTGATGACGTTCTGAAAGAGGTCGCCGTTTCCGGCCGACCGGACGACGCTGTTGGTTGCGAAGTCGGCATCCCCGATGAAGACCAGGCGCATTTTCTTCGGGCGATCGGCGGGGGACGCCTCCGGTCCCTTCGGGCCGGCGTCTTGATAAGAGACGACGGCGCCGAACGTGATCGGACCTTTTTTGTCCCGGCTGGGATCGATCGTCACATCCCCCTCCACCCGTTTGGTCAGCCAACTGTTCGGTCCGGTTTGCAGAAAAGGCTCGAACCGGAACGTCTCCTCCCGGGGCTCGGACGCGACCGACCGGGAGATAGGATAAAAAGTCGCCAGATTGAATCCGCGGGTGATCTCATGCGGCGGATAGGTCCCGGGGTTGACGATCGGGACCGCCCCCCCCAGACCGGAGGTCGGATCGACGATCAGATCGTTTTCAACCCGCACCCCCCATTTGGAGAGAAACCCTTCCAGGTCGGTCTTGACCAGTGGATCGAGCAGGACGAACAACTGGCCTCCCCCCGTGAGATACGCCTCCAGCGCCGCACGCCCTTCGTCGGTCAGGGGGCGCTGCGGCCCGCCGAGAACCACCACGTCGGCATCGTCCGGAATCTTCTTCTCGGAGAGGAGAAGCAATTTTTTGACGGCAAATCCCTGCTTCTCCAGCGTCTCCTTCAGATAGGAATATCCCTGGCGGTCGGCATCGTCAATCGAATGCTCGCCATGCCCTTCTATAAAATAAAAACTTTTCTTGGCGTCGCGGCTGATCCGGATGAGGGCGGAGGTCACCGCCTCTTCGGTGATCGTCCGGACGGTTGTCGACTGCCCCCCCGACTCCAGGACCACGGTATCGTAGTCGGTAATCCCGTACTGCTTTGCCAGGGTCGGCTTTTTGTCGGGATCGATGATTTCATATTTGATCTTTTCGGTCTGATGCCGGTAATTTTCGAAAAGATCTTTTGCGGCGCCTTTCACATTGCTCCGCTCCTGGAAAAAGCCGGAGACCTTGACCTCTTTCTTGAGATTCTTCAGGACATTCACCGTTTGAGGAGAGAGGGAAAAAGCGCCGGTCCCCGAGAAATCGAGTCGGGCGTCATGCCGCCAGAGAATAAAATTGAGAATCGTGAGAATCGCGACAAAGATCGCCACCATCAACACGCTGTTGGCCCCGAACTTGGTCGACCGCCGCGCTGAAAAATCCTTCAACATCTCAAAATGGGTCACCAAAAAGACCGACAGATGGGCCACCGCGAGCAGCAACAGGGTGGTATAAGCCCATGCCGGCTCCCCCCAAACCAGAAAAACAAAGAGCCCCGCCACCCCCAAAATGGCCCCGATGATCCCCGTCAAAACGCTGATGCTTTGTTTCACTTGCATCTTTCCCCCATCACTTCCATCTTTGGGATTCCACAACCCGGTGGGTTAAAAAAAGCCCCAAGGTCGTCATTGAAATAAAATAGGTCAGATCGCGCGTATCGATCAGTCCTTTGACAAAATTGTCGAGATGATCGAGCAGGGAGAGGTACTTCACCACCTCCCCGGCCGAGGTTCCCTCCGCGTTTTGCGCCGACAACCCGATCAGCCAGAAGCCGATCAGGATCCCGAACGAGATGACCGCGGCGACAATCTGGTTCTCCGTCAACGAAGAGGCAAAAAGCCCGACCGAAAGAAAAATCCCCCCCATCAATAACAGTCCGAGGTAGCTCGACAGAAGCGGCTTCCAGGCAATCTGCGTGAAGAGTCCTAAAAGGATCGGCATGTGCAGGGTCAAGGCCAATAGAAGGAAATAAATAATCCAGGCGGCCAGAAACTTGCCCAACACGATTTCCGTGATCGTCAGCGGAGAGGTCAGCAATAGCTCGGTCGTCCGTCCTTTTTTCTCCTCGGCAAAAAGACGCATCGTCAAAAGAGGCATGATCAGCAACAAGATGATGCTCATGTTGAGAAAGGTCGGCCGGAAGACCGCTTGATGGATATTCAATTGGGGGAGGTTCCCCTGGAAACGCATCATCTGCGTCGAGAGGCTGGAATAAAAAAGAATCTGGTTGTAGAAAAGATAATCCGAGACCACCAGGAAAACCATGGCGACCACGTAAGCAATCGGGGAGATAAAGTAGATCTTCATCTCTTTTCCGATGAGTGTCATGATATTTCTCATCCGTGATCTCCTTCCGTTGCGGTGGCGTTTCTTGCCTCTTCCACCCCTTTCTCCTGCGTCGTCAACTGCAGGAAGACCTCCTCCAGACTTAAAACGAGCGGTTTCATCTCCAGAAGGCCCCAGCCGTTTTCAACGACCGCCTTGGCCAGCTCCTCACGGATGTCCCGGCCGAGGTCGGATTCGACGATAAAGGCCCCCTCGCCGGTCGATCCATCCTGAGAAGACGTCTGCGGAATCACCTGATGGACCCCTCCGATCGCTAAAATTTTCTCGAGGACCACCCCTTCTCGCCGGCGGACGCGGAAGGCGATCTTCTCCGATTTACGAATTTGCGCCGAGAGCCGCTCCTGCGAATCGACCGCCACGATCCGGCCGCGGTTGATGATCACCACCTTCTGGCAGACCGCCGTCGCTTCCGGAAGAATGTGCGTGGAGAGAATGATCGTATGCTCGCCCCGGAGCCCTTTGATCATCTCGCGGATTTCGATGATCTGCTTCGGATCGAGCCCCACGGTCGGCTCATCGAGAATCAGGACCTCCGGGTTATGGATCAGCGCCTGCGCCAGCCCGACCCGCTGCCGGTAGCCCTTGGAGAGATTGGCGATCAAGCGATGAGAGACCTCCCCCAGGCCGCATTTCTCCAACGCCCCCCCGAGCGCCTCGGTGACCTTTTTTCCGGAGAGCCCCTTGATTTTGGCGACGAACCGAAGGTATTCGGCGACGGTCAGTTCGGGATAGATCGGCGGGTTTTCCGGAAGGTAGCCGATCCGCCGCTTCACCTCCATCGGCTCCTCGAAGATGTCATAGCCCGCGACCTTGGCCGTTCCGGTGGTGGCCGGCATAAAACAGGTCAGAATCCGCATCGTGGTGGTTTTCCCGGCGCCGTTTGGGCCCAGAAAAGCGAGGATCTCTCCTTTATCGACGGTAAAGCTGACCTGGTCGATCGCCATCACGTCGCCATAGCGCTTTCCCAACTGTTTCACCTCAATCATTTTACTTTCCTTTTCAAGTGCTTAATTCCAAAATCCCGCCGGCAAATCTGTAACCTATAATAATTGGTCCGGCCTGTCAAGAGGGGCCCCGGCGCAGAGGGTAAAAACATTCCGCTCCGGGTTGGAACTTTTTTAATTTCTTTTTATTTCTAGGGTCTTTCCCCGCCGGAATTAGGGTCTTTTCCCAATAGCCATAAGGAGTAGGTCTGGTATCTTTCTGTGGTCTATTCCAGGGAGCAATGCCCGAGCAAAGAAGCCGCTCTATCCGTATCCTTCCACCCGCGCCGATCCGCTTGAATTCGATGCCTCCCTCATTGAACTCAATTTCATTGTAAGCATAGGAGAATAAATGAAAAGAGGAACGTGGTTTGCGCGGTTTGCCGATTGGATCTTTTTAATTCCTTTTTTAATGCTTTTTTGGTCGATTCAGACAGCCGAGGCGATGGTGGTCTGGACCGATCATGCCACGGTAAAGATCCGAAAAGAAATCACCTTAACCGCTCCCAAAGCCAATCAGACCGCCGCCACACTGAAAGCGGCCAAGAATGAATTTGAGGCCTTTCAGTTGATTGTCACGGCCGACCAGGACAATCTCTCCGGGGTGAATGTGAGCGTCAGCGATCTGACCGGTCCAAATGGGAATAAGATTTCAAGCAGCGCGATCATGATCTACAAAGAGGCGTTTATGAATATCACGACCCTCTCGAACACCGACGGGCTGACCGGATACTGGCCGGACGCCTTGATCCCCAAGAAAGACGAATATGTGGGGGAGGTCCGGAATGCCTTTCCATTCTCGGTCACCCTCGGCAGAAACCAGCCGGTCTGGATCGAAATCTACGTTCCTGCCACAGCGGCCGCCGGTCTTTACATCGGCACCGCGACGGTCACTGCAACCAACCAGACCGCGGTGGCGATCCCCGTCGAATTGACCGTTTGGAATTTTACTCTTCCGTCGACCTCGACCTTGAAGTCGGCCTTTTCAATTGATTTTAAGAATCTTCCAATGGGGCATGGATACGGCAGCGATCATTACTTCAATCATCTCGATTTGATCAAGGTCTATTCAAAAGCAAACCTCCTTCATCGGATCACGCCCGATTACCTGCCGGGCCCTCACGTGGTGCCGGGGGGATGGGATGCCTTTACAACCCGGTTCGGCCCTCTTTTTGATGGAACAGAGCCGCTCCCGGGGGGGAAGCTGCCGGGGGCCAAAATGACCGCGTATCGAATCTCGACCTGGGATAAATGGACCGACCAGGTTTTTTTAAAAGACCTGGCGCTCCGATTGAAGGCGCGAAACTGGTTTGGTAAAGCCTTCCAGTATACGTTCGACGAGCCGCAGCCGGACCAGCCCGCGCAGTGGCAAACGATCAAAGACCGGGTGACGGCGCTCCACAGGGCCGACCCAGGCTTTAAAACCCTGGTAACGACCAGCATTCAGAGCGCAACCGAATTTGGCCTGACCCAGTGCGGCGCCCCGAAAAAAGATCCCTGCATCGACATCCTCACCCCGACGATCCGGTTCATGGACAACAAGCCGGGTGACTCAGTGAGCGGCGGAGAGGTCCCCGGCGGTAACGACACCATCGGAAATCAGCGGGATAAGTACGGTCCGGAGACCTGGTGGTATCAGGCTTGCGGCTCTCATGGATGCTCGGTAGTCGGGACCGGCTATCGCACCGGCTGGCCCACCTACATGATCGACCTTCCGGCCCTCTTCAGCCGGGTGATGGAGTGGCAGAGCTTCAAATACAATATTCAGGGAGAGCTCTACTATGACGTGACCTTCGCTTATCAAGTGCAAGACCCCTGGGTGAGCCAGCATGATTTTGGCGGAAATGGAGACGGCACCCTCTACTACCCCGGCACACCGGCCAAAATCGGCGGGACCAAGCATATTCCGGTTGAGTCGATCCGTCTGAAGATGATCCGGGAAGGGATGGAGGACTACGAATACATGCACCTCCTCAAGGAGCTGGGAGAAGAAGCCTATGCCCAGGAGCAGGTCGCCACAGTCGTCACCAACACCTACACCTGGAGTAGATCGCCGGAGGATTTCTATGCCGCCCGGGAGCGGATGGCGCTCAAGATCCAGTCTCATGCCGATCCGACACCGATCCCGGAGCCGATTCCCGACCCTGATCCCGATCCCATCAATACGCTTCCCACGGCGGTCATGGCGGCGACCCCCGACAACACCGACCCGTTGCTGGTCCATTTTAACGGCGCCGACAGTCATGCCGCGGAAGGCGCCATCGCGGCCTATGAATGGGATTTTGGGGACAACACCACCGCCACGGGCGCAACGGTGGAACACCAATACAAAGCCCCAGGCAAATATGAAGTCAAGCTGACCGTCACGGATGAGAAGGGAAAGAGCGCCACCGCCGCCTTCCCGATACAGGCCGGGGAACCGGGATCTGTTCTAGGCCCGAGTACCCCAAGCGGCGGCGGGGGAGGCTGCGGGATCATTCAAACGAGCGGCCCGACCGATTACCGGCAGGCGATTCCCTACCTGCTGATCTTCTTTGCTCCTTTCTGGCGGACGATTTTCAGTAAGATCAGGCAGCGGGTCTCCTGACCCTTGCCAATGACATGGAGGCCTAGGGATTCTTTACCTATAATTTAGTCAAAATCCCTATGGCAAATTCGTCCTTCTTTGGTATTCTTGGTCATCGATTTTGGATATTCCGATATCGATTTGTGCGCTACATCTCCTCCGCTTGGATCGTCCGCCAGGCAGTCGCAATCTGCCGCAGAATTTGATAACCACTTTGTAAAAGGAGTCTGATGAAGCAAAAGCATGGATGGATCATCGTAATCATTTATCTCTTTCTGGGAACCGCCTTTGCAGAGGCTCAGACGACTTCGACCATTTGGTGGGAGAGCGGGATGGTGAAGTGGCGGCAGGCGAACAGCGGGACGGCGGGAGATCCGATTCCTTTGGAAGCCGATCTCTGCACCGCCACAGGATGCGGCAAAGGCGGAGTGCGCCTCTCTGCCGCCCGAAACGAGTTTGAACCGTTTCAGATCTTCATTGCCGCGCCCTCCACCGCCGGGCTCACCGGGGTCGATTTAAAAATCAGCGATTTGAAAGATCCTCAGGGCAATACGATCATCGCGCAGGAGCCCGGCGGGAAGCCGAAGAGCATTGTGATCTACCGGGAGCATTATCTTTCGATCGACGCCACCAAACTCTCCTCCTCCGAGGGAAAAGCGGGGCTCTGGCCGGACGGTCTGGTTCCGAGGGTGGATGAATATTTCGGCGAAGCGCGGCGGATGCCGGGAGAGAGCGTTCCGGCGTTCCCCTTCAATGTGGCGGCGGACAAGAAGCAGGGGATCTGGGTCGATGTCTATGTGCCGCAGAACACGCCGGCCGGAACCTATGCCGGATCAGTAGAGGTGACCGTCGGCGGCGTTGTGGCGGCAAAGATCCCGATCCAACTCACCGTCCGGGATTTTGATCTCCCCTCGACCCCTTCTCTCAAAACGGCTTATGCGGTCGGGATCGGAGAAGCGGCGATGGGGCACTATGGGACCAAGTCGATCAGCGACGCCCAGTACTGGGAGTTGATCTGTCTCTACACGAAGGAGATGCTCCTCCATCGCGTCTCAAATGAAAATGTGACCTGGCCGAGGGTGGTCCCGGACAGCGCCGGGAAAATCAACTGGTCGCTCCCGGCGATCTCCACCACCTGCAATCAGCGCTATCCGGAGTTTTTGACCGGAGGCAATCCGAATCTTCTTCCGAACGGAAAACTCCCCGGCGCCCAGATCACCCGCGCCCGGATGCGGGATGGCACGTCATTGAGCACGGCCGCCGTCCAGAGCGTCGCCTTTTACAAAAACTATCTCCAGCACTATGCCGACATGGGATGGAAGGACCGCCTTTTTTATTATCTTTGGGACGAGCCCCCCTATCCTTCCGTCAACGGCGTCCGGCGCTGCGACCAGAACTACAGCGGAACCGCCTCCACCGCCTGGCGCGACGTCTACAACAAATCAAAATTCTTTAAAGACAACGGAATCGATATTCCGATCCTGGTGACGACCAGCCGCCAGGCGACCGAAGATTGCTTTACCCACTATTTGAAGGTTCCCGATTATACCCGCTATCTCGATATCTGGACCGTCCCGAATAAGCACATCGATGGCAAGCCCGACGCGGGTTTCCCATTCAATACCAACCTGCGCGGCAGCTATGATTCGATCATCACCACCGGCAAAGAGCTCTGGTGGTATCATGCCTGCGGAAACCACGGCTGCAGCGGCTCGGAGACCGGTTTCGTGGCGCCGATGGCCGACCTTCAGCCGATCTACAGCAGGATGTTCGAATGGCTGACCTACAAATACCAGATCGACTACCGCACCCCGGGCCCTTCGACCGAGCTCTACTTTGAGACGGTCTATGCCTATCAGTTTGCGACCAACGATCCCTGGAAGAACATTTTTTACTTCAGCGGCAATGGGGACGGGACCTATTTTTATCCTGGACGCCCCGATAAGATCGGCGGAACCACCCACATTCCGATCGCCAGCATTCGGATGAAAATGCTCCGGGAAGGAATTGAAGATTACGAATATCTGGTTCAGGCGGAGGCAAAGAAAAATAAAGAGGGGACGGATGGAAAGGCCTGGATTAAAACGTCGATCCTGGATCCGTATCTGACGGCGCAGGATCCGAGAGACGGGGCCGATAAATTCATCACCTACGTCTGGAACAAAGCGCCCGGCTCCGCCGGTTCCGTCACCGGGCTTCTGCGCGCGCGTGAAGAGTTGGCCAAGGCGCTCTCCTCCCAGCCTGATTTTGAAGTGAACCTCTCCCTCTCCTCGGCGACGGTGGTGACCGGAAACGGAATGACCACGTCCGTCTCGATTGTTTCCAGAGACGAGTTTAATGAGAGCGTGGCGCTCAGTTGCGCCACCGCCAATCCGGCGGTCACCTGCGCCCTGAATCCGAATTCGGTCACGCCGCCCGCTAACGGAACGGGTTCCGCAACGCTGTCGATCACGACGCTCGGCGCCGCGCCGGCAGGAAACTACACGATCACGGTTCAGGGAACCTCGGGCGCGCAGGTTCATCAAGCCGACCTGGCGCTGACCGTCCTCCTTCCCCCCGATTTCAAATTGGCCGCCGCTCCGCTATCGGCCGCGGTGGTCGCAGGAAACAGCGCAACCTCACCGGTCACGGTTTCTTCTTTAAATCAGTTTAACTCGGCCGTCGGCCTCACCTGCGCCACCTCCCATCCGATCGTGACCTGCGCGCTAAGCCCCGTGTCGGTGACTCCTCCGATGAACGGAAACGGGACATCGACGTTAAGTATCGCGACACAAAGCGCGGCCCCGGCGGGAGGATATACCGTGACGGTCCAAGGAACCTCCGGTTCGCTGGTCCGCCAAACCACCGTGGCGTTGACCGTGGCGCTTCCGCCCGATTTCAGACTGACCGTCTCTCCAACAGCGGCGACGGTGACGGCCGGAAACAGCGCGGCCTCATCGGTGACGGTCTCCTCGCTGAATCAATTTAATTCAGCGGTGGGGCTCACCTGTTCCACCCCGAATCCAACCGTGACCTGCGCGCTGAATCCGACCTCGGTGACTCCTCCGGCCAACGGAAACAGTACGTCGTCATTAACGGTCACGACCCAGGGCGCCACGCCGACAGGAACGTATTCTGTGACGATCAGTGGCGCTTCCGGCGCGTTGGTTCGGCAGGGAACGTTCGCGCTGACGGTCACGGCAGTCACGACGACGCCGGTCAGCGAATCGTTTGACCGGGCCGACTCGACCAATCTCGGACCCAATTGGAACGAGTACCTGGCCGACTTCGGGATCGGCGGCAACCAGGTGGCGAACCTTGATACCGCAAGCCAGGAAGCGCAATGGACCCTGTCACTTGGGCCGAATCAAGATATCTCGGCCGACTGTAAGGTGGCCGCCGCCGGAAATTCCTGCGGGGTGATGGCCCGGTGGTCGAGCGGCGGCAACTTCTACTACCTGCGGCTAGATCCCGGCTTGGGGAACGTGGCTTTAATCAAGAAGGTCAACGGTATTTATACAACTCTGACGACGGCGAACCGGACGATGGCGTACAACACGCTCTACCGGCTTCGTCTGGTGGTCAACGGGAGCGTTCTCACCGGATATTTCGCCGGAGAGAGCACTCCTGCCATCACGGTCAGCGACGCGTCGCTGCCTGCGGGGAACTACGCCGGCATCCGCTCCTACGCCGCGGCCGCCGGCGCGACGGGGCTCGACCGCTTCAACACGATCTCATTGGGCGGCTCGTCGATCGAATCGTTCGATCGGGCCGACAGCACCAGTCTGGGGAACAACTGGAATGAATATCTGCTCAATTTCGAAATCAGCGGCAACCAGCTCAGAAACAGCGATACCGCCGCGCAGGAGGCGCAGTGGATGCCGTCAATCGGGGCGAACCAGGATGTCTCGGTCGATTGCAGAGTAACCGTGAGCGGAAATTCCTGCGGCGTGACCGCTCGCTGGTCGAACGCAAACAATTTTTATTATGCGCTGGTCGATCCCGGCCTCGGGAGCATCGCGCTCTTTAAGAAAGTCAACGGCATTTATACCCGCCTGGCGGTGGCCAGCCGGACGATGAGCTTCAATACATTTTATCGAATTCGCCTGGTGGCACAGGGAACGTCGCTGAGCGTCTTTTACAACGGCGAAAACACGGCGGCGATCAGCCTGAGCGACAGCAGCCTGGCGGCCGGCAACTATGCCGGCATCCGGACCTATGCCTCCGCCGCGGCGGCGACCTACCTCGACAACCTCAAGGCAACGGCTCCTTAAGGAACATCCTCTGGCGACACAGCGCGGCCTCCTTCGACCATAGAAGGAGGCCGCGCTGCGCTTTGTGCCAACCCATCATGCAATACGCTGATCTTTTTAAAACCTAAGGGGTCTGCCAAGGCGCTCTCACCCCGGTTTCGACTCAGGGGAAACTGACCGAAAAATTGTCGACGTAGGTCGTGTTGGCCGCGGCCGCGTGTGATCGGATTCCGACAGACGCCAAGCGGACGCGAGGGCAGGAGATCCGCCCCCGGAAAAACAGCCTTATTTTGCGAACCCGGCGAGACCGCCCATCAGGTATTTGAAGTCGTCGTCTTCAAAACGGAGTCCCGCCCCGATAAAGAAGGTATTCAGCCTGGGATTGAGGACCTGGTCATACCCGGCCTCCAGATTGACATAGCTGAAAAGGGTATAGGCCGCGCTGACCTTCATATGAACCCGTTCCGAGGCCGGATCGTCGCTGTTGAAATCCCACGCATTGATGCTGGCCCTCAGCTGGTCGTTAAGCAAATAATAATCGGCGCCCAGGCCGAAGGTATTCTCGACCAGACCGATGCGGAGGCCCAAATTAGAAACCCTTTTCCCGAACTGCGCCGAGAGCTTCAATCGGCGCCGCGTCTCCAGCTGCGTCACCGTGCTTGGAACGCCGTCGGTGGTGATGACGCGGGTTTTTTCGGTGACGATCCCGCGGGGGTCATCCACGACTTCCAGAAGATAATATTTGTCGGTCCGGGGTTGAAGCTGGATGGTAAAATAACCTTTGTTCTGGCTTTCCTGAAGTTGATATTCGTTCCGGAAACCGACGAAGGTCTTAAAGCGCTCAATGCGGCCGACGGCACTTCCCAGCCCCTCCAGCGCCGTATTGAGGTTGTCATACGCCCTGTCATCCGTAAAGAGTTTCCCGATCGTCCCCTCGCCCCGCTCCACTTTCTGGGTGATCGCTTCCACGCTCTTGAGGGATTTACCGAGGTCGTCGAGGGAGGCGTTAAGCTTATTGTAGGCCTCCTCATCGTTGATCAGCTTCCCGACGGTCCCTTCACCCCGCTCTATCTTTTTCGCCATGTTGTTGAGACTGGCCACCAGCTCGTTCCCGTTCTTTTTCAGCGAGTCGGAGAAGGCCTCGAAATTTTCGACGGAGCGGTCGAGCGAATCGCGGTTTTTCTGGACGAACTCATTGACTCCCTTCGTGAGCGACCGGACGTTCGAGAGAATATCCTTCAGCGACTCTTTCCCCTCCTGACTTCCGAGCACCTCGCGAAGCGAAGAGGTAATGACTTTCACATCTTCGGCGATGTTGGAGAACTGGTTCATCAAGTTTTCCATGTCGGGCGCCCCTTGCTGCGCCGGCAACACATCGCCATCTTTCATGAAAATGCTCTCTTTTCCGGGAACGATTTCAACGAACCGGTCTCCCAAGAGGCCGCTTGACCGCACGGCGGCATACCCTCCCTTTTTGATTTTGACGCCGGATTGAATTTTTAATGTGATCTTGGCCCCTTCGTCCGCCAGCTGAATCTCCTCCACTCTTCCGATTTCAACCCCGGAGATCTGCACCGGTGCCTTTTTATCCAGGCCCGACGCAGTATTGAAAACAACGTAAAGACGATATCCATTCTCCTGGAAAAAAGAGAATCCGCCGACCTTAATGGTCATGTAAGCGAGAATGACCAGCCCGAGCAATACCGCGCTTCCCACCTTGGCTTCCGTCGTCAATCCCTTCAAAAGATCTCCTTATGCTTTTCTATTATATGTGGGGGCCAGTCCGATGCTCGCGTTGCTGCGCCTCTCCTATACCCCCACACCCCGAGCGCTCGCACTGGCCAAGCCAGCTGCTCGCTTCTTGTAGATAAGGTCTGTTGACAGGTCCCCCGGCTCATTCCATCGGGTAGGCGTCATCCGACGCTGATCGGGCCGACTGCGCTCCCGTTGATAAATTGCTGGACCACCGGATTCTGGCTTTCCCGGATTTCATCCGGCGTTCCGACCTCTAATATTTTCCCCTGGTAGAGCATTGCAATTTTGTCGGCAATTTTATAGGCGCTCTTCATGTCGTGGGTGATGGTTACGGAGGTGACCGACAGCTGTTGATTCATTTCCTGGATCAGGTTATTGATGACGTCCGACATGATCGGATCAAGCCCGGTGGTCGGCTCGTCATAAAGGATGATCTGCGGATCCATGGCGATCGCGCGCGCCAGACCGACCCGTTTTTTCATTCCGCCCGACAGATCGGCCGGCATCCGATCTTCAATTCCTTTCAGCCCCACCATCGCCAGCTTCTCTCGCGCAATCTCGCGGATTTCAGCTTCCGGAAGATTCCGATGCTCTTTCAAACCGAACCCGACATTTTCCCAGACCGAAAGGGAGTCGAACAGCGCCGACCCCTGAAAAAGCATCCCGAACCGCTTTCGAAATTCATTCAGCTCCCGTTCCGACAGCTCGGGAATATTGTTGCCGTCGATGATGATCTTACCGGAGCCGGGCCGGATCAATCCGATAATATGTTTTAAAATGACGCTCTTGCCGGTGCCGCTTCCGCCGATCACCACCATGCTCTCGCCCGACTCAATCTTCAGATTGACGCCGCGCAAGACATGGTTCTCTCCGAAACTCTTTCTCACTTCGATCAATTCGATCATCGGAACGCCGTGGTTTACGTTGCCACCTCCAACCATTCACCGGAGGTCATAATCTTTCGCTTAAGAACCTATTTTATCCGTATACCCGACTTCTAAGTAAGAAATGCCGTCAGGAAATAGTTGGAAATCAGAATGAGCATCTCCGAAACCACCACGGCTCCGGTGGTCGCCCGGCCGACCCCTTCGGCGCCCCCTTCCGCCTGAAAGCCCTTATAACAGCTGACGATCGCAATCACCACCCCGAAAACGGCGGACTTCAGGATTCCCCCCCAAATGTCCTCAGGCTGCAGGTATTGCGTCGTGCGGCGGATATAGACGCCGGGATTGGCTTCCAACAAATTAATGGAGATCAAATACCCGCCGGCAATACCGATAAAATCCGAAAAGACCGTCAGAAGGGGAAGCATGAACATCCCGGCCACCAGCCGAGGCGTCACCAGATACTTCACCGGATTGACCGCCATCGCCGCGAGCGCATCGACCTGCTCCGTGACCTTCATCGTTCCCAGCTCGGCCGCCATGGCGGCGCCGGCCCGCCCCGCCACGATCAAGCCGGTCAGCACGGGACCGAGCTCCCGCGTCATGGAGAGGGCCACCACCGTTCCGACCAGGCCCTCGGCGTTAAACCGCTTGAACCCGGTGTAACTTTGAAGCGCCAACACCATCCCGGTAAAACTGGCGGTGATGAGCACCACCGGAATCGAGCCGACCCCGACCGATTCCATCTGTTTAACGATGTGCCGAAAGCGAAAAGGGGGGCGGAAAATCCAGACGACGGCATTGAACAAGAGGAGAAACACCCCTCCCATTTCGGCGAGAAAACAGATGATTTTATTTCCGAACCGATCAATCCATCGCATGGCGAAGCCGGTTATCCCTGATCGTTGTTATAGGCGCGGGGAATGCGATCACCCATCCCGCAAAGAATTTCATACGGAATCGTTTCGGCGCCGCGGGCCACTTCATCGGCCCAGACCGCCTCTTTCCCTTCGGCGCCGATGACGGTGACCCAATCACCGACCGCCAGAGTGGGAACCTCCGTCACGTCGATCATGGTCATGTCCATGCAGACGCGCCCGACCACCGGCACGCGCTGTCCTTTGGCAATCATCGTTCCCCGGTTCGAAAGAAGGCGAGGGTACCCGTCGGCATACCCGATCGACAACGTGGCAATCCGGCTCTCTTTTCTGGTCATAAAAGTTCGCCCGTAGCTGATGGCGGTCCCGGCGGGGACCTTTCTCAGGGCGATCACCCGCGTTCTGACCTGCATGACCGGCTGAAGCGGGATGGCCGTCTCCCCCTCCAGGGGAGAATACCCGTAAAGCATCAGCCCCGGCCGGACAAGGTTAAAATGGGCCGGGCTGAAGTGCATAATAGCAGCGCTGTTGGCAAGATGGCAATAGGGTATTTTGATCCCTTCCGCCTTGAGCGCGGTCCAAACCGCTTTTAATTTCTCCAATTGGGCGCGCGCAAAGGAGAGGTCTTTTAAATCGGCGTCGGCAAAATGGGTCAGGATCCCTTCGATCCGAATCCCTTTCTCATCGATCGCCTTTTGAATGAAAGCGAGCGCTTCGCCTGGGGGAAGGCCCAGCCGTCCCATACCGGTATCCAGCTTAATATGCACACCGACCTTCTTCCCCGCTTTCTTTGCGTACCTTCCCAGCGCCAAGAGCGACCCCAGATCGAAAAGAAGGGGGGTCAGGCGATACCGGACGATCTCAGGGATCTGCTCGATCGGGCAGCCGGTCATCAGCAGGATAGGGAGGCCGATTCCGGCCTTCCGCAGCGCCAGGCCCTCTTCCAGGAAAGCCACCGCAAACATGGCGACCCCTCCGGGTGTTCCGGCCCCCTTTCCTTCGAGGAACCGCGCAATCTCGACCGCGCCATGGCCATAAGCGTTTGCTTTTACGACCGCGAGAATTTCTTTTTTCCCGACCCGCTTTTTCACCTGACGCAGGTTTTCACCCAGGGCGGACAGATTGATCTCTGCAATGCTGGCCGACCGCAGTTTAGAAACCATCGGTCTCCTCCCCCAGGCTCGAATCACCTTCACCCGACGGCGTCTTTTCCATCAGATCGAGAACCCGTTTTTGACGGGTCTCCAGATGCCTGAGAAAGGCGAGATCGCCGGGGGCGATCGCCTCCGCTTCCCGATATGCGGAAAGGGCCAGGTCGGGTTCGTCTCGTTCGAGAAAGACGGTTCCTAAGGTGTCGAGGTAATAAGCTTTTCTGGAAGGATCGATTTCGATCGCGCTCCGAATGAGCCTTTCGGCTTCTTTCAGATTTTTCTTTTGGACCAAGTAGACAAAGGCCAGATTGTTTAAAACCGGGCCGTTCTGCGGGTTTTCTGAAAGGGACTTTTGATAAGCATCTTTCGCGGAAGGGTAATCTTTTTTTGAAAAATAAACATTCCCCCGGTAACCGTAAATCACCGAAGGCGATCCCCCTTTTTTAAGAGCCGCCTCATATTCCAACAGGGCCAGATCCCATTGACCTTGCCCCTCATATGAAAGACCCAACCGAACGTGCTCCTCGCTGGAAAGAGGATCTTTAAGGAAGATGATTTTCGGGACCGTTCCGCAGCCGGTTAATCCGAGAAGGAGCGAAAAGAAGAGGATGAGCCTCCCCCCTTTGATAAGATCAGCTGTCATGGGGCGGAACAACCCGGAGCGTCCAATAGTCGGTCTTCTTCCATGCAGCCAGAAACGTCTGATACGGAATCGGCTTGTTCGCTTCCGATCCGGAATGGGCGATGACCTCCTCTCTTTCCTCATCAATCCCGGTGACGACGATAAAGTGGCCGACCGGGAAAAAACGATTTCCCAAGTTTAAAAAGACAATCGGTGGGATTCCCGCCGCCAGGCGATCCCGGAGATCGGTGAGGTTGCCGGTAAAAAAATCGGCAAGGAATCCTTCCCTCCTGGCAAAAAGTGTTAAATCGATTCCAAGGGCGCCGTTTAGCTGGGGGAGATAGATCGCCTGCTTGATCTCTTCGACCGAGGTCGTTCTCTTCCAAAAATGGAGCACCGAAGCCAAAGAGGCCGGACCGCATAACCCCTCCGGCTGCGGGAAAAAAGGGACATCGAGCAAGAGCAGCCCCCGCTCCATCCGGGCGGAAAGCATTTCTGCGGTCTCCGCCGGGGCGACAAAAGCAGTCGGCGCGCAGGCGATGAGAAGCAAAAGAGGGATGAAAAGAATCCGCCGCAAAAAAATCATCGCAACCTCCTCATCGGCCACCCACCGGGGTAACCGGCGCGGAAGCCTTTCGAGTAAACGGAAGGTCGCCTCGCTCTATTTTGTGACAATGACCTTGTGTCCGGTCACCTGGAGTAAAACGACCACCAAGATCGCGATGACCAAAAGCACCACAACCGTTCCGAGCACGTCGCCGCCGGCCTGGAGCGTATCGATCTTACTGGCGACGTCGTGGATTTCCTGATCGGAAAGCCGGGCCAGCCTGGAAGAAATCTCCTGCGGGTTCAAGCCGAGATCGGTCAGCCGTTGGCGAATGATCTTGGATTCCAGCATCGGTTGCATCTTTACTAAATCTTCCTGACGCTCCGAGGCGGTCAGGTTGGAAGGGAGAAACATCGCCCGGCCTTCGGCCGGAAAAACGGAAAGAAAACCGAATACAAAACTCGCAATAATCAAGTACCCCGCCAAAGATCGTTTTAAAAAGAGCGCTACCCAGGGGAACATCGAACCTCCTTATCAACAGGTCATCTATCGGTTATGGAGCATCCCATCTAAAACAAGACCATTTCGAGAACTTCATTTATACCTCATACTTCTAAAATTTCGACTTCTTTCTTTTTAAGAATCTCCTCTACTTTTCCAATCGTCTGGTCCGTTACTTTTTGAACTTCATCCTGGCTTTTTCGTAAACCATCTTCGGAAAGGGTTCCCTCTTTTTGCAGGGCTTTCAGCTCATCATTGCTATCCCGGCGTAGATTGCGGATCGCCACCTTACATTCTTCACCCATCCTTTTGACCAGCTTCACCAGGTCCTTCCGGCGCTCTTCCGTTAAAGGAGGAATTCCGATCCGGATGATCTTTCCGTCGTTAGAGGGGTTGAGGCCCAGGCCCGAAGAAAGGATCGCCTTTTCAATTTCCTGAATCTGAGAAACATCCCAAGGCTGTATCGTGACCGTTCTGCTTTCCGGGATGGAAAGGGTTGCGATCTGCTTGAGCGGCGTCTGGGATCCATAGTAATTCACCTGGATCGAATCGAATAGAATAAGGGAGGCCCGGCCGGTCCGAATCCCAGAAAGCTCCTTTTTCAGATGCTCAATCGAGACATCCATTTTTTCCATCATTCGCTTTTTTACGTCTGCTGCCATGTTTTTAAACCTATCTGGATTTGCTGATCAGGGTTCCGACCCGCTCTCCCACCAGTATTTTTCTGATATTTTCTTTTTCTTTGACGTTGAAGACGATGAGCGGAAGGTTGTTGTCCATGCAGAGGGTCACCGCCGTTGAATCCATGATCTTTAATCCCTTTTCGATCACTTCAAAAAAAGTCAACTCCGAAAATTTCCGGGCCGACGGATCTTTCATCGGGTCTCTGTCGAAAACGCCGTCGACCTTGGTTCCCTTCAGGATGACTTCCGCTCCGATCTCCATGGCCCGTAAGACCGCCGCCGTGTCGGTGGAAAAATAAGGGTTTCCGGTTCCCGCTGCAAAAATAACGACCCTCTTCTTCTCCAGGTGGCGAATCGCCTTTCGGCGGATATATCCCTCCGCCAGCTCTTTCATCTCGATGGCAGACTGGACCCGGGTATAAACCCCTTTTTTTTCAAGAATATTCTGGAGGGCCAGGGCGTTGAGGACCGTCGCCAGCATCCCCATATAGTCGGCGGAGGTCCGCTCCATTCCGGCGGCGCTTCCGGCAATCCCCCGGAAGATATTCCCACCGCCGATGACCACCGCCGTCTCGACCCCCATCGAGACGATCTCTTTAATCTGCTCTGCGATGATATCAAGCATCTTCGGATCAATCCCGAAGCCTTGATCTCCTGCCAGCACTTCGCCGCTGACCTTGAAGAGAACCCTCTGATACTTTGAAAGCGACATAGACATAAGCGATGCTTGGTCGTGCGAGAGAATCAAATCGGAGCGCCGTTAAAATAGGTCTCCTGAAGCTAAATTTATCACGGCCATGCTTCCAGGGCCGACCTACCCGGCGGCGTTCAATTAATCTTTCGCGCTAGGACTTATTTTAAAATGAGCGATGTTCCCCGAGAAAAGCCTCAGGAATGGACAAAAAAAGAGAGGCCGCAAAGCGGCCCCGATATCGATCAGGCGTCCGTCTCTCCCAACTGATAGCGAGTGAAGCGGCGGACCTGGATGTTCTCACCGATTTTGGAGATCTTCTGTGCAATCAGATCCTTTATCTTGACTTGAGGATCTTTAATGAAGGGCTGCTCAAGCAGGCAGACTTCCTGAAGGAACTTATCCACCTTTCCCTGGGCAATCTTTTCAATAACCGCCTCCGGTTTCTTCGTCTCCCGGGCCTGCGCAATATAAATGGCCTTTTCTTTTTCGATTACTTCCGCCGGGACATCTTCCGTCCGGACATAACGGGGAGCCGGGGTCGATCCCGCGACCTGCATCGCTACATCTTTTACCAACTCCTGGAATTCAGGGTTTCGGGCAACAAAATCGGTTTCACAATTGACCTCCACCAGAACCCCGATCCTGCCTCCGGAATGGATATAAGAACCGACGACCCCTTCGCGGGTTTCTCGTCCCGCCTTTTTGGTCGCCGTCGCCAAGCCCTTTTGGCGTAAAAAATCAATCGCCTTCGCCAGATCTCCCTGGGATTGCGCGAGGGCGGTTTTACAATCCATGATTCCAGCTCCGGTCTTCTCCCGCAACTCTTTAATCGTATCCACAGCCGACATGCTTCTTCCTTCCTCATTGTATGTGGGGGCCAGTCCAGTGCTCGCGTTGCTGCGCCCTTCCTATGCCCCCACGCCCCGAAGCGCTCGGACAGGCAAAGCCTGATCCTCGCTTCCAGGGTAGATCATATCCGTTTACGGGTCCCCCAAAAGCCTCGCTCTTAAGGTCATCCGTTGCCGCAACACCTCTGGCACTCGCACCGGCAAGCCGGATGCTCGCTTGTTCAGATATGGCGTCTAATCACGGGTCCTAAAATCTTAATGGGGAGCCTCTTGCGGCCGTTCAGCGCCGGTCAGAACCATCGCAGCAGGCGCCTGGGCAGGGGCCGGTTTTGCATCCCGGGAGCCATCGGCCGGTTTCTCGGCTTGGACCTTCTCCTGAAGGCGGCGACCCTCCAACACGGCCTCTGCAATCTTGCTGGTAATCAGCCGGATCGCCCGGATCGCATCATCATTGCCGGGAATGACATAATCGATTTCGTCCGGATCACAGTTGGTATCGACGATGGCGACGACCGGTATCCCCAGTCGATTGGCCTCTAATACCGCCGTTTTCTCTTTGATGGTATCAATGATGAAGATCGCGGAGGGGAGCCGGCGCATATCTTTGATTCCCCCAAGGTTCTTCTCCAGCTGCACCCTCTCTTTTTCAAGCTTGATGACCTCTTTCTTCGGCAAACGCTCGTAGGTGCCGTCTGTTTTGGAGGTCTCTAGTTTTTTTAGCTTTTCAATGCTTTTTTTAATCGTGGAAAAGTTGGTCAACATCCCGCCGAGCCAGCGGCTATTTACGTAGAACATGTTACACCGTTTGGCCTCTTCCACGACGATCTCCTGCGCCTGCCTCTTTGTGCCGACGAAGAGGAGAGATTCTCCCCGGGCCGCCAGGTCACGAATAAAATCATACGCCTTGCTAAACTTTTTTACCGTCTTTTGAAGGTCAATGATGTAGATATCGTTTCGCTCCCCAAAGATATACTTTGCCATCTTGGGGTTCCATCTCTTGGTCTGATGCCCGAAATGGACACCGGCTTCCAATAACTCTTTCATTTGAACAACTGACATTCTCTTCTCCTTTTGGTCTTAGACCTCCGCCCCCTTCCAGGTGAGGTTAAAAAACAGAACGCTGGGCAACTCCCTCCTCCGTCTCTTATTTTTTATGTACGATAAAGAGGGAAGACCTAGCCCAATCGGGGGCGTGTGTATTTTTGTGCGGCAACTGATGGGTGGCCGTTTTTGGATTTTAAAAACTAACATAATTATAGCTCAATTTGCAATAGGAAAAAAGGTCGCTTAAGCGGCGGCCGGCAACCCGCCCCTCGGTTTTCTTCCCCTCCTGTGGCTAACTTCGATAAGAGGCATTGATCTTTATATAATCGAGACTCAAATCCGACGTCCAGACGACCGCCCTCCCCTTGCCCGAATGGAGCTCCAGGTTGACCTCGATCTCCGGCTTTTTAAGGAGTGCGGTCGCCTCCGACTCCAACGCCTTCCCCTGGTAGATTCCCTTTAACAGGAGGGGAATGGGGCCAAAAGCCAGATCGACCTTGTTTGGATCAACCGGTACCCCCGCATTTCCAACGGCTGCAACAATCCTCCCCCAATTGGCATCTTCCCCGAAAAAGGCCGTCTTCACCAGGCTCGAACGGGCGATACTTTCGGCAATTCGATGGGCTGACCGATGATCGGGCGCGCCGGTGACCTTGATTTGAATCAACTTCGTCGCCCCTTCGCCGTCTTTTACAATCATTTTGGCAAGTGAAAGGGTGGCGGCTTCCAGAAGGGCAACGAACTCCTGATAGGCCTTTCCCTTTGTTTGAATCGGACGGCCACGCCGTCCACTTGCAAAACAGAGGACCATGTCGTTGGTGCTGGTCTCCCCGTCGACCGTAATCCGGTTGAACGACTGATCGACGGCCTCTCGAAGCCCTTCCTGGAGGAGCCGCGGCGCAATCGCCGCATCGGTGGCCAGAAAAGCAAGCATCGTCGCCATATTCGGGTGGATCATTCCGGATCCTTTGGCGATTCCCCCGACCCTGACCTCCCCCTTCGCCACGGCTCCTTCGAAAGCGGCCTCTTTCGGAAAGGTATCGGTCGTCATGATCGCCTCGGCAGCGGCCCGGCCCCCTTCTCTCGACCGCTGCGCGGCCAGAACCGGAATCGACTCCTTGATCTTATCGATCGGAAGAAATTCGCCGATCACGCCGGTGGAGGCCACATAAACCAGATTTTTCGAGATCCCAAGGCACTCCGCCGTCACCTCCGCCATCGCTTCGGCATCCTGGTATCCCCGGTCGCCGGTGAATGCGTTGGCACTTCCACTGTTGGCGACAATCGCCTGTCCCTGATGTCTCCGAAGATGAGATCGATCAAGAATGAGCGGAGGCGCAGGGAATTTATTTTTCGTGAAGACGCCGGCGGCCACACAGGGGGTCTCGGAAAAAATCAGCGCCAGATCGGGCCGGCCGTTCTTCTTAATTCCGGCAGAGATGCCGGCGGCGGAAAAACCCTCGACCGCCGTGATTCCTCCTTTAATTTCCCGCATGGTTCTCTCCGATTAAAATAAGTTCTAAAGCGAAAGATTATCAAGGCCATCTATCGAGGGCCGACCTACTCGGCGACCTCCGGGAGTGGTTAAAATAAGCCCTAACGCGCAAAGTTACGACCTCCGGGAAGTGGTTGGAGGTGGGAACAAAAACCACGGCGTTCCTTTAAAATAAGTTCTAAGCGAAAAATTACGGCGTTCCTTCTTTTCAGGGAAAAAATCCCGGGGCTGAAAGGCCGAGCCGTTCGTCCCATCCCATCATGACATTCATATTTTGGATCGCCTGGCCGGCGGCCCCTTTAACCAGGTTATCGATCGCCGAAATAAGGATGGCGGTCCGCCCGGAGGAAGCGGCAAAAACCCCGATGTCGCAAAAATTAGAGCCTCTTACATAGGCCAGATTCGGAGCGCCGTCGACCTTCCGGATGAACGGTTCCCCCTGATAGAAATCAAGAATCGATTCCAGCTTTTTTTGCGAAAGGACGCGGTTCAGGGGAAGATAGATCGTTGTCAGAATTCCCCGATTGACCGGAAGAAGATAGGGGGTAAAGATCGCTTTTATTTTTTTCCCGGCGCCCCTGGCAATCTCCTGCTCAATCTCGGGAAGATGCCGATGAACGCCGACGTTATAAGCGGTCATCCCTTCATTCACTTCGGCAAAGTGGGTTTTGGCGGTCGGCGTCCGCCCCGCCCCGGAGACCCCCGACTTCGCATCAATGATTACCTCACGCGTCGAATCGATCACCCCTTCTTTTAAAAAGGGGTAGATCGGAAGGAGCGCGCTGGTCGGGTAGCAGCCGGGATTGGCAATGAGCCGGGCGTGGGCGATCTTCTTCCGGTAGATCTCCGTCAGCCCGTAAACGGCGCTTTTAAGCAACTCGGGTTCCCGGTGGGGAGCGCCATACCATTTTTCATAAAGGGCCGGAGAACGGAGGCGGTAATCGGCCGAGAGATCGATCACCCTCTTTCCGGCCTCGACCCACTTGCGAACCGGCGCCATCGCCTGAGTATGGGAGAGGGCGACGAAAATCAGGTCGGCTTTCTCCGCCAGCGTTTCAGGATCAAACGCTTCAAGCGTCAGGTCATGGACTCCCCTCAGGAACGGGAGCCGCCGCGCCAGCGGCTCGCCGGCGGACTGCTCCGACGTGACGCTAACCACTTCTATATTCGGATGCTGGGACAAGAGTCGAAGAAGCTCACCCCCTGTATACCCTGTTGCGCCGGCAATCGCCACCTTCATGGTTGCGTGATCCTTCTCAAAATGAGCGCCGTAATCTTTCGCTTAAGAGGTTATTTTAATCGATGCTTCCGTTCATCCAAAACGATATAAACCGCCATCCCTGTGATGATTCATTTAAAATAGGCCCTGGCGCGTAAGATTACGGCGCTCCTTCACCCCAGCCTTAAAAATAAAAAAAAAGGAAGGTCTTTCGACCTTCCCGATCATGCCGGTTGAAAGAGGTATTACCGCTTGGAATACTGGAACCGTTTGCGGGCTCCCTTCTGTCCATATTTCTTTCGCTCTTTGACCCTCGAGTCACGGGTCAGCAGCCCTTCCTTCTTTAAGCTGACCCGCATTTGAGGGGAAACTTCAAGCAGCGCCTTCGAGATACCATGCCGCAGCGCCCCCGCCTGACCGGTCAGCCCACCGCCGTAGACGTTTGCAACGGCATTATATTTTCCAACCGTTTCGGTCACCTGAAAGGGTTGAAGCAGTAAAAATTTCCATGCCTGACGCGGAAAATATTCGTCGGAAGGTTTACCATTGACGACAATTTTACCCTCTCCCGGCTCCAGCCAGACACGGGCTGTTGCGTTCTTCCTTTTACCGACTGAAAAATACCGTGTCGCTGCCATCGTCTGTTAAACCCTTCCTTTAAAATAGGTTTTTAAGCGAAAGATTAATTGAACGCCGTAATTTTAGCTTCAGGGCCTATTTTAACGGCGTTCCTTTTAATTGTAAAGCTTCCGGCTGCTGCGCTTGATGAGGGTGAAGCTCTCCCGCATAGACTTTTAACTTTTTGGCCATTGCGTTGCCGAGCTTGGTCTTGGGCAACATCCCAATAATCGCATAGGTCACCATCCGTTCCGGCTTTTCCCGCTTCATCTTGGCCGCCGTGGTTTGCTTCAATCCACCGATGTAACCTGTATGGTGAAAATATTCTTTCTTCTCCGCCTTCTCTCCCGTCAGGACCACCTTCTCCGCGTTGATCACAACCACATGGTCTCCCAGATCCGCATTGGGGGTGAAGATCGGTTTGTGTTTTCCGCGGAGAATCGCCGCAACCTGCGCCGCCATCCGCCCCAGTACCTGCCCGTTTGCATCAACGACGTACCATTTTCGCTGAATGTCCGCTTCTTTAAATGCCGTTGTTTTCATCCTCGTCCTTATCAAATAGTAAAAAAGAGTTTCATTTTTATCCAATTACAAGCGATTTGTCAAGAGAAAAAGGGTGTGGGGCCAGGCGCAACGGGTTTGAAAATCGGAAATCAATGGCTTCTTCCGGCGCCGGCCCGATACTTAAAACGCTTACGCATCATACGGCCCGAAATCTTTTGGCTTGAGTTTTTCGAGCCAGGCATCCAGCTTTTCCGACCCTTTTTTCTGCAAGACTTCTTCCGTCACATAAATCGGTATGCCCATTCGAAGGGCCAGAGCGATCGCATCGCTGGGACGGGCATCGAGGGTCATCTCTCCCGTTTCCTGCGGCTCTGCACTTTCACCCGGGGCCGGCGGGCAGGTATTTTGTTGTTTCAGCAAACGATTTCTGACCAGGTAGAGCGTCGCAAAATAAGTCCCGTTATTGATGTCGTTGATGAGAACTTTTTCCATCTGAACATCCAGATGATTCAAAAGATCTCTCAGCAAATCATGCGTCAGCGGCCGGGGAGGGGCGATCCCTTCCATTGCGAACCGGATGGCATTTCCCTCCATCACCCCAACCCAGATCGGAAAAAGCTCGACGTTTCGTTCATCCTTTAAGATAACGATCTGGGCCTCGGTGTTCGGATCAGAGACAACCGCGTGGACTTTTACTGGAATATTCAATAAAATAGGCCCTCAAGCGAAAGATTACGGCGTTCCATTAAAATAGGCCCTCAAGCGGAAAATTATGACCTCCGGGGAATGGTTGGAGGTGGCAACGTAAACCACGGCGTTCCATTGAACCTCTGCTAGGGGAGTTTTCGGATTAATCCCCGGCTGGCAACTTCTATCGCCTTTTCGAAAGTGGCCGGCACCCTGGGAAAAAACAAGAAGAGATACCCGCGTGACTCCCCGGTCCCTTCCCAAATCACATCGCCCATTTCAAGGTCCCACAACCTTCCCTGAATCCGGACCTGAGTGGCCCCCTCCATGATCTCCACCTGCTGCAGTTCCGTCTGAAGCAGAAAGCGGGTCCCGAACGCCTTCCTGAATTTGGAAAGATCCCGCTCCTCCGCTACTTTTTTAAAGGAGGTCTCTTTTTCAAAGACTCGGAAAAAATCATCAAGCTCCTCCTCCTTGATTTTTTCGAGGCCGTCCTTCGGAGACAGGAAGCTCATCTGCTCGCGCATTTCGGTTAGCGCTTTATAAAAAATGGTTTCGGCCGGTTGCAGGTAACGACGATTTTCTCCCCTCGCCACCATCGGTAAAATCGCCACGGTTTCATTCGGAAGGTTGCTTGTGTAGAGGACCCCCTTCCGGTAACTCTCACGGGAAAGATCGTCGATCCCGACACATCCTCCTGCAAAGATGAAAAAGGCAAGGAGAAGGAGGAAGCGGCCGCCTCGATATGGGTCCACCTGCGATAGAATCCGATTCGGTCGTGTTTTCATCGATCCGGCTATTGTTGTGGAAAGGGACCTAATATTTCAGCAAGCTTGGGACGATTCCCATTGCGAGCATGGTCGTCGAAATAATACGCTGCAATTTTGAACTGATATCGATCGAGCACACCCGAGACTGTATGATCAAATCGAACCCGCCTCGGTTTCGGCCTTTTAAATTCGTTGACTGCGATGACGATCTGGAGTTCATCTTTGCCCATATACTTAATGTCATCGCCGCTCAGGGAGACGTTGGCCCGGGCATCGCGATACATGGTATGAGAATGAAAGTCGCCGATGACGTCTAATTTCGGAAAATGCTTTAAAATTTCTGTGATCACCTTCCATTTATCCGATCGAAGCTCCGTCCAGCTATGGCCCCTTTTGACGCTTTGGTAAGGGATCGCATGCTCCACGATAAACTTTCCGGCGATTCGGTATCCTAAAAGGAGGCCGAAACATTCTTTCTTGTAGACCTCCACCGCGGAGAGGACCAGCCCCATAAATACATTTTCGTTGAAGTAGGCCTGCACGCGCTCCCTCTTTCACCCACATACAAATGTGTCCATTTTAAAGAGGCGCAGACCTCTCCTGCAGCCCTTAGGTGTCATATTTTCCGAAATCTTCCGGCCTCAGATTTTCAAGCCACCGATCCAACTCTTCGGAACTCTGCTTTTTAATGACCCCTTCGGTCGCGAAGATCGGAGCGTCGGCCCGCAATGCCAACGCGATGGCATCGCTCGGTCTGGAGTCAATGGTAAACTCCGAATCATCATACATCAAATGGATTTTAGAAAAATAGGTATTATCCTTCAGGTCGGTCACAACGATGCTGATGACTTTGGCCTCGACGGCATCGAGCACATTCTTAATCAGATCATGGGTCATCGGCCGGGGGGTGAAGATCCCTTCAAGGGCCAGGCTGATCGAATTGGCCTCGGGCTTGCCGACCCAGATCGGAAGGACCTCTTTGTTTTCTTCGTCTCGGAGGATGATAATGTAAGCATTATGGTAGGGATCGAACATCAATCCCCGCACTTTCATCTGAACAAGCATTCCCCGACCCTTTTTACAACCCGACGGTTGTTTTCAATTTATCACTTTCACTGATTCATTGTCAACGCATGAAACGGCTGCCGGAGGCGTTGCAACTCGTTGGTTCTCCGTTGAAAATACCTTGACACCTTTTTTGGCAAACGATATAATAAATCGCTTTTTAATTAGATCTGGATTCCATGCTAAATGTTTTATTCTTTAAAGTTACCCTTTTATTTTACTTTCTAGGGACTGCGTTCTTTCTCTTTAATCTCTGGGATCGAAAGGGGGGCAGGGGCCTTCCGAGCGAGCCGTCCCGGATTACGATATGGAGTCAAAGACTGGCCGTCATTGTGACAGGGACCGGCTTTATCTCTCACACCTTGGCGCTCGCCATTCGGCTTAAAGAGGGCGGCTATATCCCCCTGACGAACCTTCATGAGGCGATTTCCTTCTTCTCGTGGGCCATTGTCCTTGCTTTCTTCCTCGTAGAATTCCGATATCATGTTTATGTGCTCGGTTCCTTTGTTCTGCCTCTTGCATTTCTTTCGCTGATGTCGGCCGCCGCCCTTCCGAACGAAATTCCGGCCCTTGATCCCACGCTCAAAAGCGCCTGGCTTGGAATTCATACCATTCTTTCTATATTAGGGATCGTCGCGTTTGCCATCGCATTCATCGCGGGCATCATGTATCTTCTCCAGGAAAAGTTCCTGAAATCAAAACAGTTTAATTCCCTTTATTATAAGCTTCCGCCGCTCGACCTGCTCGATCAATGGAATCAGAAGGCCATCCTGCTCGGATTTCCCCTCCTGACGCTCGGCATTATTTCGGGCGCCCTCTGGGCGCAATACACCTTTGGCTCCTTTTGGACCTCCAACAACCCCAAGCAGGCCCTTTCGCTCGGTACCTGGTTTTTTTATTTGATTGTTCTACACGGCCGGATCACAATCGGGTGGAGAGCCAAAAAGGCCGCTCACTTGGCGATCATCGGTTTTGTAGGGGTGATTTTTATTTTCGTGACCTTGGCATGAAAACAGCGCGCATCTGGCGATGTCAATGCGGGCCTTCGGTAGGATTTATCACACAATGAACATCATCATTGTAGGCCTCAATCACCGAACCGCGCCGGTAGAAATACGGGAGCGCTTCTCCATCGACGAAAAACAGATCGGAGAAGCCCTTTATCAATTGAAATCGAATCCGGCGATTGAAGAGGGTCTCATCCTGTCGACCTGCAACCGCGTTGAAGTCTGCGCCGTCGTGAAAGAGACCGATCGCGGGATCGAGGCGGTCAAGAACTTCCTGATTCAATATCGGCCCGGGATTCCGGCGGAATCGCTGACGGCGTGCCTTTACATGTACAGCGCCGGGGATTGCTTGCGTCACCTTTTCCGGGTCGCCTCCAGTCTCGATTCGATGATCATCGGAGAGCCTCAGATCCTTGGACAGATCAAAGAGGCCTTCGACCATGCGATTCTGCACAAAACCACCGGGGTCATTTTAAACAAAGTTTTCAAAAAAGCAATTTCGGTCGCCAAGCGGGTCCGGACCGAGACAAAGATCGCCGAAAGAGCCGTCTCGATCAGCTTTGCCGCGGTCGAACTCGCAAAAAAAATCTTCGGAAAACTCGATCAGAAATCGGTATTGTTGATTGGCGCCGGGGAGATGGCCGAGCTGGCGGCGCGCCATTTTGCCGGAAACGGCGTGCAGTCAATCTCGGTGGCAAACCGGAGCCACGAGCGGGCGCTGGAGCTGGCCAAAGAGTTCAACGGCGTTCCGGTAAAATTTGAGGATTTTGTCGTCGAGATGGCCGAGTCGGACATTGTTCTCTGCTCCACCGGCGCGCCGCATTACGTGATCGGACCGGAAGAGGTCTCCAAGGTGATCGCAATCCGCCAGAACCGGCCGATCTTTTTCATCGACATCTCCGTGCCGCGTAACATCGATCCGCAGATCAACAAGCTCGACAACGTCTTCCTTTACGACATCGACGATCTCCAGCTTTCCGTCGAAACCAATATCCGGACGCGCGAAAAAGAGGCGCTCAAGGCGGAAGAGATCATTACAGAAGAAATTGAGCGCTTCACCCGCTGGTTCAAATCGCTCGATGCCATCCCGATGATAGTCGCCCTGAAAGACCGGGCGGAACAGATCCGCCAGACGGAACTGGGAAGGATCTCGGGGAAACTGGGAACATTGACCCCGGCCCAACAGGAAGCGCTGGAAGGTCTGACGGCCGCGATCGTGAACAAGCTGCTGCACAGCCCTCTGACCGTTTTAAAGGAAGAGCTTCATTCGACCAACGGAAATATGATTCTCGAAGCGGCCCGAAAACTATTTAATCTGGAGGAGACCCCGCCGGAGACCGAAAAAAAGGTAAAAAGCGCCGCTGAAGGACCTTCCGCATGACTTCTGCCAGAGAAATTTTTCTGGTCAGGCTCCCTTCTTCGTTTAGATTCCTGATTCGACTCCTCTTATTGGTATCGGCTTTAATCGGCTGTAAAACGGAACGCCGTAATCCTTCGCTTGAGAAACCTATTTTAACGGAACGCCGTAATCCTTCGCTTGAGAAACCTACTTTAAAAGAGGCCGCGATGACCCTCGGCGCCGACCTCCCGCCGGAGAGGAACAGACCGGCCAAGCCGGCGCCCCATCGCAGACCGGGGGGTCATTACTCCTTGTCCGGAAGTTTCAGCACCGGCGAGGGGAGCTATGTCCGCTCCCTGCTGGCCGACGGGGCCTCGCTCTGGGTCGGCACCACGGAAGGGATCGTGAAAGTCGCCCGCAAGTCGGGAGAGGCGGTTCAAACGGTCACGACGAAAGAGGGGTTGGCCAGCCCTTATATTTTTACAATGAAAAAAGATCCGAAAGGGGTCTACTGGTTCGGCACCAACAACGGCGGCGTCAGCCGGCTGGACGGGAAGGAGTTGAAAACCTACCTTCCCTCCCATGGCCTGGCCGACTTCTGGGTCTATGGGATCGATTTCGCATCGGATGGGGCCGTCTGGATTGCAACGTGGGACGGGGTCAGCCGGTTCGATGGAAAAAACTTTAAAAATTACAATACGAAAGACGGTCTGGCCGATCGATGGGTTTACGCCCTGTCGGTGGACCGGGATGGCGCGGTCTGGTTCGGCACCGAATCGGGGGTAAGCCGGCTCGACGCGGCAGGCCGCTGGAAGAACTGGCGTCATTCCGACGGGCTCGGGGCGCCGAACAAGTCGGGCCTTTCCAAAAGCGACAATACCGGTTTTGGAACCCTCTCTCAATCGAAAGGAGAGGATTACAAACACAACCATAACCTCTCTGTTTTGGATCCGGGCGGAAATGAAACGTATAATGAAAATTATGTCTTTTCGATGGCGATCGACGGCGACGGGAACAAATGGTTTGGGACCTGGGGAGGAGGGGCCAGCCGCTTCGACGGAGATCGCTGGCAAAACTTCACGACCGAAGATGGCCTGGCCGGCAATATCGTCTACGCGGTCACCGTCGATCCTCACGACGGCGCCATCTGGTTCGGCACCAACCATGGCGTCTCCCGGTTTGACGGCCAAAACTGGAGCAGCCTCACCTTGCGGGACGGGCTGGCCAATGAGAATGTCTATGCGGTCGCCATCGACACCGACCGGCACATCTGGCTGGGAGAGAAAGGCGGGGTCGACGAATGGGCTCCTCGCGAAAAAGGAGCGCCGTTAAAATAGGTCACCATAAGCAAAATTTATCACGGCCATGCTTCCAGGGCCGACCTACCCGGCGGCGTTCAATTAATCTTTCGCGCTAGAACTTATTTTAAAAGACCGGGCGCCGGAAATCCGGACAATAGAGGATAGAAAGACCGATTATGTCTAAGAAAAATTTGAAAATCGGGAGCCGGGGGAGCCAGCTTGCTCTGTGGCAGGCCCACTGGGTTAAGGCCCGGCTGGAAGAAAAAGGGCTTCAGGCCGACATCGTTAAAATCAAGACGACCGGCGATAAGATCCTGGACGTTCCCCTCGCCAAAATCGGCGGGAAAGGCCTTTTCGTCAAAGAAATTGAAGAGGCACTGATCCGGGAAGAGATCGACCTGGCGGTCCACAGCATGAAAGATGTGCCGAGTCACCTTCCCGAGCCGCTTCATCTGGCCGCCATCCCGCGCCGTGAAGATCCCCGCGATGCCGTGATCAGCCGGCAAGGGGTCCGGTTGGCCGATCTGCCGTCAGGGGCAAAGATCGGGACCAGCTCCCTTCGGCGGCAGGCCCAGCTCTGGGCCCTTCGGCCCGACCTTCAGATCATCCCGCTGCGGGGGAATCTCGACAGCCGGCTCCGCAAGCTCAACGAAGGGGCGTTTAAAGTAGGTTCTGAAGCGAAAGATTACGGCGTCCCTCTTGACGCCATCCTCCTCGCCGCTGCCGGTCTTCACCGGTTGGGCTGGGGAGAGCAGATTACCGAATATCTCCCCGTGGAGATCAGCCTGCCGGCCATCGGCCAGGGCGCCCTGGCGATCGAATGCCGGCGGGACGATTCGCGAGTGAACGATGCGATCTCTTTCTTGAATGATCCGGAAACCGCCTGCACCGTCTCAGCCGAGCGGGCGATGTTGATCCGGCTGGAAGGGGGATGTCAGGTCCCGATCGCCGGCCATGCGACGAAGTCGAGCGACCAGGTCACACTGGATGGACTGGTGGCGAGCCTCGATGGGAAAACAATCCTCCGGGAACGCCGGACCGCGAAGCGCTCCGAGGCGGCCGCACTCGGCATTGAAGTGGCCGAAGCGCTTTTGGCAAAGGGAGCGGATCAGATACTCAAGGCCTTATATGAAGGAACACCTCCTGCATCGGGGATTTCTTAGAGTTGCGGTTCATTTGTGAGAACATGCTAGCGTGGAGAAGCCGTTTCAGTATTAATTTGAATGGGACCCCGTCAAAGCCCATCAGAATCTAAAAAAACATCGTCTCTCCTTTGAGCGTGCAGCGACCATCTTTCTTGATCCGCAAGCTTTATCCGAGGTTGACGAGGAGAACAGCAGCAAGGAGGACCGGTGGATTACTTTGGGCCTCGATCGAACAGGGGTGCTATTGGTCGTTTGTCATACATATGGTGAAGAAGTAGAAACCTGTGCGCAAATACGCATCATCTCCGCGCGCAAAGCGACAAAGAACGAGATCAAACAATATAAGAGGGTGTAAGTAAGATGAAACGCGAATATGACTTTTCTAAGGCCGAGAGGGGAAAGTTTTATAAGAAGGGGGCGGAGTTACGTTTGCCTATCTACCTAGATGCCAAGCTTCAGGTCCAGCTTGAGCGCCTCGCACGAAAGAAAGGGAAGGACGTCGGCGAAGTGGTAAACCGTCTCGTAAGGAAAGAAGTCGATCTGCTCGAAGAATTAACTTGAACTAACCGAAACCCGGGGATGCTTGATTGTTTGTAAAACAACGTGGATTCCCGATTAAACATTCGGGAATGACAGATTAAAAGCTTTTCAACATCTTGCTTATACAAACGCAATAAATGATGTTGTATTTTATTGTAGGGGCAGATCTATGTGTCTGGTAGCCGCCCCATTTTCTGGGCTACTGCCCTGTCAGGGCGCACACATCGGTGCGCCCCTACAAACCCACGTAAATTGTTTTTACGTTTTTATTCATTGTTGGACAGAACCCGATGCAGAAAAAAACCGGAAAAGTCTATCTGGTCGGCGCCGGCCCCGGCGATCCCAAGCTTCTGACCCTGCGAGGAAAGGAGCTGCTGGAACAGGCAGATACGATCATTTACGATTATCTGGCCAACCCGAAGCTCTTGGAGTTTGCAAGGGAAGGGATTGAAACCGTTTACGTCGGAAAAAAAGGGGGCTCCCGAAATACACCGCATCAGGAGAAGATCAACGCGCTGATGATCGAGGCGGCCCGCGCCGGCAAGAGGGTCATTCGGCTCAAGGGGGGAGACCCATTTGTTTTCGGACGGGGGGGAGAAGAGACCGAGGCGCTCGTCGCAGCCGGCATTCCGTTTGAAGTGGTGCCGGGGGTAACCTCGGCGATCGGGGTACCGACCTATGCCGGAATTCCACTGACCCATCGTCACATTTCATCCACCGTCACCTTTATCACGGGTCATGAGCATCCGAAGAAGGAAGAAAGCCGTGTTTACTGGGAAAAGCTCGCCAAAGGGGCCGACACCCTCGTCTTCCTGATGGGAATGGGAAATCTTTCCGAAATCGTCGAGAACCTAATTCGGTATGGAAGAGACCCCAAAACGCCGATCGGCCTCGTCCGGTGGGGAACCTATCCTTTTCAGAAAACGCTGATCGGCCGGCTTGACAACATCGTTGAAAAAGTGGCGTCCGAGCAGATGAAGCCGCCGGTCGTCATGGTGGTCGGAGAGGTCGTCTCCCTCCGGGAGAGACTCAACTGGTTTGAGTCGCGCCCTCTCTTCGGAAAAAAGATCCTCGTCACCCGCTCGAAAGAGCAGGCGCCCGAATTCATGGAACTGCTCGCTTCCTACGGGGCGGAGGCGGTTTCTTTCCCCACCCTTCAGATCGTCCCCCCCGGCAGCTGGGCGGCGCTCGATGCCGCCCTGGCTAAAATCGAAACGTATCATTGGATTATTTTCACCTCGGTCAACGGCGTCCGCTTTTTTAAGAAGCGGCTCTCCGCCCTGCGAAAGGACCTCCGGCTGTTAAAAGGGATTTCACTGTGCGCCATCGGCCCCCGGACCGCCGAAGAGATCGAGGCATGGGGTCTTCAGGTCGATCTGATCCCCTCCGAATTCAAAGCAGAGGGGGTCCTGGAGGCGCTGAGCAGAAGCGGGATCGAGGGGAAGCGGTTTTTGATTGCGCGGGCGAAAGAAGCGAGAGAAATTCTGCCGGAGGAGCTAAGGGAAAGAGGAGGAGAGGTCGATGTGGCGCCGGTCTACGAGGCGATCCGTCCTGAACACGATCCCAAAGCGCTGGAAGCGCTTTTCGGAGCGGGGGGCGTGGACCTGATCACCTTTGCCAGCTCATCGACCCTTCGGAATTTCGTCGGCATCGTGGGCCAAAAGGAACTGAGAAACAAGCTCGGCCGAGCCGCCATCGCCTGCATCGGGCCGATCACCGCAAAGACGGCGCAGGAGTTCGGCCTTCAGGTCGATATCATTCCGAAAAAGTATACCCTCCCCGATCTGGCCGAATCGATTGTGGACTATTTTAAAAAAAAAGGGTAAATTAACGAAACGGGTCCGCCCGAGTCGGCAGGCTCTTCACCGTAGGAGATCGGATGGCTTTTCCAGATCATCGCCCGCGAAGATTAAGGCAAAACGAGGCGCTCCGCCGGCTCGTCCGCGAGACGGCGCTGACCGCGGATCATCTGATCCTCCCGCTTTTCGTGATGCACGGGAAAAAAGGAAAAACCGAGATCGCCTCGATGCCGGGACAATACCGGCTGTCGATCCCGGAATTGCTGAAGGTCTCCACCGAGGCCTTCCGGCTCGGCATCCCGGCGGTGATTCTTTTCGGCATCCCGAAGACAAAAGATGAGGCCGGTTCGGAAGGGGTTCATCCGCAGGGGATCGTCCAGCAGGCGATCCGGGCGGTCAAAGACAGAACCCCCGATCTCCTGGTGATCACCGACGTCTGCATCGACGAGTACACGTCGCACGGGCATTGCGGGATCGTCCGGGACGGTAAAATCGTCAATGACGAAACCCTGGAGGTCCTCTGCAAGATGGGGCTGACCCACGTTCAGGCCGGCGCCGACATGATCGCCCCCTCCGACATGATGGACGGGCGGGTGGGGGCCCTTCGAAAGATGCTGGACGAAAACGGCTACGCCGAGACCCCGATCCTCTCTTATGCCGCCAAGTATGCCTCCTGCTTTTACGCGCCGTTCCGGGACGCCGCCCAATCGGCCCCCCAGTTCGGAGACCGGAAAACCTATCAGATGGATACCGCCAACCGCCGCGAGGCGTTGAGGGAGGTCGCGCTCGATATCGAGGAAGGGGCCGACATCGTGATGGTGAAACCGGCGCTCCCCTACCTCGACATCATCAGCGAAGTCAAACGGACCTTCGGCCTTCCGGTGGCCGCCTATCAGGTGAGCGGGGAATTTTCGATGATCAAGGCCGCGGCGCAAAAGGGCTGGATCGACGAAGAGCGGGCCATGACGGAATCGCTCCTGTCGATTAAAAGGGCCGGGGCCGATATGATTTTAACTTATTTTGCGATGGAGATGGCTCGCATCTCTATGGAGAAAAGAACCTTATGAAGCTTCTGATCGGATCCGCAAACATCAAACCGATCCCCGGCTATCCCGTGGTGGCCATCGGCAACTTCGACGGCGTCCATTTGGGCCATCAGGCGATCCTGGCGCAGGCCATCGAACGGGCCCAGGAGAAAGACGGGACGTCGGTCGTCCTCACCTTTGAACCTCATCCGATGAAAGTTCTGCATCCCGAACGGGAATTTAGATTGCTGAATACGTTTCAGATCAAGATGAGACTGATTGAATCGACCGGGGTCGATGTCACTTTCAGCGCCGAGTTCAGCAAAGCGTTTGCCCAGCAAACCCCGTGCGAATTCGCGAAAACGTATCTGCGTGACAAGATCGGCTGCAAAGAGGTCATCGTCGGCAAGAACTTCAACTTTGGGAAGGATCGGGCCGGAACGGTCAAAGAGCTCATCGAATTCGGCAAGGAGTTCGGATTCGAGGTCGTCATACAAGAACCGGTGATGGTCGAAGGAATTCCGGTCAGTTCGACTAAAATCAGGCAACTGATTCGGGAAGGGAATGTCGGCCTGGCCGGGAAAATGATGGGACGCTATTATTCGATGGAAGGAAAGGTCCTGCACGGGGACGGAAGAGGGGAAAGCCTCGGGTACCCGACCGCCAATTTCCGTCTTCCCAATGAACTGATCCCGAGAGAAGGGGTTTATGCCGCGCGGGTCGCCACGCTGAAGGCGGAAGGATATATGACCTTGGACGGCATCGTTTACATCGGCTCCAAACCGACCTTCGATAAAACAGAGGTCCAGATGGAGGTCCATCTTTTTGACGCCAACGAAAATCTCTACGGAAAACGACTTCTCGTCACCTTTATTGAATGGGTCCGGGGAGATGAAAAATTCGAAGACTCCGCCGCATTGATCCGGCAGATCGGTCAGGATATCGAAAAGGCGAGGGCCATCCTCAAAGAGAAAGGAGCGACCCCTTCATAATGTGGGGCCGGCGCCGGGAGAAGCAGGTTCTCTTCTCCTCTTCACACCGGGAGCCTCACGGCCATTTTATAGAGGGGGCCGGCGCTGATGGAACCTGTTGACTTTAGATCTTCACCCCCGGCGCCCCTTGCCCCGCCGCCGGAGAAAGGGCCGCTGGCGAAGGCCTTTAGAGAATCGATCGGTCAATTCCCTTTAAAACCAGGCGATAAAATGGTCGTGGCGGTATCGGGGGGAGCCGATTCGGTCTGCCTGCTGCACCTGTTAAGAAAATGGGGAGCGGCCCGCGCCGTCTCGCTGCATGTGGCCCATTTAAATCACAGCTTCAGACCGGAGGCGGACCAGGAAGCGCGCTTTGTCGAAAACCTTTCTTCCGGCTGGGAAATCCCCTTTACCTCTCTTAAGCTTCCCGTTCCACAACTTTGCAAAGAAAAAGGCCTTTCAAAACAGGAAGGGGCCCGCGTTATCCGATACCAATTTCTCAAAGAGGTGGCTCAAAGCGTCGGCGCCCGATGGATGGCCCTGGGACACACGGCGGACGACCAGGCCGAAACGTTTCTGATGCGGACGCTGAGAGGGGCCGGCGCCCAGGGCCTGAGCGCGATCCCTCCTATGCGGGAGGGGTGCATCATCCGTCCTCTTTTAAAAATCACACGGCAAGAAATTCTGTCGGAACTCTCGAGAGAGGACATTCCATTCATGGAAGATCCCTCCAACCTTCAACCGGTCTATCTGCGCAACCGGATTCGCCATGAGCTTCTGCCGATGCTGGAGCGATACAATCCGCAGATCAAAGAAGCCCTCTGCAGGGAGACGGCGCTCTTACAGGATGAAAACGATTTTATCCACCAACATCTCTTGTCGCTGATTCCGGGGCTGAATATCCGGACGACGGAGCGATCTGTTCTGTTTGATGTGGCGCCGCTTCAGTCGCTCCACCCGGCCCTCCAAAGGAGGCTGCTTCGATGGGGGATGGCCCAGCTTGGGATCGAACTAAAGGGCATCGGCTTTAAGCACATTGAAACCATCCGGTCCAAGATTATTCCCGGTCCGACCGGGAAGCGCTACCCCTTTCCCCATTCCTTGAAAATTGAAAAAAAATATTCCACCCTCCTTTTCGAGCGGGCCGACAAGGCCGCAAACCCGATCCCCATCAGGTGTCCGGCTCTCCCTTCGGTTGAAATACCCCTTCCGGAAAGGGAAGGGGCCGCCTCCGGAATTGCGGTCGAGTTACCCCCCTGGAAGTTGAAATTAACCCTTTCATTGCATTCCGGTCCTTACCCTTCTTTTTCCCCTTGCATGGCTTCTTTTGATTTTGATAGAATTTTACTTCCTTTATTCATTCGAAGTTGGCAACCGGGCGATTACTTTATGCCTTCCGGCATGGAAGGACGGCGCAAGAAATTACAGGATTTTTTCGTGGATACCAAAATCGCAAAATCCGAGAGGGACCAAAGACCGCTTTTGGCCTGCTCCAGGGAAATTTTATGGGTGGTCGGTCTTCGGGCGGATGATCGCTCTCGGATCAACAAAAAAACAAAGCGCACCTTGCGGGTGGAAGCACAACACCTCTCTCATTGATATTAAAACAGGCATGGCCCTGTAAGGAGTCTGGATGGAAGGACGCATTTTCGGCAAGCCGATCATCACACAGGAGGAGATGCGTAAGCGCATCAAAGAGCTCGGACTCCGGATCGCCGAAGATTACCAGGACAAAGACCTTCTCATGATCGGGGTTCTGAAAGGGGCCTTCGCTTTTTTCGCCGACCTCTCGCGCGCCATCCCTCTCCCATTGCGTGTCGACTTTCTGGTTGTTTCCAGCTATGGTGATAAAGACAAGAGCAGTGGAAAAGTAAAGATTATTTCGGATATCTCTGAAAATCTGAAGGGACAGGATGTCCTGGTGGTCGAAGATATCGTCGACTCGGGCCTCACCCTGACCTTTTTAAAGAAGAAAATAATGGCAAGAAAACCGCGATCCCTCAAGTTTTGCACCCTACTGGATAAGCCCCAGCGGCGAAAAACCGAAGTCGTCATCGATTATGTCGGGTTCACCGTTTCCAATAAGTACGTGGTCGGTTATGGACTCGACTACGAAAACAAGTATAGAAACCTGCCATACATCGCAGTTCTGGATAAGGTAGATGAAGAGTAGAAGGGTCGGAAGCAGCCGTTTCCGCTGTTTTTCAGGGTGTCTCCGGCAGGAATTTTTTTGGAATAAAAACCGAATTCTTCATCTTGGGTCTGAGAGTGGTTCTTGATTGTCACCGCCAAAAAACTATGCTAGAATGAACCAGCATTCTTGAACTTTTAGGAGGATTTAAATGAACCCCCGTGTAAAGAACTTGGCCCTCTGGATTGTTGTGGGTCTCTTCATGATCTTGCTCTTTAACCTCTTCAACACCTCTTCCCGGCCGATTGAAGATGAGATTATCTTCTCCGATTTCATGATGAAAACAGAGAAGGGCGAAGTTTCTGAGGTGACGATCAAAGACAATCACATCAGCGGCATCTTAAAAGATGGGACCAAATTCAAGACTTATACCGCCAACGATCCCGACCTGGTGAAAACACTTCGGGAGAAGAATGTCCGGATCACCGCGAAACCCCCTGAAGAGGCCCCTTGGTATATGACCTTTTTGATGACCTGGGGACCTTTCATTCTCTTTATCGGTCTTTGGGTCTTTTTCATGCGGCAGATGCAGATGGGGGGGAACAAAGCTCTCTCTTTCGGAAAAAGCAAGGCCCGTCTCCTCTCCGAAGAGCGAAAGAAGATTACCTTTTCCGATGTCGCGGGGATTGACGAGGCAAAAGGTGAAGTCGAAGAGATTATTGAATTTTTGAAGGACCCTCCCAAATTCCAGAAACTGGGCGGCCGGATTCCGAAAGGGGTATTGGTCGTCGGACCTCCGGGAACCGGAAAGACCCTCCTGGCAAAAGCGATTGCAGGCGAAGCCGGTGTTCCATTCTTTTCCATTTCGGGTTCCGACTTTGTGGAAATGTTTGTCGGCGTCGGCGCCTCCCGCGTCCGCGACCTTTTTGAGCAGGGGAAGAAACATGCCCCCTGTATCATCTTTATCGATGAAATCGATGCCGTCGGCCGGCACCGCGGCGCCGGACTGGGAGGGGGTCACGATGAGCGCGAGCAGACGTTAAACCAGCTCCTCGTTGAGATGGACGGATTTGAAACTTCCGAAGGGGTCATTTTGGTCGCCGCCACGAACCGACCTGACGTGCTCGACCCGGCGCTGCTCAGACCGGGCCGGTTTGACCGGCAGATCGTCGTCAGCCGTCCCGACCTCAAGGGCCGGATTGAAATTTTGAAGGTGCATACCAAGAAAATTCCGCTCTCCAAAGATGTGGGTCTTGACGTCATCGCCCGCGGCACCCCCGGTTTTGCCGGAGCCGATCTGGAAAACCTCGTCAACGAAGCGGCGCTTTTGGCCGCACGGAAAAGTAAAAAAACGGTCGAGATGGTCGACTTTGAGTCCGCAAAAGATAAAGTCCTGATGGGGGTGGAGCGGAAAAGCATGGTCCTCTCCGAGGAAGAGAAAAAGACCACCGCATACCATGAAGCGGGACATACCCTGGTTGCCAAGCTGCTGCCGGGGACCGACCCGATTCACAAGGTCACCATCATTCCGCGCGGCCGGGCGCTCGGCGTCACCATGCAGTTGCCGGTGGACGACCGCCACAACTATCACAAAGAATATCTCTACAACACGATCGCCATTATGATGGGAGGGCGCGTTGCGGAAGAGTTGGTTCTCAATCATATGACCACCGGCGCCGGAAACGATATCGAAAAAGCGACCGATCTGGCCCGGAAGATGGTTTGCGAGTGGGGGATGAGCGAGAAGATGGGACCATTGACCTTCGGCAAGAAAGAGCAGGAGATCTTCCTCGGCCGTGAAATTTCGCAGCACAGGGACTACTCCGAGCATACGGCGATCGAGATCGACAAAGAGGTCAAGCGGTTGATCGTGGAAAATTACGAAAGGGCGAAAACCTTGATCACCATCAACATGAAGGCGCTCAAAGCACTCGCCGAAGCGTTGCTGGAAAAAGAGTCGTTGGATGCCCCGGAAATTGAAAGAATCGTCCAGTCATCCATGGCGACCCCTTCGCCCGCCTCACCGGTCCCGGCTTAACTCAGTCGACCGCTGGCTTGACTTTATGTCTAAAGAGCTTCAGGATAAAGAGGTCTCTCGGAAACGAGAGGCCTCTTTAATTTTCAGCCGGAGAACAACCGGCGTCTGGCATTGCGGCGCGCACCGCCTGAATTATCGAAAACGTCCCCAGGTGATGGGGATCTTAAATATCACCCCCGATTCTTTTTCGGACGGCGGTCTCTTTTTCGATCCGCAGAAGGCGATCGATCAAGCGGTTCAGATGGAGGAGGCCGGGGCCGACATCATCGATGTCGGAGGCGAATCGACCCGTCCAGGGGCGGCACGGGTCTCATTGGAAGAAGAGAGCCGGCGGGTTCTTCCGGTCATTGAAAAACTCGCCGCCAGGGTGAAAATCCCCCTCTCTATCGATACCACCAAGTCGGCGCTGGCAAAGAGCGCGTTGGAAGCGGGCGCGTCGATCATCAACGACGTCAGCGGCTTCACACGGGACCCGGAGATGTTTTCGATTGCGGCAGATGGAAAATCAGGGATCGTGATCATGCATGCGAAGGGAACGCCCCGGACAATGCAGCGCCATCCCCGTTATCGAAACGTGATCGAAGAGATCCGCCTCTTTTTAAACCGGCAGATACAAAAAGCCGCCGACCATCGGATTCCGATCAATCGCATTGCCGTCGATCCCGGAATCGGTTTTGGAAAAACGGCCAATCACAATCTGAAAATCTTACATCACCTCGACCGCTTCGCAGATTTGGGGGCGCCGGTGATGGTCGGCCCATCGCGAAAGTCGTTTATCGGCCGCGCGCTGAACCTCCCCCCGTCCGAACGGTTGGAAGGAACTGCCGCGGCCGTCGCGATCGCCGTCTTCCAGGGGGCGGATATTTTAAGGGTCCACGATGTCGCTGCCATTGCGCGGGTGATCCGCGTCGCACACATGATTCGAAAAGAAGAGATGCCCTTATGACTGAAAAGAAACCGGTAGAAAAAAGAAAGTTTCCCCGGCTGGACGGGGTCACCTTCCCCGTTGAATACACCTTGAAAGAAAAACCGAACCGGTCGATGCGGGGAAGGGCCATGAGCGTCGGCGAGTCGGGATTGATGATCGCCACCGAAGATTCCCTCTCAGTCGGAGAGGAGCTTCACCTCAAGCTTTATCTCCCCAGAACCCTCTTTCCCTTTTCAAACTGGCAAGTGGTCAACGCCGAGGCAAGAATCATCCGGGCGGATGACAAAACGGCGCAGGACGAACTCCATCGCTACGGCGTGTTAACCACACAAATCTCGGATGAGGACGCCGCCAGCCTGAAAGACTGCATCTACCTCTCCCGCTGGATGAGCGAGAAAACGGGAAACCGGTAAATCTCGCACGGGAAGACGGCATCACGGAAAAACTCTCAGCGATTCAGAAATGTTAAAATTCATTCGGAAGGAAGCTCTTGACCGGCCTTGCGCCCCGGGCAATCAAACCGGCATTCTCTCCGCTCTCCAGCGTCAAGAGCGGTTTTCCCCAGGAGAGAATCTTATTGCAGAACGCCTCCGTCTTCCCGCCTGACGCGGCGTAGGCCACAAAGACCACGTCAGCCAGGGCTGCGACAAATTTGTTCCGGAATTGGGCCTTCTCTACCGTGACCCGCCGATCCTTAAAGACCAGTCGCTAGCGATAAACGTCCTTCCGATCGTCGATGTATACAACTTCAAGAATCGTGCTTTCAAATCGATAGACGATGCGGAACGAACCGATACGGTAGGATCGAAGATCCTCAAACTCGCCTTTTAATTTCTTCCCTAATAAAGGATCTTGTGTCAGTTCCCGGATCGCATTTTTTAATCGATCTCGGGGCCGAGATGCCAGACCGTTCAATGCCTTCTCGGCACGATGTGAAAGTTTAACGTCTTTTGGTTTTGCCACGCAGAGGCTCCTTAAATACCTCCTTAAACGGCCGTGACCGCCCGGCGGAGAGATCAGCCAAGCCTTCACGGATACCTCGAACGGCTTTTGGATTTGCCATCAACTCTAAGGTCTCAATCCAGCTTTCGTACTCCTCAAAACCCATCATCACCGCCTCCGGCTTCCCCTTGCGGGTGATGATTACCCGCTCCATGAGGCGCCGCATTCGGTCAACCAGATCAGGCAGCTTTTGGCGTGCTTCGGAAATCGGTATTGTTTTGATCACTTTGGACACTCCTTCCCGGCCACAACGGACACTTGTACATTATTTAGTACAATTCTACTTTATCTGAATGGTCTCCCGAAGTCAAACGGACCTTTTCGGGGGCGTTTGACGAGAGGGAATGTCTAAACGGGCGTTCAAAGAAGGACACTTCGCAGCTGGTTTTGGTTATTCTTGGGTCTTGAAATTATATGGGGTCTGGTCTTGTATTTTGACTTTTTATATTGACATCAAGATTCAAGACTTGACCCCTGAGATCTTGATTTTTCTTTTGTCGTCAGCAAGACAGCGATTTTTTGAGACGTGAACCCCTGTTTCTTGAGCCGCCTACTGTCCCCATTTTTCCCTCTTCAGTGAGACCTGTTATTTGAAAAGGTTAAAGTCATAGATGGAATGGTGGTGACCCACGTAACGGAGTTCGGCTTGATTGGGGCTGACAAATTTAAAGATAACCCGGTAGGCCTGGTCGACTCGGAAACTCCAAACTTCATGGTGTTTGGGACGCAATTTTTCGGTGTGAAGCGAAGGGTGAAAGGGGTTGCTTTTGAACCGGTCCGTTTTGGCAACGGCTTTTCGCTGGATGGTGGGTGGGAGTTTCTTGAAGAGTCGATCAAAAGTAGCGGTGGTCGAGATCTCGATCATCGTGTGCCGCTAAAATAGGCCCTCAAGCGAAAGATTACGGCGTTCCGCTATCGGATCAAGCCGCGTAAAGACCCCCTTTTGGTTACTCTTCCTGCGCGATGGTCCCGCTCAGACGCATCTAAGGCAGCCAGAAATTCCTCCCGGTACAGACCGATGGCATCGCAAAAGGCTTCAAAGTTTGCTCTGGAGATCTCAATCTGGATGCTTTTTTTTGTTTTCTTTGTGACTTTGGCGTCAAGGGTTTGTGCCATGCGAAACCTCCCGTTCGAAATTAGACTACCACACCAAACAGCCTTTATCAAGAACGCGCTTGGAACGGGGTTCATCTCGATGAAGCAGTTGTCGAACCAATTCGCGGACGTATTGGAGGGTCCCAAAACGTCAAACTCCTGTTTTCACAACAAGGCCATCCAAAAGATCAATAAGGTTTGCCTACCCTGATGTTGACTCGCCCTTTATTGGGCGACTTCCTCATTCATGATGGTCGTTTAAAACGAATTAAGTATGGTGTCCCCGAAACCCCCGAAACCGGTGCATTGTTCCAGAGTTTTTGGGCGATGGATGAGGAACTCATAATGATTCGCTTGAACGCAATACCCAATTCATTACCTAATCAATTGGGTATTACCCACTTCCCCGTCTTTCGCCATTGAGCATTCTGCCCGCGGCCCAGGCATTCAACCTGATTGGATGATTTCAGCTTTTTCAGCACCTTCCGGATCATGTCCAGGCTGACACCGGGGCATTCACCCTGGATATCGGCTACTCGAAAGGGCCCGCTCGCGCGTGTGATGGCGCCCATGATGCGTTCCGTTTTGGCGCCTTTGGGCGAAACGGTTTGCCCCACCCGCTCTTCGAACTCACGGTACGCGGTCTTGAGAATGAACTGAACATAATTGATGTAAGGCCAAGGATCATGCTTGCCTTCGTGCCAGCGTCGGGAGCTTTGCTCCAGTGTTTCATAGTAACGTTCCTTGTTTTGCTCGATGAGTCGTTCGAGACTGATGTAGCGCCCCACCTCGTAGCCGAGGTGATAGCACTGGAGCAGGAGCAGCAGTCGCGAGACCCGTCCGTTGCCGTCCCGAAACGGATGAATGCAGAGGAAATCAAGGTTAAACGCGGCCAGACCGATTAGAGGATGGACCCAGCGCTCATCCAGACATCGATTCCACAGATCAATCATCTCCCCCATTGATTCCGTCACTCTGGCCGCCTCGACCGTTTTGAAACGCACCCGCTGACGGCCGTCCGGATACTTTTCGATGATATCGCTGTTTACCCTTTTATATTGTCCCGCGTCGCCGATTTCGCCCCGTATCAGGCGGTGAAGCTCCCGGACGGTTTCTTCCGTAACGGGAAGGCGGGCGCCTTGTTCATGGATGAGTTTCGACGCGTTTCGATACCCCCGGACTTCCTCTTCGTTCCGGTCGCGCAGCTTCGGTTTGCCGAAGATCAGCGTTTCGATTCGCGCCTGATCGACCACCACCCCTTCAATGCGGTTCGACGAGACGGCGCTTTCGATCAACGCATGCTCCCGCAGAACGCGCAGCCGCTGCGGAGACTGTTTTGTGAACAGTTCCTGCTTTCCCCGCGCCTCGCCCAGATCGGCGAGATACCAGGATGTGGCAACAGGAATCGTTTCGGGTTTTGAAGAAAATTGAACAAGCGTCATCATCGGTTAAAATCCTGTCTTAAACTCGGGCATTTTGAGAAACTGCAGATACATCAACTGCTCAACGTAATCGCCGTAGCTCATTTCGTCGCCGTGGAGGAGCAGGCCGGAGCAAAGCGGGCATTAGAAGGAGGGCCCTCAGAAGACCAGGCCGTTTAGTCCGTTTCAGCATTTGAGTTCCGTTACGACCGGGTTTTTCCATCTCAGCATTTTCTAATAATTAAGTATGGTGTCCCTGGAATTCCCACTGATAACGCATTGGGAAATTCTTATCAATTATGAATATTTTTCCTGACCTTCTCTCTGGTCGTTAATTCAAAAGTTGAATTATATCCTCGATCACCGCTTTTCTATCGAATGTCTCATCTATCCAGTCTGAGTATTTGATGCGGTAAAATTGCCAGCCTGCGGCCTGAAGCACGTGTTGCCGCTCTTCATCGCTCTCAATATAGATTCCATACTCCTCATCGATTTCGTCTTTGAAATGCGTTGGTCCGTCGCATTCAATAGCGATGGTCTTAGAGCTTTTTGAATTGCTGATCACAAAATCAATCCGGAAGCCACAGCTTTCCACTTGGTTTTGAATTTTGTAATTTCGTTTAATGACCGCTCGGACCAGATTGCAAAACTCTTCTTCAAAATAGGAGTCAAACGGTTTGAGTTCCGTGGAATGAAAATTGATCTCCCCATTTTCTTGAACGTACTCAAGGTATTTCTTGATCCATATTCTTTCCGGCATTTGGTCAACGGGCAAGCTAATAAAGCAATGGACTTGAAGCCGTGCACGCGAGAACGCGACGTTGACCCTCCCTCGGTTAATGTCGCCGCGAATATCTCCTCCCTCCCCAGTAAGAGGCATATATTTGTTCCGGTGTTCCGGCGTTCGAATCACAAACGAATAAAGAACAATATCTTTTTCGTCTCCCTGGATCCCTTCGATGATACTTACTTTGTAATTGTCGTCTTCTTCCTTAAATCCTTCCTGCTCAAAGAGTTTCCGGATGTACGCGGCTTGTGCGTTAAAGAAGGTGAGAATACCGATCGACTTGCCCCGATATCGCTCATCGCTTCTCAGGCTTTTGAAAAGTTCCAGAATGGCCTTTGATTCTGCGACATTCACATTATCAGAGAATTCCTCTTTCCAATCCGACTCCACCTGATGAACCAACATGACTCTATTCGTATCTTTGTATGTGAGATAGTTATTATTCAGCGGTATCAGTTCCTTTCCCCTTGGCTTGTAGAAATACTTGTTGCTGAAACCGATTAACTCAGCCGGGGAACGATAGTGGTACCGTAGGGGAATGGACATGAAGCCCCTCAAGGCGGCGATGTCGAGCACCGACTGAACAGCCGAAGCCGTTGCTTTGATCTGTAGCTCTTCGGGTATTTGGTAGCGGTGAGCCAATTCGTCAAAGGATTTGTTTGATTTGAACATGATCGTGTTATCTCTCATTTGCTCGCTGTCGCCCACAAATAACACATGTTTTGAACGAAAGGTCACGGGCAGCGTATAGGCGACATTGCACTGAGAGGCTTCGTCCAAGATGACGTAATCAAAAATTCCGGCTTCCAAGGGGATAATGCGGCTGGCATCATCAAGTTCCATGATCCATACCGGAATGAGGTCAAGGATAGCGTTGAAATTGGCCGGGTCTTTACGAAGGTTGTCAAATGTCTTAAAGGCCTTTTTCGATTTTCCAAGCGCTCGCGCCAGCTTCTTGATAATTTGTCTAACGGTTACGCCCTGCTTCCACTTTTCGAGAATATTCTTATCGATGACGTTCTGAATATAGCCAGCAACACATTCTCGTCGTTTTTCTTCCGTCCCTTTTAACTGAGAGGCGATACCATTGATATTTGATGACCGCTTTAATCCTTGAAGCTCGTCCTTGATTTGATAAACGCGCAAGATGGCCCGTCTGACTTCATCGAATGAATTGCCCTCTATTCTTCTCGTCACATCGTCAACTATCCGGAATTCCTGATTGGACAACCCGCATGCCTGCAATCTCTTTTGAAGGTTCTCTTGCAATTCTTGGAGTTCGCCAATTCCCTCACGATAGCGGCCATACTGGTAAAGAGAACTCAATATGCTCTCCGCTTGACTGCGGGGAATATTGCCGTTGAGGGAGCGATCAATATAGTCGATGATTTCCCTCGGCAACCCTGAACGCGCTTTGCTGGTACGAAAATTACGCACCATGTTATTCATTTTCCTCCAGAACCTGGAGTGGCGATCGTAACCAGATTTTGCGACATCCCTTTGGATGGTCTGGATCGAGGCAGAACACCTTTTTCCCAGAAGATTTATGGCAGCAAACAATGTATCAAATCGTCTTTTCTGCTCGGTCTTTTCATAATCGCGTATTGCTCTGGACAATGCTTCAATCGCATCCAGAAGTCCTTTGACCTCTTGCCATGCTGAGAGAGTGCAGCGCTCAAAGGAAACAAGATCCGAAATGGAAATATCGAAATCTTGGAGTTTCTTGAGTTCTTGATGAAGCTGGTAGTATCTTCGTTGGGCCTCAATAAGCGATGCTATGGATCCTTTCAGTCCTGCCTTCTCCTCAACAATAGGAGCCAGGGCAGGGGCGGAACCGCCATAAGTTCCGGAATGCTTTCGCCCATAGGTCTTGTGGCTCATTTTTTCAATATACGAATCGAGGGCGGTTAATTGAGGCGCAATTCCATCACTTTCGTCATCTTCACCGATTTGAGCCGAGCTTGGATTAGGGATATAACCACAGAGATATTTGACATCCAGCTTTTTGAGCTTATCCTTCACGACTTTTAACGCTTGCGATTTCTGGCTGACAAATAAGACTCTCTTGCCTGTTGCGGCAAGGTGACAAAGAAGATTCGCGATGGTTTCGGATTTTCCCGTGCCGGGAGGTCCCTGGATGATGGCGGCTTTATTGTTAATAACTGAAAGTGAACGCAGCTGATATTTGTCATAGAGGAACGGGAAGTACAAATCTTTTTCGTGGGGGACCCCAGTTTCAATATTCAACTCATCGTTTTCAGTCCAACTCGTTAATCCGGTCCCTTTTAATTCTTCCTCGCTTAGCTTTGAAAGTTTTTGGAGATCTTCCGCAAGAAAGTAATTCGCGCGCGGACTCAATGCAATTTGCATCTCCTCCAGGGAAAAAGAATCTTCATCAAATTTGGCTTCCCTCAATCGAAGCTGCGCCTTAATCTTGTGCCAGATCTCGATGAAAACGTCCGGTACTGTAATTGGCAACACGAGCTTCTCATCGATTTCATACTGCCCCATTTGTTCAACCACCTGATAGTAGAGGTCTTCGCCCAAGAGACCTTCCAGCATTCCGACATTCACCTGTATCTCAAGATCAACCGGATAGACGAAGTATCTTCCAACTCCATTGGCTATTTCCTTTTCGATTCTTACGGGGAATGAAAAGAGAGGGTATCGGTCGATTTTCACTTGAGGCTTGGTTGGTTCCTCCTCGCCTTCATTTTCGGTATCCGCTCCGTTTTCCTCAATAACAAGAGGAATCTCAACTTCAAAGTATCCAAAATTGAAAATGACTTGTTTTGTAAACTCGTCGTTCTTGTGCTTGTTGTAAATATCTTCGATTTTGTTCGCTAACGCTTTTTCTTGTTCATACTTATCTTTGACTTCTTCCGGGACTTTATTCGGATCATAGGAATAAAAGGTCTGAAGATTGATCAGTTCTCCCGCGTTGCCATCGATGTCACCGTTAAGCAAAGCAATCAGACTGAAATACTGCTTGGATAAATGGATGGAATACTTCTGCTGTGCGGCAAAGGTCCGCTCACGGGTGAGTTTGATATAACCGAGGCAGTATTTAATGTAGTTTGTGAGGCTTTGTGCCATAGTTTATCGGGTGCGGGTAAAGGTCCGATTTGAGATGACCGCTTTTTTTAAAGAAAGATTTCAAAATACAGGAATATTACAAAGGATTATTCTATTCTATCTATCGAAAAAGTCAAAGCAGATTCGAGGGAGGAGCGCACCCGAAGGATGATGGACCAGTAAACGGGACAGGTTGATCTATTTTCGTGATGTAAGAGTCCAACTCCGGAATCTGTTTGTCCCTGCGGCGATCCTGATTCTCCGGCATGGCGACAGAATGATGGCTTATCGGCAATGTCCGCCCGATTCATTCGCCATCATGGCTTTCGCTGCCAAGGCCCATCCGGCACTTGATATCGTAAATGTGAAATCCCACTCCTCAACCCTTCCAACCGCGCAGGTTGAAATAGCCGACGCAAAAGTCGGCCCGATGGGAAAGATTCAATGTCTCTTGCAGGGCGGGAAGGAGGGATTGATCGATATTATCGAAAATACGGGGCATCTATCTGTCCATCTCGCGGTGGGATTCTAGACCAGGGGATTTAGTCGTCATCTTAATGAACCATCCCGGTAAAGTCAACGAATCGCGATGGAAAAACTTTACATGACGCCATGCGGGCGCGCTCCTCGTGCCGGACATAGGCATGGTGGAACTACTCCGTGATCGCTTCTTTCATAACGGCCAATAATTGTCGTTCACTGGGCAACTTGCCTTTCAGCTCTTTGGGCAGCTTCGGCGTCAGATGATATTCGGCCACGCCGATGGGGTTGTTCTTCGTCTTCAGGGAGAATTCGACTTCGAGGGTGTCCTTTTCCGCACAGAGGATGATGCCGATGGACGGGTTGTCATCCGGCGCGCGTTCCTTCTCGTTCAGCAGGTTCAGGTAGAAATCCATCTTGCCCGCGTATTCCGGCTCGAAGGGGCCGACCTTTAACTCCACCGCCACCAGCGCCTTGAGAAATCGGTGGTAGAACAGCAAGTCGATAAAATACTCCTTCTTGCCGAGCGTCAGTCGGCTCTGGCGTCCAACAAAACAGAATCCGTAACCCAACTCAAGGATGAAATCCCGCAGCCGCTCGATCAACCGGTCTTCCAGCTCCCGTTCCTTCACCTCTCGCCTTATGCCGAGGAACTCCAGGTTGTACGAACTCTTGAGCGCCTCCTCCGCCTGCTCCGCGAGATATTCCGGCAGGACGGCCGGGAAGTTGTGCGTCTTCCCCTCCGCCAGAGAGCACTCGTAAGCCCCGGCCTTGATCTGGTTCAGCAGCACATTGCGGCTCCAGCCGAGTTGCGCCGTGGCGCGGAGATAGTAGAGGCGGGCCTTATGATCCTTGACCTTCTTGAGCAATTCCACATGGTGGCCCCAGGGAATATTCGCCAGCATTTCTGGCACAAGTTGCGCCGGAATTTGCGTCGGCGCGCTGAGACTACGGGCTTTCTTCATTTCTGGCACAAGCTGTGCCAGAAATGCTGGAGAGGCATGCACAATGTAGAATTGCCGCATTCGCCATAGGTTGAAAACAGAAAAACCAGTCGTATCCGGAAACGCCTGTTGGAGGTCTCTCGCCAGCTTTTCCACCACGGACTCTCCCCAACCAAGCGTCTCCTGCTTCTCGGCGATCCCGCGCCCGATGTCCCAGTAGAGCAGAATGAGATCGCGGTTTACCGCTCGTGCAGCCGAGAGACGGGCCGCTTGGATACGCGCCTTCAGCTCGGTGACGAAGGTCGCATATTCCCGGCTGACGATGGATTTCTGCTTCACGGGGTTCCCTCCCTTTGTTCAACAGCCTGCTGAAGTTTTGGTGACAAGGCGTCGCCAAACTCCGGGACAGCCTGCTCCAGAATTGTTTCCAGTGGATCGATATTGTCGAAGATATGGGGTATCGATACGTCCATTTCGCGGTGGGATTCTAGACCAGGGGATTTAGTCGTCATCTTAAAGAACCATCCCGATAAAGTCAACGAATCGCTCCTAAAGTAAAGTTGACATCGTTCGGGGACAGCCTTAGACTGTTGCGATAGGATTCCCATGAAACCGATTTTGCAATCCTCCATCCCTGACCCTCCGAAGATGGAACTGCTCCCTTGGTATGGAAAGGAGCGGACCCTTCCCGCTTACCGGTTTGTTCCGGGGCTTTTCCCTCATCCCATCCGCGATCCCGAAGGGCACAGCCACCGGGCGGTCCGCGCGCGGGTCCATCCTTTCTGGACGCCGGAGGAGTGGCCTGCGCTGGAGAGCTATCTCCACGGCGTCGATCTCTTCAATCGTTTTTATTTTTGGGAGGCACACGAGGTCTGGGAAGCGCTCTGGAAGAGCCATCCGCCCGATGCCGAGCCGGCCCGTTTCATTCAGGGGCTGATCAACCTCGCCGCCTCTTTTTTGAAGCTTCACATGCAGGAGCACCCCTCTTCCAGAAAACTCTGGCGGGCGGCGGAAAACCGGCTCAGCCGGTTTCGGGGAGATCCCTGGATGGGGGTGCCGCTCGACCCGCTTTTGATTAAGATTCACAATTATTTGAACCCCGAAAAAGAAAAGGAGGCGCCTCAGATCGGGGCGGCCACCCCCTCGATCCGGCTGGTTTTTCCAACAGGGGAATAGCCCCTTTCAAGGCTTCCTACCCCATCCTAAACGGTGTCCGGCTTGAATTTCTCCGGCAATTCGCATATAGTCTCTCCTAGTAAGACCACTTCCAACAAAGGAGGAACACACCATGAAGAAGATCGGATACGTGTTGGCAACAGTGATCGCGTTGTTCACGCTGACGGCTTGCTACAGTAGTGGTGGCGGGGGCGGCTCCACTGCGCAGATCCCGGCCCTGATGGCGCCGGCCGATATAAGCAACAAAGAGGCGGCCGCCAAAAATAACGAGGGGGTCGATCATCTGGTTCAGGGACATTGGGACGTCGCCCTCAAGCATCTTGACGAGGCGATTGCCGCCAAACCCAATTTTGCCGAAGCCCATTTCAACCGGGGGATCGCGTTGGATGGAAAAGGGGATCATACCGGAGCCACCGAGTCATTTAAAAAGGCAAAAGAGTTCGGCGGCAGTAACCCCAAAATTTCGGAAAATGAGATCTTGAAGAAACATACGGAAATGTAACCGGTGAAAAACTCATCCGCGCGGAAGGGGACGCTCCAATTCACCCCGGAAGAACAGCAAAAAATTACGTCATTGAAAAAAGCGGCGCAAACCGAGATCTGTTGGGACGGCGGGCCCCCGCGCGACGGCCATCGGGCCACCCTCTGCGGAATCGACGTTCAATTTTTCCTGAATGTCGATAAGGAAGACCATTGCGGGCAATACCAGCTTCATCTTTCTAAAAAAACGGGGGAACAACCCGGGCTCGATGAGGTTCAGGCGATGGCGTTTACTTTTTTCGAGGGGAAAGATTACCAGATTCTCCCCCACGAACGGAACTCGAACCGCATCCGGGTCCTGGGGCTTTTTTTTAAAGCTGGATGATCTTTCGCCGGATCGCGTACTTGATCAGATCCGAGCGGGAGTGAAGCCCCAGTTTTTTCATCAAATTCGCCCGATGGGCGTCGACCGTCTTCGGCTGAATGTTCAAAAGCCGGGAAACTTCCTTGGCCGAATGCCCTTCCGCCAGAAGGCGGAGAATTTCCCGCTCCCGGATCGTGAGCTGTTCATACGGCGTTTTCGGTTCGGCCCGCTTGGTTCGTTTTAAATAGCCGCTTACGATTTTTTTGGAAATGCGGGGGGAGAGATAGGTCTCTCCCCGGAAAATCGCCCGGATGGCGGAGAGAAGTTCGTGCGCGGCGGCATCTTTCAGAATATATCCGGACGCGCCTGCGCCGAGGGCCTCTTCCACATATTCTTCGTCTTCATGCATCGTCAGAATAATCACCTTGGTCTTCGGCTCGGTCTGTTTAATGCGAATGCAGGCCTGCGGCCCGGATAATCCCGGCATGGCATAATCGAGAACACAGACGTCGGGACGCAGCTCCGCCGCTTTATGGACCGCTTCAAACCCATCCGCCCCCTCATCTAAAATCTCAATGTCTTCTTCGGACTCCAGCAGCCGCCGGATCCCCTGTCTTAAAAGGGTATGATCATCCGCCAAGAGGACTCGTATTTTTGACATCATCCACCTCCCTTTCCAGATCTTTTCCGGTTAAACCCGCCCAAACGCTTATGAACCGCTACTCCCGTTGGCGAGGAAGCCGGAACGCCCGCTTTTTGGCCACTTCGGCGGAGGGTTCCTCTCTTTTCATGCCCGGCTCCATTAGAATGGCCGCTTTGTCAGATTTACGCAATTTGACCACGAGGGGGATCTCGACCGAGATTTCGGTCCCGCGCCCTTTTCGAGATAGGATCTGAAAATTTCCCTCCATCAAATCGACCCTTTCCTGAATTCCGGCCAGTCCGAACCGGCGCGCCCGCCGTTTCGAAACGGTTGCTGCATCGAACCCGATCCCGTCGTCCATCACCCTCACATGGACGCGGTCTTTTACCCGCTCCAGTGTGATGAACACTTCCGTCGCCTTCGCGTGCTTGGCCACGTTGGTCAACGCTTCCTGCACGATTCGGTAAACGACGGTTTCGATATCCGAGGGAAGACGGCGCAACAGCCTCACCTTTTCCAACATGACCACGATATTAAATTTTCTGGAAAAATCTTTTACCAATCCCCTCAGCGTCGGAACCAGTCCGAGATCGTCCAGTTTAAGGGGGCGAAGGTCGGCCACCAGCCGCCGGATCTCTTCAATCGCCTGAGTGGTGATCGCCTGGGCCTCCGCGATTTCTTCCCGCGGGTTCGTCATCTCAGGCGGGACCTGCTGGGCCAGGAGTTCCAGATGAAGCTTCAGCGCCAAAAGCGCCTGGCCGGTCGCATCGTGCAGCTCGCGTGAAATCCGTTTGCGCTCCTCTTCTTGGGCGGAAAGGACCTTTAAAGAGAGATGCCGCAGGTTTTCCTGGTGCTGCCGGTTTAAATTATAGAGGCGAATGTTTTCAATCGTCAAAGCCAGTTGATGCGCGATGGAATTCATCAAGGCGATCTCCCGTCCGGAGAAAAGCCGCGGCGACCGTATCGCCACCGACAAAATCCCCCGCGTCTCCCCTTTCTGAATCATCGGAACACCGAGAAAGGAGCTCCATCCCTCTTTCTTCAGCCGGGCCCGCTCCGATTGCTTTAATTTCTTTTCATGCTGGATGTCGGAGATGGCCCACGGCTTTTGCGAAAGGGCGATAACCCCCTCGACGCTATGGGGTGAAAGCGGCTTTAAGCCATCTACCGGGAAGAGGGACGCGCCGTGGAAGGCGGAATCCATCGGCATCCAGGTATGGGGGTCGATCAAAACGATCCTTCCTGCATCTGCGCCCAGCAGCGACACGCTCTTTTCAATGGAGAGGCCCAAAACGGCCGCCTCATTTTGAGACTGGGCCCCGGCCGTCGCGATCTCCGCCAACAGGCTGAACTCCCTCGCCTTGTCCCGCTCCCGCTCCCAGTGACGGATATTCTCGATGCCGAGGGCCGCCTGGTCGGCCAGAAAACGGGTCAATTTGACTTCCGGCCCGGTAAAGCTGTGCACCGCCTCGCCTGAATCGACCGAGAGGATGCCGAGAAAGTGGCCCCGAAGGATCATCGGAACCAGAAGGAGCGATCGCAGGCGAAAGCGCTTTAAGAGAGAAGGAAGCCGGCGGTCTTTTTGCGGGTCGTCGATCACCACCTCTTTCCCTTGAGAGAGAATGTCGTACAGCGCCCCCTTTCGGATCGGAAACCGCAGCTCCCGATCGAGCGCGATGTTGGCCGCTTTCAGGACCAGCCCGTTTCCCTCTTCCGTCATCAGGAAAATCAGACAGCGGGGAAGTTCCAGAACCTCGCAGAGCTTTTCCACCAATGTCTTTAAAAAGGGGTCGAGCTGGCTCTCGCCGGCGATGGCGCTGCCGACCTGATAGAGAAATTCCATCTTCCGCTGGAACTGCGCCGTTTCGGAGATCCGCTTCCGCTCCAGCGCCTGTTTGACCGACCATTTCAACTCTTCGGAATGGCAAGGCTTCAGCAGGTAGTCGGACGCTCCTTGTCGGAGGGCCTCGATGGCGCTGTCCAAGGAGGCATACGCGGTGAGCAGGATGGTCGCGGGGGCCGGCTTCATCTTCTGGATCTTCGCGAGGAGGTCCAGCCCGGTCATGTCGGGCATCCGCTGATCGACGATCACCAGATCATACGCATCGGGGCGCAACTTTTCCAGAGCCGCGGCGCCGCTTTCCGCCGATTCGACCTCGTACCCTTCCAGCTTCAGGATCTCTTCAAGGGTGGCCAGAATATACGGCTCGTCGTCAATAATGAGGATTCGTTCGGCCATTGTCTGCGTTGGGAGCCTATTTAATCTTCCAGATTTTGATTAAACCAGTCGACAATGAAACGCCTGGAAGAAACGGCGTACATCGGCTCATAAAACACATTGGCGCATCGAAGCATCGACTGGGAGAAGTAAACCATATGCATCAAACGAAACATCTTAAAAAAGTAAAGCGAATCTTCTCTGTGGCTCCCGGTGGAAGCGCTCTCCAGAAACATTTCCAGAAAGCGCGACTGCAGATGAGACAGGAAAGACCGGTCGATCGTCCTGTACCGGAAAATCAGATCCAAAGAGGAGTAAAAAAAGGCCGCATCGAAGTAAGAAAAGCCGATCGTAAAATTTTGAAAGTCGGTCAGGCAGAGCTCCTCTTTCGAAACCATCAGGTTCCAGGGGGCGAAATCGGAATGCTGAAGCACCTTCACGGGCGCATTCAGCCGGGTCTGCATCCGCCCCAAAACATATTTCTGAATTTTCTGAAGCAGGCCGTCCGGAAGCCCCGCCTCTTGACAGGCGCGCAGATGATGCAGGAATTGCTTCTCATACCGGAGCAGAATTCCCTCGGAAGTCTCCCGCTCATCGGTTGGATGGACGGAAACCGGGATCTGCTGAAAGAGCGCCAGCAATCTTCCCGCATCGGCCACCTTCCGCAAGAGCGATTCCTTCGACCCGTTCGAGAGAAAAAAACGGGAGAGCCGGAGCGGACGGAACAAGACCCGCTTCAAGC
>Ga0080064_1001079_pt1 | contig 60795 bp, 63 predicted proteins | sample Subgrocontami54m_FD_69260 | JGI IMG/M metagenome (GOLD analysis project Ga0080064, IMG submission 69260) | Subsurface groundwater microbial communities from S. Glens Falls, New York, USA - GMW46 contaminated, 5.4 m (SPADES assembly) (version 2) ... | reverse complement strand
GCCGTTTGAAGGTCTCTGAAAACTTCCTTCTCTCTGCCATGATGAGATCCTTTCTCCTTCCCATCAGGCATTCTAACTTGCTCCCTCAATCTGTCCAACTGCAGGGGGTCAGTCCACTACAGACAAAAGTGTCTACGAAGATCAACGAGTGCGAATAACACACTGTGGCCACATCCATTTTGAATTTGCTATGCGCGATGATGTGTACGTCACGAGCATGGCACTAAACACAGGCGTACGAAGCGGCGATTTGATCGCCGTGTTACGTTCAATCAGGTCACGTCGGATGGGCAGGAGCGATTGGCGTGAAGTAAGTAAGGAATTTATACAGTACGTGCTAAGCAAGGATAGAACCTTCGTTTCAGTACCTGCTCATAACGCTTATAAGGGTCAGGCACTTTTGAGGCGGGGGCTAAGAGGTGCATGGATTACAACAGACGAGGAATAAAAATCCGCATTGCAAATTGTTATCACCAGACGTCATTGGTGTCAGGCCTTGGATCTTAAATTAGTTATTCTAGGGGATAGATAGGGGTTCAAAATTCTTTTCTGGCTTTCAACTGGCGCTTGGCGGCCCGCAGCGTGTTCTGGATGTCTTTCACCGCCCGCGGCAATGTCCTATTTCGCCATTGTCAAAACAATTTGCGACACGTCTTCAGGGAATACTTTCTTTTTTCTCAGCAAGACCAAGCGATTCTTACCTTGTACCGAAATGTCTGCGACAAGTATCTTGCCATCGCGTGTTTGAATTTCCGCTTCTTGGACCCTTTTGAGTGGCAGATCCCCTGTTACCTGAAGAATTAAGGCGCCTTCCTTGTAATCAAAGTCGAGTGTCCCCACTTCTTTGTCGTCGCTTGTTCTCAGTGATATCGCGCTTTGGGTGCGTGATTCCGAATCCGCGGCGAGCGCGTACTTGGCTGCAGGTTCCTTCACTTGAGTCATATTGGCATGAAGAACCAGCTTTGAAACTCCACTTCTGGTTTTTGAAGGCGCAGCGGTCTTGGGTTCGACTGCCAATCGGAAGCCGACGGCATCGAGGACGGTGGACAAACTAAAAAACTCCGGATTCCCCTTCGTTGAGAGCATCCTGTAGAGATTTTCCCTGTTAAGGGAAGTAGACGCCGCGAGCTTGCCCAGTCCACCGTACGAATCGACGACATCCCTCAAGGCCAGAAGAAAGACCTCAGGCTCCCCGTCTTCCAGAGCCGCGTTTAAATACCCTACAGCTTCGGTCGGATCTTTGAGCGCCTCCAAAAGATTTCTTTGATAACTTCTACTTTTAGCCATTGTGAACTCCTACTTTTTATAGTCCTCCCAATAGTCGATAGCTCTCCTTATGTCCTCAGGACAATTCCCATCAGCATGTACGTAGTTCTCGACCTGTCTCTCCGAAACTTCCATAACTCATAGTAGTTTTAAAGCTACAGCTTGTCAAGAGCAAAATCATGGACAAAACGGTGGAGCGAAACGGAAGAACGGAGGATAAAAGGAGTCGTGATGATTTTGCTAGGGAGTTGAGGGTGAGCTATAAGGGAAATAGAAGGCGGCGAAGTCTTTTCAGATTTTAGCCGGCCGTTTGGTGGCGCGGAGGGCATTCTGGATGTTCTTTCACAGCGGGCAGGCAATGATTGGCCGCGATGGGCTGGAGAATATTCGCATCCACCTCATCACACTCTACTAGGCTCGGGCCTTATTCGTCTTGACAGCCATCCCATGAGGCGTAAGATTCGCTCAAAAGGAGGGTTGGAAAATGAGCAGGGTCGCGGGAAAAATCGATCTGGCAAAATTCAGAGAGGCCAACCGGGCGCAGCGGGGACACGGAGAGCACAGAATCCAGAGCCGCGCGGTGATCCGGCTCGTTGAAGATCAGCTCAAGGAGGCAAGGGTGGGGGAGTACACCATCTTCTGCGACGAGGCCAGGTCCAGGAAAGGCGGGGGAAGGGCTCCAGGACCCCTCTCCTATTTCATTGCCGCAGTGGGCTTTTGAATGTTCAGCCAACTGACGCGGTACGCGTCAGAGCTGGATGTGCAGATCGACGATGCGGAGATGGAAGTTCGCATGGACTATGATACTCGTGGAAAGCTGGGACTCGCGGATGTCTCTCCAGCCTGCCAAGAGATGACTTATACGCTGAATATCAGCAGCCCGGCGCCTCCGGCAAAGGTGAAACAGGTTGTCGAGCTCATCGAAAAAGGTTGCCATACCATCAACACGTTGAGAAAACCGGTCCCGGTATCCGGCAAATTAATCCACAACGGGCAAGAGATCGAGGTGGGAGCAAGCTGAGAGCTTCCAGCCTCGCGGAAAGGATGCGTGCTATGGAAGAGATCGTCAGGAAAATTGCCGTGGGAACACCGGGTGCGCCTGAGCAGCGGGACGCAGGGAAGGCCGGGGGCCAGGAGATTCGAATTCACGTCAGCGCCGAATCGATGGGAAAAATGAAAAAGCGGGCGGTGGTGAAAAGCGGCCGCTCGGACAGCAGCACATGGGAGATCCTGTGCGACGAGGGCAAGCGCATCGGCGGGGAGGATTCGGCGCCGGCCCCGCTGGCCTACTACAGCGCCGGCATCGCTTTTTGACTGCTCACCCAACTTTCCCGGTGCGGGGAAACGGCAAAGCTAAAGATCAAGAATATCCGGGTGGAGCAGACGATCCGATTTTTCCGGGAAGGCTCGGCCCTCGCCGGCACCTTGCACGCGGGTTGCCTGGGGCTGGAGACACATGTGGAAATTGAATCCGAAGAGCCCGAGGAGAAAATCCGTCAGATGATGCGCATGGGAGAGCGGAGCTGCTTTACGCTTGGCTCGCTCACCAGTCCAGTCCCGGTCGAGACGCATCTCAAGCTGAACGGGCGGCCTTTGGCCCTGGAAAAGGTTTCGACCTAAAATCCGTCTAAGGGCGCTTGGCGGCTCTGCGCACGTTCTGGCTGTCCTTGACGGAACGCGGGCGCGCTGTCTTAGGAGAGCTTTTTCACTGCGGCGGCGACCCGTTCGCAGCCCTTCTCGATCTCCGCGAGCGAGGCGGCGTAAGTGAAGCGGATGTTCTCGGGCGCGCCGAAGTCCTCGCCGGGGACCACGGCGACGCGCGCCTCGTCCAGGAGATACTCGGCGAAGTCGCAGGCGGTCCCGATCTTTTTTCCCTTGCCTGTCTTTCCCAGCAAGGCGCGGATATTGGGAAAGACATAAAAGGCCCCCTGCGGGTTGAAGCAATGCATCCCGGGAATGGCGTTTAGGCGCGGGACGATGACTTCCCGCCTTCTTTGGAATTCGCGGACCATCATTTCCACTTCCCCCTGTGGACCTCGGAGCGCCTCCAGGGCGGCCGCCTGCGCGATCGAGGTGGCGTTGGAAGTACTCTGGCTTTGGATCTTCGCCGCAGCGGAAATAATCGCGGCCGGACCGACCGCGTATCCGATGCGCCAGCCGGTCATGGCATAGGTCTTGGAGACGGAATTGACGATGATCACCCGCTCCTTGAGCGCCGGGCTCACCGCCGCAAGACTGTAAAAGCGGAAGCCGTCGTAGACCATCTTTTCATAGACGTCGTCGGAGATGATCAGGCAATCGTGCTGCTCGAGCACCTGGGAGAGCGCCTGGAGATCTTCCCTGCCGTAGGCCGCGCCGGTGGGATTGCTCGGGCTGTTCAAGAGGAAGAGACGGGTGCGGGGCGTCAACGCGGCCCGGAGCTCCTCCGGGGTGATGCGGAAGCCGTTTTCCTCCCGGGTCGGGACGATCTTAGGGATCGCGCCGCACAGAAGAACCATGTCGGCGTAACTCACCCAGAAGGGCGCGGGAATCACGACTTCGTCGCCGGGATCGAGGAGGGCTTGCAGGACATTGTAGAGCGCGTGCTTTCCCCCGCAGCTCACCAGCACCTCGTCTCTGCCGTAGGCGAGCTGGTGCTCTTTCCGATACTTCTCGGCGACCGCCTCCCGGAGCGGCTCGATTCCTCTCACGTCGGTGTACTTCGTCATCCCTTTCTTCAGCGCCTCCACCGCGGCCTGCTTGATCCGCTCGGGAGTGTCGAAATCGGGCTCGCCGGCGGCAAAGCTCACCAGATCGACGCCTTGGGCCTTCAATTGCTGCGCCTTGGCCGTGATCGCCAGCGTGATCGACGGTTTGATCGCTTTCGTTCTTTCGCTGAGCTTCATGAAACGACTACTTTCTCGCTTTGAATTTTTTTTGCAGCCTCTTCCACACTTCTTTCGGGACCTGGCTCGACACGTCCCCGCCGAGACTGACCACTTCCTTGACCAGGCGGGAGCTGATGTAAAAGTAGGATTCCCCGGTCATCATGAAAAGGGTCTCCAGGCCCGGTTCCAGGTTCCGGTTCATCATCGCCATCTGGAACTCGTATTCGAAGTCCGAGATCACCCGGAGCCCCCGGATGATCACCTTCGCCCCGGTTTTCCGGGCGTAATCCACCAGCAGCCCTTCGAATCTCTGCGCCTCGACCCGGGTTCCGAACTCCCGGCAGGATTCGCGGATCATCTCCAGCCGCTCCTCGACGGTAAAGAGCGACTCCGACTTGTCCGGATTGTACGCGATGGCCACGATGATCCGGTCGAAGATGCGAAGCGTGCGCTCGATGAGATCGATGTGCCCGTTCGTGATCGGATCAAAGGAGCCCGGATAAAGCGCGACGCCGGTCTGTGCCATGGTCTTCTACCCCTCCCTTTCAGAATCCTCGACGTAACCGAAAAACGAAAGCAGCGTATCCCCATAACGGCGCTGGTCGCGTAGCCTCAAAGAGCCATAGCTCTCTCCGACGGGCTCTCTCACGCTGTGCTCCGCCACGAGCGTCCCCGCGTCCCCCAGGATCTCCCCTTCCGCGACCGCCTCCAGGACCCGGCCGACCCAGCCCTTTTGATAGGGCGGATCGAGAAAAATAAGCTCGAAGCTCTCTCCGGCGCGTGCGAGACGCCGGATGGCCGGGAGCGCCGGTAGAGTCCAGACCTTGGACCGTCTGGAAAAATCGAGGGCCGCCAGATTGTCACGGATCGTGTCCGCCGCCTTGCGGGAGACGTCCACCAGAACCGCTTCTTGAGCGCCCCGGCTGAGCGCCTCCAGGGAAAGACTCCCGGTCCCGGCGAAGAGGTCGAGAACGCGAATCCCCGCGAGGTCATGGGGGAGAATATTGAAAAGGGACTCCTTGACCCGGCTCGCGGTGGGACGGATCTCTCTTCCCTTGGGCGCCTTGATGCGGCGCCCTTTCGAATGGCCTGCGATGACGCGCATCACGATGCTTCGATTTGTAAAACGATCTTGCCGAACTGTTTTCCCTCTTCGAGGCGGCGATGGGCCTCCGCGGCCGCTTCGAGGGGAAAAACCTGATCGATGACCGGTCTCATATTCGAAACCCGTACGAAGTTTAAGAGCTGGTGAAATTCCTCCCGGCTTCCCAAAGTAGAGCCAAAGATGCTCAGATGGTTCCAGAAGATGCGCGGGACGTCGGTTGGCGCCTTCGCCCCGGCGGTCGCGCCGCAGGTCACCAGCCGCCCTCCCTTGGCCAGGGCCGCGAGACTTTTCTCCCAGCCTTCCCCGGCCACGCAGTCCACCACCACGTCCACTCCGCGCTTCGCGGTCAAAGCGCGCGCCTCCCGCGCGAAGTCGGCCTTCAGATAGTTGATCCCGTGGTCCGCGCCCCAATTCCGCGCCATCTCCAACTTCTCGTCGCTCTTAGAAGTCACGATCACGTGCGCCCCTACCTGCTTGGCCAGTTGCAAGGCGGCGGTAGCCACTCCTCCGCCGATGCCCAGGATGAGCACCTGCTCGCCGGGCTTGAGCTTCGCGTTCGTAATGAGCATCCGCCAGACCGTGAGAAAGACCAGGGGAAAGGCCGCCGCCTCTCCGAAGGAAAGCCCCGGCGGAATGGAAAAACAATTCTGCGCCGGGAGCTTGACGTATTCCGCGTAGGTCCCGTCCATTTTCTCCCCGAGCACGCGCAGCCGAACACACATGAATTCCCGATCCGTCGTGCAGAACTCGCACTCGCCGCATCCGCTCGGCGGAAAGAGACAGACGGCGTCTCCTTTTTTTACGTTTCGCGCCTGTTCCCCCACCTCCACCACAACCCCGGCGCCGTCGGCGCCCAGGATATGGGGAAAAGGAAATTCCATGCCGGTGAGCCCTTTCCGGTTCCAGATATCGATATGATTCAGAGAGGCGGCTTTGAGCTGGACGAGAGCTTCCGTGGGCGAAGTCAGTTTGGGCGTCTTGACAGTTTCGTAGCGGAGCTTCTCGGCCCCGCCATATTCGTGAATCCTGACTGCCTTCAACGTTCCTCCAAACGGTTTCTCTTCTCGTTAGCAGGCGGGAGCCCAAGTGTCAATTGAAACTACTGAAACTACGCCCAATGAAACTGGAATCCGATTTTTGTCGTTGGCGAAGAATGAATTTTAATCACGACTTCAATCCCACACTGTCTCGATTCGACCATCTCGTAACCGATGACCGGTCATGCGTCGTCCAAGCTTATTTTTTCCATTATCCCCTCAGTTTCCACAGGTTTTCTTCAATCTTGCGAGGACATCGGTATTCGAACTGGATTTTTTTCACCAAATAACTCTAGCAAGTAGTGGAGGTTGAATCAAAAGAAACGGCGACGCAGAGTTTGCAGCAATGTGAGTAAGAAAAGAAATAAGGGAAGACGAATCATCGTTTGTGGCCAAGGTTGAGAGGCGGCGGCCGCCAAGTCCCGAAGGGCCGTGGATGGAATTGCTCGTACAGCGAACTGCCCGTGACTTTCGAATAAGGCATACTCGACGACACAAGTAATGGAGGCTACGATCAGAACCCGTCGACCCGCTTTTCGAATGGCCGCTCCCGAGGTCGCGTAAACCAGTACGCCGATGGGTACCAGCCACTGAAGGTACTGGGGCCCGTAGCCAGGTCCAAGAGTGATCACAATCGTCAGAATCATCAAGGTCCATTGGAAGATCTCCTCAGCACCCATTTTATCTTTGAGATACATGCGGCGACCGATAGAGAAAACCCAAATGAGCATGCCGATGGGAAACAAAACTGTTGAATAAATTCGATTAAGAGTATCGAAGCCAAAATAGGCAAGGAAACCTGAGATGCCAAAATAGCCTGAGATGGAGCGATAAAGAATCACCTTACGTAAGACATCTTCAGGCGCCAGGGAGGCGAGTGTTGCTAATCCCAGAAGGATGGGTCCAAATACAAGGGCCGTTCCAAGAAGCAGCGTCTTTAGAGGACGCGAACGACCCCCGAATAAGCAAAGGGGAAACAGAACAATCGGCACCGTCTTCGTTAAGGCACCCAGCCCAAGGCAAAGGCATGCTAAGAACCAATCCACTGACTGCTTTTCTTGCAGAAAACGAGAGAAAAAGATCGTAAAGACCGTCACCCAGAACGCCATGAGGACATCGAAGTTGGAATGTTGGGAGATGAGAAGGATCGATACTGGATTCAAACTGATGCCAAAGAGCAGGATCTTGGCGTTCGTCCTCCTTGGAAAGTCACGACACAAAAACTGGTAAAGGACGACGATAAGGACCGACTCGCTGGCGATAAGAAGCAACCGAATGAGCACCGCGACGTCGATACCTGTAAACACGGAAACTTGAGAAAGGAGAGCCACTAAAATGAGCCAACCGGGAGGCCAGTTCAAGACGTCGGTTGTCTGGTAGGGATTTCGGCCTTGAAGGAGTTCCTTTGAGACCAGGATCCACGAGTCGAGATCATAGGAGTGTGCTCCCGCGGGCAGAAGAATGAGAACCGCAATTCGCACCAGCCAGGCAATTGCAAGCAGACCCAACAACTTTTGATCACTTAAGTCTTTGCGAATCGATCTAAGGAAATTCATCACACCATTATTGGGCACTTTGGGTTCTCGGAAATTGGGTCTGCTGTTGGTCGGTGCGGACAATTTTGAGTTCTCAGTGTTTGAACCTGAAAAAGAACTTCCTTTCGTCTTCCGCCATCATCTCATCTTCAATTTTTCCAAAATTTTATCCTGGACGCCGTCGAAGCCGCCGTTGGACATCACCAGAATAACGTCCCCCGGCTCCGCCTCCTTGGCGACGTAAGCGGGAATATCCAGGTTCTGCCCGATCCAGGCGGCGCGGTTGTCTCCGGTTTGCCGGTTGACCTCCTTCACCACCTCCTCCGGTGAGAGACGCTCCTCTTCGGGGACTTTATCCGGTCGATAGAGGCCCGCCACGACGATCCGGTCGGCGCGGGCCAGGGCGACTGGAAACTCACGCTGGAAAATGCGACGCCGGCTCGTGTTGCTCCTGGGCTCGAAGACCGCCCAGATGCGCCGGCCCGGGTAGGCGAAGCGCACCGCGTCGATCGTTTCCCGGATCGCGGTCGGATGATGCGCGAAGTCATCGATCACGGTAATGCCGCGCGCTTCGCCTTTCACCTCCTGCCGCCGCTTTACCCCGGCAAAGGTCGCCATCGCCTCTGCCAACGACTGCCGCTCGATCCCCAACTCGCGGGCGAGGGCGTAGACCGCCAACGCATTCTTGAGATTGTGGCGCCCGATCATAGGAGTTTCTAAAGTCCCTTCGCTCGTTCCCTTGTAGACCGGCTCAAAGAGGCTCCGGCCTTCCCGTACCCGGTGATTCGCGACCTCCCAATCCTTCGGCGCCCGGTCTCCGTAAAAGACCACCGGGCAGCGGGCTTTTCCCGTCAGTTCTTCGACTGACTCATAGTCACTGCAAGCGACGAGACTCCCCGATGGAGGGATAATTTCAATGAGGCGGCGGAAGGCCTCCTTCAGGTGATCGAGGTCCCGATAAATATCCGCATGATCGAACTCCACGCTGGTCAGGATCACTCGCTCGGGCCGGTAGTGAAGAAACTTCGGCCCCTTGTCAAAAAAGGCGCTGTCGTATTCGTCCCCTTCCAGGACGACCCAATCACCCTCACCGTAACGAAAGCCCGTGCCGAGGTTGAGCGGGATACCGCCCACGAAGAAGCTCGGTTTCCAGCCGGCCTTGACCAAAACCCAGGACATGAGCGCGCTGGTGGTGGTCTTCCCGTGCGTTCCGGTAACGACGATCGCTCTCCTGGAGCCGATCAAAAATTCGCCGAGCGCCTGGGGAAACGAAACATAGGGAATCCCCAACCGGAGCACCGCTTCGACTTCGGGATTGGCGCGCGAGACGGCATTGCCGATGACCACAAGATCCGGCCGTTCCCGGAGATGTTCCTCCCGGTATCCGGGCAGCACCGGAATCCCCAATTCCGCGAGCGTGGCGCTCATCGGAGGATAGATACTCTCGTCGGAACCGGTTACCTGATAACCTTTGGATTTGAGCAGGCCGGCGAGCGATCCCATTCCCACGCCACAGATCGCGATGAGATGAACGCGGCCGGCGGCGGGAAGGAGATCCGTCACGGGAAAAGGGCCTTCATAATAAGATCATGGATGTGGGGACGAAACGACTTGATCTTGTCGTTCGTCCGCGAGGGGTGGATCCGATTGGTTAAGAGGATCACGGAACAGTCCTTTTCCAGATCCCACCAGAGCGATGTCCCGGTAAACCCCAAATGGCCGACCGTATTGGGAGAAAAGTAGCTGCCGCTCGACGACTGATCCGATGAAGGGGTATCCCATCCCAGGGCGTGGCTGGATTCGGATACGGTCATGTCGCGGGTGAGGAACTCTTTGACCAGGGGCGTGGGCAAAAATGAATCTCTCCCCAGAAGACAACGCCGCAGGCGAATCACGAAGCGATGAATGTCGCGGGCCGAGGCAAAGAGACCCGCATGGCCGGCCACTCCTCCCATCGCGTAGGCATTCTCGTCGTGGACCTCGCCCCACACGACTCTCTTGCGCCAGGGGCAATTCTCCGTCGGCGCGATCATCTCCTTCGCCGGCTGGAGCCGCCGGGCACGGAGCTGAGTCATGTCGATAAAGGAGATCGAGCGGAGCTCCAGGGGCCGAAAGATTCGGTCCTGGCAAAAACGATCGAGCGTCCAGCCGCTGATCTCCTCGACGACCTCGCCCAGGAGCATGAAACCGAGATCGCTGTAAAGGCTTTGGCTCCCCGGAGCGGAGAGCGCCTTCTCCCGGTGGATCCGCTCGAAGACATAGGCCTTGGCCGCCCGGCTGACGACGAAGTTGATCTTCCCTGCTTTTTCTTCCTTGACGATTTCCTCATAGTACGGTTTCCAGGCCGGCAGCCCGGAGCAATGCGCCAGGAGATGGCGAAAAGTCACATGGGTCTTGCCGAAGACACCGAAATTGGAAAAGAAACGGGCCACGCGATCTTCCAGGTTGATTTTCTTTTCCGCCATGAGCAACATCGTGGCGGTCGCGGTGGCCAGGGGTTTGGTCAGAGAAGCGAGATCGAAGATGGTCTCCAGCTCCATGGGAGTTTTTTCCGGCACGAGAGTACGGAAGCCAAAGGCGCGCTCAAAGACCACTTCCTCTCCCTTGGCCACGAGGACGACCGCTCCCGGGAAAGAACCCTGCGCCACGGCCTCCTGGAAGGCCTCTTCCACTAGTTGAAAACTCATCGTTTCCTCAACTCACTGGAGAATCCAGCAGGGACAGGATTTTTGCATCTCCATCCAGAGCCATCCGGACCCCGAAGGGCAGCAAGAGATTCTCGCCCCCGTGCCCCGCGGCCAAACCTGTGACCACCGGATAGGGAGCATCATCGAAGAGATCCCGGATCAGCTCACCGACGCCTCGCTCCCCGTCCCCTTCGCAATCCGAGAAGCGGCCAAAGGCCAGCCCTGCAATCCTGTCCAACTTGCCGGCCATTTTGAGATGGGTCAGCATCCGCTCGATCCGGTAAGGCCGCTCGCCGATATCTTCCAGAAAAAGAATCTTGCCCGAGGTCTGGATTTCGAAAGGGGTGCCCAGCGTCGTCACGATGGCGGAAAGACAGCCCCCCGTCATCTCGGACTCCGCCTTTCCCGGTCGAATCGTCTCCCCCAACGGGAGCTGCCACTGTCTCTTTTCCCCCAGCAAAGTTCCCCAGAAAAAATCTTTGCTGCGCTCTTCCAAGCCGCGTGACATGTCCGTCGCTACCATAGGGCCGTGAAACACCACCAGGCCGCATTCCTGGCGCAACCAGTTGATGAGCACGCTCACGTCGCTGTAGCCGACAAAGATCTTGGGCCGGAGGCGAATCGCTTCGGGATCCAGAAGGGGGAGAAGCTGGATAGAGCCGAACCCGCCGCGGGCGCACAGGATGGCGGCGATATCGTCACGCCGAAAAAAATCCCCGAGGGCCTTGGCCCGCTTTTCTTTCTCCCCGGCCAGGTAGCCTTTACGCTCGCCGATCGCCTCGGACAGCTCCACTTTGAAGCCGGCCTGGACCAGGGCGTCCACCCCTAACCGGAGCTGCTGCTCCGAAACGGCTCCGCCCGGCGCCACCACGCCGATTTTCTGCCCTCGCCTCAGCGGCGGCGGTTTGAGCGGCTTTATTTCCCTACTTTTCAACATTCCCGGCCCGAAAACAGGTTTATCCACATCCAGGTCCCTCACCCCAACCAACGGGTCTCCGAGGGCTGTGGAAAACTCTTCCTCACCCTCTTTTATGCGCCTTCCCCGACGAACCACGAAACAGAGGCCATCTTCGCAAAAAACTCTCGTGGCTACAAGCTTTTTTTGAGCGGCGGTAGTAACTCCAAAGCCCTATTCAGCCCGGTTGCGGTTGACTTCCGGGGCGCGGATCGATAAGAATTCTTAGAGGTCAGATTCCTTTTTCTCCCATTTTGCTCACAGGGTTGTTCCGGTGTTATCCACAGACTATTAACAACCCATGAAAATCAAAACCGAGCAGCTGGACCTGCTGGTGGACATCCTTCTCCGCCATTATCAGGCGAAGGAACTCGTCACTCTAAAGGCAAAAGAATCGGACATCCGGGTCAGGATCAGGAAGATCCTGGAACAAAATTTCCATGAAGAGGAGGTCCTGGAGGAGGAGGCCCGGGAGATGCTGTCCTCTCACGCCCTTCAGGTCAAGGAGATGGACCACCACAGGATGTTCCTTCTGATCAAGCAGAAACTGGCTCAAAAAAAGGGTTTCATTCTATGAGCCGACTCTCGGAAAGCCGGATCTCCCACCTCGCCCATCTCGTTGTCGACACGCTCTGGAAAGAGGACCTGGCGGACTTTCCGAACGAGGGACGCGCCCTGGCCGAGACCAAGAGTGTGCTCGGGGAGTTTTTCAACCGCGAAGACCTTTTGGACGAAACGGTGCGAAGAAAAATCCAATCCCTTTCGCGCCCCATCCCGCAGGGCAGCCGTGAGTGGGACATTCTCTACAGGAAATATCTGGAAGAAGAGCTCAGAAAGCACAAAAACTGATACCCGTCCATAATCCGTTGGTAAACGTGTAACACCTTGGAAACCCTGTCAGCCTCAGGCGGCGGGTGCAAGGCGGAGCGAGGGGTCGCACCGGAGCGTACGAGCAAAGGTCGTGAGGATGCGAGCCCGAAGTGACAACGCAGCAAGCGCCCCTTATCGACGGATCAGGGTCCGTTTGACGTTGTGGGCACTCCTGAAACCTGCCACCGGTTCCGGGAAACCCGGTTGGTCCCTGGGGCGGGCGAAAATAGGGGCCCAAGGTGGCTTGACAGAAGCGATTTTCTGCTTATATATAAAAGGCCTGCTTTTGAGTTTGCCACGTTGAGCTGCCGCGCGGTGGATGGCCCTGTGTCAGCGCAACGCCTTAACTTAAAGAGATACGAGTCAAGACCGTTAGGAGTTAAAAAAGGAGGAAGCCCGTGAAAATCAGGCCTTTGCAGGATCGAGTCATTGTGAAAAGAGTCGGGGAGGAGGAAAAAACCAAGGGAGGGATCATCATCCCCGACACGGCCAAAGAGAAGCCCCAGGAGGGGAAGGTGGTGGCTGTCGGCAAGGGGAAAGTCAACGACGACGGCAAGATTATTCCCCTGGACGTCAAGGTCAACGACCGCGTGCTCTTCAGCAAGTATTCCGGCGCGGAGATCAGCCTTGAGGGTGAAGAAGTTCTGATCATGCGCGAGGAAGACATCCTGGGCGTGATCGAAAAATAACCGGAGAAAACTACAGGAGGTACTATGGGAGCTAAGATCCTTAAATTCAGCCAAGAGGCCCGCGAGGCCATTCTCAGAGGAGTCAACACCCTGGCGGACACGGTCGCAGTGACCCTCGGTCCGAAGGGCCGCAATGTCGTTTTAGACAAATCTTTTGGGGCCCCGACTGTGACCAAAGACGGAGTCACGGTCGCCAAAGAGATCGAGTTGGAAGATAAGTTCGAGAACATGGGAGCCCAGATGGTCAAGGAGGTCGCCAGCAAGACCTCGGACGTCGCCGGAGACGGGACCACGACCGCCACGGTTTTGGCGCGCCAGATTTTCGCCGAAGGAATCAAGATGGTCGTGGCCGGCCACGACCCCATGGCCCTCAAACGGGGCATCGACAAGGCGGTAGCCGTGGTCGTCGAAGAGCTCAAGGGGCTGTCCAAACCCACCAAAGATCCGAAAGAGATCGCCCAGGTGGGGACGATCGCCGCCAATAACGATGCGACCATCGGGGACGTCATCGCCGAGGCGATGAACAAGGTAGGCAAAGAAGGAGTCATTACGGTGGAAGAGGCCAAGGGGCTGGAAACCACGCTGGAGGTCGTCGAAGGAATGCAATTCGACCGTGGCTACCTCTCCCCTTACTTCGTTACGGACGCCGAACGGATGGAGTGCGTGCTGGAAGACGCGTCCATCCTCATCCACGAGAAGAAAATCAGCTCGATGAAGGAACTCCTGCCGATCCTGGAGCAAATCGCCAAGGGCGGCAAGCCTTTCGTCATCATCGCCGAAGATGTGGAAGGCGAGGCCCTGGCCGCGCTGGTGGTGAATAAGATCCGCGGCGTCCTGCAGGCCGTCGCCGTGAAAGCGCCGGGATTCGGCGATCGAAGAAAAGCGATTCTGGAAGACGTCGCGACCCTGACCGGAGGGAAGCTCATCGCCGAAGAGTTGGGCCTCAAGCTGGAAAACGTGACGCTCCGCGATCTGGGCCGGGCCAAGCGGATCGTCATCGATAAGGACAACACCACGATCGTCGACGGGGCCGGGAAAAAAGCGGACATCGAAGCCCGGATCAAGCAGATTCGCGCCCAGATCGACGAGACCACTTCAGACTATGATCGGGAAAAGCTCCAGGAGCGGCTGGCCAAGCTGGTCGGCGGAGTCGCCGTTATCAACGTGGGCGCCGCAACCGAAGTCGAGATGAAAGAAAAGAAGGCGCGCGTGGAAGACGCCCTTCATGCCACTCGCGCCGCAGTCGAGGAGGGAATCGTTCCAGGCGGGGGAGTGGCCCTCCTGAGAACGCTACCCGCGCTGGAAAAGCTTCGACTGGCCGACGAAGAGCGGCTGGGGGCCAACATCATCCGGCGCGCGCTGGAAGAGCCTTTACGCAGAATCGCCTCGAATGCCGGCATGGAAGGCGCTATTGCCCTGCAGAAGGTAAAGGAAGGCAAAGGCTCCTTTGGCTTCAACGCGGCCACCGATGAGTTCGAGGACCTGATGAAGGCCGGAATCATCGATTCAACCAAGGTGGTCCGCACCGCCCTCCAAAATGCGGCGTCGATCGCGGGTCTTCTGCTCACCACAGAAGCGGCCATAGCTGAAAAGCCGGATGATAAGGGGGGCATGCCGGGCATGCCACCGGGTGGAATGGGCGGAATGGGCGGAATGGGTGGCATGGGAATGTAGTCCTTCGGCGGAGGGGCCGACCTATCGGAAACGGGTCCGGTCCCTCCGCCATTTTTCCTGAAATATCACTGCTTACCCTGCCCCGACATGTTTGAAACCTTAACCGAAAAGCTCGAGCTCACCTTCAAAAGGCTCAAGGGTCAGGGGAAGATTACCGAAAAAAACATTGAAGAGGCTCTCCGGGAAGTTCGCATGGCGCTCCTGGAAGCCGATGTCCATTTCCAAGTCGTCAAGACCTTTCTCGAAGCAGTCAAAGCCAAGGCGCTCGGACAGGAAGTCCTCCTGAGCCTTACGCCCGAGCAGCAGTTCATTAAAATCGTCAAAGAGGAACTCACCGGCCTTCTCGGGGAAAAGCATGAAGATCTGGAATTTCGAGGAGCGCCCCCCTGGACCTTGATGCTCGCGGGCTTGCAGGGCTCGGGTAAGACGACGACCCTGGCCAAACTGGCTCTCTATCTCAAAAAAGAGAAAAAAAAGAAACCCTACCTCGTCTCCGCGGATATTTACCGGCCGGCCGCCATGGAGCAGCTCCAGGTTCTCGGCCGCCAGCTGGAAATCCCGGTGCACCCCTCTTCCCCCCCGGATACCCCGCCTCTCACCATCGTCCGGCAAGCGTTAGAAGAGTCGAGGAAGCGTTTTCTGGATGTCCTTCTCATCGACACCGCCGGGAGGCTCCATATCGACGAGGAGCTTATGGGAGAGATGGAGTCGATGCAGGAGGCGATTCACCCCCATCATCTCCTTCTGGTTGCCGATGCGATGACCGGACAGGACGCGGTCAACCAGGCCAGGGGATTCAGCGAGCGGCTCGACGTGAGTGGAATCATCCTCACCAAAATGGACGGAGACGCCCGCGGCGGGGCCGCCCTCTCTATGCGCCACATCGTGGGCAAACCGATCCTCTTCTGCGGCACGGGAGAAAAAACCGACGCCCTCGAGCCCTTCTATCCCGATCGAATGGCATCGAGGATCTTAGGCATGGGAGATATGCTCTCGCTCATCGAAAAGGCGGAGAAGGCCTACACGGAAAAGGAGAGCGAGCGGCTTCAGCGGATCACGCAAAAAAACCAATTCTCCCTGGAGGACTTTCAGGAACAACTGAAGCAGTTGAAGACCATGGGGCCACTGGGAAATATCCTGGAAATGATCCCGGGAGGCCGGAAGCTCGCGCCCCAGCTCGATGTCGGACAAGCGGAGAAAGAACTCAAGCGGGTCGAGGCGATCATCAATTCCATGACCCTCGAAGAACGACGCAACCCGGCCATTCTCAACGGAAGCAGGCGGCGGCGGATCGCCCAGGGGAGCGGCACGACGGTGACGGAAGTCAACCGCCTGATCAAGCGGTTTTTGGAGATGAAGAAAATGATGCGGAAAATGAGCCAGCTGACCGGCCGGAATCCCTTGAGGGGGATATCCAATCTCTTTCACTAAACAAAGAACGGAGCAGACTATGAGCGCAAAGATACGGATGGCGAGACATGGGGGCAAAAAAAGACCGTTTTACCGGATCGTCGTGAGCGATTCGCGCGCTCCCCGGGACGGAAAGTTCATCGAACAGGTAGGAACCTATGACCCCAAGTCCCTTTCCGGCGGGATTAAGATCGACCGGCAGAAAATAGAAAAATGGCTCAAGCGCGGCGCCCAGCCAAGCCAGACCGTTTCGGAGCTGATCAAAAAAGAAAAAAAACTCAATTCATAGACAGGGGGTGCCTCCTTCATGAAAGAGCTGGTCCTATTCCTGGCGAAATCCCTGGTGAATAATCCTGATGCAGTCGAGGTCAAAGAGATCCAAGGAGAGACCGCTTCGGTCTTGGAGCTGAAGGTCGCCAAAGAGGACCTCGGGAGAATCATCGGAAAGCAGGGAAGAACGGCAAAATCGATCCGCACGATCTTGAACGCCGCCGCCTCCAGGGCCAACCGGAAGGTCGTCCTGGAGATCGTGGAAGAGAAATAAAGTTATTCCGGTTCCTACCCACCCAGAAGTAGCCGAGCGGCTCGTCCCCCTAGGGGAGATTGTCACCACCCACGGCATCGAGGGGTGGCTCAAGCTAAGGCTCTACAATCCTCAGAGCACGCTCCTTTTCTCGCACCAGGAAATTTTTCTCGAAACCGGGGGAGCCCGCTCTCCCCATTTTCTTACCGACGCCCGGCCCCACAAGGGGCACCTCCTGATCAAGCTCCGCGGAATCGATAGCATCGATGAGGCTCAGAAGTGGGTAACTTCCGTTCTCTCCGTGGCCGCAGAGGCCCTGCCTCCGCTGCTGCCGGGGGAGTATTATCACTACCAGGTGATTGGGCTCGAGGTGATTGACGCTGTCGGAACGCGGATCGGAGTGATTACGCGAATTTGGTCCAAAGAGGGAGGGGATCTCTACGTGGTCAAAGGTAACGACAAGGAATACCTGATCCCCGCCACCAAAGAAGTCATCGAAAAAATCGATTTTTCAGCCGGTCAAGTGGTCATCCGCCCGCCGGAAGGCCTATTGGAGCTCTAAATGAAAAAATGAATGATAAGAACTTGGCTTTTGGTTGTCGCCGCCGAGACCTCACGAATCATCCCTCACGCCCGCGTATCGAGCCCTGTTTGAGATTCTGATGCAGTAGCTACGGATAACGGACTAGCCTGGGTCGTAATTTTGGGGCGGACGGCCTCCGGTGGCCCCAAACGGAGGGGGATGAAGCACTGAATACCTCTTTCGTGAGGAGTTCCGAGAAATTCTCCGGCGAATTGAACGGCCTTACGTCTTGAGAACTTCCTGGGGAATTTCTTTGAAGTTTCTAAATTCCGGGTCTTTGTGGACCAAGGAGCGCGGAGGTATCCAGCACAAAGACGTTCTTAGGGGGCATCTTCCCGTTGCCGGTCTAGCTTCCTGTCCCTGAGGAGGCGCTTCACTATCCCCTTCTTGCCGGAACCACGAAAGGCCCGCACTGGATCGGAAGGCACCGGTATCACTCTCGCAGTGTTGCCTTCCACTACCCACTCGAGCCGAGTATCAGGACCAATCTGGAGTTTTTTTCTCACCTCTGACGGTACCGAGACCTGTCCGCGTTTCGTGACTTTAGTGCGCATAAATTTAAATGTCACAAGACGTGGCTGCAAATCGCAAGTAGTTTTTATGTCCCTGTACCACAGAGTTGTGGAGTTCGGCCATTCGATAAATGATTGATAGTCACCCTCCCCTTACTCGCCCCTAAACTGTTAGACTTGATCGCGACTGGAGGCTACACTGTCTTCAAAATGTTGAACTTCACCGTCATCACCATCTTCCCGGAGATGTTCTCCTCCCCGTTGAGCCATAGCATTCTTAAAAAGGCGCAGGAAAAGGGCCTCATCTCCGTTCGTCTGGTCGATCTCAGGGACTACGCCACGGACCGCCACCGGATTACCGACGACTATCCCTATGGCGGCGGGCAGGGAATGGTAATGAAGCCGGAGCCTCTGGCGGCGGCTATCGAAGATTCAAAAAAGAGCCGTACTAAGCCTAAAGTGATTCTTCTGAGCCCGCGGGGCCGCGTCTTCGATCAATCGGAAGCGCACAGGCTCGCGCAGGAGAACGAGCTGGTTCTTATCTGCGGCCGTTATGAAGGGGTGGATGAACGGGTGAAGAGCTTTGTGGACGATGAGCTCTCCGTCGGAGACTACACTTTGAGCGGCGGCGAGCTGGCGGCGATGACGGTCATCGACGCGGTCACGCGTTTGATCCCCGGCGTCCTCGGCAATCCGAAATCATCCGAGGAGGAATCGTTTTCCGAGGGCCTCCTGGAATTCCCGCAGTACACCCGCCCGGAAGAATTCAAAGGAATGAGAGTTCCGGAGGTGCTTCTCTCGGGCGACCACGAGCGGATCAAAAGATGGCGCCGGGAGATGAGCCTCCGGCTTACCCGCGAGCGCCGGCCGGACCTTTTCGAAAACGCCCCACTGACCCCGGAGGAAAAGAAAGCGGGGCGCCGGCCGCCGGATCTCGCTCTGGCCCTGCTGCACCATCCGGTCTACGACAAAAACAAGCAGGTGGTCACCACCGCCGTCACCAACATGGACATCCACGACATCGCCCGTTCGGCCCGGACCTACGGGGTCAAGAGATTCTACGTGGTCACTCACGTGAAAGCGCTTCAGAGGCTGGCGCTCAAGATTATCGACCACTGGGAGCGGGGCTACGGAAGCCGCTATAACGAAACCCGCAAAGAGGCGCTTTCCCTGGTCCGGGTCAAAGATACCCTGGACGACGTGATCCTGGATCTGGAACAAACCTCCGGGAGCAAGCCCTATCTAGTGGCCACCTCGGCCCGCCCGGGGGGAAGCCGGACCTCTTTCGCAGAGCTTAGAGACATGTTAAGAAGAGAGTCACGGCCTTTCTTGATCCTCCTGGGGACAGGATGGGGTCTTACAGAAACGGTCTTGGCTCAATCGGACGCCCTCCTGGAGCCGATCCAAGGGGAGACGGATTACAATCACCTCTCCGTGCGGTCGGCCGCGGCCATCCTCCTGGATCGCCTGTTGGGCAAGGAATCATAAGGAGACGATCATGAACAGATTGGATTCTATCGAAGCGGAACAGGCCAGGAAAGAGGTCCCTCAGCTCCGGGCCGGCGAAACGGTGCGAGTTCACGTCAAAGTATCCGAGGGTGAAAAGGAGCGCATCCAGGTGTTCGAGGGCACCGTGATCGGGATATCCGGCACGGGAAGCCGCAAGACCTTCACCGTGAGAAAGATTTCTTACGGCGTCGGCGTGGAGCGGATCTTCCCTCTTCACTCCCCGCGCCTGGAAAAGATCGAAGTGGTCTCCCGGGGAAAAGTCCGGCGGGCCAAACTCTACTACTTGAGACAGAGATCCGGAAAAGAGGCGAGGCTCTTCGAACAAGAGAGCTGAAAATCCGTCCACCCGGAGAGCGCTCAGCACCAAGAACCCTGTTCCCGGCCAGGACCGTGGCACCCCTGGATCCATGGAGCTATTCGACTCCACACCGCCCAAGGAGCAGCGCACCCATCGTCCTCTCGCGGAAAGAGTACGTCCCTCAAAGCTCAGCGACTTTGTCGGCCAAGCGCACCTGCTCGGTCCCGGGAAGCTCCTCAGACACATGGCGGACTCGGGGCGGCTTCACTCTTTGATTCTCTGGGGGCCTCCGGGCAGCGGAAAAACCACTCTCGCACAGATTCTCGCCCGCGCCGCCGGGGCCCATGCCATCCACTTCTCCGCGGTCTCATCCGGCGTCAAGGAGCTGAAAAAGGTCATCGAAGAGGCCGAGCGCCTCCACCGTCTGGGCCAACCGACGGTTCTTTTCGTCGACGAAATCCACCACTTCAACAAGGCCCAACAAGACACTTTCCTACCCCACGTGGAGCGGGGGACCCTCATCCTGATCGGCGCCACCACGGAGAATCCCTCTTTCGAGCTCATTCCCCCTCTTCTCTCTCGCTGTCAGGTGGTGGTCCTCAATCCGCTTTCTCCCGATGAGATCGGCGCGATCATCGATCGCGCGCTTCATGATCCCCAGAGTGGCCTGGACGGCTCGAAGGTCGAGCTCGCTCCTGAAGGAAGGGAATTTCTGGTTCAGCAGTCTCAGGGAGATGCCCGCGTGGCCCTCAATGCCTTGGAGAGTGCCGTCGCGCTGGTGGGGCAAGAGCGAGGGGGAAAAAAGATCGCCCTTTCCCACCTTGAGGATGCCTTGCAGAAAAAACCCCTTCTTTACGACAAAGCCGGAGAGGAGCACTACAATATCATCTCCGCATTCATCAAAAGCTTAAGGGACAGTGACCCGGACGCCGCGCTTTATTGGTTGATGAGAATGGTGGAGGCCGGCGAAGATCCGCTCTTTATCGCGCGCCGGATGATCATCCTCGCGGCCGAGGACATCGGCAACGCGGATCCCCAGGCCTTGCAGGTGGCCGTTGCGGCCAAAGAGGCGGTTCACTTTGTCGGCCTGCCCGAAGGACGGATACCGCTCGCCCAGGCGACGGTCTATCTCGCGACTGCGCCGAAGTCGAACGCCTCCTACAAGGCGATGCTGGCTGCAGCCGCGGATGTGAGAGAAAAAGGCTCGCTGGCAGTGCCGCTTCACCTGCGCAACGCGCCCACGTCGCTTATGGAGGATCTCGGCTACGGCGAGGGCTACAAATACGCGCACAACTTTCCCGGCCATATCGTCGATCAGGAGCACCTTCCGGAAGCGCTCCGGGGAAAAAAATATTACGTCCCTTCGGACTCGGGATACGAAAAAAAGATCCAAGAGCGACTCAGGGATTGGGAGGAAAGAAAAAAAACCAAAAAGTCATGATCTCTCTGCCTCACTCAAAATTGTCCGTTGACGGACTGATTTTGTTCTCCCTCCCCGCGACCGATCTCACGCACAAGGGCCGGCTCCATCCCCCTCAGTAGGCCTCACTCCGGTTGACAACGCCGGGCTCCATTCGATAGGTTCTTCTTACGATTTTTTTTGGAAAGGGCGCCCTCGACTTATCCAGGCACGGAAAGAGGAACCAACCATGATCTCAAGAGAAACACCCTTAAGCAATTGGGTGGATCTGAAAAACGGCCTCATCAGCCGGGAGATCTTCGTCAACGAAGAGATCTACCGGCAAGAGCAGGAGCAGATCTTCGCCCGCGCCTGGCTGTTCATCGGCCATGAAAGCCAGATCCCTGATCCGGGCGATTATTTTGTCTCCTGCATGGGCGAAGAGTCCGTCCTCCTCACCCGCGACCGTCAGAACCAGATCCATGTATTTCTCAACACCTGCCGCCATCGCGGCATGAAGGTCTGCCGCTACGATCAAGGCAACACGCGGTTTTTCACCTGTCCCTACCACGGCTGGACCTACGACACCGACGGCAAGCTCATCAACGTGACCGGGTTTAAAGAGGCGTACTCCGACAGGTTCGATAAATCTCATTGGGGACTCATCGAGGTGGCGCAATTCGCAAATTATAAAGGTTCCATTTGGGCCAACTGGGATAAAGATGCGCCGCCATTTCTCGATTATATTGGAAATTTCCGGACGTACCTCGATCTCCTCTTCAACGGCTATGATGGGCGTGACGGAGGAGTGGAGGTCCTGGACGGCGTGCACAAGTGGCGCATGCCTTCTAACTGGAAGTTTCCGGCCATGAGTTTCGGCGCCGACGCGGCCCATGCCTTCAGCCACGAGTCCACCCACGCGGCCGGCTACGGCCCACAGGGGAAGAAGGGAGACCGCCATGGGGTCGGACACCCGAGCGAGCAGAGGCTCGAGGTCTCCGAACCCGCCCTCGGCCACAGCGGTCATGTCAGCGTGAAGCCGGGTGACGCCCCTTACGCCCCGACCTGGGGCAAACTCCGCCACGTGGACGACTACTTCAAGCAGGCCTACGAAAAAGAGACAGGACGGCTCCCGACTCCCTTCCGCATTGACATGGGCGCGGCGACCATTTTTCCTAACACCTCTTTCGCTGCCGGCATTCGACGGACCATCGCTGTGTGGCACCCGCGCGGGCCGCACATGAGCGAGGCCTGGCGCTTTTATCTCGTGGACAAGAATGCGCCGCAGGAGGTGCGAGACTCAGTGCGCCGGTATCTCATGCGTTATTCCGGTCCGGTCGGGATGACCGAGCAAGACGATATGGAAAACTGGAACTATGCCTATGCGGCGAGCAAGGGGACCATCGCCCGCCGCTATCCCTACAATTACCAAATGGGCCTGGATGACGCCGAGCTGGACGTGCCGATTCCCGGCCGTGTGACCCAGGTGCTCAGCGAGTATAGCCAGAGAGCGAGATTCCAACGCTGGTTGGAGTTCATGGAGGCTCAAAGCTGGAATGAAATCCACCCGAAAAAAAACGGCAAAGAAAAGTAATAAAAAAGTCGCAGCCAAACAGGCCCCTGCCCTTCGACTAACTCAGGGTGGTGAGCAAGGCCGAACCACGCGCAACGGGGCTCTGGCGAGGCTCTTTCTCACCCATGAGCTCACCGAGTTTCTCTACCGGGAGGCGGAGTTGCTCGACGAGCGCCGCTACGAGGAGTGGCTGGATCTGTTCACGGAAGACGCCCGTTATTGGTTGCCGCTCCGGCGCAACATGAAATCGACCGAGCTTGAGCGGGAAAACTCGAGCGACCTGAGCGGCATCTCCTGGTTCGATGAAGGCAAAGAGACCTTAACCGGCCGGGTGCGGCAGATCCAGACGGGCGTCCACTGGGCGGAGGAGCCCCACTCGCGCGTCTGCCATATCGTTTCCAACGTGCAGGTGCTGAAAGCTACATCGGCAGAGGTGATGGTCAAGAGCCGGATACTCGTCTACCGAAACCGTCTGCAGGACGAGACGGATTTCTTCGTGGGAAAACGGGAGGACCTTCTTCGCCGCGTGAACCATCAATGGAAGATCGCCCGGCGCAAGATCATTCTCGACCAGAACGTTCTCCTGTCCAAGAATATCACCATTTTCTTTTAGAGGCGGACTGAGCAAAGACACGCCCACCTTTTCTTTCCACGGATCCCATGGCCCCCGACCTGACCAAGAAGCCGACTATTCTCCGTCTCGGGATCGCCGGCCTTGGGCAGGCGGCCGCTTCCATGCTCCCGGAGATCCTGACCCACACCGGCATTCAAGTGACGGCGGCCGCGGACCTCCGTCGAGAAGCGCGGGAGAAATTTGCCGGCGACTTCGGAGGAGAGAGCTATGAGCGGGTGGAAGATCTCTGCCGGAGCCCGAAGGTCGACGCCGTCTACATCGCAACCCCCCATCAGTTTCACGCCCCGCACGCCGTGGCGGCCCTGGAGTCCGGCAAGCACGTTCTCCTGGAAAAGCCGATGGCGCTCACTCTCGAGGATTGCGACGCCATGATCGAAGCGGCCGAGCGACGCGGATTGACGCTTCTAGTGGGCCGCGGGTCGCATGGATTCGACGCGCCCGTTCTGAAGATGAGAGAAATCATCCTGCGCGGTGAGCTCGGCCGGCCGGTCATGATCCATACCTGGCACTATGGTGATTTTCTTTACCGCCCGCGCACGTCGGAAGAGCTGGACACCCGTCTGGGAGGGGGAGTGATCTTCAACCAGGGGCCGCACCAGATCGATACCGTGCGCCTACTCGGCGGCGGGCGCGTTCGCAGCGTCCGGGCCATGACGGGAATCTGGGACCCGGCCCGGCGATCCGAAGGGGCCTTCACGGCCTACGTGGAGTTCGTGGACGGCATGCCGGCGACGATCGTCTACAGCGGCTACGACCACTTCGACACCGACGAGTTTCACGGATGGATCGGAACCTACGGATTACCCAAGAAGCCCGACCATCATGGCGAAGCCCGTAAAAAGCTCACGGCCCTGGCCAGGAGCCCCGAAGAAGAAGCGGCCCTCAAGGCATCGTACGGCTACGGCGGAACCCGCCGCCGGGAAGAGCCAGCCGTAGGAGCCGGCCTCATCCCCCATCATATTCACTGGGGCATCACGCTCGTGAGCTGCGAAAGAGGGGAGATGCGCCAGTCGCTGGACGGGATCCTCATCTACGGGGATGAGGGGAAACGGGAGATACCGGTGCCGAAGGGCCGTGGAGTCCGGGGCGGCGTGATCGACGAGTTTTACGACGCGATCGTCAAGGATCGCACTTTGTTGCGCGACGGGCGGTGGGAAAAGGCGACGTTGGAAGCGTGCCTGGCCATTCTGGAATCGGCCCGGGAGCGGCGGGAGATTTTCTTGAAGCATCAGGTGCCCACAAGGGACTGACCTGACTTCACTCCCCCTTTCGCGCTTCCGAAGCTTTTATCTATGTTTCTAAGCAATACCTTTCGCGCCTTCCGCCATCGCGACTATTTCGTTTTCTGGTTGGGACTATTCCTGGGCCACAACGGCACCCTTGTCCAGCACACTGCCCAAGGTTGGCTGATTCTCGAATTGACCAACTCTCCGTTTTATCTCGGGCTCGAGGGACTCTGCCTGGGGATCCCCCGGTTTCTTTTCTCGCCCATAGGGGGGGCGGTGGTGGATCGGACCGACCGCCGCCGGCTCTTCATCGTCACCCAGAGCGCGTTCATGCTTCTCGCGCTCTTCCTGACGGTGATGAACTACCTGGGCGCCATCCACGTGTGGCATATCCTCGCCGTCTCGACGCTGAACGGTTTTCTTCTCGCGTTCGAGCAGCCCATTCGCCAGTCGATGCTGCACGATCTGGTACCCTCCGAGGATCTCGTCAACGCCGTCAGTCTCTACCAGCTCGTTTTTCAGGGTTCGGTGCTCTTCGGGCCGGCGATCGGCGGTATGCTGATTCCGATCATCGGGGTCACGGGCTGCTTTTTTATTCATGCGGTGGGGAATTTCATCATCCTGGTCTCGATTTTCATGATCCATTTTCCCAAGCACTCCCCTCCCCAAGAGAAAAAGCCGCTGTTTAGAGACGTCCGCGACGGCCTTTCCCTGGCGTGGAACGATCCGGTTTTTTTCTCACTCTTCGCCCTTCTCGCGGTCATGGCCTTCTGCGCTAAACCCTATACTCAATTCATGCCCGTCTTCGCGCGCGACATTCTCCAGGTCGGAGCGCCGGGTTTGGGCCTGCTTCTCATGGCCTCCGGGGGCGGAGCGATCGTGGGCGGGCTGCTTTTCGCCTCCTTGACTCGAATTCCCAAAGCTCATCGCTTGATTCTCATCATGTCGGCCGGATTCGGTCTGTCCATCATCTTTTTCGCCGTCTCCCCCTCTCTCCGCCTGTCCATGGTCTTCCTCTTCGCGGCCGGCGGATTCCACACCTGCCTCCACGCCCTGATCACCACGCTGCTGCAAACACGTGCGGGGAGGCTCAGAGGACGGATGATGGCCCTCTTCGGTATGATCAACCGCGGGCTGGGACCGATGGGGGCATTTCCGATCGGCTGGCTGGCGGTCTATCTGGGGACCGCGGAGACAGTCGGCCTGGGAGGAGCCATGGCTATTGTGATGGCGGCCTATATCGTATTGAGAAAATCGCACCTGAAGGAGGTGCGTCCGGCGGGCGCGAGTGAATCGGAAGCGTAGCGGTTTATCCTTTTTTTTCTCCCTCGCCTTGCTCCCGGAGCTGTCTCTTCCAACTGAGGGTCCGGCCTTGGGCCGCAACAGCCTCCGCTTCCGCGATCATGCCCTTCTGCTGGTAGAAGATCGACAGGCTCGTATAGGCAAGCTCGTCCTCCGGCGCGATCTCGATCAACTTCTTCCCCGCCTCAATCGCTTCGTCGACCCGGTCCAGCTGCGCGTAAGTCATGGCCAGAGCGTGCAGGGCGTCGGCGTAAGCGGGATCCTCTTTCAGGGCATTTTGGTAAGCCCGGACGGCCTCTTCCAAATTGTCTCCCGTAAAGAGATCCATCCCCTGAAAGTAATAATCTTCTTTAGTCATCCAAAACCCCCGGTCTAGAAAGGCTACGGAGCGTAGAGATTCAAAGGTCCGGCCGGATCAACCGGCAGCCTGCGACTCTCCAAAACAGTGCGCCTGTATGATCTTCTTGAGCCGGTCCGGGTCAATGGGCTTTTTGTAAATCACTCCCTTGAGACCGTCGAGGCAACTCCGTTTAATGACGTGATCCTTGTCATAGAAGTAGGCCGTCATGAGGACCACGGGTAAATCCGGCTGTTTCTTCTTCACCGTCTTGAAAAGCTCGTAACCGTCCATATCCGGCATGACCACATCGCTCAGGATCAAATCGAACTTTTTTTGCCCGAGCAGCTCGAGTGCCCGTTTCGCGTCGGGGGCGACATCCACGATACATCTCTCCTCTTGAAGGAGGTCTTTGAGCGATTGGCAAACGCCCAGATCGTCATCGACCACCAACAACCGGAGCCCTTCGAGGGGGAATCCCGCCTCGGGAAGCTCCTGTTTCTCTGCAGGGGCCCCACCGGGCGCCGTGAGATCGGCCATGACCTTGCCGGCGAGATACTCTTTCGTTCCATAGGAGCCCTGCTCCGCCATCTCCCCGATGCGCCGGGTGATCTCCTGAATTTTTCTGATCTGGTGATCTACGGAGTCGAGCCGCTCCGACTCCACGACATAATCTTCATCGCTCACCATTCGGGTAAAGTATTGCCGCAAGAGTTCTTGCTGATTCACCAGGACCTCGAGCGAGTTATTGATTTCATGAGAAAGGCCCACGGCGATTTCGCAGAGAGTGGCCAATTGATCCTTGCGCCGGATCTCCCGAATGTCCTTGGCAAACCCGATGGAGCCGGCCTCCCGTCCTTGCTCGTCGTAGATCATCGAAGCGGAGATCGCCACGGGAATTCGCTCCCCGCTTTTGGTTTTAAACAGGGTCTCGAAATTTCTGACCTTTCCCTTCTCCCCGCTTTCGTCGCCGCGCATGGCCGCCATGACTTTCTTGGCCTCTTCGAGGTTGGGATAGATCTCCATGACACTCTTGCCGATGATCTCCTCCGGAGCGAAGCCAAGGTTGCTTCTTGCGCCTTCGTTGTAAAAGACGATGGCGCCGTGGTGATCGACCGCGATGATGATGTCCGGGCAGCTTTCGACGAGTTTCTGGAAATATTGAGGAGGTAGAGACATAAAGCACTCCCTAGAGAGATGATAGATCCATCCGAATCCCCTTTGCAAGCCGATCCGGCATCCGTTGGTAAGCTCGTAACACCTTAGAAACCCTGTCAGCCTGAGGCTGAGGGTGCAAGGCGGAGCGAGGGATCGCACCGGAGCGTACGAGCAAAGGTCGTGAGGATGCGAGCCCGAAGCGACAACGTAGCAAGCGCCCTGTTCGGCTGAGCTCACGGTCGAAGCCTTATCGACGGATCAGGCGCATCGGCTTGACACCCCTCTCCGATCAACTATCATACACGCTTTCGGGGTCCCCGCATGCACTCAAACCATCACGGCAGGCTACTCCCGCTATTTCCCCTGGGCCCGCGCGACCCTCAATTCTGATGGCCTTTCCCTTCAAAGACATAGTACTGGGAAGGCCGAAGGTCTCGGGAAGGCCGTAGAGATGGCAAACGGTTTTAAACCCACGCACGACACCAGACAACTCAACTGGCTCCTCGCCTGGGCGGTGGTTTTTTGCGACATCGGAACCTCGGTCTACTACGTGCCCGGGATTCTCTACGGCCACGTCAAAGACGCGACGCCGTTCTTCGTGCTGCTCACGACCGGCGGATTCATCCTCCTCGCTCTCAAATACATCGAAATCTCATGGCGAAATCCCGAAGGGGGCGGCGTCGTCACGATCACAACGAAAGCCTTCGGCCCAATGTGGGGCTGCCTGGGGGGGATGCTCATTATCGTGGACTACTTTCTTACCACCGCGATTTCTACAGTCGCAGGCTTCCAATATGTCGGAAGCATCATCCCCGCCTTGGATCATCATGTGGTCCTATTAGCCTCAGGCGGAGTGGTTCTGCTCGCGGCATTGAACATCATCGGGATACGCGAAAGCGCCATGGCTGCGCTTGTCATGGCGACGAGCGCCCTCGTCGTGGACGTCGTCGTCATCGGATCGAGCCTCTACACCATGGACGCAGCTCAATGGCAGGAAGCTTGGCGCCACCTCCGCGCCGGCAGGTCGCTTTCCAGCTATGATCTTCTCGTGGGTTTTGGAGCGGCGTGGCTCGCCTTTTCAGGATTGGAAAGTATCAGCCAGATCAGCCCCGCGATGCGTCTTCCCCTGCGGCGAACGACCCGTATCGCCATGGGAGCGGTGATCGTCACGATCGTCCTGACTTCTCCGGTTCTGTCGCTGCTTTCCATCACGTTGCTCCCGGCGGACCTGAAGGCGACTGAGAGCGAGCGTTTCATTTCGGAACTGGGCTTCCTCACGGGGGGCTTCGGAATCAAATTGGCGGTCGTGATGACGGCTTCGACCCTGCTTCTCTTCGCTGCCAACACGGCGATCATCGGCGCCTACCACGTCTTCCTTGCCCTGACCAATCAGGGATTCCTTCCAAAAGTTATCGGCTTGCGGAACGCCGCCTTCAACACGCCGCACATCGCCGTCCTGATCGCCACTTCCGTTCCTATTCTCGTGATCTTCTTAACCCGCGGCAAGATGGCTCTGCTGGGCGATATGTATGCCTTCGGCCTGCTCGGCGCCTTTGTCTTCTCCTCTTTGAGTCTGGACGTGATCCGCTGGAGGCTGGGCCGGCGGGATTTTGGTTTCTGGGTTGGCGCCCTCCCCACCGCGATGGTCATCGTCGCTTGGGGAATCAACCTGGTGGAGAAAGAGCTCGCCACCCTCTTCGGCGGGAGCGTGGCTGCGATCGGCATGCTGATCGCAGTCGGAGTCCGGCGCGCCTGGTTCATGGACCTCCTCCACGAGATCCCGGCCGTCCAGCGCCTCCAGGCCCGCGCCTACCGCGCCTCCGAGCATGTCGTGGAAGCAGAGTTGAAGGGCCTCGTCACGCTGGCCGAAGCCGTGGAGCTGAAGTCTCTCTATCCCTCCTCTACCTTGCTGGCCCTTCGCGGCGAGACTCCGCGCCTCATCCATGAAGGGATCACCCGGGCCAAAGGCCGCGGCGAATCGGCCATCTATTGCATCTACGTGGAAGAGTGGCCGGGACTCTTTAACGGAGAGACGCCGCACGTTCCCAATGAAGAAGGGATACGCACGCTGAGATATGTCCTGCAGGAGGGGCGAGACAAGCAGATCGAGGTCATCCCGATATGGGCGGTCTCCTACAACGCGGCGGAGGCGATCGCCAATGCCGCCAAGGAGCTTCAAGTAGACGCGGTGTTCATCGGCGCCACCCAGCGCAATGCATTTTATCACATGCTGCGGGGACACGTGATCAAGCGATTGATGAAGCGGCTGCCGCACAACTGCCACTTGATGATTTGCAACTAACGGCCGGAACGGTCGTTAGTTCCCGGAGCGGAGTTTTACCGGTCGCTCTGCAGGCCGGGGGGAGACTGAGGCAAATAGCGCGCGGGCAGGATCGCCGGGTTATCGAGCGCTTTGAGCAGGTCCTCTTTAATTCCAGGCAGAATATTCCGGATAAACTGATCGGCCACCCGCTGCAAGCGAGTCTCGCCTATGAAAGTGCTGTCACGGGCGCTCCGGGTATAAGAAGCCAGTTTCGATCCGGTTCTCGCGTCCATAAGCGTTGCGGTAACCGTGACCGTCGTCGGGGGAAACACTCCCTGGATAGCAACCGAGTTCACCAGCACGATATCCTCGCCCGAGCCTTTCGCAGGCAATACGCGGGCAAACAGCGTCGCCAGCTCTTCGGTCACGATTTGACGGAAGGCCTCACCCAGGTTCGCATCGATCGATGAACCAGCCGTGCTCTCGATTACGGCGGCGGCATCAATGACCCGAGGAGGCGGTGCCGGACGAAAATTAGGAAAATATTTATCGCGAAAAAAGGCGGACGAGCACGCGCTGGATGAAATACTCAATAAAACTGCGGCCCCGATCTTGATCCAAGTTTGGAGTCGTCGTCTTGATTGTTCATACTGCATGAGCTTAAAATTTCCGTTCTTTCTTTTTATCGGGCTTTTTGTTTTTCAGCGGGATTTGCCGTCTCTTTGGCGTCAGAAGAGGTAGGCCGGAGCATAAAATGCAGACTTCCTTCGCTTACTTTTACGGAGTCGACTACATACCCTGGCATTTCCACCCGAACCTCGCCGCTTTTAGGATAGAAAACACCAGGCGCTAGGCCCGTGTTGTGAGGAGTTTTTCCGACCTTTTGCGGTCCAATAATCAAGTCAGCTCCAGGGGGATTGGAAGTAATTTGAACACAGCCCGACAGACCCAAAGCGACAAGGACGATTGTTAATGGTTTGCGCAGTCTCAAACCGATCTCCAGCCACATCGTCTCTACCTGTCGCGTTCCCCGAACGGTGAGGGCGCGAGCGAACCGGGCGTGGTTCGAAAAGGCGCGCTCACGTCCGGCTTCAGACGGATGGTAATAACCCGATTGTTGAGAGCCCCCAGAGTCTCTACGCTCTGGATCGCATATCCGGGCAAAATCGCCGAAAAGGTGTGGCCGTGGCGGCCGGGAACCGAGACGGGGCTCGGGCCCAAGTTTCGGCCATCGTACACGATCTGCGCGCCCGCGGGTACCGTCTCTACCCGCCAATCCGCTAAGGCATCGGAGGCCGCGAGAAGGACCGCCACCGCAAAACTCGCTTTTATCAGCTGTTTCATGCAAAGCATTACCTATCAGAGCCAGCGCCCTGGCCGCCCCACAATGCAGGAGTCCCTTTGATACTCTGTATCTCCACCGCGCCCTGCATCACTTGCTCCCTGATGACGTAGAGCGCATCGGCGAGCCGTTTGGCCTGGTCGAAGTCCCAGAAGACCATTTGCGGTTCGCAGCCGCTGCCAAAGTAAAGGACGTAAGGGGGCCCAATCGTATCCGTGATGCTGGAACTGATATCTTCGGCCTTACAGGAGGAACGTTGAGCGGCGCTGTTCGGGCGCTGAAAAAGGAAATCGACGACCTTTTCCCGGACCTGGATATCGGTAAGATAGGAGGGCCGGCCTATTTCCAGGGCGCGACTTTTAGCGTCCATATACGACATGCCCGGCACCGCTGCTGTCGGTTGATACATCGCGCAGCCTGCCAGAACCAACGGGAGGAAAGCGACAAGGTAGAGAAAGCAGGATCTCGACCCGCAGAACCTACCAGAATGAGCCCCTGACATCATGCAAGCCGTCCTAATCGATCGAAAGTAAGCCTTGACGTCGGTGAACTTAATACATTGCAAGTTTCGCTGTCAACAGGATTTGCCCGGTTATCATGTTGTTGTCTCACCAGTGAATTTGTGGTAACCAACAGTCCTTCGTCGATACGGGGAAGAGAGCGCCGGAGGTGGAAGTGTGAAGCACATGATCGCGGTTTTCGTATTTGGATTATTGGCTCTGGCAGTGCCGACGGGAATAAACGCCGCTGTGGCGACCGAGAAATCCGGAGCCGCGAATATCGCAGTGGTCGATGTGCAGTTGTTAATGCAGAACTCCGAAGCGGCCAAAAAGGCTCGCGCGGAAATCGAGAAGGCCAGGGCCGAACTCGACGAAAAGGCCAAACGTGAGGAAGCAGAGTTAGGCAGCCTGAATCAGAGCATTGCGAAGCAGCGCTCCACACTCTCGGCCCAGGCTTACCAACAGATCTTGCGGGGAGTCCGACAGAAAGAAGCGGCCCAAGAGATCGACATGCAGGAGCGCCGGGACAAGTTGGATGCTGCCGCCCGCGAAGCCCAACGGATTATTGCCGCCGCAATCGAGCAGGCAGTAAACGATATCACGAAAGAACGCAATTATGTGGTGGTGTTACCTCGGTCGGTAATCGTCGGCACACCCGCCGCACCGGACATTACTCCGGAAGTTCTAAAGCGCCTGAATCAGCGCATACCCTCCGTCACTATCGATCTACCGAAATAAAACTTCTCTGTATCCGGAAAGGCTCAGTTTAGCCATTTTCGCCATGCGGGATCGAGGGGGTCAGGCTCAGGCCGCCAAATCGGAGCCTGCCAAGGTGCAAGTCCGTCCCCTCTAGAACTGTCGAAGATCAGTCCACCCGCTTTTTCTTTCAGCTCGCTTTCTGTGGGATAATACGCGCCGTACTTCAAATCCACTTCTTTTCCACCTAAGATCTTTTTAACGTCCTTCATCACTTGACCCTTAATCGCTGTCCCACTTTCTCCTCCCTCAAACCACAAATCTATGTCCCGTAACTTCGATACCGGACCTCTTCTCCATTTAGGTAGAAAATCTTGAAGCAATGGATCCGCGCGTCTTAATAATCCAATCTCAGTTTCAGCATGTCCTCCTGAAATACCGAACTTGATACCGTACTTTTCATATACCTGGACAAGAGCTTGAAATTGAGCCCTAGTTAATTGCCCCATTCTTCCAGCTTCCGCGGCTTCCGCGGCGGCTTTTTGTAGCTCTCCGGCGATCCGAATAAACGGCCGTTCTGCGCTTCCTCCGAACATGAGAGGCAACGTTGCGATCGTGACGGCGTCACCGACCCACTCGCGATGCATCGGATCGTTGTACCAAACTCTGGCGTCCCAGTACTTATCCTTCAGCCAATCTACGCTTTCGGAAGCCACGACCCCTGCAACGCATGCGGCGCCGCCGGCGCACGCGTCCAACGCCGAAACCTGAATCGGCGGCGGCGGCACTTCAATCCGGTCAATGCTGGGCTGAGTGAGTTCGCGTGGTTCGAAGATCGGACCACCGGGGCCCAACATCGGGTCGTCGCGGCCGAAGGGATCCCGGAGAAGCGCCGGGGTGTCGCCCTCCAATCGCGGCAAACTCGCCAGAGAGAGTTCTTCTCCCAAGGTCTGCGGCTTTAACTCCTGCCCCCCGCTCAAGTCCGCGAGCTTAAGTTGCTGGTTGGTAATGGCGGCCAGTTGCGTGAGTCTCTCGTTAAGCTCCCCGACAAATTGTTTCCTCTCCGCTCCCTGACGGGTATTGATATCCTTGCTCAGACCGCGCAATTCTTTCGCCCATTCTTCCGCTCGCGCCGCCAGGCCGTTCGGATCCCACTGGCGGGTGACGAGCTTCCCGTCTTGAGGCTTGATCGGCACTCCATGAAAAAGATAATCCCCGAACGGATTGATGGTTTGAAAGCCGGTGCCGCCGCGGCCTCCCTGCCCACCGCCCCAGCGCATATTGTTTAACTGGGACTCGATATGGTTGAGCTGCCGCTCCCACCCTGACGTATTGATTCCCTGTTGGCGCAGTTGGCCCATGTGTTGGCGGGCCTGATTGAAATGGGGCCGCACCTGGTTACGCACGGAATTGAGCTGGTTATTAAACTGCCTCTCCCCGGCCGCCCCTCCCTGTCCCCATGCCGGCGTAAGAGGAAAAAGTAAAAGCAGGCTTAACCCTAAGAAGATAGGAACCCAGCCTTTTTTCATTTTTTACGTCCTTCCTGGGTAGGAGTCTCCGCCTTGTCTGCGGTTTGCAAAGGCTGAACCGCCACTTCGCCATAGTCTCTCTTATAGCGCAGCTTGCTGAGGAGAGACGGCGACCTTTGCTCCTGTTCTTGTTTGTACTCGAGCTCATAGATCTGCTCGCGCACCGCCCCGGCATTCTTGGCGTTCGGGTTGGCGATCAAATAGAGCTTAAAGTAGAGGGCGGCATCACGGTAAAGCCGCCTCTGCGCGTAGGCCAGACCCAGATTGAGATAGGCGTTGGTCCACCAAGGGGAGCGGCGGATGGTGGAGCGGAATTCCATAATGGCTCTATCAATAGATTCCGGATTCGTGGCGGATTTGAGCATGGCGTTGCCACGGGAAAAATCTCTTTCTCCCTTTTCGGTCAGTGAGGGCGGATCGGGCATGCTGGCCACGAGCCGGAGCAATTTCAACAACGTATCTTGTTTCGCCTTTCCTTCCGGCAAACGCTGTAACGCGCTGGCAAGATGCTGGATTGCCGCGGAGGAGCGCCGCTCCGCAATCGCGGTTTCCCCCTTTTGAAGGTCCTCAGCCGCCTTGTCCGCGAGCTGCTGGCTCACCCGCGTTAACGCATCCTTTGCCAGGCTGTCCAAGGGGTTCAGGGCGACAGACCGTTCGAAGGCGTCCAACGCGTCTTCATAGCGGCCCGCCTTTTCATACGCGAGGCCCAGCTCGAAGGCGCGATAAGAAGAGGTGGGGTTTCTAAAGAGCAGCTCTTCCAGCCAGCGGATGCTGACGCCATTATCCCCCGCGCTTCTCGCGGCATAACCGGCGGCAATAGAAACCGGCGGGGGCTCATCTCCCCATTCTTCGCTGTCGCTGGCTATAGTCTCGTTAAAGGCGTCCTGGGCCTCCGTCGAAGAGCCCAATTTTTCGAGACTCCTTCCCAGCCAAAGCCAGCCGCTGGAGTCGTTTCTGGCAAGAGAAACCCCTTCTCTCAGAACTCTGGCAGCCTCCTGATACTGCCCCAGGGCGTAATAACAAATTCCCAAGCGTCTCAGCACGACGGGCTGGTCCTTGCGTAGGGCCAGGGACTGCTCATAAACCTGAGCGGCCTGCTGGTAGTAACTCAATTCAAAATAGGCATCGGCTACAGAGTTTAATAGAGCCGGATCCTTTGCGCTCTGGGCCGTAAGGGCCTGAAGCCGCTTGACCGCGACCTCGAGGGTTTCCGCTTCTTCCTTGGTCTTACCTTGATGTTTGTACGCGAGCGAAAGCCGGAGGAACAAAATCGGATGCGAATCGGTCGGACTCAGCACCAGGAGACGGTTGAGCGTGGAAACGGCTTTATCGTACTCCGCCAATCTCAGATACGCCGAGCCGGCGTTCTGCAGACTATTCATCCGCGACGGGTCGAGGCCGACCGCCTCCTCAAAGGACTTCCCCGCCTGGCTATGATCTCCCTTCGCCATATAAGCATCGCCCAAGTTGTCGTAGATCTGGGCGATTTCTTTTTTGGTCTTGATCTGCGAATCCAACTGGCCGCCGGGTATGTACTGTGACGCGGTGTTCCCGAGGCTGGCTCCCATCTGCCCGACCGTTCCCGCTACCTGTAACGCCTGCCCTAATCCCCCTCCGAGCCCTCCCATCGCTCCCCCCACACCCCCGATGGCGCCAAAGATCGCGCCAAGGGCCTGCGCGGTCTGCTGCTGCTGCATCGCCTTCCGTTGAGCGTCCGCGCTTTCCTGCTGCTGTCTCTCGGCTTCCATGGTGCGGGAAATCGGATTCAGGGCTAAGGCTTGCTGGTAAGCGGCAATCGCTTCATCGTAGCGCCCTTCGTTGTAATAAGCCGAACCGAGGTCGTTGTAATGCCGCCAGTTAAACGAGTCCCCGGCTATTTTCTGCTTGATCGCCGCAACAACAACGGAGGCTCGCCTTTGTGGCACTGGCGCCGCTTTGACATCGGAGCCCGTTGCCGGCGCGCTTTTCGCGACCACTTCTTTGGCGGCGGTCGCGGCTTCAGCGGGCGCGCCCTGCGCGTATGCGCGATCCAGACTTCGGAATGCACCCATCGACAGAATCAAACCCAGACTCATGGCAAGAAACACCCCGCGCCTGCTTAGGTCGAGTACAGTCATCCCAATACCTCCTGAGCCAACACCTAAAAAAATAAGTCTTGCCTCACATACCATGAGGTCTAACCCACTGTCAATAAAAGCTTTTTGTCTGAATCAACGAGACTGATTCGCGCCCGAAAATGGGACATTATTGGTGCGCGAGGCCGGCCTGGTGCACGATACTTTGATACACTCGCTCATACCCATCGACCATCCGCTCTATGGAGAAATTCTTCTCCACCCATTCCCGGCAGCGGCGGCGGTCGATTTTATCGATCCGACGGATCGCATCAACCATCCCCTCTTCGTCGGCGGGCAAAAAACCGGTCTCGCCGTCCCGTATCAGCTCCGGCATAGAGCCGCGCGGATAGGCCACGACCGGGGTCCCCCCCGCCATCGCCTCGGTCACGGCCATGCCGAAAGGCTCGTCCCATTGAAGGGGAAAAAGAAATCCCTTGGCCCGGCTCGTCATCTCCATAAGCTCGTGATGGGGCAGCTTCTCGATATAGCGGACATGGTGGCCATCAATATGGGGCTGGACCTCGCGCGCGAAGTAGTCCCGGCACCAGGGCAGGTGCGACGGTACATGGCCCACGATCAGGAGTCTCACCTTCGCTTTCTCGGCGATCCGGATCGCCTCGGCGATCCCTTTGCCCGGCGCCATCCGGCCGACGATGATGAAGAAATCCTCCGGTCGGTCGTTGAAAGGAATTCCCTCAAAGTCGATCCCGTTATAGACCACCGGCAAAGATTCGTCTCCGAGCATTTTGGCTTGAGCCCGGCTCACGCAGACCGGAAAGCAGAGGGGAAACTGGCGACGGTAGTATTCGTGAAGCTCCTTTTCTATGTAGGCGTAGGTGATCAGCGTGGGCGTTTTTGTGAAAGAAGAGAAATAAGGGGCCAAGGTCGGCCAGTGGGCATGAATGACATCGAAGCGTTCCGCCTGGCGGTAGAGATTGTAGGTATTGCGAGTCTCGAACTCTTTCTCCAGATAAAAGGTCGCGGTCGGATCATCCTGCGTCGCCACCGGAAGGACCGATTGTACTGGGCAATCGACCTTGGAATCCCCGGAGGCGAAAAGCTCTACCTGATGGCCGCGTCTCGAAAGATGCCGGCAAAGATAATAGACGATCCATTCCGTGCCGCCGTGGGTCTTCGGAGGAATGGGAAGATAGATACTGGAGATCTGCGCGATCTTCACGGGAATGGTCAAATGCGAGGAGAGTAAAACCGGATGTCCCTCATGGGATAATGTTTCTTATTCATAGTCCAGAGTGGCATAGCATGAATATAGGCTGCGGCAGCGATCAATGCATCGCCAAGTTCAACGCCGTGGGATTTCGAGTAGGTATGAAGATAGCGACCGGCCGTCCTTCCGATCTTCACGGACAGCGGCAGGGTTTCGAGTACCAGAAATAAATTCTCTATCTGATTTTCCTCCCCTTTTCTTACGCCGGCATAGATTTCTGCGACGGAAACTGGCGTCCAGCTTAGACCGTTGCCTCCCGAAATCAGTTCGGGAATCCGCTCGGCAAAAGGCGCGTAGCCCCGAAGCCACCCAATGATAACGTCCGAATCAAGCAGGATTTCAGACAACTCCCAGCCCCTTCAACCGGTTCCCTTTGCGCAATTTACGGACAGCCCTTTCTATGTCCTTGAGATCCTTTCGATGGCGCCAGATCCCACTGAGATGTCTGGCAAGAGAGCCCTTGTCAATTTCCTGCTTAGTCATATATTTCTCCTGGACGCTCTCTCTGACAAGCTCTGAAACCGTTTTGCTCTTCTGGCGACCCAAGGCCGCCAGGGTTCGCGCCATTTCTTCGTCAAGGTAAAGCTGAGTCCGTTTCATCGCCATGGCGATGTATAATATACATCGCAGGTCCTCTTGGGGCAAGACATCCCGAATCGGTCCCTGATCCGTCGATAAGGGGCGTCTGCGGCGTTGAAACTTCAGGCCCGCATCCTCACGTACTGCCTCGTACGCTCCGGTGCGGGCCTTCGTTCCGCCTTGCACCCGCCGCCTTCTCGACGGCCAGGGTTTCCAACATATTGTGCGCTGACCTACGGATTATGGAATCGGTGGAGAGCGCCGACGATAGAGAATTCTGCAATTCCTCACCGGTTGACAAGCAGAAAAAGTAGGCATTTGTTGGAGGATAAGACCGAGGAGTGTCGAAATACGTGGACCTAGCAAAATAAACGGAGGTTTTTCCCATGCGCTACGAGCTCTATTATTGGCCCGGCATCCAGGGCCGCGGCGAATTCATCCGGCTTGCGCTGGAGGAGGCGGGCGCGGATTACATGGACGTCGCCCGGCTCCCGAAGCGGGGCGTTCCCGCGCTGATGCGCGTCCTCAAAAACCGCTCACTCAGATACCCGCCGTTCGCGCCCCCTTTCCTGAAAGCGGGCAAGCTGGTCATCGGGCAGACCGCGAACATCCTGCTTTTTCTCGGCCCGCGCCTCGGCCTCGTCCCGAAAAGCGAGGGCGACCGGCTCTGGACCCACCAGTTGCAGCTCACGATTGCCGACTGGGTCGCCGAGGCCCACGAGACCCATCATCCAATCGCCGGCCGCCTTTACTACGAGGATCAGAAAGCCGAGGCGATGCGGCGGTCGGCGAACTTCACGGCCGAACGGGTGCCCAAGTATCTCGATTATTTCGAGCGGATACTCAAGCGTAGTCCAAAAGGGACCGGTTATCTCCTGGGCAAGACAGTTTCCTACGTTGATTTATCAGTGTTCCAGATGATCGCCGGCTTGCGCTATGCCTTTCCGCGCGCGATGGTGAGACTGGAACCGAAATATCCGCGCTCGGTCGCGCTCTACGATCGTGTTTCGTCTCGCCCCCGAATCGCCGCCTATATCCGGTCGCCGCGGCGATTGCCGTTCAACCAGCAAGACGTGTTCCGCCACTACTCCGAGCTGGACAGTTAGAGACCGGACGAACCATAGGAAAAAAAAAGTCTCGGAAGTTTGCTTCTTGCTCAATCAGCGGCGATGCCGAAGAGCTCGGCGGCGTTGAGGCCAAGAATGCGCTCTTTTTGTTTCTCGCTCAGACCGGGGTTGTTCAAGATTTCGTCCACACAGCTCCGGCCCGCCCCTCCCAGCCCATGCGGAAAATCGACCGCCATCATGAGTCGGTCCGCGCCGTAACGCTGCACCACATAGACCATGGTCTCCTTCTCCGTAGCGACATTGGCGGAGAGCCAAAACTGATCGAGATATTCGTGCGGACGCTTCCGGATCAGCTTATCCACCCCCTCGTGGTCATAGACTTCGTTCAGCCGGTCCATCAAATGGGGCAGATAACCGCAGCAGGTCTCCAGGAGTCCCACCCGAAGCCGCGGGAAAAGGTCGAGCACCCCACCGCAGATCAGGGACGTGATGGCGAGGGTTCCCTCGTACAAAAATCCCAGCGCGTTGTCCAGGTGAAATTTGGTGAGCCGCTCCAATCCCAGCAGGCTCCCGCTCCGGCTCGGATGGAGAATCAGCGGAACGCCCAGCTCCTCGATCCGGGCATAGACCGGCCAGAACTCCGGCTCGTCGAGATTCCGGCCCTTCACATTCGTGAAAAGGGCCGGCGCATGGAGGCCGAGCTCGGTAATGGCCCGGTCGAGCTCTCGGAGCGCCCGGGTGGAACTTTGCATCGGAAGATGCGCCAGACCGATGAAGCGGCCGGGATGTTTCTTGAGCACCCGCGAGATGGCGTTGTTGTAGGACTGGCAGACGCTCGTGGCCAGATCGGGCTCCACGTCGTAATGGAACGACTCGTTCGACGGCACCAGGACCTGCATTTGAATACCCAGCTCGTCGAGAAATTCGATACGGGGGCCGGGATCCCAAAAACCGGGGCGCGGCTGCGAGAAGCGGAAGAGATTCTGAAGCACGTGACGTTGGTGATGGGAAAGGCGGGCTTCCCTCTCCGGATAGGTGATGGCGGAGCGGCCGAGCGCATCGAACCAAACCCGCGGCCGGCGGTCCTCAAATTTCGGGTCCACATCATCGAAGACATCCCGAGGAAAAAAATGGGAGTCACAGTCGATTCGGATGGGCATAAGTTTCCTCCTTTACCGTCTAACGCGACATCGACCGCTATGCCCTAGGCAAACAGTTGAAAAAAGTCCCGCATTTTCGTGCTCGTGACTCGTATCTCGTGCTCGTTGAGGGGAGGGGGCCGAACACGATCACGAACAACGAACACGACCTCAGACGAACACGAGCCACGAACACGAATAACGATTTACGCCCTCCGGGAATCCAGATACCCCAGGACCTCGGCCAAGGGCAACACATCGGCGTACTTCCGATCCATATCGAAGAGATTCATCGCGTGGGCCACTTCGTGCCGGTCAAAAATGCACTCCTCGACGCAGATCATGCGGTAGCGGTAGGAAAAGCCGTCCACAACCGACGCCCGCACGCAGCCGCTCGTCGTTTCTCCGCAGGTAATGATCGTGTCGATCCGCTGCGAGTTCAGGTAGCCGATGAGAGGCGTGCCCAGAAAGGCGCTCGGGGCGGGCTTCTGAATCACCACTTCCCCTCGCCGCGGCGCCACTTCATCGATGATTTCAAACTGCCGCTCGAGCCGCTCGCGGTCCTCCGCATTGTTCTCCCAGTCGCGCGGTTGCGAGCGGCTCCCGCGCCAACCCTCCAAGTCCTCCCAGTCGATCCCGGTCGTATAAATAATCGGAAGGCCCGCTTCCCGCGCCCGGCTCAACAAGGTTTGAGTCGGAGGGATCGTCCGCCACGCAGCCAGCCCTTTGCTCTTCGGCCATTTCTTGATGCTGTCGAGCAACGGCTCGGGGCTGTCGCCGAACACCTTGCGGTAGAGATCGATCAAAAGAAGCGCCGGTCTCTCTCCAAACCCCACACGGCGGCGTTCGATCTTGTTGAAATAGGCGCGATCCTCGTCGCTCAGGTAGCGCTCCCAAACTCTTTGTGCCATAGGGCGATCCCTTCTACTTTTTTTCTCGGCTGGAAAGGCATCCCGACAATAGTTTTGTCGCTCACCGATGTCAACTTGGCCACGTCCTATCCAAGCTGAGCGGTTCCGAAGGGAGAAAACCTTACAGACTGAGGCAATGGTGCAGTACCTCGAGGGCGCCGCCCCGTCCAGCTGGCCGGGAGGATCTTGAAGGCCCGATGCACCGGACGAGGAGCTTCAATGGCCCACAACTCTATTGCATCGGGCCGGAGAGAGACTCCCGGCCAGCGATGGAGATCGTTCCGCATAGCCCTCCTTTCCAGGGGCCAAGGGGGCCTGCTCCGAAGAGAGGAGACGTCGGAAAAAATTTGACCCCCGAGGAGGGTGTGCTAATCTCCTGGTGAGCTTTCCATGCAAGTCATTTTAGGTCCATTCCATCCTCATCTCGAGGATGGGCTCGTCGAGGAAATCCTAAAAGAGAAGCAACCCGACCCTCTTTGCCCGCTGCTGGTTTTAGTCCCTTCGGACTCGCTGCGCCGCCGTCTTAAGGTCCTGCTCGCCGGCGAGCGCCGGCTGAGCTTTCTCAATATTCACCTCATGACCTTCCACCAGCTCTCGCTCCGCCTATTCGAAGAGGCCCACGGACCCCTCAAGATCGACCTTTGCGACGACGTCTTCCTGGAGGAGATTCTGCGGCAGCTCCTCCGGATGGGCCTTCCCGGGACCGTCCCATTCGCGGGCCTGGAGGAAAAGGCGGGCGGCTGCGCCGCTCTATGGCAGACTCTCCGGGACTTGAAGGACGGCACCGTCAACCCGGCCACGGTCCTCGAAGCCGTGCGAGGCGATCTTTTCGGTAAAGAGTCCGGGGAAGGGGCGGAAAGGCTTTTCATTCTTTTTCAGACCTTCCTCTCTTCCTGCGAGAAATGGAATTTGCGCGATTACTCCGACCTCGATCTCATCGCCCTGGAGCGGATCCCTTCGTCGGCATATCTGAAGCGGTTCCGTCATATTTTCTACTACGGTTTTTACGATCTCACGCAGGTGCAGCTGGATGTCTTCCAGTCCGTGGCAAGCCGGTATCCGGCCACCCTCTTTTTCCCGTTAATCCACGAGAGACCTCCTCACCCGGCCTGGACCTTCGCCGACCGCTTCTATGAAAGATACGTCCATGGACTTGCCGGCGGCCAATCCACGACTCGTGATACCACCGCGACTCCCATGCCGGCGCGGGAGCCGTTTCTTTCCCTCTTCGCCGAAGAAGACAAGCGCCCTAAACCGGCATCCAATGATCTTCCGGTCACGATCTTCAGCTGCTTCAACGGCCGGGAAGAGATCGACACGGTAGCGAAAGAGATTCTGAGGCTCGTCTCCGAAGAAAAGTTCTCTTTCGAACAGATCGGGGTCGTCGGCCGCACCCTGGCCCCCTATCTCCCGTGGATCAAGGAAATCTTCTCCCGTCATTCCATTCCCATGATGACCTCCGCCGAGGAACCGCTCGTCCAGCACCCTCTCGCCAAGGCGGCACTCCTCCTCATCCATCTCCCCCTTAAGGGCTATCTTCGCGCTCACGTCATCGATCTCTTCGATTCACCTTTCTTCAACGGCGCCTCTTCGTCCGGGGAAAAAATCGCGCCCCGTCCCGATCTTTGGGACCTGGTCACCCGCTGGGCCGGCATCAGCAAGGGGATCGAGGAGTGGCGGCGGCTGGAAAAGTATCTCGCTCAGGACGTCGTGGCGGGGGAAAGCGCGGACGAAGAGAGCGAGCCCAAAAGGGTGACTATCCCGGCAAATCAGGTCCGGGTCCTGTGGCGGCTTTTCACCGAGCTTCACGGAGATCTGGAGGCCCTGCCCAAAGAAGCCTCGTGGAGCTGCTACGCGGGGCTTTGGAAGGATTTGCAAAAAAAATGGCTGAGGATCGATTCACAGGCCGCGGACGATCCCTCCTCCGGCCGGAAAGCGGCGGAAGCGGTTGGAGATCTTCTCGAGCGGCTCTCCGCTCTGGAGATCGTCCCGGGAAAAATTTCACTGACCCATTTTCTTGAGACCTACCGGCGCTGGCTCGAGCGGCACTCGGTTCCCTTCACCGAGCGAAACGTCAAAGGAGTCGCGGTGCTGGACGCCATGGCCGCCAGAGGTCTTTCCTTCCGCGCGCTTTTCATCATCGGCCTCAACGAAGGGCTCTTTCCCCGAACCATCCGCGAGGACGCCTTTCTGCGCGATCGCGAGCGAGAGCTGTTGGAGACGGTGCTGGGATATAAGGTGGCGACCAAGCTCGGCGGCTTCGACGAAGAAAGGCTCTTGTTCACTCTCCTGGTCGGAGCCGCCCGGGAGAAGCTCTATGGCCTCCACCAGAGAAACGACGAGAGTGGAAGGCCGCTGGCCCCTTCCTGGTACGTCGAAGAGCTTTGCCGCGCGCTGGGCGGAGAGAAAATCAAAAGGATCGTTGTTCCCCGCGGCACGGTGGAAAAGTCGGCGCTCGAGCCCTTCAGCCATATAGAATTGCTTCCGCCTGAGGAGCTGGCGATCCGATTGATCCTCACGGCCCAGGACCCCACACCGCTCGTCAACCTTTGCCTGCCGCCTCTCTCCCTCTACCGGCGCGGCAGCGAAGTCATCCAGCGGCTCGAAGCGATCACGGACCGCCTGGCCGAACATGACGGCATCGTGGGTCCCCTCGCCGACGCCTGGGACCGAATCGCCGAACAAGGAATATCCGCGACTTCCCTGGAGGCGTACGCCCGCTGCCCCTTTCAATTTTTCGCCCGAAACTTGCTCGGCCTCGAGCGGCTCGAACGGCCGGAAGAGATCACCGGGCCGGGACCGGCCGATGTGGGCCAGATGATTCACTCGATTCTGAAATCATTTTATCAGGAGCTCCTCGATCGCAAATTTTTCCTCTCGGATCAAGGATCCACGGACACCCCTTCGACCATTCGACTTCACTCAGGACAGGCTCCCTCGACAACCTTCAGTCCCGAGCTTGTCGAGGGATCAGGACAGGCGGCGGGGATCCTCGAAGCCGCAACGCAAAGGGCTTTTTCGGATTTCGAGCAGAAAAACCCGGTCGGCTATCCGATCGCCTGGGAAATCCTCCGCGAAGGGGTCTCGGCCCTTTTGAAAGAGGCCGTGGCCTTGGACCTGCAAGAGCTGCGCGAGTCCGGCTACCGCCCCGTCGCCTTCGAGCGCGAGGCCGCCGACCGGCTTCCCAAAAGCTGGCCCGGCGCCTTAAGCGGGCTCGCGATCCGCGGGCGCATGGACAGGATCGACTCCCAGCCCGAACAGAACCGCTATCGGGTCATCGACTATAAACTGAAATTGGGGAAGTCGCGCCAGCCTCCGGACAAAGACTTGCTCCGCTCTGCCTTGCGCGGCCAGCGGCTCCAGCCGCCTTTCTATCTGCTCCTGGGAAAAAAAGTCGCTTCGACTCTGAACGTCGGGAGCGCGGAGGCCTTGGTCGAATCCGCATTCTACTTTCTTGCCTCTCAATGGGCTGAGGGCCCTTTGCTCGTCGAGCGTTTGGCGGCCGACACCTGGGAAGGAGAGGCGGGCGGAATTCTCAAAGAGACCGTCGTATCCCTGGTCGAAGCGATCCGCCGCGGCCTTTTCTTTATTCAACCGGGCGATCACTGCCGGACCTGCGAGGTCTCCGAGACCTGCCGGCGAAATCACCGTCCCACTCTATGGAGAGTCGAAAGAGATCCGAGGAGCCGGACCCATTCGGAGCTCAAGGACAAAAAGGCTGAACGGCGATGAGCGCGATGACCCCGACAGCCCGGCTACCCGATGCCCTGGAGCGAGAGCGGGCCGCAACGACTTTCGACCAGAACATCGTGGTCACGGCGGGCGCGGGCACGGGAAAGACCCGGCTGCTGGTCGACCGGCTGGTGCATCTCTTGATGCGCGATCCGGACATCCAGTTGACCCGGATCGTCGCTTTGACTTTCACCAACAAAGCCGCCAACGAAATGAAAATGCGCCTGCGCGAGCGGCTGGAATTCTATCTCGCCGCGCGCCTGGACTCGGCGCCGGCGAGCCCGAGACAGGAAGAGACTCAAAGAGAGATCCGCTCTCTCATGGAGAGATACCACCTCACGAAGGAGAGGTTGGATCGCCGCGCCCTGGAGGCCCTGCGTCAGATCGAGAGGAGCGAGATCGGCACCCTCCATAGCTTCGCCGCCACCCTGCTGAGGCTCTATCCCATGGAGAGCGGCGTGGATCCCCAGTTTATCGAAGACGAGGGCGCCCGCTTCGAGCGACTCTTCGATGAGCTGTGGGGAGTGTGGCTGGACCAGGAGCTTTCTTACCAGGGAAGCCGGCAAGAGGAATGGAAGCGGGTTTTGAGAAAAACCGGTCTGGACGAGATTCGGTTGCTCGCTTTTTCCCTGTGCTCCGAGGCGGTGGACCTCGAGCGGCTCAGCGCCTTCGCGCGTGAGGGAAAAACCCCCGGGCCGATTCTGACCTGGCTGAAGGGGCTGGAGGAAAAGTCCTCCTCGCTCCTCCAGCGCCATCCGGAAAACCGGAGCAATGAAAAGCTCGTTCGCGCCTCTCACGCGATCCTGCAAAAATTCCTGCGCCCGGGCGATCCCGCCGATCGCGAGATCTTCCAAGCCGAACGCGAATCGCTCTCAGTCAACGTCAGCAAAAAGCTCAAGGGATGGTCTGAAGAGGATTGCGAAGAGGCGCAGGAGATCGCCCGCGTGGCCCGGGCGCTCTGCCGGGTGGACGATTCCTTGACCCGTGGCCTCTGCGATCTCTTGATCCCGTTCGCGGAGAGCTTTCGCGAGGCCTTCACGCGGGAAGGGATGATCTCTTTCGACGGCCTGCTTGCGCGCGCGCGAACCCTCGTGCGCGACCACCCGACGGTCCGCGAGGGGCTGAAGCGCCGCTTCCAAGCGATCCTGGTGGACGAATTTCAGGACACCGATCCGATCCAGTATGAGATCCTGATCTATCTGGCGGAAGAGATCGGCCGGCAGGCGACCGACTGGAAAAAGGTCAGGCTCACTCCGGGAAAGATCTTCGTCGTGGGAGATCCGAAGCAGTCCATCTATGCCTTTCGCCGGGCGGACATCGAGGCCTACCTCGAAGTGGTGGAGAAAATCATCAAGGCCCAAAACGGGATCGAATGCCGCCTCGTCACCAACTTTCGCAGCCATGGCAAGATCCTTGACGCCGTCAACGGAGTCTTCGACCGGCTGATCCGGCCGCGGCCGGGGCTGCAGCCCGAATATGTCGCGATCCAACCCTCCCCTTCGGCCGTCGATCCGGGTCGCCCCCTTCCCTTTCGTAAGGTATCGATGCGGAAAATCCAGGGCCAGGGCGAAAAGCTCAACACGGAGTTGGCGCGCAGGCTCGAAGCCGAGAATTTGGCCCGATGGCTCGATGAAGAGGTCCTCGACAAGGCGGAGATCGTCGATGAAGAAGGGAAGACCAAGCTCGTTCAACTGAAAGATGTCGCGATCCTTTTACGAAAACTGACCGACGTCCACCACTATCTCGAGCCGCTTCGAAGACGCGGGCTCCGCTACGTGGTCGAGGGAGAAAGACACTTCTACGCGGTCCAGGAGATCATCGATGCCGTGAACCTGCTCCGGACCGTGGACAACCCGCATGACAAACTGGCCCTGGTCGGCCTCCTGCGCTCGCCTTTAGGCGGTCTTACGGACGCTGAGATCTACGAGCTCCACCGGCGGCGGCTGCTGGACTACCGCGCGGCGGGACGCATCAAAGAAAGCCGGACGCCGTTCCCGGAGGTCAAAGAGATCTACTCGCTCCTGGCGGGGCTTCACCAAGAGACCCGAACTCTTGCCGTGGGAGAAGCGATCGCCCATGTCTTCGACCGGTTGCCGATTCGCCTTCTGGCGGCCGGCTCCTTTCACGGCGAGCAGGCGGTGGCCAATCTGGAGAAGCTCCGCCAGCAGGCCGAGCTTATGGGAAGAGAAGGGTTGAGCACGTTCAAAGAGGTCATTACGCAACTCGGGGCGAGAGTCCTCGAGATCAAGGACGAGGCCGAGAGCGCGCTGGCGGAAGAAAATCTGGACGCGATCCGGATTCTCAGCATCCACAAATCCAAGGGATTGGAGTTCCCCGTGGTCGTTCTGGCGGGATGTCACGCGGCGCCGAATCAAGCCGGCGAAAGAGAGCCGGCCGTCGTGCAGGATTGGTCCACGAATCTCGCGGGGCTACACACCAGGTCCATCTGGAGCCTCACCGGGCTCTACATCGCCGAGAAGGCGCAGCGCCGCGAAGAAGAAGAACAAAAGCGAACGCTCTATGTCGCGATGACCCGGGCTCGCGAGCACCTGGTCCTCTCCTGCGCGCCGACGGATCGAAAAGCCCGCGGCAGCTATCTCGCGATGCTGGAAGAAAGTCTCGGCGAAGAGATCACCGCCGGGGAAGACTCCCATTCCATCACCGCCGGCGATGGAATGATCGAGCTCAGAGTCGTCCGCGAGACCCTCAGTCCTCCGGGAAGGACGCGAACGACCGTGACCGAGACGCCCTTAAAGATCGATTGGGAATCTTACGCGCAGCTCTGGCGGCGCCGCGCGCGGGATTGCGAATCGGCCCTCGGCGCGGATCTTTTTTTAAGCCCGACATTGCTCAAGCGGCGGGAGGCCGAGCAGGCTGAAAAGCTGCCGGAAAGAGAAAAACGGCTGCTCTCCCGGGACCTTTCGCTTCGGACCGGAGAGCTGGCCCATCGCTTCCTCGAGGATTGGGATTTCGGCGACGATCCCGGCGGGTTTCAAGCGGAGCTGGGGCCGTTCCTGGATCGGTGGATCGGACCTGATCCGGGAGAGAATCGAGAGAGACTCCAACGGGAGCTTGAAGAGATCTTCGGTTCTTTCTTCGTTTCCGAAGCCTATCAAGAATTAAGCTCTTCCCGGATCCTCGGACGCGAAGTGCCTTTATTAATCCCGTGGGACGGCCGGATCATGGAGGGAGTCATCGATCTCCTCTATGAAAAAGAGGGCCTGCTTTATCTTGCCGATTACAAGAGCGACCGGGTTTCGCCGGAAGAGCTGCTCCGGGCCGCGGCGGCTTATCATCATCAGGTCCGGATCTATTCGGAAGCGGCGCGGCAGAGCCTCCAGAGAGATGTGGCGGGATTCAAATTGATCTTTTTGAGATTGGGGCAAGCGGTAGAGCTGCCGCCGGAATAAGAGGTTGCTGTTAGACTAGCCTCGGATCTGATTTTGGCGCGGAGAGTATCCGATACTGGCATCTGCTTTTATGGCCCCAAGAAGATGGAGAGCTATCCGAAGTGATGCGATGGGTTACACCTGTCGCCTGTTGACGGCTATCTCAGGCTGAGATATCATTTTTTTGTCTGCATATCATTACGCGAAAAAGGTTGATCGAGTTTGCCCGGAAGCACCCCGACGCACGGGTTCCGCTGAACCATTGGTATATCATCGTTAGAAAAACCGATTACGCCGCTTTCGCGGAATTGAGGATCACGTTCCCCTCGGCAGACCAAGTGGAAAAATTCACCGTGTTTAATATCGGAGGGAACAAATACCGCTTGATTGTCGTCATTCACTACAACCGGAAAAAGGTCTATATCCGGCATGTGCTCACCCATGCGGCGTACAGCCGGGGCCATTGGAGGAAATAGCCATGTCTGCCCCATCCATCCGTGAAACCCACGCCGCATACCGGCGGCTTCGTCGGTTCATTCCCCTGGGCGTTCTACGCTCCGAGAAGGATTATCGAAAGGCCGTGGCTATTCTCGATGACATCCTAGATGAGATCGGCCAAGACGAAGGGCATTCCTTGGCCGATCTGGCCGAAGCTCTTGCTCTGTTCATCCACGCCTATGAGGAGGCCCGTGTCAACATCCCCGAGGCAACGGGCGCAGAGGTGTTAAAATCACTCATGGAAGCGCATGGCCTGACGCAGTCCGATCTGCCGGAGATCGGAAGTCAGGGGGTCGTGTCGGAGATCCTCTCCGGCGAACGCGAACTCAACATCCGACAGATCCGGCGGTTGGCCAGGCGATTCGGGGTTTCCCCCGCCGTCTTCATCACCGCCCCATGAGACAAGAAGAGACCAGCAGACGGTTCCACAGCCAAGCCCGTGAAAGAAAAGCCGCCAGCCTGAGGAGAGAGAAACTGACTGATAGCAGGAAACTCCTCTTCCCGCACGGCTACCGAAAACTTTGAGATTGCCCGTGACCGGGCGTCGAGCCCGGTTTCAGCCCCTCGGCGCAGCAACCAAAGATAACCCGATCAATCCCGGACCAGATTTCGAGGCGGAGAGTAGGATCCCTTTTTCCTCCCTTAGGGATTACGTCAGCGGCGAGGGTTTTGACCAAAAAGTATAATGTCCCTTTTTTCTTCTCCCAATACTTACACCGCTATGGTTATTCGCCGGAAGAGAATTACTCCGTGGAGGGTTGAAGCGTCAAATGGCGAGCTTGCCTTATCCTCCGTACTGTCGTAAAGAGAAGGGGCGAATCGGAGGTGACCTATGAAGAACGCAACCCAAAGCTATCCTTTGGCAACGGGTCTGGTTTTCATCGCCCTATCGCTGGTCAGTTTGATCCGGCCGCCCGGGGCCTGGCCTCAGGCCAAGCCGCAGTGGCAGCAAAAATGGGAAGGCGCTCTCAGGGAGGCGAAGAAAGAAGGCAAAGTGGTTGTGTACGCGCCGCCGGGAGACGTCCTCCGCCAGGGGCTCACCGCCAACTTTCGCAAGGCGCACCCCGACATCGATATCGAATACTCGGCCGCTCGCGGCGACGAGCTCGCCGGCAGGATACGGGCCGAGCGCGACGCCGGCATCTACTCGATCGATGTCGTCGTATCCGGGACGACGACGGCCAATATACTGTTCAAGCCGATGAAGGCGCTCGAGCCGCTGGAGCCGGTGATGCTCCTGCCCGAGGTGACCGACCCGAAAAAATGGGCCAACGGCCGTCTGGATTTCTCCGATCCCACGACGCGCTACAACTTCGTCTTTGCGAGCCAGGTGCTGCCGCCGGTTATCTATAATGTAAACCAGGTCAAGGCCGAAGAGATCGACCGGCTTTACCAGCTTGTGGAGCCGCGCTGGCAGGGGAAGATCGTGATCAACGATCCGAATCCTCCCGGGCCCGGGGAGCAGTTCTTTCGCTCGATCTGGCGCGTGCTGGGTCCGGAAAAAGGCAAGGCCTTCTTCGAGAAGTTGAAGGCGAATGCCGGGGCGGTCGACCGCGACCAGCGGCGCCAGATCGAATGGGTGGCGCAGGGGAAGTACGCGCTGGCGCTGGGCGCGAGCAGCACCGTCGGCGAACAGCTCCGCATCCGGGGCCTCGATTTCGGCGTTCTCCCCGAGTTCAAGGACTACGGGGGATGGATCACCGCCGCCTTCGGCAGCGTCATGCTCATGAACCGCGCGCCCCACCCCAACGCGGCCACGGTTTTCATCAACTGGCTGCTTGGAAAGGAAGGACAGACCACCTGGTCCAAGGCGGTGAACCAGCCCAGCCACCGCGTCGATGTCCCGACCGACCACCTTCCGGCCTATTTAATCCCCAAGCGCGGCGTTCAATACTGGGTCGCTTATTACGAAAACGAGGTCCGGAGGTCTCCGGAGGAGGATAAGATCTTCAAGCAGCTCTTCGGCGGCTAGTGCCCGCCGGCAGCCGTGAAGATACCGGCCGTTAACGACACGGCTCCGAGAAGGGGTTAAGGGTCATAGCGCAACAGAGAACTCCGAAATTGCCACGTACCCGTGTCCCAAGCCCGGTCCAAAGATCCCAATACAGTGGCGAAAAGTGATGGCCTAACCCTGGATGGTGACCGTGTCCGCCATAATTCCTGTCATTCTCGCTGTCACTCACTCCGTAATTCTTCAATCCCAAACTGTATCGACCCATCCGCCTTCCTGTATTTGTTCATCTGCTGTAATGAGCGGATAGCCCAGGTGGCGGGCGGTGGCGACAATAGCTCTATCCGCTGGATCGCGGATGGAAGATAAACCGGCCGCTTCTAAGAGAATTTCCAGAGTATAGGGCTGAATTTGAAAGTTCGGCGCTTTATCAATCTCTTGAGCCCAGCGGTGGAAAGACAGCTTGAACCTTATGATCCGTCTTTCGCTGAGCCGCATCGTCTCCTCCAAAACCGGCACCGGGATGACAATTATATTTCTCCCTTCATGGGCAGTCTGAAAGATCCTCCTGGCCTTTCGACCCAAACGACTCAGCCTGCCCGTGACCACAAAGATCAGAGGGTGCGTATCCGTGACGTAGATCACTTGAGTTGTTCAATGAGCCGTTGAAACGATGCTTCCTTTTCTTGTTTAAGCTCCTCTAGCGCCCGGTCCAAATCACCGATAAGCTCCGCTGTCCTTTCCAGCTTCAACGGCTTACCCTTTAAGATCCGCCGGTAAAGACCTAATTCCTCGCCAACTCTATCATGCCAGTTGGCATCTACCAGCACGGCCTTGACCTTCGATCTCTGGGTTATGGCAACGGGGCCTTTCCCCTTGTGAACCTCGTCCACTAAGGCGCTTAACTTGGCTCTAGCCTCGCTTAAAGAAAGCTGTCTCATGGGCGTCATCCTCCCCCTATTTCTTCTGTACAAACAATTGTACAAGAAATAACAACGGGGTCAATCCCTTTTTGCTTCCAATAGCCAGCGATGAAAATTTGCTTTTATTCAAATGATGGCGGGAAATTCCTTTTCCTGCACGGCTACCGAGAACTCCGAAGTTGCCACCGTGACCGGGCGCTAAGCCCGGTTCAAGATCCCGATGAGTTACCAAAGATGACAGACTAGCCCCGGATCTGATTTTGGAGGGCCCCCGTCCGGCCGGACGTGGCGGGATTCAAATTGATCTTTTTGAGATTGGGGCAAGCAGTGGAGCTGCTTCCGGAATAAGATGTTGCTGAAAAACTTTATTGGGCGGCTTGGGCATAAAGGCGTTAAATATCCGGTCCGGCTTGACAACATTTTCAAAGTAGCTACTATGGCTACTTGGAGGATGTTCCTATGAGCACCGTTGGCGTGAAGCAACTGAAGGACCGCCTGACTCAATATCTTAGATACACCAAACAGGGGGAAGAGGTCATCGTCACGGAGCGAGGCACGCCGATCGCGCTGATCCAGCCGATTAAGAGCGCAGATAAAGCGGCGAGCCTGGAGGCGAGGCTAGCCAGGCTCGCTGCGCGGGGTACTGTGACGTTGCCCACCCAAAAACCCCTAAAGCGAGTCCGTACAGTAAAAGTCTCCGGCAAACCGATCTCCAAGGTCATTGTGGAAGATCGCAGGTGATTTACCTCGACACCAGCGCTCTCATCAAGCGATTCGTGAACGAAAAGGGGTCGCCCCTGGTTCATTCCCTCGTGCAACGAAGGGAACCCGTAGCAACAGCGAAGATTGCCTATGCTGAGATCTTTGCCGGCCTTGCCCGCAAGCTCCGCGAGGGCCACCTTTCCGAGACTTTACATGCGCTCGCTTGCCGGCAATTTGAAAGGGATTGGCAGGCTTACCTTCGAGTGGAATTGCAGGATGATGTCCTCTTTTTAGCACGCGATCTCATTCAACGCCATCCGCTTAAAGGCTTCGACGCCGTTCATCTAGCTTCCGCGCTCAGCCTTAGGAGCGCGCTGGGCGAGGAAATCACCTTCGCCGCAGCCGACAAGCGCTTGCTCCGCGCGGCGGGCGCAGAAAAGCTTGAGCCATTCAACGTCGAAACAGCCCGCGTTCAACCGTAACTGACTGATGGAAATTCCTTTTCCGGCACGGCTACCGAGAACTCCCAAGTTGCCACCGTAACCGCGCGCCGAGCCCGGTTTAAGATCCCGCTACAGCAACCAAAGATAACGCGATCAATCCCGGACCAGATTTCGAGGCGGAGAGTAGTATCCCTTTTTCCTCCATTAGGGATTACGTCAGCGGCAAGGGTTCTGGCCAAAAAGTACAATGTCCCCCTTTTCTTTGTCCCGGTGCTTCCTATGCGCCCTTTAAGAGGTGCTTTCCAAGTGTGTATGGTGAAAAACCGCTTTGAGTTGACTTTTGCCGTGGGGAGAGTCTATTAAAGAAAAAATCCATGCCTTATAACCAACGAGGTAAAAGCCATGATGAGGCTGAGAGGGAATATAAAATTATATTTCTTTCGATGATTCTTCTCTTGGCCTGTTCCCTCGGTTTTCCTTTGGTGTCAGGAGCACAGCTTTCTCAATCGGACACTATGGCTAGAGCAAGCAATTTTTCTTCTGGGCTGGAAAATAGGCTCAATGCGCTCCAGCGCGAACTCTCTGAGCTGGGTAACTCTACTGCTGCCCTTGCTAGACGAGACAGCATACCCTTGGAGATGGAAAATGAAATTCAAAATTACCAAGGCAGAATGCAGATTTTATTCACCGATACAAAAGATGAGAATGCTCGTAGGCAACTCCAGATAGTCTTGGAAGACATGGTGTCAAGATCACGCGGCTTTGTCTCGCTTGTAAAGACAAAAAGTAGAGAGTTATCCAGAAATGTCTGCATAGATAACGCCTACAAAAACTACAAAGAGAACTGGGCGAATACTTGCAGCGCTAATAGGATGTTCGGTGACTGCTCATTATCCCCAGAACTGGCGCGTAATCTGGAAGAGAACCATCGACACTCACGCGACGAATGTTTTAACCGATACCCACCTTAGCTGAGGCATTCCCAGAGTTCAAATAAAAGAGCTTTGGAGAAGGAGACATAGAAAGGCAGCGTTACATGCTGAGCGCGATAGGAACGGAGATGATATGTGGGGTGGTCCTTGGATTCGTCGCGAAAGATTGGGCAGATAGAATTTTGTTTGTCTGGATCGTTGGACTCGTAGCTTGTGTACAATTGTTCTTTCTTTTGGGCGCGGGTGGTTTGAAGGTTTACCTGCGGCAGTTCATTTTCTCGACCGTTGCTGCATTGCCGTTTTCTCTGATGGGTGGTCTCATTCGGGTGCTTTTCTTTACGTGAGAGAACCGTAATGAGTCGAACCGTACAGTCTGACGCTATTCAGGAAGCTTTTCTGGATGCGGTAAGGGCGGAGGGCGCCGTCGTTGAGGGCATGAGCGAACTCACGGGTCATACCTCTAACGGCGAACTGCGCGCTGTCTTGCAGTCACTTGGTCGTAATGGCCGCAACGTTTTCTTTGTAGAGGGCGTAGGTATGATCCAGGTTCACGTCCGCACCGAGCCACCTGGTTGGTGGAACGTTCTTAAGTCGGTCAAGAAGCATCTCGACGGGCTTCACAAACACTACTTTGTCTTTCTTATAGGGCGAAAGGACCAGTACGTCGCGGACGGCTATATCGCTTCTGATTTTAACGGACCACCCTTCATCAAGCATCCAGGCATCGAGGCTACCAAGTTTACGATAAACGAGAAGCAGGATTTGGACCGTGACGCTCGCCTTTTGTCTGTTAGCAAGATCGCCAGAGAATTGCTCCGCTTAGGAAAGGGTGCGTGAAAATGTGTATGGGTGGAAAAAAGGAAGTTTACATAAGTCGGAGGCGATGAGACGTGACCCTACCCTACTCTTCTAGTCGATTTTTCTATATCTTATCAAACGTTAGCCTTGTCCTCGGATTTCCGGCCAAATATCTAAATGATAGGAAATTCCTTTTCGGCACGGCTACCGAGAACTCCGGAATTGCCGCCGTGAACGCGCGCCGAGCCCGGTTCAGGATTAGGGCCGAGAGGTAAAAGTAAATCCTTTCTCGCTCTTTCACTAAAATTAATGTCCTGTTATTCCCCGCTTCTCGAAGTACTGCTGATGATACTCCTCGGCCGGGTAGAACTCCGGCGCGGGCGTGATCTCCGTCACCACCGGCTTCTTGTAGCGGCCGCTTTTCTGGAGCTTCTCTTTCGACGCCTCGGCGGCCGCTTTCTGCTCTGGGCTGTGATAAAAGATCGCCGAACGGTACTGGGTGCCGACGTCCGGCCCTTGCTGGTTGGGCGTCGTGGGATCGTGGATGCGCCAGAAGAGCGCCAGCAATTCTTCATACGAGACCTGGGCGGGATCGTACTCCACCTGAACGACCTCGGCATGGCCGGTCCCGTCCGTGCAGACGTCTTCATACGTGGGGTCTTTGAACGATCCGCCGGAGTAGCCGACTTGAGTCGAGACGACCCCTTTCGTCTTGCGGAACGCCGATTCCACTCCCCAGAAGCAGCCCGCGCCAAAAGTAGCCTTCTCCGTCATATCTCGTTTCTCCTTTCCTTCGGGTGTGACGATCCGCCGCCGCGACCTCCGTCACGAAGCCCGCGGAGAACTTTCTCGGCCGTAAGGGGAAGCTCGCGAATGCGCACGCCGGTCGCGTCGTAAACGGCATTCGCGATCGCTCCCGCCACCGGCACCAGCGGCGGCTCGCCGATCGCCTTGGCGCCGTAGGGACCGAACGGATCGGGATGCTCGATCAGGACCGGCTCAATGCGAGGAAGATCGACCACGGTTGGAATCTTAAAATCGTTCAAGTTGAGGACCAGCGGAGCGCCCGTCTCGGGATCCACCGGAAGATCCTCCATGAGCGCGTAACCCAATCCCTGAACCACCCCACCGACGATCTGGCTGCGCATCGTTTCAGGGTTTACCGCGCGCCCGGAGTCGTGCACCGCGATATAGCGGAGCACCTGAATCGACCCGGTTTCAGTATCCACTTCCACCTCGGCAAAATGAGCCGCGAAGGAGTTGATGATATGGCTCTTGCTGCCGGGGCGCACCTTTGCCTGGCCAATTACAGTCCGGTTTTCCCGTTGTGAGATGACTTTCCCCAAGGGAACACGGAGCTTCGGCGCGCTCGACGAGACGATCAGGCCGTCTTTGATTTTCAGATCCTGGGGATCGACCTCCAGAAGCCGACTGGCCGTCTCGATAAGCTGCCGTCTCGCGTCCTCGGCCGCGCGCTGGGCCGTCAGCCCCGAGCTGAAGGTGGTCGTGCTGCCATGGGAGCCATGCGAGTAAGGAGTCGTCCCCGTGTCCGCGAAGGAGCCTTTCACGTCTTCATAGCGGAGTCCCAGAGTTTCCGCGACGATCTGGATCAGGATCGTCCAGGCCCCCTGGCCGATCTCCATGATCCCCATGCGCAACTCGGCGCTCCCATCGTTTTTGACTTCAACTACAGCCGACGAAGCGGATTGCCCCGTCTTATAGATGCAGCATGCCATTCCCATGCCGCGAAGATTCCCTTTTACGCGGATCTTTCTCGGCCCTGCCGGACGGGCTCTCCAGCCGATGCGTCTCGCTCCCTCTTTAAGGCATTCCGCTAAAAAATTGGTCGAGAAGGGAATCCCGCCTTCGATCGGCTGGCCGGGCACTATTTCATCTTTCGGAACATAGGGCGTCCCGGGCTGGCCTTCGGGCCGGACGTGGTTCTTGAGACGGAACTCCAGAGGATCCATCTTCAACCGCTCCGCGGCCTCGTCGACCAGGGATTCCAGGGCGAAATGGCCCTGGGGCGCGCCGAGCCCGCGATAGGCCCCGGCCACCGGACTGTTGGTGAAAACCACCTTGCCTTCGAAGCGGGCGTTGGCGCAGGTGTAGAGATAGGTGAGGCCATAGCCGAGCCGCGCGGCCACGCCGAAGCCGGGCGCGTACGGTCCGGTATTCAAAATGCTCGTCGAATCCAGGGCGGTGATGGATCCATCCCGCTTGAGACCCATGCGAATACGGTTGACCGTCGGATGGCGCCAGCGGCCGAATCCCAATTCTTCCTCCCGCGTGTAACCCATTTTTACCGGTAGCCCCGCCTGCCGCGCGAGGAGCGCCGTCAGAGAGGCCAACCGGCTCTCATCCTTGCTTCCAAAACCGCCTCCCATCGTCGCGCCGATGACGCGAATCTCTTCTGGAGGGAGGCCAAACACTTTGGCCAAACGGTCGCGGTCACCGTAAACGTTGCGGCTGGACTTCCAGACCGTGAGCCGGCCGTCTTGCCACTCAGCCAGACACCAGCGCGGCTCCAGCGCCAAGGGGCTCGTTCGCTGGGTCTGGTAGGAACCTTCGACGATAAGATCGGCCTCGGCCATGCCGCGCTCTACGTCGCCGCGACAGAGCAGGATCGGTTTTCCTCCGGCCAGATTGGCGCCGCCGCGAACCTCGGGCGCGTCCGAACGGAGCGCCTCTTCGGCGTCCAACACAAAGGAGAGAGGCCGGTATTCCGGCTCCAGCAGTCCCAGCGCCTCTTCGGCAATCTCCAAAGAATCCGCGGCCACCGCCGCCACCTCATCGCCGACATGGCGCACGATGCGGTCGAGGAGATAGACCGGCGCCGCGCCGTCCCCCTTCTCGAAAGGATTGGGCGGGACATCGCGAAACGTGATGACGGCCCTCACCCCTTTGAGCGCCGCGGCCCTGGAGGTCTCCAGACGAACGATCTCCGCGTGCGCGTGCGGGCTTCGCAGGATCTTTCCCCACAGGACCGGACCTTCCACGAACAGATCCGCGGAGTAGAGCGCTTCACCGGTGACCTTTCCACGGGCATCGACGCGGGCCACTGAGTGGCCGACGACGTCCAGCTTGCGATTGGAATTTTGCTCCCGCGCTTTCACGATGGTTTTTAAAAACCGTTCAACCGAATATTGAAAGACTTTACGCTATAAGATTTTGCTGCGCCGAACAAGACGTTACCATCTGCCTGAGCGGTGAGTTATACTGGTTGGCCGATGCAGACTCTGTGGCCGCAAATGATTCTGTTGCTGATCCTCGCCGTCATCCCGCTCCACCTGATCCTCTCGGGTACCGTCGTTTTGGGGCAAGACTTCCGCACGGCCAACCGCGAAAGCTCGGGGATCGCGCCCGACCCGGAAAAAACCCCGGAAGCGGTGGTTCAAGTCTACGCCGCGCGCGCCTTGAACTGGCGAGGAATATTCGGCGTCCATACCTGGATCGCCACCAAGCCGGAGAACGCTCAGCTCTATACCGTGCATCAGCTGATCGGCTGGCGCCTATGGCGCGGTCTGCCGGCGGTCGTCTCCATGCACGACATTCCGGACCGGCTCTGGTTCGGGAACCGCCCGGAACTCCTCGCCGAGCTGAGAGGGCCGGAGGCCAGTCAGGCTATCACCGAAATCACCGCCGCGGTGAACTCCTATCCTTATGTCCGCCAATACCGCCTCTGGCCCGGCCCCAACAGCAACACGTTTATCGCCTACGTTGCGCGCAGGGTACCCCGGCTGAAATTGCAACTCCCGGTCACCGCTCTCGGTAAAGACTTCCCCGCCGGGGCGGCTTTCTGGGATCGCGCGCCGAGCGCCACCGGATACCAGATTTCCCTATACGGCCTGCTCGGCATCCTGATGGCGCGGGAAGAAGGAGTGGAACTCAACCTGCTGGGGTTCAGCTTCGGAATAGATTTTCAGCGGCCGGCACTGAAACTCCCCCTGATCGGCCGGGTCGGATGGGAGAGCGATATATCGAAGAACTCCGGCGATCCATAAACCGCCGCGGAGGTCCGTCCATAATCCGTTGGTAAGCTCATACCACCGTGAAAACCCTGTCAGCCTGAGGCTGAGGGTGCAAGGCGGAGCGAGGGATCGCACCGGAGCGTACGAGCGCAGTACGTGAGGATGCGAGCCCGAAGCGACAACGCAGCAAGCGCCCCTTATCGACGGATCAGGGTCCGTCGGGGGCTTTGGTTTCGGGCAGATTCACTTGGCGACCGGCCAATAACGCCCTTTTTTTCTGACGAGACTGAACGGAATTCCGTAGAGCTCTTCCAAAATCTCCCGTTTCAAGAGAGCGCGGGTCTCCCCGGATTTCACCACTTTGCCCTCTTTCAAAATAAGAATTTTCTTGAACAGGGGAAGGATCTCTTCGATGTGGTGGGTGACGTAAACGAGAGCGGGAACCTTTTTCTGCTTCCCCACGGCTTGGAGCGAGGCCAGAAAACCCTCTCGCGCTCCCGGGTCCATCCCAGCGCAAGGCTCATCGAGAAAAATCACATAGGGCCGGGTCATGCGCGCCCGCGCGATCAGGACTCTTTGCTGCTCTCCCTGGGAAAGAGTTCCAAACTCCTGAGTGATTAAACTGGAGCAGCCCATCTGATCGAGGTAGGCTCCGGCTTGGGCATAGTCCCTCTTGTCCGGCTCATCCCAAAGACCCACCTGGGCAAATTTTCCCGATATGACCGTTCTCAATACCCTTTCGCGGGCTGGGATCTGGGCGGCCAGCGTCGAAGTGACCCAGCCGATGCTTTTCCGGAGCTCTCCAAGGTCGATCAGTTCTTTTCCTTTTCGATAAACGACCCCGCCATCATTCGGCCAGAGATAACCGCAGGCGATTTTGAGAAGGGTCGTCTTTCCCGCGCCATTGGGACCCAGGATCGCCCAGTGCTCTCCCTGCTCAACCGTCCAGTCGATCGACTCAAGAATCTTTTTGTTGTCCAAGGAGGAATAAGAGACGTTACGGAAGTCCAGGGCCGGAACTCTTTTCATGCGCAACTCTACTTCTTCCCCGCCTCCGCGCGGATTACCCGACTATGAAAAGCGGATAATATCGTGAAACCTGCGTAAAATCGGAATCCTTATGGAGGAGGGAAAGGCGGTGGCGGAGAGCCAGGACGGCAATCAAGCAGTCCACAGGACTGTCGATGGTGAGCCCCTTTTTTCTCAAGTTCCGGTAAACATCCGCAGCATTCACGTAATCGGAGAACTCGGAATCAATCTTCGGAAAAAGAAACAGATATTCTTTAACCGAGCGGTATTGGGAATCGTCCCTGATCCCCTGGAGGGTCTCTTGAACGATCACTCCTGCAGTAAAGATATGATCGCGCCGGCTCAAGCAGTCTTTCAAAAGGGCATTCTCGCGGGAGGCCCCGCCGCGGAAGAAATCAATCCAGACTGAGGTGTCAATCAATACTCGCAAATCTCCCCTTCCTCATCTCCCGGAGATCGCCCTCCCATTTAACCTTGCCTTCCAACGACAGGATCCCCTTCGCCCTTTCCCGCCGAATCAGCTCGTTAAGGGCAAAATGGACAAGCTCTTTCTTGGTCTTTTTGCCAAACAGCCTCATCGCCTGCTTCACCAACTTTTCGTCCAGCTCGATATTGGTTCTATGCATGAGCCACCTCCCTTAAACTCTATACACCAATTTACGCTAAGCTTGTGTATAAAATCAAGAGGCCTCAAGCAGCAAAATCGACGCGCCGGCAGCGAATCAATTTCCCTGCGGCAAGCTGGCAAGCCAACCCTGTATTTTCTGGACCTCGTGGGGCATACCGATCTTGGAATAAAGCTCCCGAGCCTTGGACCAGAGTTCCCTCGCAGTCTCGAAATTGCCATGATCTTTGGCAATCGAACCGAGGTTGCCGTAGTCGGCGGCCATGCCTTTCTGATGGCCAAGCTTTTCATTGATCGCCAGCGCCTTCTTACACATTTCCTCGGCTCGGTCCAGGTCACCCCGCGTCCTGTAGATCGCGCCAAGGTTGCCGTAGTTGGCGGCCATGCCTTCCTGATCGCCAAGCTTTTCATCGATCGCCAGCGCCTTCTTCTGCATCTCCTCGGCCTGGTCCAGATTGCCCCGCGTCTGGTAGATCAGACCGAGGTTGCCGTAGTCGCTGGCCATGCCTTCCTGACGGCCAAGCTTTTCCTCGATGGCCAGCGCTTTCTTGACCATCTCCTCGGCCCGCTCCAGGTCACCCCGCGTTTTGTAGATAAGGCCGAGGTTACCCAGCGCAGCCGCAGTCTCGGCAGTCTCAGCATCCCGATCACTAATCGCCAACCAACGTTCAAGCATCTGCTCTGCTGCCGTCAGGTCTCCCGTTCGCAGGTAAAACTCGTAGGCTAGGTAGAGCACCCGCAATTTTGTAGTGCCGACGTGGGCCTTGGCGAAGAGTTGCCGGGCCTCCTCGACGCGACCGTCCAGGGCAGCCTTAGCCGCCTGTTCCGCAAGCAGAAGGGCGAGTTCCTCTGCCCGAGCGGCGGCCAGTTTCGCCTCAGCCTCGCTCTGACGTCGTCGTTGCTCTGTGGCTTTGCCCTTGCGTCGTGGCTTCTTGCGGGCCTTGAGCCGCTTGAGGGCAGCAGCGGCCAGCTTGCGCTGCCGCTCGGCTTCCTCCCTCGCTTTCGTCACTTGCTCAACGTATTCCTGCGGCAGAATCACCATGTCACGTTGATCGTCCGCCTTCGGGATTTCGCCCTTGGCGTACGCACGGAGATGCTTGTCGACCTCGGGGCCAAATTCCTTCTCGTCGGCGAAGAAGCGATAGAGCACTTTTCGCGATTCTTCGAGCGACTTACGGAACGCCAGGACCTTTTTGAGTTGCTCGCCGGGGTCAGCCATCGAAGTGGTATCGACCTGTCTAAAAAAGACGAAGATTTCTGGTGCTTTTGTCTTGTTCCATCG